>Ga0306924_10004077_pt1 | contig 14206 bp, 9 predicted proteins | sample sta12Can44000111_FD_203756 | JGI IMG/M metagenome (GOLD analysis project Ga0306924, IMG submission 203756) | Lab enrichment of tropical soil microbial communities from Luquillo Experimental Forest, Puerto Rico - statanox.12C.anox.44.000.111 (v2)... | ecosystem: Environmental > Terrestrial > Soil... | reverse complement strand
GTGAATGCGGTCCACGTCCAGCTCGGGGCTCACCAGCGCCACGTCGAAACGCGCGGGCCGATCGGCCGTCGGCCAGGCATAGACCACGCGCCCTGCCGCCGACATGCGCTCGAACTCGAGCTTGAGCCGCTCGACTTCGATGCGATCGTTGCCGAGCGTCAGGTCGGCATCGAGACGCAACGGGCCGGCGGCGACGGCCTGCGCTTCGGTGCGATCCGTGAGCCAAGCGAGCAGCGCGCGCGGCTCGTTCGCCTCGATCTTGGTTGATGCTTTCAAGCTAACGCTGGCGGGCCGCGTGGCCAGCCGGCCGCTGAGGCGCACCTGGGTCAGGCCAGGCGCGCGGAGTTCCAGGCTCCTGATGTCCAAACCATCGCCGTCGGCCGTCACGTCGGCGCCGACGCGCTGGAGCGTGGCACCTGCGAGCGTCATCGAGTCGACGGCGATACTCAGCGTGGTTGGGATCGGCAGCTGCCATTCGGCAAGCAACAATTCAGCGGCGCTCTTGATGACGTGCAGCGGGCGGCGAGGTGTCGTTTCAGGCAGCGCCAGCAGCCGGTCGAGGTCGATCTGCGTGGATGATACGACGCCGTTGATCTGCGGGCGCACTCCGAATGCGACATTCGCAGTGCCTCTGAGCTTGATTGCGCGATCGTCGGGGCCGTACTGGAACTCGATTTGCTCGAGCACGGCCGCCGCGCTGTCTCCCTTGATCCGACTCGCGACCCGCCACGGCTCGGCAATCAGCGATTGCCCGTTTCCGCTGACGCGGCCGACCGGGCGCGCCAATTGAATATTTCCCTCGAACCGCGGCACGCCGCGATCGATCCAAATCGAGACGTCCGTGTCGACCGTCAGCCGGCGATCGATCGGATCGATCGAGAGACGGACCTTGAGGCTCCCGTCATCCGCGAGCCGACTGGTGGCGAGCCGATAGGGGTAATGCTGACCGGCGACGATGAACGAGCCTTCTCCTTTGGCCGGGCCGGTCAGCGAGCGCAGCTCGCCCCTGAATTCCAGCTTGTCGAGCGCGAGCCGCGTGTCGCTCGCGGCGTCGACAAATACGGCACGTCCGTCGTCGATGGTGAGCCGCTCGATCGAGACACTGTCCAGATCGAAGCCGAGCTTGGGAACGGGCCATGTCAGCTGACCCGAGCGATCGAGACTCGCCGCAAACTGTGGGCCTTCGAGCCGCGCATCGGATACGCGCCATTCGCCGCGCACCAAGGCGCCGAGCGCGAACTCCATCCGCAAGGCGCGCGCACGCACCTTGTCGGCCTGATCCGGTCGGCCGAACGCGATGTCGTGCAGCACGAGCGTCGGGGTCGGAAGCAGACGTGCGTCGATGCTGCCGGCGACGTGAAAGTCGAGGCCGGTGAGGCGGCTGGCGCTCGCTTCGAATTCTGCGCGATAGCGGCCCCAATCAATGAAAAGGGGGCCGACCAGCGCCGCGACCAGCGCGACGATGATGGCAAGGCCAAATCCGAGCAGCGTCGTCTGCACGCGGTCTCCACCGCAGGCCGCAAATTCCCCGCCGCGAGGGGGCGTCGGCGGGCGCGGGAGGCGGCCTGATGAATAACGAATTCACCACGATTTCGGTTGCCCGGGCCACATTCGCGAGCCGCCCTCGCCACGATCCCGTCGCCCCTTGCTCCAGCCCCGAGCAAGTCTCAACGCTGGGACCGATTGACGGCAAATCTATGTCGGATGCCAATGGCTTACGGGAAAACACGCCGCCCAACCGCAGCAGTGCGCTCAGGCAGATCGGAGTGATGGCGAGGGCTATTCCACCGCCACGATTTTCCCCGGATTCATAATGTCATAGGGGTCGAGCGCTCGCTTGATGGCAGCCATGGCCGCGAGCGCGGGGCCGCCCAGTTCGCCCGCGAGATATTTCATCTTGCCCTGGCCGATCCCATGCTCGCCGGTCGAGGTGCCATCCATGGCGAGGGCACGCTCCACGACCCGCTCGCACAGTCCCTTTGCCTTCTCCACCTCCGCCGAATCGCCCATGTCGATCAGCAGCGTAAGGTGAAAATTTCCATCACCCACATGGCCGAGGATCGGGGCCGAAAATCCCGCCTGTGTGGCATCGCGCTGCGTCTCAATCACGCATTCGGCGAGCCGCGAGATCGGCACGCAGACGTCGGTTGCTAGCGCCTGCGCGCCGGGGCGCAGCGCGCGCCCCGCCCAATAGGCGTCGTGGCGCGCCTGCCACAGCCGAGTGCGGTCTTCCGCCTTGGTCGCCCATTCGAATGGGCCGCCGCCGAGATCGCGCGCGATTTCGCCGAACCGCTCGGACTGCTCGGCGACACCCGCCGGCGAGCCATGAAATTCGACGAACAGCATCGGTACTTCCGGCAACGCCAGCTTGGAATAGGCATTGGTGGCCTTCACCTGCAGCTCATCGAGCAGCTCGATGCGCGCGATCGGAATGCCGGACTGAATGGTCATGATCGTCGCGTTGCATGCCGCTTCGACCGACGGGAAAGGACACACGCCGCTCGATATCGCCTCGGGAATGCCGGACAGCTTGAGCGTGAGCTCGGTGATGACGCCGAGCGTGCCTTCCGAGCCCACCATCAAGCGCGTGAGATCGTAGCCGGCCGACGATTTTTTGGCCCGGTGCCCGGTGCTCATCAGCTCCCCGTTCGGCAGCACGACTTTGAGCGCGAGCACGTTGTCCTTCATCGTGCCATAGCGCACCGCGTTGGTGCCGGAGCAGCGCGTTGCGGCCATGCCGCCGAGCGACGCATCGGCGCCGGGATCGAGCGGAAAGAACAGGCCCTGGTCGCGCAAATGCTCGTTGAGCTCTTTGCGGGTGATGCCGGGCTCAACCACGCAGTCGAGATCCTGTGCATTCACCTGGAGCACGCGGTTCATGTCGCGGAAATCGATCGACACCCCACCATAGGGCGCATTGATGTGCCCCTCGAGCGAGGTGCCGGTACCGAACGGAATGACCGGCACGCGATGGCGCGCGCAGATGCGCACGACGTCCTGCACGTCTTCGGTCGACTGCGGGAATACGACCGCGTCGGGCGGCTCGTTGGGAATCCAGGTCGCGGTGTTGGCGTGCTGCTCGCGCACCGCTTGCGAGGTGACGAGCCGATTGCCGAAGCGCGCGGCAAGGGATGCGATTGCCGCCGCCAGCGCCTGCGGATCGGGCCGCGTCCTGGGCGGGATTTCCATCGTTGCCTTTCGCTACCTCCCGGAGCGCGCCTGCGGTTCCACACGTTAGCAGAACGGAAACAGCAGGAGCAAAAGTTCCTCGGCTGCTGCGGCCGACCTCGCTTCAGGAAAACACCCGACGTAAGATTGCCAGGATGCTGATTGCCCCCCGCGACTCGATGTTTCCCGCTCCTTTCGTCTCCTCGGTGATGCGCGTCGAGCCCGCGTGGATCGACTACAACGGCCATCTCAACATGGCCTATTACAACGTGCTGTTCGATCGCGCCGTGGACGAAGTCTTCGAGCTTCTGGGATGCGGCGTCGATTACGTGAAGACGCGCAAGCATTCCTGTTACACCGCAGAGGTGCACGTGCGCTACCTGCGCGAGCTGCGCGCCGGCGACGAGGTGAAGGTGACGTGGCAGCTGATCGATTACGACGCCAAGCGCATGCACTATTTCGAGCAGCTGCTCCATGCCGGCGAAGGCTGGCTCTCCGCCACATCAGAGAACATGTCGCTGCACGTCGACATGGAAGCCGGCAAGACCGTGCCCTTCCCCGCCGACGTCGCCGAGCGGTTGGCCGCGATGCACGCGGCCCACGTCAAGTTGCTGCGGCCCGAGGCTGTTGGGCGGCGCATCGCCATGCCGCAGGGATTGCCGGGCGCCCCTCGCAAAGCGAGCCCATGACTGCCATCTTGTGGCGATGAGATTCGTCAAGCGGTACGCTTTTGGCTGATCCCAACCCGCACAGTAGCATGGAGAGCGGCGCGCCCGGCCCCACGCCGGGCGGCATCGCCGCGCGCGCGCGGGCGGCGGCGGGCGCGCCCTATCTCGCCGATCTCAATCCGGAGCAGCGGCTCGCGGTGGAGACCTTGGACGGCCCGGTGCTGGTGCTCGCCGGCGCCGGAACCGGCAAGACGCGCGTGCTCACCACGCGCATCGCGCACATTCTTGCCACCGGACGGGCGCGGCCGAGCGAAATCCTGGCGGTGACGTTCACCAACAAAGCGGCGCGCGAGATGAAGGCGCGCGTCGGCGTCATGGTGGGACAGGTCGTTGAGGGAATGCCGTGGCTCGGGACCTTTCATTCGATCGGCGTGAAAATTTTGCGCCGCCACGCCGAGCTGGTCGGCCTGAAGCCCGATTTCACCATCCTCGACGTCGATGACCAGATCCGCCTGCTCAAGCAGCTCCTGGAAGCCGAAAACATCGATGAGAAACGCTGGCCCGCGCGCGTGCTCGCCGACCTGCTCGACTCTTGGAAGAACCGGGGACTGTTGCCGGACCAGGTGCCTGCCGGCGAGGCCGCGAGTTTTGCCGGCGGCAAGGGCAAGAAGCTCTACGCGGCCTATCAGGACCGCCTCAAGGTGCTCAACGCCACCGATTTCGGCGATCTCCTGCTCGAATCGATCCGGCTGTTTCGCGAGCGGCCGGAGGTGCTGCGGCAGTATCAGGGGCGGTTCAAGTACATCCTGGTCGACGAATATCAGGACACCAACGTGGCGCAGTATCTCTGGCTGCGCCTCTTGGGCCAGAGCACGTCGTCGCCCCCATCATTGCCGGCCGTTGCTGGCGACGACGCCCAGAGCAGCCCGCAACCAACGCGCGTTGTCAAAAATATCTGCTGCGTCGGTGATGACGATCAATCGATCTACGGCTGGCGTGGGGCCGAGGTCGATAACATCCTGCGCTTCGAGCACGATTTCCCCGGCGCAAAGATCATCCGCCTCGAGCGCAATTACCGCAGCACCGGCCATATCCTCGCCGCGGCGTCGCACCTGATCGCCCACAACCAAGGCCGCCTCGGCAAGACGCTGCGCACCGAGGACGAGGCGGGCGCGAAGGTCGAGGTCACCTCCTGCTGGGATTCCGAGGAGGAGGCGCGCGCGATCGGCGAGGAGATCGAGCAGCTGCAACGCAATGACGGCAGCGGCCGGCCGCACCCGCTCGACGAGATCGCCATCCTGGTACGCGCCTCATTCCAGATGCGCGAGTTCGAGGATCGCTTCGTCACGCTCGGGCTGCCCTACCGGGTGATCGGCGGCCCGCGCTTTTACGAGCGCGCCGAGATCCGCGACGCGCTCGCCTATCTGCGCGTGGTGCACACCGCCGCCGATGATCTCGCCTTCGAGCGCATCGTCAATGTGCCCAAACGCGGTTTGGGCGACGCCACCGTGCAGCTGCTCCACGACCACGCGCGCAAGCAGCGCGTGCCGCTCACCGAGGCGGCGCGCGCGGTGATTGCCACCGATGAGCTCAAGCCGAAACCGCGCGGGGCACTGCGCGACCTCGTCGCCGCGTTCGACCGTTGGCGCGCGCAGAAGGACGCGCTTCCGCATACCGAATTGGCGCAGATCGTGCTCGACGAATCCGGCTACACCGAGATGTGGCAGAAGGACCACAGCGCCGATGCCGCCGGCCGGCTGGAGAATCTGAAGGAGCTGATCCGCTCCATGGAGGAGTTCGAGAACCTCGCGGGCTTCCTCGAGCACATTTCACTGGTCATGGACACCGAGAAGAGTGAGGGCGAGGCGGTGTCGATCATGACCTTGCATTCCGCCAAGGGGCTCGAGTTCGACACCGTGTTCCTCCCGGGCTGGGAGGAAGGATTGTTTCCGCACCAGCGCACCCTCGACGACCAGGGTAAGGCCGGCCTCGAAGAAGAGCGGCGCCTCGCCCATGTGGGCATCACCCGCGCGCGGCGCCGCGTGAAAATCTACTTCGCCGCCAACCGGCGCATGCACGGGCTGTGGTCGTCGAACATTCCATCGCGCTTTCTCGACGAATTGCCGGAGGCGCATGTGGAGGTGACTGCGTCGAAAGGCGGCTTCTCCGGCTACGGCAACACCGGCGCCTCGCGTTTCGACGAGATGACCCATTTCGGCTCGAGCTACGGCACGCCGGGCTGGCAGCGCGCGCAGCGCCGGCGCGGCTTCGACGAGGATGCCGACGCGTACTCCGTTGATGACGATGTGATGGCCGATGCCCGAAGCGCCGGAGCGCGAGGGGGCGTTCATGGCGGCGCGCGCAGTAAGACGCGGCGCCGTCTTCCGTTCACCATCGAAGGCGAGCTGGTCGCCAAATCGACCGGCACCGTCTCCGCCTTTTCCGTGGGCGATCGCGTGTTCCACCAGAAATTCGGCAACGGCAACATCACCGCGATCGACGGCAACAAGCTGATCGTGCAGTTCGACAAGGCTGGCGAGAAGCGGGTGGTGGACAGCTTTGTGGAACGGGTGTGAGGGAACGCTGTACGCCGTCAGCAATTTAGTCTTGTTTGACTCCCAAGAAAATTCAAACCCACCGGAACTCTGGACCTTCGTTGCCGATTGATTCCCAATCGGACATCGAGCGGAGAAGACCAGCAATGATCCGCAAGCTTGCATCGGGCGGTTACCGCCTTTATTCGCGCAAGGTCAATCCGAAGACTCGCAGGCGCCGCAATCTCGGCACATTCAAAACTTGCGCCGCCGCCGAGAAGCACGAGCGCGCCGTGCAATATTTCAAGCGGCATTAGCGCGCGCGTCGCCTTGCGGCCGAAGTGGAATCACCGCCGCAGCTGAAATGCCACCAGCGCGGCGATCATGACGGCGCCGCCGAGCGCCTGTAGCGGCGTGATCACCTCGTCGAGGAACAGCGCGCTGCCGATGGTGGCGAGCAGCGGCTCGAGATTCATGAACAGTGCGGTGTGAAACGGCCCGATGCGCACGGTCGAGGCGAACACGCCTAGCATTCCCCCGGTGACGGCGCCGCTGAGCACGATCAGCGCGGCCCAGCCGGCAGCACCCGCCGGCGGCTGCCAATTCCAGGTCGCGAGCACGGCCAGCACCAACACCGCGGTCGAGGCGACCAGCGAGTACCAAGTGATCAGGCGGGCATCGACGCCCTGCAATGCCGCGCGCGTCACCAGCAGCATCACCACGCGGCAGCAGGCGGCCCCGATGGCCGCGACGACGCCGGCGAACGCCAGGGCCGTCGGATGCGCGCCGATCGTCAGCGCTAGCCCGAGGAATGCCGCGAGCGCGGCCGCGGCGCCGCGCCAGGTGAGCGCTTCGATACCGGTCGCGGCCGCCAGAAGCCCGGTGAGGAGCGGATAGACGAAATAGCTCAGGATCGCGATCGGCACCTCTACGGTCGCGAACGCCTGAAACAGCAGAAACACGTTGAGGGCGAACACGACGCCGAGCCCGAGCGAGATCCATTTCGGTCGCGGCGCCAAGGCGAGCGAGTTGCGGCGCAGGCGCAGCCAGGCAAACAGCAGCGCCAGGCCGAAAACACCGCGCACGGCCGACACAGTCAGCGCGTCGGCGCCGGCATTGAGCGTGATCTTGCTCAGCACGTCGGCCGCGGCGAACGAAGCCGCGCCCAGCAGAGCCGGCGCGATCATGGCCAGGCGGCCGCCGGCCTTCGGCGTTGCGGGATGGGTCACAGGGCGATGCTGGCTGCGGGAATCGTGACACTGCTTTAGCAGATCACTTCAGCAGATCACTTCTTCTCCAGCATCAACGTGCCTTCCTTGCGGATCGCGGGTGTGAATTTTTCCGCGAGCTTCGCCAGCAGCCAAGGAAGCGTCACTTCCAGGCGCACATGATCGTCGGCCACATCGATTATGCCGGCGGCCGTTTGGCCGAGCGCGCGAATGTTGAAGTCGAGGCGGTGATCGGTCCAGGTTTCCTGCACAATCGTGAGGACCGCGGAATAGTGCGCGCGCGCATGGCCCAGTCCAGCCTGGATGCGTCGCGCCGCTTCTTCGCGGCCCAGGCGGTGAGGAATGGAAACGACGATCGAATTGGACACGGGAAGTCTCCGGCGGTGCGGAAGCTCATATAGGAACGGCGCGCGGCGGCGCCATAGCATTGCACCACGGACCGTCCGCGCGCCCGCTTCACGATGCGAAAGCAAATGGGGCGCGCATGGCGCACCGAATCAGCCGGCTGCGGCCAGCGCCGGGTCCTCGGCAGGCTCCGGCCCGTCGTCTCGTGCCCCGGGGCATAGCCGGATGCTGCAGGATGTCCTCGCACCGGCCCCTTTTGCTGCATCTCGCGGCCGGGCGAATAGCCGGATGCTCCGGGCTGGCCCTTAACCGAGCCCTTCCGCTGCATTTCATGCCCCGGCGTATTGCTTGGGGTCGTGCTTTGCGCAAAGGCGACTGCCGTCGTTCCGATCAGGAGACCGGCCGCGGCGGCGATCGATAGAAGCTTGGCTTGCGTGGGACGGGTTCCTTTTGCGTGTCGCGAGCTGCGCTTCCCTCTCCCGGTACCACGACAGGCAACGCCTCACGTCGCCCCGGCGTTCCGCGCCATGCGTCCGCTCCCACCGGCCGCCGCCTTATTGCAGTCGCAGATGGACTATGCAGAATCCGGTGCACGGGCGCGCGTCGGCCGCAGCGAGAGCGCACGGCGCGACGACACAAGAGTTCAGGCACCGCATCAAATCACGAGGAGCGCACAGATGAGGCTCAGAACCAGTCTGTATCTAAGCGTGGCGGCGGTCGGCATCGCCGGATTTTTGGCGGCGCCGCCGTCCGCGTTGCAGGCGCAGACTACCGCCGTCGCGATCGACAATGACGACATCGGCGGCGTTGTCACCGGCACAAATGGACCGGAAGCGGGCGTGTGGGTGATCGCGGAGACCAGCGATCTGCCGACCCGCTATGCGAAGATCGTGGTCACGGACGATCAGGGCCGCTACGTCGTTCCCGATCTGCCCAAGGCCAAATACAAAGTATGGGTGCGCGGCTACGGCCTGATCGACTCACCGAAGGTCGACGGCGAGCCGGGCAAGCAGCTCAATTTGCGCGCGGTGCCGGCGCCGAACGAGGCGGCAGCGGCGCAGTACTATCCGGCGATCTACTGGTACTCGATGCTCAAGATTCCGGATACCGGCCAGTTCGGCGGCAAGAGCAACATTCCTGAGAAGCTCAACCAGGTCGATTGGCTCAAGCAGGTGAAGAACATCGGCTGCATCGGCTGCCATCAGTTGGGGCAGCTCTCGACCCGCACCATCCCCGCGGCATTCGGCGAGTTCAAGTCAGGCGAGGAAGCGTGGATGCGCCGGGTGCAGTCCGGGCAGTCCGGCGAGCAGATGACCAATCAGCTGGCCGGCAACTTCGGCGGCGCGCCGTTCAAGTACTACGGCGAGTGGACCGACCGCATTGCCAAAGGCGAGCTCCCGCATGCGAAGCCGCCGCGGCCGCAAGGGGTCGAGCGCAACATCGTGGTCACCACGTGGGATTGGGGCACGGAGAAGCAGTATCTGCACGACCTGATCTCCTCGGACCGGCGGCATCCTACCGTGAACGCCTACGGCCCGCTGTACGGCTCACCCGAATACGCGACCGACAACATTCCGATCCTGGATCCGAAGACCAGCAAGGTGACGTTCTTCAAGCTGCCGGTGCAGGATCAGGCCATGCCGGAATCGCTCGGACCGGGCCACGCTGCAAGCATCAAGCCGCTGCAGGCTTCGGCTTACTGGGGCGAGGAGAAGGTCTGGGACACCCGGGCCAACAATCACAACTCCATGTTCGACGAGAAGGGCCGCCTGTGGCTCGCCGCCACCGTGCGCGGGATGGACAATCCGGCGTTCTGCAAGAAGGGCTCCGAGCATCCGTCGGCCAAGGTGTTTCCGCTCGAGCGCTCGGCGCGGCAAGTGGCGATGCTCGATCCGAAAACAATGAAGTACACCTTCGTCGACACCTGCTTCGGCACCCACCATCTGCAGTTCGGCTATGATGCGAACAACACGCTCTGGCTCAGCGGTACCGGGCCGGTAGCGGGTTGGATCAACACCAAGGTGCTCGACGAGACCGGCGACGCGGCGAAGGCGCAGGGCTGGTCACCGTTCGTCCTCGACACCAACGCCAACGGCAAGCGCGACGAGTACGTCGAGCCGAACCAGGCGATCGATCCGGCGAAGGACAAGCGCATCGTGCCGGGCTCCGGACCGTATGCCGTGATGCCCAATCCGGTCGACGGCTCGATCTGGTACACCACCGGCATCTTCGGCGGACCTCCGGCATTCCTGCGCTTTGATCCCAGCACCGGATTGTCGGAAGTGTACAACGTGCCGCTACCCGCCTTCGGCATCCGCGGCGGTGACATCGACAAGAACGGCGTGGTGTGGGGCTCGGCGTCGAGCGGTCACCTCGTGAGCTTCGACCGGCGCAAATGCAAAGGTCCGCTCAACGGCCCAACCGCGACCGGCGACCACTGCCGCGAAGGCTGGAGCTTCTACAAATATCCGGGACCGGGCTTCGAGGGTCTCGGCGACAACAGCGCGGAGTCGAGCTATTACACCTGGGTCGACCAGCACAACACGTTCGGCCTGGGCGAGAACGTCCCGATGTCCACGGCGAACCTCAATGACGGCCTGGTCGCGCTCAGGGACGGGCAGATGATCGTGCTGCGGCTGCCCTACCCGATGGGGCTCTACACCAAGGGCTTCGATGGGCGCATCGACGATCCGAACGCGGGCTGGAAGGGCCGCGGCTTGTGGACCTCCAGCGGCGATCGCACGCCCTGGCTTCGCGAGGGCGGCAAAGGCAGCAAGCCGATGGCGGTGCACTTCCAGCTTCGCCCGGACCCGCTCGCTCACTGAACGCGACGAACGTCGCAAATCTTGCGCCCGGCGCTGCCCGCGCCGGGCGCTTTGTCTTCCATGAACGAGAATCCGGACACTCGGTATGACGGCTATCGCTAAAAAGGCGAAGGACCGCCGCGGCGGCCCTTCTTAGGCGAACGGCCGTCAGCCTACGGCCGCGGTGACGCGGATCACCGCGCCAGAGAAGATTCATCAAACAAGAAAAGGTGCCCTTCGCCGCCTGTAACGACGAAGCGGCCGATCAGTTCCCCGGTTTCGTCTTCTCGCCCCGACTCCATCGATGTGCGCAACCCGTCAATGCGCGAGGAACGACTGGATGGCCGTTGCGGACGTGCATCCGCTGTGCATGGATAGAGAAAGCGCTCGGCTGCGTTCGACTGGTCAGCTGGTGAGCCGGATCGCAGATTGCCCCAGCGCGCTGTGAATCAAGGCAAAACGAGAGGAGCGCACCCGTGAGCCCGAAAACCAGGCTGTATTGCAGTGCGGCGGTTATCCTAGCCGCGCTGGCGACTGCTGCGCCGTCGCAGGCCCAGCAAAGTGCGCCGCCCGCGGTAACCGTGGGCAGCGACGATCTCGGCGGCGTCGTGCGGGGGCCGAACGGTCGCGAAGCCGGCGTCTGGGTGATCGCGGAAACCACCGATCTGCCTACCAAGTTCGCGAAAATCGTGGTGACTGACGATCAGGGTCGCTACGTCCTCCCGCAGCTGCCGAAGGCCAATTACAGCGTCTGGGTACGCGGCTACGGGCTCATCGATTCACCGAAGGTGCAGAGCGCACCCGGCAAGGTCCTCGACCTGACCGCCGTGCCGGCGCCGAACGCGGCGGCCGCCGCGGAATACTATCCGGCGATCTACTGGTATTCGATGCTTAAGGTGCCGGAGAAGGGCGAGTTTCCCGGCACCGGCCCGCAGGGCAACGGCATGTCGACCAACATGAAGACCCAGGCGCAGTGGCTCGACGTGGTCAAGACCAACGGTTGCTACACCTGCCATCAGCTCGGCAACAAGGCGACCCGCACGATCCCGAAAGAATTCGCCGACATGAAGCCGGAGGAGGCTTGGGCGCGGCGCATCATGTCCGGGCAGGCGCAGGTGCAGATGGCGAACAATATGGGCCGCATGGACGTGCCGCGCGCGCTCAAGCTGTTCGCGGACTGGAGCGAGCGGATCGCTGCGGGCGAGCTGCCGGCGAGCAAGCCGACGCGGCCACAGGGCATCGAGCGCAACATCGTCGTCTCGGTCTGGGACTGGTCGAGTCCGAAGGCCTATCTGCACGACGAGATCTCGACCGACAAGCGCAAGCCCACGGTCAACCCCTACGGCAAGCTCTACGGCTCGACCGAGGAGAGCACCGACTTCTTCCCGGTGCTCGATCCGAAGACCCACACCGCGACCACGGTGAAAATGCCGGTGCGCGATCCGCAGACGCCGTCATCGAAGAACAACACGCTGGCGCCCTCGGCCTACTGGGGCGACGAAGTGATCTGGGACAGCCAAGCCAGCATGCACAACCCGATGATGGATGAGAAAGGACGGGTCTGGTTCACCTCGCGGGTGGGGCAATTCGCCAATCCGGACTTCTGCAAGAAGGGATCGGACCATCCGTCGGCCAAGCTCACGCCGATCGAGCAGTCGACGCGGCATCTCTCCATGTACGATCCTGCGACCGGCAGGATCACGCTGATCAGGACCTGCTTCCCCACGCACCATCTGGTGTTCGCGGAAGACGCCAACAATACGCTGTGGACCAGCGCCGGCGGACCGCAGAGCGGCGTGGTCGGCTGGCTCAATCGCAAAATGTTCGAGGAGACCGGCGACGAGCAGAAGTCGCAAGGCTGGTCGGCGCTCATCCTCGACACCAACGGCAACGGCAAGCGCGACGAGGATTATGTCGAGCCGAACCAGCCGGTCGACCCGACCAAAGACAAGCGTATCACCGCGGCGCTCTATGGCATCGGTATCAATCCAGTCGACGGGACGGTATGGGGCTCGGTGCTCACGTTCCCCGGCTATGTGATCCGGGTGAATCCGGGCTCAAGTCCGCCGGCGACCACGCTGGCTGAGCTCTACGAAGTGCCGGCGCCCGGCTACGGCCCGCGCGGCGCGGACGTCGACCGCAACGGCGTGGTCTGGGTGCCGCTGTCGAGCGGCCACATGGCGAGCTTCGATCGCCGTAAATGCAAGGGTCCGCTCAACGGCCCGACCGCCACCGGCAAGCATTGCCCGGAGGGCTGGACGCTCTACCCCTTCCCCGGCCCGCAATTGCAGAACGTGAGCGAGGGCGGCTCGGCCGAGTCGAGCTATTACACCTGGGTCGACCAGTTCAACACGCTCGGACTCGGCGAGAACGTGCCTATGGCGACTGGCAACGCCAACGAGTCGCTGCTCGCTTTGGTCAACGGCCAATGGGTCAATCTGCGCGTCCCCTATCCCATGGGCTACTACGCCAAATGGATGGACGGCCGCATCGATGATCCGAACGGCGGCTGGAAGGGTCGCGGCCTGTGGTCGACGTTCGGCAACCGCACGCCGTTCCACATCGAGGGCGGCAAGGGCACGCTGCCGAAGGTGGTGCGCTTCCAGCTGCGGCCCGATCCGTTGGCGCGCTAAGGCGCGAGCATCTCAGAGATCCGCTGTCCCGGCGTCTCGGAGCGCCGGGCAGCGGGAACGTGTTTCGCAATTGGAGAGATCCTTGCCATGTCGCGTTCGCTGCACCGCCTCACCCTCGCTGCGCTCAGCTGCGCTGTTGCGCTGCCCGCGAGCGCCCAACTCGTCCAGCGCAAGGACCTCAGCTATCCGATCGCGCTCACCATCGCCACCACCGCGCTCGATGACTGCAAAGCCCGCGGCTATGCAACATCGGTTGTGGTGGTCGACACCGGCGGCAACACCGTGGTGGGCTTGCGCGCCGACAATGCCAGCGTCCACACGATGGAGAACGCGCGCCGCAAGGCCTACACCGCGATGACGTTCAAGATGACCACGGAAGAGTTCCTCAAAGAGATGGCGACACGGCCGGTGCGGCGCGAGCAGACCACGCTGCCCAACGTGATCGCAATCAACGGCGGCGTGCCGATCAAGGTCGGCAACGACGTGATCGGGGGAGTCGGCCTTTCCGGCTCGCCCGGCGTCGACGAAGCTTGCGTGATGGCCGGCCTCAACAAAGTAAGGGATCAGCTGCGCTGAATGGAGAACGCGACGGATCGCACGCCATGATGAAGCGCGAGACGATCCCTATCGCCGACATCTACGTGCCGGCAAAGCGCCGGGCGACGCTCGACCCGAAGAAGGCTGAGGCGATCGCCGAAAGCATCTTGCAGGTCGGCCAGCAGAGCCCGATCCTGGTACGTCAGGACGGTAATCGCTTCGTGTTGGTGGAAGGGTTGCACCGGTTGGAAGCATGCAAGCAACTGGGCGAGGCGACGATCGCCAGCT
>Ga0306924_10004075_pt1 | contig 14210 bp, 16 predicted proteins | sample sta12Can44000111_FD_203756 | JGI IMG/M metagenome (GOLD analysis project Ga0306924, IMG submission 203756) | Lab enrichment of tropical soil microbial communities from Luquillo Experimental Forest, Puerto Rico - statanox.12C.anox.44.000.111 (v2)... | ecosystem: Environmental > Terrestrial >... | reverse complement strand
GCCATTGCAGCGAGCCGTGCGGTCCACCACACAGATGCAGGGCGATCTTTTGTTCGCGCAATTCCTCTGCCAATGCGTCCACCGTGGCAGCCGTTTGATCGTTGATGCGCAGCATGACAACCGGCGTCCTCGATGACAGCGCTGCCCGAGGACCATGCTGCAGCTCGGCCGCGCTCAGACCGATTGCCGGCAAGCGCAGGGTTTCGGCAAGCTTCAAGGCGATCTCCCGGGCCGAGCCCAAGCCCAGGCCCCGTGCAGCCACGAAAACGGCTGAAGCCTCGCCAAGATCATCGGATACCTCAGACCAATCGAGTGACAAGGCACGATTCAGGCGCTCCGGCAACATGTCAAGCGCCGATCTCAGCGCCTGATCTTCAGCCAGTTCCGCGATAAGTTCAGCCCCTGCCGCCATCGAGCCGATCATGGTTTTCGTGGCCGCAATGGAGTGCTCCGCGCCGGCTTCGATTGGGATGACGAACTCTGCGGCCGCAGCGACCGGCGAGGAGGTCGCATTTACGATAGCGATTGTGCGGGCGCCCGTTGCGCGCGCCGATGTCGTTGCCGCGACAAGATCGGGGCTCTGCCCGGATTGCGAGATTACGATGAACAGCGCATTTCGAAGCTGGAGCGTCGTACGAAATGCCGTGGTCACCGATGGGGCGCTCGCTGAAACGGGAAGGCGAAGTCGCGTCTCGACAAGATATCTCAGGAATACTCCGGCATGGCCCGAGCTGCCGCGGCCGCACAGGACGCACAGGGGCGCGGAGCCGATCCTCAAGCGTTGTGCAATTTCAGCGATGGCTCCGCGGTTGCGAACGATCCGTGAGACGACGTCCGCGCTTTCACCGATTTCACTTGCCATCGCTGAAGTCGTCACAGCTCAACGGCTCCGTCGCGACTGCGCGCCGCCTTCCTTGAGTTGCTGGATGTTCTCATCGGAGAGCTCGGCAAACACGCGGCGAAGATTGCCGTGATATCTTTTGAGAATAGCCTCCGCCTCGGCCTTGTCCGAACCTAACGCCAGGAGCACTGCGGTTTTGATATCTCCGTCGGCCTGATCAAGAACGCATGCCGCTTGCGCCTGATCGCAGCGGGCTATTTGAGCAACCATCGCTTCCGCGCGGCGCTTCAGCTTGGCGTTCGTCGCTTGCATATTCACCATCATGCCGCAATAGACCCTGCCGAGGCGCAGCATAATGCCGGAGGAGATCAGGTTGAGTACAACCTTTTGGGCCGTTCCGGCTTTCATTCGCGTCGAGCCAGCAATCAGCTCTCGCCCAGTTTCAATCAATATCGGGCACTTTGCCGATGTGAGCAGCGCGGTGCCGGCATTGTTGGCGACCCCAATCGTAACGGCACCCGAGCCTTCGGCCCGCTCCAATGCCGCAACCGTGAATGGCGTCGTTCCGCTGGCCGAGACAGCTATCAGCACGTCCTGTGGCGTGAGCCGTGCTGCATCAAGCTGACGGATCGCATCCTCGATGTCGTCCTCGGCGCCCTCAATGCTGGCGGCAAGGGCGCTATCCCCGCCGGCGACAATGAAGTAGACCCGCTCCCTGGGCCACGCAAAAGTCGGCGTCAGTTCAGCGCCGTCCTGGACGGCAACCCGGCCTGAGGTGCCGGCGCCGACATAAACGATACGTCCGCGATCCCGCAAAGCGTCCTTGGCCAATTCTGTGGCCGCGGTGATGGCCGGCAGCGCATGACCGATAGCCGCAACCGCCGCAAGTTGGCCCTCCCACATTGCTTCCATCGCTGAGGCGAGCGACCATCCGTCAAGATCGGCAAAGCGGGGGTCGACTTCTTCGGTTTCCATGCGCCCGGTCCATTCCATGCATCGTCAAACGCGAAACTTTGGAACCGGTTCGCGGTCGGTTTCCCCCTTGGGCAAGACAAACCGCCGTCGGGCGACCAGCAACGCGCCGGCAACCGCATCGGCGTCAGGCCGCTTGAGACGGCTGCGCAGGTCGGGCGTCAACCAGGGAGCAATTGCTTCCGACAATCCACCCACCAGGGAGAGTCGGTCAATTCCCCTCGCCAGGAAAAAATCGAGTAGATCACCGATCGCGTCAGCCGCGCGTTCGACGATGCGGCGGCCGATCGGATCGCCTTGATGTGCGTGGCGCAGTACCAGGGGTGCCAGAGCGGCATAGTCGGTCGCCCTTGCTTCTTCGGACCAGGCGACTGCCTGGTAAGGGTCATGGTCGAATGCACCCAGCACTTCCGAAAGCAGGGGGGACATCTCACCTCGTCCATCCGCCGCGCGAAGAGCCAATCGGACAACCTTCAGACCGATATCGGCGCCGCTGCCTTCGTCCGAGATTGGAAATCCATAACCGGCGAGACGGATTTCGCGGCCCTCGATCAGGCCGACACCGACAGAACCCGTACCGGCGACAACGATCGCCCCGTCCGCGCCACTGTGAGCGCCAAGACAGGCGGCCATGCCGTCGCTTATGAAGTGAACAGATGCAAATGGATGCGCGATCCTTTTAAGCGCGGCTTCCGCGCCTCTGCGCCCAAGACCGGCGAGGCCGATTCCGGCGTGCAACCGCGAGAAATCCTCACGCTTCAGTCCGGCCTGTGCAGCGGCCGCTTCGGTGGCTTCCATGATGGACCGCCAGGCCTTCTCGACGCCGATCCGCGTTGTGGCTGGTCCCGAGATCCCTTCGCCGAGCTGCCGACCATTTCCGTCTTCGATACGAGCCCGGCAGCGACTGCCACCCCCGTCAATTCCGAGGTAACTGGTATTCTTTTGCGCCATCGCGGTTTACCTGAAAGACTTCATTCCGGGTCCTGGTAATGCGAGGATGCCGGATATTTAACGCTTGGTAGCATCTGCAAAAGCTCTGTAATGAGTTTACACCGTTCGCTTCACGAGCCTGTGACTGCCATTTCCGGACCGACGCCATGGGTGACCTTGAGCCTGCCGACACATTCACTATTGCTGCGGCGCACCTCTTCGATGGAACTGCCATGCGCGGGCCCGCGTCGGTCAGGATTTCGGAGGGCCGGATCGAAAGCATCGGCTTCGGAGAGGGAGACGCGCGCGCGTCAACGCACCTGGCTGAAGATGTGGTCCTTGCACCGGGATTCATAGACATCCAGGTCAATGGGGGCGGGGGCGTCCTTCTCAATGACCAACCAAACGAATCGGGGGTGCGACGCATCGTCGACGCGCATCGCGGCGCAGGCACCACCGGCTGCCTGCCGACCCTGATCACCGACAAAAGCGAAGTGATCGAGCAACTCGCGTCAGTCGCGCAAGGCTGCTTGCAGATTCCCGGGGTGCTCGGCTTCCATCTGGAAGGCCCGGCCCTCAACAGGTCTCGCAAAGGCATTCATCCGGAATCCGAGATACGCATGCCGAATAAGCGTGATATCGCCGCCATCAAGAGTTTTGGGGGTTGCGGTCGCTCGATTGTGACACTGGCTCCAGAATGCGTGCCCGCGTCCTTGATCGAAGAATTCATTGGGGCTGGACTACGCGTCTCGGCCGGTCATAGCGAGGCCACCGCAGCCGAAATGGAGCTGGCGGCCAATCGAGGCGTATCCGGTGTCACCCATCTATTCAACGCAATGTCACAGCTCGGCGCCCGCCAGCCGGGATTAGTGGGCGCGGCGCTGCAAGACGATCGTCTATTTGCAGGGATCATCTGCGATGGCGTCCACGTGGATCGCATCAGCTTGCGCGTTGCGTTCCGTTGCATGGGGCGCGATCGATTGATGCTGATTACTGATGCCATGCCGTTGGTCGGTACACACGACCAGGAATTTATGCTGCAGGGAACGCGCATTACGCTGCACGAAAATCGTTTGACCAGCCCCGACGGTACACTCGCGGGCGCCAACCTTTCCATGATCGAGGCGGTGCGCAACGCGATTGCTCTTCTTGATATTTCCCTTGTCGATGCTCTCATCATGGCATCTCGGACACCGGCCGGATTTCTGGGCCTGGATTCCGAGCTTGGACTGATCGCGCCTGGATATCGAGCGGACCTGGTAGCCTTCAACACGAACTTCGAGGTCATTGAGACATGGGTTGCTGGAACACCGTCAGCCCGGCCAGCGCGTTCCGACTTGTCTTGTGGGACGCGACGCGGCGTCGAGGGGATGCGGTCGGCCGGGGTACCTGAGGGCTGACCTTCAACGCGTCCCTCCGATCATTGCAACAGAGGATGTCCGATGGAGCAATGCCATGGCCAAACTGATTGTTTCCGCAGCAGCACTGCTGTCGACCGTCGCGATGACGGAAGTTCACGCTCAATCATTTTCCGAGCCGGCCGCATTTGCGGCCCAGCATCCCGACCGGGACGTGTTGAACGGCGGCGCTCTCACGCCGGCAGCCAGGGCGTCCGCCGGATTGGATGGGCTGCGGCGTGTCCCTTCGGGATCATCGACCGCATTCACCGCACCCGGCGCAAATGCGATTCCGGGCGTCTCCGGGCATAGGCGCTCAAGACATCGGCCGATCTGAGGGCGCGTGAGCCCACGAAATGCAGGGCGTTCGGCAGAAGACGTGGCCCCCTTGCGATGGTTATGCCCCACCAGAGTGGGCGCTCTCAACGGGGTAGGGGTCCTGCAAAACAATTGAGCCGGTCTCCAATAGGGACTTGAGGTTGGAGATGACCTTCGGCCAGCCGCCGGACACCGCCTCAATGAGTTTCGAAGGTTCGCGCTCAATGGTGTGGGTGATGGAGAGCTTGACCGCCGATCCATTGGGTTCCAGTTCCATCGTGCATCGCGACTCGCCTTCGGCCTTGAGTTCGGGTTTGTTCTGGTGCTCCCAGCGGATGACCAGGCGCCGTGGCGGTTCGGCTTCGACGATCTCGCCGGCGTCGAAGATCTGATCGTCGCTGGACACCAACTTCCACGAGGATCCCGCCGTCCATTGGCTCTCGCAGTGCGTGCCAAACCAGTACTGCTTCATGAACTCCCCGTCAGTCAGTGCAGACCACAGCTTCTCGGGCGTAGTGCGGATGTAGGTCACGTAAACAAAGATCGATCTAGCCATTGGCTTTCTCCATACGCCGTTTCAGATCCGAAAGCGCCTTGAGGCGCGGCTTTTCGAACTTGGCAATCCAGCGGTCGTAGATCTCGTGTAGCGGTACTGGATTGAGGAAGTGCAGTTTTTCGCGGCCGCGCCGTACTGTGGCGACCAGGTTCGCCGCCTCTAGCAGGTCCAGATGCTGCGTTACGCCCTGCCGCGTCATGTCCAGGTGTGTGCACAGCTCGTTGAGCGTGCGGCCGTCGTGCGCATGCAGCAGGTCCAGCAGCTTGCGGCGGCTGGGATCGGCCAGGGCCTTGAACAGCAGATCGGTGTCGTGGCGCTCGGGCATGTTGCTACAGGCAAGTAATAGCTTGCCTGTATATATGCAAGTTTTTACTTGCATGTCAAGGGTTGGCGTTGCCTACTTGAACACAGGGGAGCCGGTCACCAACCAAGTCGTGGTCGTGACGCTCATTGCCTCCCGAACTGGCGCTTCAGCTCGACCTTGGCGCGTTCCAGTCGCGTGCGCTCCGTCTTGGGCAAGTTCTTGCCGGCGCGGTTGATGTAGAAGGTAAGCATCGACAGCGCTGAACGATAAGCGCCAGCTTTGCGGCGCGAGCTCCGTTCTGCCGAACGCTTCAATGATGCGGCAATCTTCCTTGCACTCGTCAGTTTGAACACGCCGCGATCGAGATCGAGAGCATCGCTCTCGCGTGTGACACGCTGCGACCATCGATTTTTTGGAGCCTTTCGGTTCGATTTCCGCGCCGAGTTCGGCGCGCGTGCTGTTCTGCGTTCAACCACCAGCTGCTACCAGCGGCTCCAGCGACGTCGGTAACCCCAGCCGCCGTTGATCAAGCGCAGGATCAGCAGAAGGAGTACGGCACCGACAAAGGCGTTCACAATTGAAGCGACAATTCCGACACCAAGATGGATATGAAGTCTCGGCAAAAGCGAATCTCCGATAAATGCGCCAACAAGGCCAATGACCAAATCACCTATCAATCCGAAACCGCCGCCCCGCATCACGAGGCCGGCCAACCATCCGGCAACAATCCCGACAAAAACAATTGCCACCAAACTCTCATTGGATAGGTGCATGACTTCGCCTCGATGCAGCGAACAAAGCAAACCGCATGTGAGAAACGCGCGGCTGCTGCGGATGTTCCCCGCGAACCGCTATCCGCCTCCCCAGCGATTTTGCGAGGGGATCGCAAGGCCCGCGGCTCGTTGGCCGGCGGACTAAGATAGGTGAGGCGGCAAATCCGCGAATCGATCCGCAAGCTGCCAGTCGGAATGGAACAACTATTCGTCTGACTGCCTTATTATTCAGGGGACGCCGGGTTGCAGCGACGATGAAAGCAAATCGCGAGGTTGCCCCTTAAGCGGAGTAATACGATGCCGAGAAAGGAGACCATCCGAAAAGCAAAGCGGGACAAGCGCGCAGGCAAATCGCCGGGCACGCAGGCCGGCGAGTTCGTGCGGGAGGAGATCGACAAGATTCGTCACGGTGAGCACGGGGCGAGATCGCCGCAACAGGCCATTGCGATCGGCCTCTCCGAAGCACGCCGTGCCGGCGTCGATCTTCCTCCGCCGAGGAGAGGGAAGGCCAAGGCGCAGACGCGCCGCAGTGCGAAGTACGCGTATGAAGCAGGCCAGGGCCGACGAAAACCGCGGCGCCGGCCGCGTGTTTCCCGCGCGGTCAAGCGGGCGCTTAAACGCGAGCCGCGAAGTTCCGTCTCGCGACGCGCACTGTCGCAACAGGCCAAACGTGCTGCCAGCCACCGCAGTGCTGCCTCACGTTCCGCGGCCGCCCGCAAGGCGGTCAGGACCAAGGGTGCAAAGGGCCGTTCGGTCGCTGCGAAGAAGGCTGCGCGCACAAGGAGCCGGCGGAGACATTGATTGCCTGAGGTGCGATCGGCGATTACCAATGCGGTTGGTTGGTGAAGTGGGCGCGGTATTGTGAGCGACGTCTGACCAGACCGATCGAAAGTCGATGTCGAAATCGCCGAAATCCAGAAGTTCGCGCAGAACCATACTCACGATCGACGTGGGCGGAACCCACGTGAAGGTCATGACCGACAAGGATCGCATCAAGCGCGAGTTCGCGTCCGGACCCGATCTGTCCGCCAGGATGATGGTAAGAAAGGTCAAGGCTCTGACCAGGGACTGGTCTTACGACGTCGTTTCTTTGGGTTATCCGGGGCCGGTCATCCGCAACCGGCCGCTGACAGAGCCATACAATCTCGGCAGGGGATGGATAGGCTTCGATTTTGCGAAAGCATTTGATCGCCCGACTCAGGTGATCAACGACGCCTTGATGCAAGCGCTCGGCAGTTATGAAGGGGGCCGTATGTTGTTTCTCGGACTGGGGACGGGTCTGGGTTCAGCGATGATCATCGATGGCGTCCTGGAGCCGATGGAGCTTGCACATCTGCGTTATCGCAAAGGCAAAACGTTTGAGGACTATGTGGGAGCAGCGGGTCTGAAGCGCCTCGGGAAGAAGAAGTGGAATCGAAGGGTCAACGATGTCGTAAAGAGTCTCGTCGCAGCACTCGAGCCGGATTACGTGGTCCTGGGTGGAGGAAACGCGCACAAGGTCGACCGCCTGCCACGTAGAGCGCGGTGGGGGAACAACGAAAATGCGTTCGAAGGTGGGTTCAGGCTTTGGGAAAAGCGAAGGAGCAAGCGATCCGGTTTGCATTGATTATCGAGCCGATCGACGAGCCCGATTGGATACGCTGGAGCAAGTCGTTGCTTCCCCAGACAAACGACGAGAGAACCCCATGCAGGCCGGCCTCACTCATCTGAACCGCAGATTGTCGCGCGAGAGCTGGCTGATCGCGGTGCAACCCATCAGCTTCATATCGCGCTGCAGTTCGGCATGCATGAGGCCGAGCGCCCGCTCCACGCCGGCTTGGCCGGCCGCGGCCAAAGGAAAGAGATAGTAGCGGCCGACGCCGACGGCCTTTGCGCCGGCTGAGAGTGCCTTCAGAACATGGCTCCCCCGCTGGACCCCACCGTCCATGAGCACGTCAATCCGATCGCCCACGGCGTCGACGATTTCGGCCAATTGGTCAAATGATGATCGAGAGCCGTCCAACTGCCGACCGCCATGGTTGGAGACGACGATGCCGGTACAACCGATGTCGACGGCACGCTTGGCGTCGGCAGCGGACATGATGCCCTTGAGGCAAAATTGGCCGTTCCATTGGCGTACCATGTCGGCCACATCGTCCCAGTTCATGGATGGGTCAAGCATGTCGGTGAAATAGCGGCCGATCGAGAGCGCGCCCCCGCTCATGTCGACGTGTTCGTCGAGTTGGGGCAGCCTGAATTTTTCATGAGTGACGTAGTTCAATCCCCACGCAGGCTTGATCGCGAACTGCAGCATTCCTGCGGGCGTCAGGCGGAACGGTATCGAAAAGCCGGTGCGCAGATCGCGTTCGCGGTTGCCGCCTGTGATGCTGTCCACGGTCAGCATCATGATGTCGACACGCGCATCTTTGGCACGCTGCAGCATGGCCCGGTTGAGGCCTCGATCCCTGTGAAAATAGAACTGATAGACCTGCGGCGTATCGTGTGCCTCGCGCAGCTCCTCAAGGCTTACCGTCCCGAGCGAAGATACGCCGAACATCGTGCCGAATTTCGCGGCCGCGGATGCGACGGCGCGCTCACCGCGATGGTGGAAGAGACGCTGCAAGGCGGTAGGGGAGCAATAAATCGGCAGAGCCAGGTTCTGCCCCATGATAGTGACGGAGAGATCGACTGCCTCGACGCCACGCAGAACGTGGGGCACGAGGTCACAGGACTCGAAGGCTTTCGTGTTGCGCCGGTGGGTCACCTCGTCGTCTGCGGCACCGTCGATGTAGTCGAATATCGGGCCGGGCAGCCGTCGCTTGGCCAGGCGTCGGAAATCATGAAAGTTGTTACAGTCGCGTAGGTTCATTGGTGCTCTCATCCCCGATCCAGCATGTAGGCTCTGCCAGGTCTTGCCTGGCAGCAAGCTCACAGCGAAAGCGAGAGTACGCAAAAGCCCCGACGCCTGCCATCTCTGAAGCTGGCCCGTGGCGACGAAATCCTGCGATCGGGAAGCGCTCGGGTTGCAATGCAGTCGCGCCCGCGGCTCGCCGAAAGACGGCGACGCTCAAAACAGTATATGGCACTAGTTCTTGTTTCGATTTTTGCTTGCGCCCTTCAGGTCCATTGTTGGTGTCGGCTTCGCCGGATCGCTCATCTGCATGCAGGTCAACAGGCCGACATAGCTGCCCTCTCCGAGAAGGGTCGCTTCCTGCGCGCAGCGCTCCCGGACCGGTGCTGGATAGGTCGACCACACCGTATTGACCTGCTGTTTCGCATCATTCTCGTCGCGCATGCAAATATCAAAGGGTTGAGCGAGAGCGATGTTTGCTTCTTTATCTGCGGTCGAACTGTCTTTGCACGTCTTCTCGACATTGATTACCGGCACGCGATCTCCCGCAACCATTACCAACGGACTTCCGATTTGACTGAGAAATGCGATTGATATGAACGCGATGATCATCACTTCCTCCTCGTCAATACCTCTTACTCCACCCGGGAAATGCCGATGGCTGTATTGATCTAGATCAACAAAAATGGGACGCTATGACACACTGAAAGCAGGCTCGGTCCGAACCCAATCGGATTGATTTCTCCTTATATTCGATCGCTTCGGAGCAGAGCGGAATGAGGAAAAGGGGGGAAAAGGCCATGACCTATTTCGATCTCGGACCGTACAGCCGCAAAGTCACCACATCCTCGCCAGAGGCCCAGCTTTGGTTCGACAGGGGACTCAACTGGCAATTCGGTTTCAACCATGGCGAGGCGATCAAGTGCTTCCAGAGAGCGCTCCAGCATGACGGGGAATGCCCGATGGCGCATTGGGGCGTCAGCTATGCGTCCGGGCCCAACTATAACCTGCCCTGGAATCGCTATGACCCGCAAGGCCGTCAGATGGCGCTGTCGGCATCGTACGAAGCCATGCAGCGAGCGCTCGCGCACGCGGGTAAGGCAAGCCCCGTCGAGCGGGCAATGATCGAGGCTCTGCCCGCACGCTATCCTCAACGCGAGGCGATCGAGGATATGTCGCCATGGGACAAGGCCTATACCAAGGAGATGCGCAAAATCTTCCATGCCGTCCCCGACGATCTCGAGGTGCGTGCCGTCTTTGCCGAGTCGATCATGAACGAGACGCCATGGCTGATGTGGGACTTGCCTTCCGGGAAACCCGCCGAAGGGGCGAGCACGGAGGAATGCAGAGCCGCTCTGGAACAGGCTTTCGAGTCACTTCCGGCTGCGTGGAATCACCCGGGTTTGCTTCATCTGTACGTCCACCTGATGGAGATGTCGCCATTTCCTGAGCGCGCGCTTCGGGCCGGCGACCGGTTGCGCGAGATTGTTCCCGACTCCGGTCACCTCATCCACATGCCGACCCATCTCGACGTGCTGTGCGGGCACTACAATGATGTGCTGATCTATAATCAGAAGGCGCTGGCTACCGATCGCAGGTTCCTCGCCTATTCGGAGGATCCGGGCGTTTACCTGGTCTACGTCATCCACGACTTCCACTTCGCGATCTACGGCGCGATGTTTCTCGGCCAGTTCGCGCCTGCCGTCGCGCTGGCCGAGGAGCTGATCGCCACGATTCCTGAGGCGGTACTGCGTATTCAGTCGCCACCGATGGCGGATTTTCTCGAGGGCTATCTGACGATGAAGCAGCACGTCCTCGTGCGCTTTGGCAAGTGGCGCGAAATCATCCAACAAAAGCTGCCGGCGGATCGAGACCTTTATTGTTCGAATGTTGCCATGATCCACTACGCCAAGGCGGTCGCGCATTCTGCGCTCGGCAATGTCGCAGAGGCCGAGGCCGAGAAGGCGGCATTCATGGCAGCGAAAGCCCGCGTACCGGATAGCCGACGCGTCCACAACAACAAGATCGTCAACCTGCTTGCTGTGGCCGAGGCGATGTTGAACGGCGAACTGGAGTACCGCAAGGGCAATTACGATGCCGCCTTCGCCCATCTGCGCAGATCGGTCGAGCTCAGCGACGCCCTGCCTTATGATGAACCCTGGGGATGGATGCAGCCGACCCGCCACGCGCTCGGAGCACTGCTGCTCGAGCAGGGAAGGATTGAGGAGGCCGAGGCCGTCTACCGTTCCGATCTCGGTCTTGACGGCAAACTCAGCCGGGCCTGCCAGCACCCTGACAATCTGTGGTCGCTGCACGGGCTGCACGAATGCCTGCTTCGTCGCGGCGCAAAAGTCGAAACCGCCTTGATCAAGCAGAGGCTCGACCTGGCTCAAGCGCGGGCGGAGATCCCGATCAAGGCATCATGCTTCTGCCGGCAGACGGCGATGGCCGCCGGGTAGTTTTGCGCTAGTGTCCCGAATGTCAAATCCACCACACTAGCGTTGGGTTCAACGCGCGTTAGCCCCGGCCGGCTTGCGAAGGATCAGCAGGCGCCCGTAGACCAGCAGGAACAGCACGAAGCCCGAGAGCCAGCAGGCGCCTGCAGCTTCGATCAGATTGAGCGAACCGGTAAACGCGGCGATGATTCGCAAAATCGCAGAGACAAAGATCAACGCGTAGATCAGCTGCGTCGCAAGGCCGGCGTGCAGCGGCTCGCCGGTATGGCCAAGCGTGGCGCGCGTCATTACCGCGAGGGTCATCAATCCAATGGCCCCAACGGCCCAGGCATGAATGCCACAACTCGGCGGGATGGCAGGCGTGAACGTGGACAGGCCAACCAGCAGAAAGCCGAGCGGCACGAACGCGTAAGCTACATGCAGCACCAGCACAAGGCGGTTGGAGAGCGTGCGCTCGCCCGCCCAGCGTGCAAGGCGGCCGGTGTGCAAAAGCCCGGCCAGCAGCAACAGCACACCGCTGATCCGACTGGTTGGCGTGGCAACCCAGGCGAGAAGTCCGATTGCGCCCCCGGCGATTGCGACCATATCGTAGCGCGACAATGGACTTGGCAGGCGGCCGGGGTTGTTTCGCGCAAGCCAGTTGTTTGTAAAACTCGGCACGATGCGGCCGCCGATCAGGGATATGAGCAGGATGACCGCACCGAGCGCTACTCGCGTGCCGTAGCTCGCAGCACCTTGGGCAAATGCCTCGGCATGGAAGACGATATTGCCGAGCGCAAGCAGGCCGAGAACGCCAAGCACCCGCAAATTGCGCCAGTTCTTGCCAGCGATTATTTCGCGCGCGGCAACCGCGACAAGCGCAAGCAGGAACGAGACGTCGATCACCGCGGCGGGGATGGCACCGATTTTGGCCGAGAAGAAGATCGCAACTCGACCGGCAAGCCAGAGCGCAGAAAGCCCGGCAAGCGGCCAGCCGTTTACGGGTAGGCGGCCGGTCCAGTTCGGAATGGCGGTAAGCAGGAAGCCGGCGACCGCGGCGGCGACGTAACCGAACAGCATCTCGTGAATGTGCCAGTCGAGTGGTGCGAAATGCGTCGGCAGCACGATGTCGCCGAAAAACTGATGCAGCCAGAGCGGAAGGCTGATGGCGGCCCAGAGGCCCGCTGAAAAAAAGAACGGACGGAAGCCGTATGAGAAAAGCGCAGGCCCCGCATATTCGCGACGACGATGCAGGGCAGCGGGCACAGACATCACTTCAAATCGCATTTCGGTGCGCTATTGACGGCGGACGCAAGGTCCGGAGCCTTTGACAAGGCCGCGGCGAGCGACGCCATGAATATCAATGCATGCATCTTCGGTCTCCGATTGCCTTAGATATCGAAAGCACCCTGGCTGTATTGACTGAGATCAAATGTGGCGATGCCTGTAACTCTCTATCGGCCTCCCCGAAGGTCGTGCGGAGCCCGTGAGGCGGCCGGTTCCGATGCTCGTTACTCTTCGCAGGTCCAACATAAGGCGCAATTGTCCTATTTACGGCTCATCCATTGGGGCTTTCTGTCGGCTGATCGCGTTCGGGGTGCAGCGATGGATTGCATTGATCCGGTCGAATGCGCGGGCAACAAAGCCCGAGAAAACAATGACATATCCTGCCCAAGGTGCGCCATCCGGCCCCTTCTGGTCATGGTCATGCTGGATTCCTCCAGGGGCAAGACGATCCGCGTCTTTCGATGCCGGTGCGGCGAAATGGTTTGGGATGACTGAGGTCGCTTCGCACTGGTGTGGTGGTTCGGATGTTCTCGCGCCCCTGCCGAATTGCTCAGGCCTTGGAACCGGGATCGGGCTACGCAGTTTGTTTTGCAGCCTGTCGGTTACCAGCCCCCGGCATGCCAGTCCGGACGGACCCTGACCCTTCCAGGAAGGGTCAGGGCCGTTTTTTAGGGCGACCACCGAGGCATCACTATGGATGGTCGCGGGGGCCACCATGGGAAGAACGGATCAATCCAGCTGGGCCAGCTTTATCGTTGAGACGGGCCATCTGCCTTCGTGGCCCCTGATCGAAATGCGCAGGCCATGAGATTCATCCAGCCAGATATTGTCCACGGTCCCGGCCTTGCCGTCAGTCAAGACGACGGCCTTGCCGACAAGCTCGGCTTGAGCCCGGTCGAATTCGACAAGGATGGTGGATGCTCGTGCTTTGGCGACTGGCATGGGGCACCGCTCGACTAATTCTGGGACAGCTCCAAGTCACACATAAAGTCACACTTCAAAGCGTTCGTCTCGTGACCAACGCGCGGCAAAGAAATGACGGGAGGAACCCATCACCGGGCCGTGCGGCCATGCTTTGGTCAAAACTGCATTCTGAGCTTGATTCGTCGACGTCGTGGAAATCCGACTAGTGAGGTGGTTCGGACGTTCTCTTGATTTTGCTGCGAGTCCGTCAAGAGAACTTCCGAACCGAAACCGCACTAGAATTATAGGTTTCTAGTGTCCTTTCGAATCCGAAGTTCGCAAAGGAGCCGGTTGCATCATGATACGAACTTCGGATTCGGGACACTAGCTCCGTCAGCTGGCCTCGACGGGAAAGGAGCGCCAAATGAATTCCCCGCTGAATCTCCAAGCGGCCGAAGCCGACAATGTCCTGGTTGCGCGCGCGGATGAACGGCTCGCGCATGCCTATGAACAGATCGCCCGCGCCGACGAACAGCTTGCGCGGGTAACCGAAAAGCTTTCGAAGATGGAGGATGACGCCATGCGTCATCCTCCGGCTGCGTTGCGTTTGAAGCCATCACGCGGCGGCGCTGCGTTGCGTGGCCTCATCGGCTTGCTGTTGGCG
>Ga0306924_10004073_pt1 | contig 14211 bp, 15 predicted proteins | sample sta12Can44000111_FD_203756 | JGI IMG/M metagenome (GOLD analysis project Ga0306924, IMG submission 203756) | Lab enrichment of tropical soil microbial communities from Luquillo Experimental Forest, Puerto Rico - statanox.12C.anox.44.000.111 (v2)... | ecosystem: Environmental > Terrestrial >... | reverse complement strand
GCGTCGAATTCCTGCTCATTTCCGTGTGCATCCTGGCCGTTTTCAACTCCGCCCTGGAGCGCGATCCGATTGGCTTGTTAGTGAACGGTTTGCTGGTGACTATGTTCCTGCTTTTCTTCTACCGCAGGATTCGCCTGGCGCATTTTGAAGGGCGTTCAAACATTCTCGCATTCTTCGGGTTACCGTTATTCGCACTACTTTTGCTGAATTCGTACATCTCTCACAAGGGAGGAACGATACGTTGGAAGGGACGCCGGTACGGAAGCCCGGGGAGGAACAGGTTGATGGCCGGTCACGCGGCTGGAACCCCCTTCCAGGAGAGTCAAGGAGTCGGCGATCATAATAAGAGCGGATTTCTCGAAGGCTGAAACCTGCTTCGCGATGGCACGATGGCAGGGGATGAGGGTGAGAAGCCTGCGTGCACTTGTGAATCCCGCGGCCCCGTCCTCGTGATCTAATTGGCTCATGGTCTATTTAACGCGGAAGTGTGAATTTTCGGCGTCGCACTATTACCACAACCCGGAGTTCACTCCGGAGGAGAACCAGCGAATTTTCGGTAAGTGTAGCAACCTCAACGGGCACGGACACAACTACACCCTTGAAGTCACGGTCAAGGGCGAAGTTAACGCGCAAACCGGATTCGTGGTGGATCTCAAAGAGTTAAAGGAAACCTTGAACCGCGAGGTGATCGACGCCCTCGATCATCGCCATCTCAACAAAGAGGTGCCGGAATTTTTCCGCCAGATTCCAACCACGGAGAACCTTGCTATCGCCATCTGGAACCGGTTGCAGGACAGGTTGAAAGTGGCGAAGTTGCACCGCGTGCGCGTTTACGAGATGCCCGATCTTTTCGTCGACTTCTACGGAGAAGCATGAAGGCCTATCTGACGCGGCGTTACATGTTTTCGGCTTCACATCGGTTGCACTCCGACGACCTGTCTCCGGAAGAGAACGTCGCGACTTATGGCAAGTGCAACAACCCGTTTGGACACGGGCACAACTACTCTTTGGAAGTTACGGTGAGCGGGCAGGTTGATCAGAGGACTGGTATGATCTGTAACCTTTCCGACCTTGATGACTCAATACGTGCAGGCATTCTGGATCGATTCGATCATCAGAATCTCAACTTGTGCCCCGAGTTTGACCATTCTGTGCCCACAACTGAGAACCTAAGCGAGGTGATCTTCAAGATTTTGAAACAAAACTTTAAGGCTGCTCATCTTGAGAAGGTGCGGCTGGAAGAGACCGTGATGAACAGCTTCGAATACGCCGGAGGTGCTGAACTGCAGCGTTAGTTGGCACCGGTGTGAAGGGACAGAGAGAGAGAGAATAATGAAGGAACTGACTGAAATCCCGACCCTAACCAGCGCGAGCTTGAAAGAGTTGACCCGGGAGCTGCTGGTTCGCCTGGGTGAGAATCCGGATCGCGAAGGCCTTGTGCGCACGCCGGATCGGTTTGTCAGGGCCTTTCAATACTTGACGAAAGGGTATCAGGAGGATCCGAACGAGATCCTGAGGAATGCGTTGTTCAGCGTCGAATATGACGAGATGGTGATCGTGAAGGACATTGAGATGTTCAGCCTCTGCGAACACCATATGCTGCCGTTCTTCGGGAAAGTGCATATTGCATACCTCCCCAAGGGTAAGGTGATCGGCCTGAGCAAGGTGGCCCGGCTGGTAGAGGTATTTGCGCGCCGCTTGCAGCTGCAGGAGCGGCTTACGGTCGAGATCGCTGACACGATCCAGCGCGTCATTCAGCCATTGGGTGTGGGCGTGGTAATCGAGGCACGACACCTCTGCATGATGATGCGGGGCGTTGAGAAGCAGCACTCGGCGACGGTGACCTCATCAATGCTCGGAGCTTTCCGGGCGCAGCAGACCCGCCAGGAGTTCCTGTCGCTTATCCACGCCAAGAACATCAACGGAATCTAAGCGATGACTGCGAAGACGACGCAGTCCAAAAACAAGTCTGCATCGAGCGCCCGAGCGACAAAGAGCCGGGCGTTTCCGCTTGCGGTCGGCCAAAGACTTGTCGGCAAGGTTGCAGTCGTTACCGGAGCCAGCCGGGGCATCGGATTCGCGATCGCCCACACCCTGGCGTCCGAAGGCTGCAACGTCATCATGACGGGGCGGAATCAGAAGACCCTCAACGCAACTGCCCATCGTATCGGAGTCGCAGTCTCGCAATTAACGACCGAGGATCACCCTGCGATCGTGGCTCAGATTTGCGATGTGCGAGATCCAAAATCGGTTTCCCTATTGTTCGACAGGGTAAAGCAACAGTTTAAGAGGATTGACATCCTGGTGAACAATGCCGGAGTCGCGCAGCCGAACGTCTCGGTCGAAGAGATGAGCCTGGAGGTTTGGCACAATGTGGTGGACACGAACCTCACCGGAACATTCCTTTGCACCCGCGCGGCGCTACCGCTGATGTCGGCCGGTGCGACCATCGTCAACAATCTTTCCATCACGGCGAAAACTGCTTTCCCGAATTTTGCTGCCTACAACGCCGCAAAACAGGGAGCTCTGGGTTTCACATTGACTCTGCGCCTCGAGTTGATGTCTCGCGGTATTCGCGTCGTCGGCCTGATTGCCGGTGCCACCGACACAGACATCTGGAAGCAGTTTTGGCCCGATGCTCCTCGCGAACGGATGATGGATGTCGAGAGTGTCGCACAGGGAGTGCTGTACGCAGCGCTTTTGCCTCCAAATGCCAATCTGTCGGAACTGGTGCTCACACCCACGGCCGGAGCACTCTAGCCTCCAATAGGAGAAGCCCGCTTCGGTTGTTCCTCACGAAAAGTGAACGCCGAGACCTTATGTTCCGTAGTAGTAACGCCGGGCGCGGGCAGGAAAGAGCTTGACCAGGAACATTCCCGCCAGGAATCCTCCCACATGAGCCCAGAAGGCGATGCCGCCAGCTTGCGAGGTAGCTGTGGTGATCGAGCTGGCAGCCCCGCTCAGGAACTGGCCGATAAACCAGATCCCGAGTACGACCCAGGCGGGTAGCCACAAAAAGAATACGAAAAAGAAGGGCACCAGCGTCAGCACGCGAGCACGTGGGTACAAGATGAAGAAGGCTCCCATCACTCCGGCGATCGCTCCGCTGGCGCCCACGGTCGGCGTAACTGAGGCGATATTGAACAGGGTGTGCAGCACCGCGGCAGCAACGCCGCTGACCAGATACAACACCAGGTACAGAAAGTGCCCCAGATAGTCTTCGACGTTGTCGCCGAAAATCCACAAGGCCCACATGTTGAACAGCAGGTGCAGCCATGATCCGTGCAGAAACATTGACGTGAAGATAGGAAGGATTGCGCCCGTTACTGGAATATAGCGTGTGTGCAACGCGCCGATCAGGTTCCAGGGGACATACCCGTTGTTGAGGAAGGCAACCGTGAACCGCGCCGGTACTACACCAAACTCGAAGATGAATCTCGAGAGATTAACTTGACCCCTGTAGCCGGAACCGATCATCGTCTCGAAGAGAAACACCGCGACATTGATCGCCACGAGCAAGTAAGTTACATAGGGCGTTGTGATGCGCGGGGCGTCGTCTTTCAGCGGGATCATAAGAGTGTGGTTTGGCTGCGGCGCGGCAGGGAAGCGAGTTCCCTTCGGATTCTTACCCTATGCAAGTGCGGGGGATTTGACCAGCCGACCTCCGAACATACACGATAGCAGAACGATGCCCTTGAACGCTGTAATCGTGGTCGACAAACCTGCGGGCTGGACCTCGCACGACGTGGTAGCAAAGATGCGCGGCATTTTGCACGAGCGCTCGATCGGCCACCTAGGCACCCTTGATCCGATGGCCACCGGCGTTCTGCCGCTGCTTACCGGCAGGATGACGCGTTTGGCGCAGTTCTACACCATGGCCGATAAAGCCTATGAGGGCACGATACGGCTGGGATTCGCCACCGATACATATGATGCCGATGGTGAGCCGCTCGGGCCAATTGCTCCAGAAGTTAAAGTGTCGCTTGAAGAAGTTCGTGCAGCCAGCGTCGGATTTGTGGGATCACTATGCCAGTCTCCGCCACTGATTTCCGCAAAGAAGATTGCAGGCGTACCTGCCTACAAGCTGGCGCGCCGCAAGCAAGCTGTAGAACTACGGCCGGTTAACGTCGAAATCAGGGGATTCGAGGTCACGGGGGTTGACGGCGACTTCGTGCATTTCAGCTGCCGGGTATCGTCGGGAACCTACGTACGGAGCCTGGCGCACGAGCTGGGGATGAAACTGGGCATGGGAGCCCATCTGGCCAGCCTGCGGCGGACCGAGTCGAGTGAATTTAGCTTGGCGCAGGCGCACGCTCTGGAGGAAATCGCACAGGGAATGGCCCAGGAACGGATAGCGACGTTGTTGGTGCATCCGCGTCGGTTGTTGCCTGAAATGCCATGCGTGACTGCCAATGCCGAGGCTATCGGGAAGATCCGCCATGGCCGGGCTGTGAACCTGCCGGAAATGTCCCGGTCTAAGTGGGTAAAGGTTTTCGCCGGGCAGTCGGACCTGATTTGCGTGGCCAAGCGGGTAGCAGGGACGCTTTTCCACCCGAAGGTTGTGCTCATGGAGGTGGAGGGTTCCAAAGTAGTCTGATGAGGGCGTCGCAAGGTGTTTGTTGATCGGTGCGGAAGGTGGCAGATTTTCCGCACAAGCTGGCCCGATCTAGGTCAGTCAGTTCCAAATCAGGACACACAATACATATTCGGTTCGACTCTCAGCGATAAAGATGGTGGGCGGCACAACAAGTCTGATGTCCGATAATAAGTATTATGTTAAATACGGCGAGGGGCTGCAAAATCGCGCCTCCGATTAGCGACCAAGGCCGTTTGCTGGCCAGATTCCGCCTTACCAACCCTTTCCCATTGCGAATTGTTGGTTTGCGGAACATCTCAGGCAATTGCGGCGTATGAAACCAGGAGAGTTCTGCTGACTTCCTATGGGTCTCACCTACCCAACCGGGCCTCGCGAAATTGAGGTGCGGCCCCTGCTGCTATTTCTTCCAGTCGTTGCGGCAGTGGTCTGCCTTGCCCAGGAGCCCATCCACGTTGACGTCAAGCTCGTTAACGTGGCGTTCTCCGTGCGCGACGCAAGCGGGACGCTCGTCGAAAGCCTAACGAAAGAAGACATCGAGATTTTTGAGGATGCCGTTCCGCAGAGGATTTCTTTCTTCGCACGCAGTGTCGATGTTCCCCTAACGCTGGGCTTGATCGTGGACGTCAGCGGCAGCCAGGATCATTTCAACCGGCAACACCAACACGATCTGGAAATCTTCTTGCGAGAGGTGCTGGGTCCCCGAGACCGGGTGTTCCTGGTGTGCTTCGGTAATCATATTCGCCTAGTCAGCGATTTCTCGCAGTCCGGGCCGGAGGTCATTGACCGCCTAAAACAGTTTCAACACGATGACCGGCACTTCCCCGAACTAGGCCCACCCGAAAAGCGGGATTTGGGCACCGGCTTTTACGACTCGATCTACTACTCGATCACAGAGAAGCTGGAGAGGGAGAAAGGACGACGAGCGCTGTTGGTGTTCAGCGACGGAGAGGACAACTCGAGCTCGCAGGACATGATGACCACCATCGAAGCCGCCCAGGCTGCGAACGTGCTGGTGTACACCATTCGGTACACAGAGAAAGCGCATGGGCAGCTCACCGCCCGCAACAAGTATGGCATCCGCGTGATGGACCGAATCGCCAAGGAGACGGGCGGGACACACATTGATGCGGAGAAGACCGATCCCCACGCCTACTTTCAACAGATCGCGGCAGAATTGCGCACGTCGTACGAGCTAGCTTACTACCCGACCAGCCCCAACAAAGACGATACTTTCCGTAAGATCCAGATCCGGCCAAAGCAATCCGGTCTAGTGGTCCGCGCCAAGACCGGCTATTTCTCGCGGTAGAGGGCGCCCGACCTTCAACAGCCTGTCGACCCAAAGCCTTTCCCACCACGAGCCGTGTCACCCAAGTCGGCCTCGACGACTTGTCCGGCTAGCAATGGGTGCTCCAGCAGTTGGGCGATCTTGTCGCCTTTATGAATGGCGTACGTTTCACTACCCAGGTTCTCGATAAGAACAACGATCTCGCCGCGATAACCCGCGTCGATCACCCCGGCGTTGCACAGCAATCTCTTCTTCGCCATGCCGGAGCGGGTCTTCACAATGCCGCCAGCGGCCGGGGCGAACTCGATTGCGATACCCGTGTGTACTCCTGCCGCGCTGTGCGCCGGAACGGCGAGGTCTTCGCAAGAGTAGAGGTCATAGCCGATGTCCTCTCCGGGATGCGCAACCGTGGGCAGGATCGCGTCAGGTGAGAGCCGCTTCACTTTGAGCATGGGCTTTCATTTTGCCAGATGCGACGAGCCCCGATAAAGCTGTGAGATCATGTGGCTCCTGAGGTGATCCTTGAGCTCAGCCGCAAATTCAGGCGCCGCACTTCCCTTCTTCGATGAAGCCGCCGTTCGCCGCGTTCTTCGGATGGAAGACCTTATTCCGGTAATGGAGCGCGCCCTGATGGATTTCTCATCAGGGCACGTGGTGCAACCCGTTCGCATGGTGATTCCAATCGAGCAACACAGCGCGTTTAAGGGCGTGATGCCGGTCATCTATGGGGACATCATGGGTGCAAAGCTGGTGACCGTATATCCCAACAATGCAAGCCTGGGATTGCCGACTCATCAGGCGGTGATCACGCTCTTTCAGACTGCTACAGGCCAACCGATTGCCGTCCTCGACGGCCGCCTCATCACCGAGATGCGCACTGCTGCAGTTTCTGCAGTTGCGGTCAGGCTACTTGCGGCCCCCGAGGCCAAGAGCCTGGCAATTTTGGGCAGCGGCGTGCAGGCGCGGGCGCACGTCCAAGCCCTTGCCCTGGTTCGTAAGTTCCAGGCCATTCGCCTGTGGAGCCGGAACCCGGAACATGCGCGGCTCTGTGCGGCAGAGATCATGGCAACCCCTATGGCTGCCGAAGATGCCGTCAAAGGGGCAGACGTGGTCGTCACGGTAACGAACTCACCCGAACCTGTGCTTCGGAGGTCTTGGTTGAAGCGTGGCGCGCTGGTGATTGCTGTTGGCGCGGTTGGGCCGGGCCGGCGTGAGCTTGACAGCGACACTATGCGTGGTGCAGTGATCGTCGATTCGCGTGAGGCAGCGATGAAGGAGGCCGGGGACATTTTGCTTGCCCGATCTGAAATCTACGCCGAATTGGGTGAACTTCTTGCTGGCACGAAGCCGAAGCCGAATGCGGAGATCACGGTGTTTAAGTCGCTGGGGCTCGCCGTGGAAGATATTGCGGCTGGCAAGCTTCTGCTGGACGCTCGTCCCTGAAGATGAAGTCCGATATCGGCGTAGGGAGAAGGGTCACCCCTTCTCCCCTGTCACGCCATCAGGACACGGGGGGCCGCACCCGGCGGTTCGGCGGGTAGAGCTAACCGCTGGCACGCTGGTTCGAAGCAATAGGCTAGACAGCAGTTAAGCGAGTTGGAAGGCACGTAGTCTAATACTCAAAATGGTATAAACAGCATTCCGTGTGGATCATGCAGTGCATTCGGATCGCCGGTACCTACAACGACCGGGGTCAGATGGCCAGTCTTAGGATCCAACTTCAATACCTGACCTTGGGCACAACTATATATATCGCCCGGTGTAAAGGATGCGTCTACGCGGTAAGTTGTGTTATTCGCATCGGTAAAAAGCATGATCGTAGTACCCTGCGGGCCAGGGGGTGGAACATAACGAGAGTCATCGACCGGCGTGACCGGACCATCCTTGTCGTTGAAAAGCGTAAGCGTTAAAACGTAGGCCGCTTGATTAGGAGTACCGGGGTTGTCGATGAAGACAAGTTTCCCGTCTGCCTGACTATCGAGGACTAAATTACCGAAAGGGCCAGTTTCCTCGGAATCCGGGTCGGTGAGACTCAGTGTGACCATGGTGTTGTACGTCGGATTAGGGGAGCCACCAATGGACGGCGTAATATCCAGCGCCTGCGCATTGTCGGCAAGCACAGGGGCGACGTCGAACGTGGTGCCATTCGGGTTTAGAGTCAGCGAAACGACGGTTGGTGCGGCTCCTGGAATAACAGGTGGAATAGTGGGGTTGGAAGCGCTGACATACACGACGCCATTGATCAGCTGCATATCGTCGAAGCCCCCACCATGAGCGGGAGGGTTTACCGTCGCCGTATAGCTGTGTTGCGCACCCGTTGCCAGATTGATTATTGTCAGCTCCGGGTTGCCATCTTCGTTCGACATCGCCCACAGTTCATTGGTATCTTTGCGGGCAAGCAACCCATCATTGTGCCCTGGAACTGTATATGACTTTAACTGATTGGCGTTGAAATCGTACGCCACAATTGTATTTGTAAGGCTAGGATTCGAGCCGTCCTTGACGTCTCCGGCATTTTGATAACCAATATATACGGTGGAGCCCATCCTGACGATGGAATCCGGATGCATTGTAGACGAAGGTGCGGTCACAAAGACGGAAAGCCCGTAGCCGGTCGCGGTTCTTGTGTTTGCCACGGGAGTTTGATTTGGCTGGGGAACTGAAGCTCCTGATGGTGGCGGCAGCGTATTTTTATTCGCCCCGCATCCGCTAAGGCAAGCAGACAACACTAAGGAAACTGCAATCGCGGTGATTGAATTCATTCTTAGCACGGGCGCCTCCACTCAAGTTGATTACAATGAACCATTTCAAAAAATGCAGGGTGACCGGTAGGACCGGCCACCCGACGTTTGCTTACGGCAAGTAATAACGGAAGGACGTGAACCACAGGTTGTCGATAGCCGACGGGTTCGCTCCCGGCGGTGCCGGTATCTTGGTACCGTATCCGGTCCAAGCATTCCTGGTCACATAAGAGTACTGCGAACCAATCTGCAACCTACCCTTCGGACCGTTATAGGGCTTGTACCAGAAGCCGATCGTCCCTTCCAGAATGTCCCTGGTATCCGCGTTGCAGTTGGACAGGCTACCTGGGCTGAATCCCGCCGTCAGGCCGGGGCTGGGCAGAACCTCGAAAGCACAACCGGTGTTGTTGAACAGCGGTGAGCCATAGCCCACCGGCGCCCCTTTGGCATTCAAGAAGGCAGTCCGGCCGTCATACTCAATACCGCCGTAGCCATAGAAATCCCACTTCGGAGAGTGATATTCCAGGGTCAACAGACCCTGGTAGCTATTGATAGGAGCAATGGCACCGTATGGATTTATGGTTAGATCCGAGAGCCCACCGGTCCCGTAGCGGCCTAGACCCTTACCAGCTAAGCCATGTATACCCACGTCAACATGCTTCTGTAAAAACGACCAGCGGGCATTGCCGCCGCCACCGCCTGTCCAGGTCGATTTGTTGAATGCGCCGGCGGCGCTCGGCGTAGCCGCGCCTGCGAAAGGAAAGATGCGATCGCGGAATTGGGTGGCAATACCAAAGATTTCGTAGTGTCCGAAGCCCGGCTCAAATGCCACTTTGCCTATGAAATCCGGAGAGGGATTGAAGGAGTAGTTGGCGACATTGGTGCAAGTCGTAACCGGTGCGCCACTTGCGTTGAGGCTAGTTGAGCAGGCGCTGATCGCCGAGTTATACAATCCAGCGGCGTTGCCCTGCGAACCAAGCAGGAACGAGTTCCCGGTATTACCGTGCGTCGTCAGGGTCTCCTGGGAGTTCTCCACGGAGAAGCCAGCCCAGATCTTGTTCCCGAAGTTCCTGGTTGCACGGAATGCATACTGGCGCGCCCAACTGAAGCCGACAGTATACTGCGCGTCGATGGTCATAGGGAGGGCCTCAGTACGGTTATCCAGCCCCACTTTAGTTTCCGTCACGAGACTCCACATCTGGCCTCCGGTGAAGGTCCAGCCATTGTGTAGAGCAGCCTGACCCCAGACTTGACGTTGGCGCAGCACGTAGCTGTTGCTTTGGTTATTGTTGGAGGTAACACCAGCGGCTAAGAAGTCGGCTTCATAGTAGCCGCTCATCTTCATACTATCCAGGTTGCCTTGCCCCAATAAGGAAATGCGAGACTGGCGGCCAGATCCGTAGAACTCAGACATGTAGGCCTGAGAAGCACCAGGATACGGGATTCCATTAAACTGGGAGTTGACGTCAGCCCCCTGTGCCCGTTGCCGCCACACAGTTTCTGCGGCCAGGAAGCCACCGGGAGTAAGGGTGATTCCCTTGTAATGGATGGCCAGCGGACTCTCAAGGCTGGCAACTCGCTTCTGCGTATCCTGCAACGCATCGGCGGAATTAGCCTCGAGCGTTTTCAAGTCGGCGACATCGTGCTGCAGGCCACCGATGGCCTCGGCGCTCTGTGGGCTCTGCGCGGTGGCCGCGGCGGCGGCAGCCTGTTGGGCTGCCTGGGCTGCCGCTTGCGCTTGTCCTACTTGCTGTTGCAGCTGTTGGATAGCCTGATCACGGCTTGTCACTTGCTGTTGCAGTTGCTGGATCTGCTGCTGCTGCGCCGCAATTGCATCCTTGAGTTCCTGCATCGGGCTTGACCCAGAGCGTGCCGAGGTCTTTCTTGTGGGTGTCTTGCTTGTGGTGGACTCAGTTTGTGCGAAAATGCAGGCCGGAATCGCTAAGGAAAGCGCTAAAGCCAATGCTCTTTTCATCTTATCTCCTGAAAATTCAGTTGGCGCGGGACGTCCCGGAAACAGAGAATGTCACTCATTGCATTAACCTGAAGGCAGCGCAGGGTTTGAAAGGTCATCGAAATCGTATGCAGCGGTTATTACAGATTTGTGAATTGCAGGTAAATGTTCCGCGAACAACCAGCAGGTTTGTGCCAAGACGACCTTCGCCTCAAGACCAAAGAACTCAAAGAAAATGATTCGTCAGCAGCATCATTCATCTTCCTTTAATTATGTTTGCTTATGCTCTGCCGCAACGGGTATGCTCGGCCTTCGGCGCGACTGGAATCGTACTGGGTGTTCGCTGAGGGGTAGTCTGACAGCTGCAAATTTTTCAGAACTCTTAGGAAGGAGGAAGCAATGTGTGACATTCCTCGTTGCAAGTGGTCCCTGGTGATTGTTGGCTCTCTCTCAGCGGTGATGTTGTTTGCTGGACGCGGTGCAGTTGCGCAGTCTGCTGGCGCTGCAAAGGACTTTACGCAGAACGTAAAAGAGGTCTATTTCCCCTTCAACATCTACAACAAAATCATCGACCCCAATGTGCTCGATGCCAACGCCTCATGGTTAAAGCAGCATCCTGACGCGCAGTTGTGGATCCAGGGCTATGCCGATATACGTGGTGATATCGTTTATAACTTGGTGCTCTCTTATCGGCGGGCGCAGTGGATCAAGTCGCGACTGGTCGAGCGTGGAGTAGATGCTTCACGCATCGGGTATGCGACCGGGTGGGGTAAGCTGTACCCAGTGTGCGACAAGCAAGATGAGCAATGTTTCCAGCAGAATCGGCGCGTAGATGTGGTGCCCCCTGATATCTTCACTCTCGCGTCAACGACTCCATAGCTCAGTGCCGCAAGGTCACAACAGGCGGTCGAGCGGTCTTCCCTGCCCCGGTCGACCCTGCCCATCTGTCGCGGACCACAATCGTGCGATGCTGTAGCTTCCAGAAGATCCCATTGGCGTGTACGTGAACGATCTGACTCTCGGCGCTCGCGGACCGACAACTACCGGAAGACGAGTGCCGCATCGCTCAGACCGCCACAAGACCGCTGATCCGCGTGCGTTTTGTTGGAATATCGACGCATTGCTATAATGCAACCATCATCTTTCACGCTTGCTTCTGCGCCTGTGGCCAGGTAGCTCAGATGGTAGAGCGCGGCCCTGAAAAGGCCGGCGTCGGCGGTTCGATTCCGTCCCTGGCCACCATGTTTTCAATCACTTACGCATCCCTCAAAAGCCATTTACGTCCCAAAACGTCCCAAAACTCTACTGCACCATCGTTGGTATTGGCAGCTTCTCCACCGCTCTTCTCCGCGACTCGGGAATGTCCTGAACGTAGATGTCCATAGTCGTAGAGATCCGCGAGTGTCGCATCTGCCCTTGGATGTCTTTCATGTCGGCACCGTGGCGCTTCAGCCAGGTACCGTAGGATGTTCGCAAACAGCGCCAGTTCACAAACCCAAGACCAATCTTCCTGGCCGCTGGCTTGATGAACCGGGAAAGTATGTTGTTGTCTCGCATCGGCTTGCCGTCCTTGACCGACTGAAATACAAGATCGTTGGGAGCATCCGACTTTACGGCTTTGTACTTCCGCACCGCGGTGCCGGCGCGAACCGATACACCGCGGTGGTAGCGTTCATCCACCATCAGGCAGTCTTCACCCACATCATTCCAGCGCAGTCCGATCAGCTCGCTGACCCGGAGTCCCGAGTACACGGCGACGTAGACCATAGTTGCGTATGGCTCAGGAATCTCGGAGAGGATCTCATCAAATTGCTCTGACGTGATGTTGGGTTTGGCTACTCTCTTGCCCATGCGGCTAGGTGCAAGTTGTACGCCTTCCATGGGATTCTTGACGAGCAACTGATAGCGCACAGCAGACCCAAGAATGCTGGACAATACATCCTTGATCTTGTCCTGGGACTCGTGTGACAGCTTCCCTTTCGCCATGGTGCTGAAGTATCGCTGCAGTTGAAGTGTGCCAAGATCCCGCAGACACAGATTGCCGAACGTTGGCAGCAGATAGTTGTTAATTACACCCTGGTAGCGGATGCGTGTACTTGTGGCCATTAATGGCAGTACCACCGGGATGTAGGTATCGTTGACATAGGTTGTGAAGTTGGTCGCTGAGCCAATGGACTGAAGGCTCTGGTTCATGGGCCGCAGATACTCGTCGGCGATCTTGAGGACCTCTCGCTCCTTCATGGTTGCAGGGGCCAACTTGATTCGCTTCCGTTTTCTCTGCAGCTTCCCATCAACGAAAACGTCAATCCACGGCTTAGTCCACCAATACGCCCCCTCCCGAAATGGTTTGGGGTGCTGGAATCGTCTCCTTGCCATCCGCTCAAAGCCTCCTCTTAGCGGAAGGCTGGGGTTCGCCTCGGGCAGAACGATACCATGCTCTGGTTAAGCGGTCATCTGCGAGTTTTGCCCAGGCTGTTGCATCTGTTAACCAATCGCATTCGGTTCCAAAATCATCTATTTCTCGAACATCATTTCTTGCGATTCACGGCGGTTCATGCTCAGTGACTTACAGTCGCTCGCTCCACTGGGTTTTTGGAACAGCCTCACTGCCGTATAAGCTCCGCCGCACGGTTTCTCGGCATCACCGGAGTCGGAGGCTGCCATTCCAGCCTATTCAGTGTTGACACCCCGTTTATGTCATCACTCGCGATTTGGAACGTGATTGTGCTCGGTGGTTGCGCTGCCTTCAACTCAAACTCCATGCGGCGAATTTTCTGCTCCTCATCCGCCATCGAAATGCCGATCAGCCACTCCGCCCACCCCGCAATCGCGCTTGAACCGCGGAGCCGCTGCGTCATGCTGCCCTGTTCCGCCTTGTTGAAGTGATGAACCACCCCAATACCACAACCCACGTCTGCCTGAATCTTTGACAGCTGGCGTAGAACCCTTCTCATCTCAGTGTTGTCGTTCTCGTCCGCGGCGTGCATGACGTTGAACACATCGAATATGGCGAACTCGATTTGCCGTTGCTTCAGTGCGTCGACCAGCTCGCAAACCTGCTCTTCGTTGTCCAGCATTAGCTCGGCCGACTGTTGCCGCGTGTTGACGTAGAGGTTGGTTTCAAACAGATTGGGCTCTCGCGTGTTCTTGCCGGCGAAGAGATGCGTCACCCGCCATGCGGTTAACTGAGGGGCATCCTCGCGGCTGATGAGTGCAACGCGGGTCGGCTTCGGGATGTTAAAGCCAAGCCAAGGGCAACCTAGCGCCAGCGAGATTGCCATATCAGCCGCAGCCCACGACTTGCCCCCCTTAGGTACCGCACAGAAGAATCCGTTCGCACCGCGCTGAATGAGCCCATCGATCAGCCAATCGATTTCCGCCCTGGCCTGCCCAAGAAAAGAAGTGATCGGTACCAGCAAAGCGTTACTCTTCTCTGGGCGCCACTCCATCATAGGAGCCGAACTCAGGGAATTTTCGCTGTGCTCGGGAATCGTGCGGCAGTGAAATCCTATGCAGTCGCGCAGTTCGAACACGAAGAGCGGGTGTCCTCCGCAAAAACCTCAGCAGTTCGCGATCTGCATGACTGCTGGTGCAGATTCCAGCCTTTGCTGCGGTTGGCCAAAGAACTCTGTTC
>Ga0306924_10004070_pt1 | contig 14215 bp, 14 predicted proteins | sample sta12Can44000111_FD_203756 | JGI IMG/M metagenome (GOLD analysis project Ga0306924, IMG submission 203756) | Lab enrichment of tropical soil microbial communities from Luquillo Experimental Forest, Puerto Rico - statanox.12C.anox.44.000.111 (v2)... | ecosystem: Environmental > Terrestrial >... | reverse complement strand
GGGTTCCAAACGGCCGCCGCAAATGAGCAATGCCGAACTCAACAGCGATGAGGCAATTCGTAAGCGCAGCAGTTTTGACATTTTCGACCCGGTTGGGCTTCGCGACTTTGATGTCTTTGGGGGTTACTGAACGATGGCCGAACAAGCCACAATAATTCCGCAGCCGATCGGCAGTGCATGGTGCGGGCTGTACCAGTGCGAGGCGCGATTTTTCATCAAGGATTATTGGTACGGAAAGCGCACGTTGGTGGTCGAATATGGCGAAGGCTATTGCGGCCCGTGGTTGCCCAGGGCTGCAAATGGGCGACCTGCATTCGAAGCGGTTATTCCCGGGCATTGGAGTCACGATGAGCTGATGGCGCTGCTGTTGACGCCACCAATCATGTTCTCGGACGGCTCGCCCAGCTATCCCACCTGGGAAGGCGGTGCCCGGTACTTTGGCTCCGAATATCTGGCCTGGCCGAAGGCGGCACCGAAGCTTGCGGCCGGTGAGCCGGCGCACTGAATTTTCCCCACATCTGTTGCAAGCTTCCCACATGCTTCCCGAGGCTCATTTTTGGGAAGCATGCCTGCCGAAAATATCGCATAAGTCGTTGATTTTGTTTATGCTTGGTATCGGATCGAACGAATAACCAGCGTCGAAGAAGACAGTTGTGCTCGGAGCCGCTCTAGGCCTGATGATCACGTTCGCTTCTTTCGATAGTCAGGCGTTCCCCACGTTCGGCGGCTCGAAGCTGTCGCAACCATCCGACGTGACGACCGTTGCCGGAGGCTGCGGCCTGGGATGGCACCGCGGCCCGTGGGGCGGTTGTCGCCGGAACTTTAGCCCGGGTTGGCGCTGTTTCTGGCGCTACGGCCGGCGCATCTGCCGCTGGTAAGCATCGGCGACACTCCGCCGGCGTGGACGCACCTCTTGCCGGGTGCGTCCGACCTTCAATCATGACTGCTTAGCGGGGATCGCGGCACCCAACATGCGGCATCCCTCGGTGCTCAAGGCGATGGCGCGGGTCGGGTGTGCCGCCCGCGGCATCGTCTCCGACTTGATTCGCCGGCGTGGCCTCGCGGACGCCGTACCGAGCTACAGGGCGGCAACAACGTTGCCGCTGCCGATAGCACTGCTCAGCGCACGACCGTGAGCAAGCGGCGCCAACGCAGCGACCACGGCCAGCGCCAAAGCTGCCAGGCAGACGCGCCGTCGCCGATGGAAAAAAAGATGATTTCGGCGCGGCCGAGGATGTTCTCGAACGGCACGTAGCCGACGCCGCCGCGCGCGGGCGGCACCCTGCTGTCGTTCGAGTTGTCGCGGTTGTCCCCCATCATGAAGAAGTGTCCGGCCGGTACGATGTAGGGCGCGGTATTGTCATATTCGGAGTTCTCGACGCGATCGAGCGTCTCGTAGCTCACTCCGTTCGGCAAGGTCTCGCGCCAGCGCCGCACGCGGATCGGATAGCCGTCATCAGTATCGACGTAGTCTTCTACCCGCTCGCGCTTGACCGCGGTGCCGTTGATGTGCAGCCGTCCGTCGATCATCTCGATCCGGTCGCCGGGAAGGCCGATCACGCGCTTGATGTAATCGACCGAGTCGTCCCACGGGAGACGAAACACCACCACGTCGCCGCGCTTGGGCTGCGAGCCGAAAATCCGGCCGGAGAACAGCGGCGGCGAGAGCGGCAGCGCGTAATGCGTGTATCCATAGGCATAGGTGGAGACGAACAAATAATCGCCCACCAGCAGCGTCGCTTCCATGGATCCCGATGGAATGGTGAAGGCTTGAAAGAGGAGCGTTCGGATGACCAGCGCGATGATCAAGGCGCCTGCCATCGTGCGGATGGTTTCTGCCAGCCCGCCCTGCCGGCGCTTCTGCTCGCTCGACACGCTCATTGCTCGGCAGCGCTCAGGCCTGGCATTCGGCTAGTGTCCCGATTCCGAAGTTCGCACGCGCTTGCGGCTGTCTCGATGCGAACTTCGGAATCAAAGGGGGCACTAGCAACGTTATGATTCCAGTGCCGCTTTTGAACCCGAAGTTCGCAAATACCCTCGCCGCCCGATCGTGCGAACTTCGGGTTCGCGGCACTAGCGTCCCGATTCCGAAGTTCGCACGCGCTTGCGGCTGTCTCGATGCGAACTTCGGAATCAAAAGCGGCACTAGCCCCCACGTATGGGCGAGCTGTGTCAAGGTTCTCCTCCCCGATAATGCCCACCTCAACCACGCACCTTGAACTTGGTTCCCGCGAGGGGCAAGCGTAGATCGCGGAACGGCGACGATGGCGACGGTCCTGTTTTGTCCGTATCATCGCGTTGAACCGCGGGCTCGACGACCGAAACGCGGCCCAACGTGTGAGATTTCATGGCGAGGTCCAGTCTGGCCCGGTTGCAGCGAAATGCGAAGCCTCCCGCAGCGATCAAAACTGGCGGATTGGCTGCGGGCGCGCTCGCTCTGGGCGCGTTCGCGGTCGGCGCCTTGGCGGTCGGCTCGCTCGCCATCGGCGCCTTGGCGATCTATCGCGCGCGCATCAAGCGCCTGGAGATCGACGAACTGGTGATCCGGCGCCTGCGCCGGGGCGGGCCGGCAGACAAGTAGAGTGGTTTGAGCGACGCACGGCGTCGCGAAACCCGCCGCCTCACGGCAAGCCAGCGATGGTTTCCGCCTGCATCGCGCGTGGAAGACGCGCGCGAACGCGCTGGTGCTGCGGGCGTCAACCCATCCTACGCTTCCTTGCCGCGCGACGGCTTTTGGTGGAAAGTCGCGCAACACGGAGGGCTCGCCGATGCAGATCATCCCGCTGGGTCCCGGCTTCGCCGCCGAACTGCGCGGTATCACGCTTGCCGATGTGGCCGCGGACGACGCCGCATACCAGGAAGCGCGCGCCGCGTTCGAGGAGCATTCGGTCATCGTCCTGCGCGGCCAGCAGGTCACGGACGAGGCGCAGCTTGCGTTTTCCCGCCGCTTCGGCCCGCTCGAAATAACCAAGGTCGGCTCCCAAGGCGTGGGCACCAACCTCGTGATCCTCACCACGATCGATGAGCACGGCAAAGTGGTCCCGGCGGATCACCGCCTCGCGCTGCGCAACAAGGCGAACCAGCTCTGGCACACCGACAGCACGTTCAAGCGCGTACCGGCGCTTGCCTCCGTCCTCTCGGCGCGAGTCATCCCCGCGCGCGGCGGCGAGACGGAATACGTGTCGACGCGACTTGCCTGGCAGCGGCTCGATCCCGCGCAGCGCACGCGGCTCGAGAATTGCTTCGTCTGGCATGACTATGCCCATTCGCGCGGAAAAATCGCGGCCGATCTTGCCAGCCCGGAGGAACGCGCAGCGCTGCCGCCGCAATGCTGGCGCATGGTGTGGAAGAATCCGGTGAACGGCCGCGGCGCGCTCTATCTCGCATCGCACGCCTTTGCCATCGAAGGCATGGAACGAGCAGCGGCGCAACATCTCATCGGCGAGCTGATCGACGCCGCGACCGCGCCGGGACGCAGCTACGTGCATACCTGGCGCGCCGGTGACGTGGTCATGTGGGACAACCGTGCGACCATGCATCGCGGCCGTCCCTGGCCCGCGCACGAGGCGCGCCACATGGTGCGTACGACGATCTCCGCCACCGCCGTCGATGGCCTCGAGTCGATGCGCCCGCCGCCACGCCAGGCGGCGGAATGAGCGACCTAATGGCGTGGGTGGATTAGGCGCCGTCAGGGCGGTTACGCGCGTCTGCAAGTGCCATGCCGCGGTAACCCATCAGCCGTGCGACGAAGCAGACGGTGGGTTTCCGTCCGCTTTCGCAGGCGTCAACCCACCTACTGCTGCTACTGCGGCTCGATGCCGGCGTCCTTTATCATCTTCGTCCAATCGGCGAGCTGCGACTTGACGAACGCGCCGAGCTCATCCGGCGTGCTGGAAAACGCATCGAAGCCAGCCGTGGCAAATTGCGATCTGACCGCCGGATCGTCGAGGATTTTGCGCAGCTCCGCGTTGAGGCGGGAAACGGTTTCCTTGGGCGTGTTGGCCGGCGCGAAGATCCCGCCCCAAGGCGTGACATCGAATCCGGTAATTCCCGCTTCATCCAAGGTCGGGATTTCCGGAAGCACCGTGCTGCGCGTTCGGTTCGTGATCGCGAGCGCCCGCAGCGCATTGGCGCGCACGTGGGCCAGCGTGAAGGACAGCTCTGCGATCGCCGCGGAAACGTGCCCGGCGACCACGTCGCTGATGTTCACGCCGGCCTTGTAGGGAACGATGGTGAAATTGATTTCAGCCGAGCGCTTCAGTGTTTCCGCCGCGACCAGCGCGGTGGCGGTGCCGCTGGCAACGGAAAGCGTGCCGGGATTGGCTTTGGCGTAGCGGACGAATTCTGCGACCGAGGCAACCGGTATCGCGGGATTGACGACGAACAGAAGCGCGAAGCTGCCGAGCCGGGAAATCGGGGCAAAGTCTCTGACCGGATCATAGGGAATGTTTTTCATCAGGCTCGGATTGGCGGAGAACGCCGTGTTGGTCGCCATCAGCAACGTGTGGCCGTCGGGCGCGGCACGGGCGACGTAAGACGCGGCCACGACCCCGTTCGCGCCGAGCCGGTTGTCGACCAGCACTTGCTGGCGCACCGCTTTGGCGAGCCTCTCGGCGACGGCGCGCACCACGATATCGGCGCCGGTTCCCGCGCTGAACGGCACCACGATGGTGATCGGACGCGATGGGAAGGTCTGCGCCGAAGCGATTTGCGGCAGCGCGAACACCGCAATGCTCGCAGCCACACGCAGAGATCGCTGATGCAGAATCCTCACGGCCTCTCTCCCTGTTCGTTGCTTGAATGAAACTCCTACCGCTCGTCCCCGCGCAAGCGGGCATCCAGGAGCCCCGCGGAGCGCCTGCCTTCGCTGAAGCTTTGGCGGGCATGTGTGCAAGCCCGCCATAGCCTTGGCGATGGCGGGCGGGGCGAAATCCGGGTTGGTGCTACAGTGGGGCGAGGCCGGTCACGGATTTCGCTTCGCTCCATCTGGGCTACCTCTAGGCGCAACGAAGCACGATTCATCCACATTTTGTGTCAATCACAATATTGGACACAGGACGAAATAATTAAATTGACTACGAAAAGAAACTGATGTAGAAGCCGCATCGTCCTCGCTCATCGAAGGGGCGCTTCTAGAGGCGATCCTGAAGGCGGAGCGAGGATGGCGCCCAAGGCAAGCGGCTCGGCCGCCCCGAGGAGGCCGGTGTCCGACGCCCGGAGGTTACGACCGGGTGCGCACAGCGCGCTAGGTTTTGTCCCGTAGCAGTAGCGGGGGACAAATAGGAAGCGCGGACACTTGCAAGCCTAAACCGCGCAGACGCGGAGCGCCAGGTTGGAGCGCCGTGAGGCGAGCGTACCCGGACCGAGATCCGGTGCGCGCCGCGCCTCGTAAGCGTGGCTTCTCGCGCCTCGCAGGCGCGACTTTGAAAGACGCGCCTCACGGCGCTCCGCCCACCCCTTCGCCGGGGCGGGCAGAAGGAACGAAGCGAAGCGCGGCAGCGGGCCGCGCAACGGAAAGGTGTTCGCGTATGGCTGTTTGAAATCGTGAGACGAGAAAATTCGTAGGATGGGTTGAGCGCAGCGAAACCCATCGCTGGATCGCGGGCGCAGAGCTCGATGGGTTTTGCTTTCGCTCAACCCATCCTACGGGCTACTCCGCCGCGGGTAGGTGGCGCGCAGCGGTGCCAATCACGACGGGATCGGGGGCGGCCCCCTCATCAGCTTCATCGAACTCCACCTCACGGATGCGGCCGGCGCGCTTCTCCACCTTTTCCGCCGAGATGAGGATCTGCCGCACGTCCTCGCTGGCCTGGCCGAAATGCTTGCTGAGGTTGACCACGCGGTCGTGCAGGCGGCCGATGTCGTCGAGCAGACAACCCACCTCGGCATGAATCTGGTCGGCGGCCGCGCGCATGCGCGCGTCGCGCTGGATCTGCTGGATCACGTGGATCGCGAGCATCAACAGCGAGGGCGAGACGATCACCACCTTGGCGCGGAACGCCTTCTGCAGAAGATCGTCGAAGCCGTCGTGCAATTCGGCGTAGATCGATTCCGAAGGCACGAACATCAGCGCCAGGTCCTGGGTCTCGCCCGGGATCAGATATTTGCCGGCGATGTCGCCGACGTGCCGGGAAACGTCGGTCCGCAGCCGTGCCGCCGCCTGCTTGCGCTCCTCGTCGGTTTTGGCCTCGCGCAAGGCGGTCACTGCCTCGAGCGGGAATTTGGCGTCGATTGTGAGCGGACGCTTGTCCGGCAGGAAAACCGCGCAGTCCGGTCGGCAATTGTTGGAAAGGGTGAACTGGAAGGCGTAGCAGTCCTGCGGCAATCCGTCCTTGACGATGATCTCCATGCGCGCCTGGCCGAAGGCGCCGCGCTGCTGCTTGTTGGCCAGCACGTTTTGCAGCGAGGTCACCTGCGAGGCGAGATCGGTGATGTTCTTCTGCGCGCTGTCGATGACGGCAAGCCGCTCGTTGAGTTTTTGCAAACTCTCGACCGTGTGTTGGCGTGTCGTGGTCATCGACTGGTTGAGGTGATGGGTGACCGAATCGAGCCGCTCGTTGACGGCGCGGGCAAGCTCGGCCTGACGGCCGGCGAGGAGGTCGCGCATCGCTTCGATGCGTGTTGCGGTCTCCGCCTGCAGGCGCACGAGTTCCGCCACGGCCGCCTCCGCGGCAGCCGGCTCGCGCTTGCGCAGCGCGCGCGCCGCGATCACCGCAATCGCGGCGAGCAGCGCCAGTCCTACGACGGCGATTGCGATGGCAGCGGCAAGCGTGAGCAGCGTGTCGGGCATCTCGGCCTCTTCCTGCCTGATTCGGCATGGGAACAAAAACCGAACAGCAAATCAATCGTCTGCGGCCGGAGCGCTGGGCGGGCCACAAGTTCGTTTCGTCATGCCCGGCCTTGTGCCGGGCATCCACGTCTTACTTTGATGCGCCAAGAAAGACGTGGATGGCCGGGACAAGCCCGGCCATGACGAGCGACTCGCCTTGCATTGACCGGCTTCCGGCGACCGCTTACATCGCGGCCATGGCGCTACGCGAGATTTTGATCCTGCCGGACAAACGGCTGCGGCAGGTTTCCGAACCGATCAAGAAAATCGACGCATCGGTACGCAAGCTCGTCAACGACCTGTTCGAGACGATGTATGCGGCGCCGGGCGTCGGGCTCGCCGCCGTCCAGGTCGGCACGCCCAAGCGCGTCCTCACCATGGACCTGAGCAAGAAGGAGGAGCCGAAGAACCCGCAGGTGTTCATCAATCCGGAGATCGTATGGTCGTCGCCGGAAAAGGCGACCTACGAGGAAGGCTGTTTGTCGATCCCGGAATTTTACGGCGAAGTCGAGCGGCCCGCGCAGGTCAAAGTGAAATACCTCGATATCGAAGGCGAGACGCGTGAGGTCGAGGCGAACGGGCTGCTAGCCACCGTGCTGCAGCACGAAATCGACCACCTCAACGGCATCCTGATCATCGATCACATGTCCAAGCTCAAGCGCGATCGCGTGGTCAAGAAATTTGCCAAGGCCGCCAAGCGCGCGGCTGCGGAGTGAACAAATCCGCGAGTTTCCGTCCGCGTCATGCGCGGGCTTGTCCAGGGTATCCACATCTTGCCATTCGACAGCTGAACAAGACGTGGATGGCCGGAACAAGTCCGGCCATGACGGAACGGCAGGGCTGGTGATCGTATCGTTATGCCGCTGCGCATCGCGTTCATGGGTACGCCGGAATTTGCGGTGCCGACGCTCGTCGAGATCGTGGAGCGCGGCCACGAGGTGGTGGCAGTTTATACGCGCGTGCCTAAACCCGCGGGACGGCGCGGGATGGAGCTCACCGAAGCGCCAGTTGCACGCGAGGCGCGGCGCCTCTCGCTGCCGTTGTTCATGCCGGCGAACCTGCGCGGCACCGATGCACAAGCCACGGTGCGCGCGCACGCGGCCGAGGCCGCGGTCGTCGTCGCCTATGGGCTGATCCTGCCCAGGCCCGTTCTCGATGCCTTTCCGCTCGGCGCGTTCAACCTGCATGCCTCATTGCTGCCGCGCTGGCGCGGGGCAGCGCCGATCAACCGCGCCATCATGGCCGGCGACCGCGAGACCGGCGTGGCTGTCATGAAAATGGAGGAAGGGCTCGACAGCGGGCCGATCGCGATGGCGGAACGGGTCGTGATCCGACCCGACGAGACCGCGGGCGACCTACGCAATCGGCTCGCCGGCCTTGGTGCCGATCTGATGATGTGCGCGCTCGCCGCGCTCGAACGCGGCTCGCTTACGCTTACGCCGCAGCAGGCGCAAGGCGTCACCTATGCCGCCAAGATCGATAAGAACGAAACTCGTATCGCCTGGGCGCAGCCGTGGAACGAGGTGCACGACCGGATTCGCGGCCTTTCGCCATCCCCGGGCGCGTGGTGCGAGATTTTCGGCGAACGCGTCAGGCTGCTGCGCTCGATCAAGGGCGAAGGGAGCGGCGCGCCCGGCACCGTGCTCGACAAGGCACTCACCGTCGCCTGCGGCGAGGGCGCGGTGCGCATCGCCGAACTGCAGCGCGCCGGCCGCACCGCGATGAAGGCGGACGAGTTTTTGCGCGGCACGCCGGTTGCCGCCGGAACCCGGCTCGAGTAGCGGGCATGCCGCGCTACAAGCTCACGATCGAGTATGACGGCGGCCCGTTCGTCGGCTGGCAACTGCAGGACAACGGCCCGTCGGTGCAGGGCGCGCTGATCGCCGCGGTCGCGGCGTTCTGCGGCGAGACCGTGAGCGTCCAGGGCGCCGGCCGCACCGATGCGGGCGTGCATGCGCTCGGCCAGGTCGCGCATCTCGATCTCGCTAGACCGTGGGACGCCGACACGGTGCGCGACGCGCTCAATGCGCATTTGCGCCCGCAGCCGGTCGTCGTACTCGCCGCCGAACAGGTGGACGGCGCCTTCGATGCGCGGCGCTCCGCGCGCCAGCGCCATTATCTCTATCGCATCGTCAACCGGCGCGCCGATCTTGCGCTCGAGCGCGGCCGCGCCTGGCGCATCGGCAAGCCGCTTGATGCCGCCGCCATGCACGCCGCCGCGCAGCGGCTTGTCGGCCGCCACGACTTCACCACCTTCCGCCATGCCGAGTGTCAGGCAAAGTCGCCGGTGAAAACGCTCGATCGGCTCGAGGTTGAGCGCAGCGGCGAGGAGATCCGCGTGCGCGCGGCGGCGCCCTCGTTCCTGCACAATCAGGTGCGCTCGATGGTGGGCTCGCTGGCGCTGGTCGGGGAGGGCAAATGGAGCGCCGACGATCTTTCCGCCGCGCTCGCCGCCCGCGACCGCGCTGCCTGCGCTCCGGTCGCGCCCCCTGACGGGCTTTATTTGCTGCGCGTGGATTATGAGTAGTCCGAATGAGCGAAGCGAATGCGGGACGCTCTCGTCCGCTGCCCCGGATTTCGCTGGCTCATCCGCGCTACATCAACCGAAATACCGATCCAATATCTTGCGGTACACGGCGGTCAGCGTCGCGAGATCGGCGAGGCTAGTACACTCATCGACCTGATGCATGGTCGTGCCGACCAGGCCGAATTCGAGAACCGGGCAGTAATCCTTGATGAAGCGCGCATCCGAAGTGCCGCCGCTGGTGGAAAGCTTTGGCGTCATCCCGGTCGCCTCCGTGATCGCGCCGACCACCAGATCGAGGAAGGGCCCGGGTTTGGTGAAAAATGAATCCGCGTTCGAAGGCTCCCAGGCGATGTGCCAGCGCACGCGGGAGCCGGCTGCTTCGGCGGCGCGCTTCTCGATCAGCGTGCGCAGCGAGATCTGGCTGTGGCAATCGTTGAACCGGATGTTGAAGCGTGCCCGCGCCTCGCCGGGAATGAGATTGACCACGGGATTGCCGATGTCGATCGAGGTGAATTCGAGATTCGAGGCGTCGAAATTGACGCTCCCTTGGTCGAGCGGCGCCGCCATCAGCGCGCTCATCAAGGTGACCAGGCCGCGCACCGGGTTGTCGGCGCGCTCGGGATAGGCGACGTGGCCCTGCTTGCCGGTGACCGCGAGGGTGCCGTTGAGTGAACCGCGCCGCCCAACCTTGATGGTGTCGCCGATCGCAGCCACGTTGCTCGGCTCGCCCAGAATGCAATGATCGAAGCGCTCGCCGCGCTCGGCCGCCCATTGCAGAAGCTTTACGGTTCCGTTCACCGCGATGCCTTCCTCATCTCCGGTGATGAGGAGCGAGATCGAGCCTTTGCCGGCGCGCGGCGCCGGATGCTCAAGCGCGGCGGCGATCGCGCACGCGACCGCGCCTTTCATGTCGACCGCGCCGCGGCCGTAAAGCGTGCCGTCGGTGATCTCGCCCGCGAATGGCGGATGGCTCCAGCTCGCGGCCGCGCCGGGCGGCACGACGTCGGTATGGCCGGCAAAGACGAGGTGGGGCGACGTGTCGCCGATGCGGGCGAAAAGATTTTCAACCGGCGCGGTGCCCGGCTCGGCAAAGGTGACGCGGTGCACGGCAAAACCGGATTGCTTGAGCAGACGCTCGATTAGGCCGAGCGCGCCCGCTTCCGCCGGCGTCACCGATGGGCAGCGCAAGAGGTCGCGGGCAAGCGCGACCGGATCAACGGGGCTCACGGCGTCCCTGCCGAATTGCACCAATCGACTGTCGGCGCAAACCGCCCCCCGGCATCGCGCGCTAGGCGCCCAGCTGTGCGGCCAGCAGGTTGTTTTGGTTTCGCACCCATCCCGGAATCAAAAATGCATCGACGAGCGCCCATACGGCGGTGATCACCATGCCGACCAGGGTGAGCGAGAGGATCAGTTGTGCGACGGCAACGCCGGTGCGTTTGAGATAAAAATTGTGCGCACCGAACAGGCCGAGGAAGAACCAGAGCAGATAGGCCACGAGGGCGGTCTTCTTGTTCGCTTCGAACAGCAGCATGACCCGCGTATCGTTCGACAGTCCGCCGTGTTGTTGAATGCTCTGGCGCATGGTTGGTGGAAGCTCGGCTTGCATGACCCTCTCCTCGCCCCGTCCTGGACCGATTATCGGCGAGCGCGTCGCCTAGCTCAATCGCGCAAAAGCTCATTGATCGAAGTCTTGGCGCGGGTCTTCTCGTCGACACGCTTGACGATTACCGCGCAATAGAGGCTCGGGCTCGGTCCGCCGTTTTTGGCCGACTTGCCCGGAAGCGAGCCGGGAACGACCACCGAATAGGCCGGCACCTCGCCTTGAAACGTCTGGCCGCTCTCGCGATCGACGATGCGGGTCGATGCGCCGATGAACACGCCCATGGACAACACCGAGCCCTCGCGCACGATCACGCCTTCCGCCACTTCCGAACGCGCGCCGATGAAGCAGTTGTCCTCGATGATCACCGGTCCCGCTTGCAGCGGCTCGAGCACGCCGCCGATGCCGGCGCCGCCGGAGATGTGGCAGTTCTTGCCGACCTGCGCGCAGGAGCCGACCGTCGCCCAGGTGTCGATCATGGTGCCGGCATCCACGTAGGCGCCGAGATTGACGAAGCTTGGCATCAGCACCACACCGGGCGCGATATAGGCCGAGCGGCGCACCACGCAATTCGGCACGGCGCGCAGGCCCGCGTCGCGAAAGCGCGCTGCGCTCCAGCCTTCGAATTTGGAGGCGACCTTGTCCCACCAGACCGCCTGGCCCGGCCCGCCCGCGATGACACGCATGTCGTTGAGGCGGAACGAGAGCAGCACCGCTTTCTTGAGCCATTGGTTGACACGCCAATCGCCGTTGGCGCCGCGTTCGGCGACGCGCGCCGCGCCGCGGTCAAGCAGATCGAGCGCCGCCTCTACCGCCTCGCGCACCGCGCCCTTTGTGTTTGCGTCGATACCGTCGCGCCGTTCGAACGCGTCGTCGATCACCTTGGCAAGCTCGGCGTGCGGCATATCGGCTAGCCCGTTCAGCTCACCGGTTGTCGAGAATGGCGAACCGCGAGTCAAGCACGTGCGGCCTTGATGCGCTCGAGAAAGCCGACCAGGTCGTCGGTGACGTGATCCACATGCGGTGCGTCGCGGCCTTCGAGTTCCCAATCATCGCGAAACACCTCACGCGTGTGCTGCGGTACCACCAGAACCGTGGTCATGCCGAGCGCATGGGGAATCGCGAGGTTGCGCGCGAGATCTTCGAACATGGCGGTCCTGCGCGCATCAACCTTGAGCGTGCTCAGAAAGCGGTCGTAGGTCTGTGGCGACGGCTTGGGCTCGAGCTCGGCTGCGACGATGTCGAACACGTCTTCGAAATGCCGGTCGAGCTTTAGCCGCGCAAGCACCGCGTCGGCGTGGCGGCGCGTGCCGTTGGTCAGGATTAACTTGCGTCCGGGAAGGTTTTCGATCGCCGCGCCGAGCGCCGCGTTCGGCTCGAGCGGCGAGTGGTCGATCTGGTGCACGAAATCGAGGAAATCGTCGGGTGCCATGCCATGCTCGGTCATCAAGCCGCGCATCGAGGTGCCGTAACGCTTGTAGTAATCCTTCTGCAGCCGGAACGCCTCCTCGTGCGTGACCTTGAGGAAGCGCGCGATGTAGTCGCGGATACGCTCGTCCACCTGCTGCCAGAGATTGAGGTGATGCGGGTAGAGCGTGTTGTCGAGATCGAACACCCACGTTTCGACGTGATGGAACGGACGGCGCTGACGAGAGGCGGAGGAATTCATGACGCGCGTCGGCTCTCTCACTCCTTGATCACATGCTTGAGCGGTCGGTCGAAGGCCAGAATGACGGCGCCGGCGATGACCGCAATTGCGGCGATCATCAGAAAGAACATCCGCTTGTCCATGCTGCTCCAGAAGCTGCCGAGCCAGCCGGCGATGAAATTGCCGACGAAGATCGCCGCCAGCCAAATTCCCATCAGCATCGAGACCATACGCGCGGGTGCGAGCTTCGAGACCAGCGACAGCCCGATCGGCGAGAGATAAAGCTCGCCGATGGTGATGACGATGAAATAGCCAAGCAGCCACAGCCAGCTCGCTTCGTCGCCGGAGGCGACCCACGCCGCGGCGACCATGATCAGGTTGGCGAGCGCTACACCGAGGCAGCCGAGCGCCATCTTGACGACAGTCGAGGGTTCCGTGCCGCGCTTCGCTTGCCAGCGCCACAGCGCGAGGACGAACGGCGTGAAGGCGAAGATCATGAGCGGGTTGAACGCCTGGAACCAAGTCACCGGGATCTCGCCGTGCCAGAGAATGAGGTTGATCGAGCGGTCGGTGTGGTCGTCGGCCCACAGCGCGATCGTGTTGCCCTGCTGCTCGTAGGTTGCCCAGAACAGGGCGGTGGGTACGAACAGCGCGATCAGCGCGAGGATGGCGTGCCACTCATTGCGCTCGAGCGGCTTGTCGTAGACGCCCTCGGCAATCGCCTTGTGCAACTCGTCGGCCGGCAACGATGGGGTCGCGTAGAGATAGGTCACAAGCGCAATGGTCATGCCGACGCCAGCAGCGGTGAAGCCGTAATGCCAGCCGAACTCCTCGCCGAGCGTGCCGCAAATGAGCGGCGCCAGGAACGCGCCGACGTTCGTGCCCACGTAGAAGATCGAATAGGCGCGGTCGCGGCGCTGGTCGCCCGATGCGTAGAGCGACCCGACCTGCGCCGAGATGTTCGGCTTGAACGCACCGCTGCCGAGAATGAGTATGGTCAGGGCAAACAGAAAGAGCGACTCGAAGGCCATCATGAAATGGCCGATCGCCATCAGCGCGGCCCCGAGCACGACCGTGCGATGCTGGCCGAGCACGCGGTCGGCAAGCAGTCCGCCAAACACCGGCGTGAGATAAACGAGACCGGTATAGAGGCCGTAGATGTGAGAGGAAAACGGCTGCGCGCCGAGCGGGCCGAACATCGATTCGAGTACGGCTCTGAGCGCGGCAAGTCCGATCACCGCGTCGGCGTGACCGGGCTGCAGCAGGAATTTCACCATGTAGAGGACCAGCAGTGCCCGCATGCCGTAATAGGAGAAGCGCTCCCACATCTCGGTCGCGAACAGGAAGGTGAGCCCGCGTGGATGGCCGAAAAAATCGCCCGTCTTCGCCTCGTGGCTTCGCTCGGCAATGCTCATGAGGTCCGCTCGCGTGGCTGGCCACTATCGGGCAAGGGGCGGCGCGACCGTAGAACGCGTCTTGAGCGCGCGTCAAACCGCGGCGTTCGGCAGCAGCCTTTGCTGTCGCACCGACGTGGCGGCGCTGCTAGATTCAATCCGCCAGCAAAGTGAGAAACTATCGAGAGCACAAAGCGGAACGGAGGATGGCCCC
>Ga0306924_10004069_pt1 | contig 14217 bp, 14 predicted proteins | sample sta12Can44000111_FD_203756 | JGI IMG/M metagenome (GOLD analysis project Ga0306924, IMG submission 203756) | Lab enrichment of tropical soil microbial communities from Luquillo Experimental Forest, Puerto Rico - statanox.12C.anox.44.000.111 (v2)... | ecosystem: Environmental > Terrestrial >... | reverse complement strand
AACCGGGTACCGGTGCTCAACCGGGTACCGGTGCTCAACCGGGTACCGGTGCTCTACCGGGTACCGGTGCTCTACCGGGCACGGGCGCGCGCTGGGACGGCGCCGCGGCCGACCTGACCGCCGCGCCGGCCAACGGGAACCATCACGCGAGCCAGCCGGGCAACGGGTCGTACGACGCCGCGGTCATCGACCCGCCGGACGCGGGCCGAGCCGAGGACGAGCCGTCGGCGGCTGGTCCGGATTCCTGGTTCACGCCGCGCGGCACGCCCGATCCCGAGCGGACCTGGGACGCCGAGCCGTCGCCGGGCACCGGGGACGCCTGGTTCGCCCCGCGCGAGCGGGCCGGCAGCGGGCCGGCGCCGTCGGCGCCGGAGCACCCTGGGCCGGCGGCGCAGCCGGTCACCGGGTTCTGGACCCCTTCGGCGGCGGCGTCCGCGCCGACCGAGCCGTACGCCATTCCGCGAGTCTCATGGCCCGCGCCCGCCGAGACCCCAGCCGGCGCTAGCGACACACCAGCGGCGGCCGACCGGACCACGCCCATCGTGGCCCAGGCGGCCGCGGCCGCGCCACCGCGGACGATATCCGGACCCGCCGTACCGCCCGGGCCGGTCGTCCCGCCGAGTAAATCGCGGTCGGACCGGCTCTACCCGGTGCGGCTGCTGGTGGTCATCGTGGTGGCCGCCCTCATCGGCAGCATCCTGGTGCTGCTGCTGAGGTAACTAGAGTTCGCTGCCGTTGGGGAACGGGGTGTCCTGGTCCTGCGGCATCGCGGGCATATCGGCCGGCCCGCCTGAACCGAGCGGGTCGCCGAAGTTCACGCCCGGGACGCTGGCGGCGAGCATGGCGGTCATGGCTTCGGACGTGGTGGCTGGCTCGGGCCTCAGGTCCGAGGGAGCGGCCGGCATGGCGCCGATTGCGGGCGGCCCATCGGCGGTGGGTACGGCCGATGGCTTGCGCCGGGCCTGATCCCGGGCGGCCGGGCCGGGCTCGGCCCCGCCGGCGGGCGCATCCCCGCCGCCGAAGGCGCTGGCGACGGACCTCAGCGCGGTGGTCACCTCGCTCGGGATGACCCAGAAGGTGTTGCCGGCGCCCTGCGCAAGCTGCGGCAGCGTCTGCAGGTACTGGTAGGCGAGCAGCTTGGGGTCGGGGTCGTTGTCGTGCACGGCCTGGAAGACCGCCTCGATGGCCTGCGCTTGGCCCTGAGCACGCAGGATCGCAGCCTGCTTGGAGCCTTCCGCGCTCAGGATGGCGCTCTGCTTGTCGCCCTCGGCCGTAAGGATCTTGGACTGCTTGACACCTTCGGCGGTCAGGATAGCGGCGCGCTTCTCCCGCTCCGCGCGCATCTGCTTCTCCATCGCGTCCTTGACCGACTTCGGCGGGTCGATGGCCTTGATCTCCACCCGGGTGACCCGGATGCCCCACTTGCCCGACGCGTCATCGAGCACGCCGCGGAGCATGTTGTTGATGTGGTCACGCGAGGTCAGGGTCTTCTCCAGGTCCATCGACCCGATCACGCTACGCAGCATGGTCGCGGTGATCTGCTCGATCGCCTGGATGTAGTTGACGATCTCGTAGTCGGCGGCCCGCGGATCGGTGACCTGGAAGAACAGCACCGTGTCGATGAGCACGCTCAGGTTGTCCTCGGTGATCACCGGGGCACCGGTGAACGAGACCACCTGCTCGCGCAGGTCGATCTCCTTCTTCACCCGGTCGATACCCGGGATGATGAAGTTCATCCCCGGCTCCAGCGTCTTGCGGTACCGGCCGAACCGCTCCACGTTCCGGGCCCGCGCCTGCGGCACGATCCGCACCGAGCGCAGAACCGTAATGATGACAAGCAGCGCGACCACCGCCGCGATAATACCTTCCGCCAAGAACATGGCTACTCCCGTGGATAGACAAGAGCCGTGGCACCTTTGATCTGCATGACGTCGACCTTGGTGCCGACTGGGATCACCAGCGACTCGTCCAGATAGGGACGCGAGGACCACTCCTCGCCGTCGATGCGGACCCGCCCCTGGTGCTCGGTGATCTCCTCCAGGACGATCCCCGAGCGGCCGACGAGCGCGGCGGTTCCCGTGCGCAACGCCGGCGGCTGCTTGACGTGCTTGATCGCGATCGGACGGACGATGCCAAGTCCGGCGCCGGCCGCGACGACGAACGCCACGAGCTGCAGAGCGAAGCTGAGGTGGAACGCCCCGACCACAGCCGCGGCGACCGCCGCGACCGCGAGGAGGCCGAACGCAAGCGTCGTGGTGAGGAGTTCGGCAACGCCGAGCACCGCTGCCACGATCAGCCAGATGATCCAGGAATCCATGACCGCTCCGCTGAATGGACCTACTTGAGAGTATCCCCGACCGGATCGGTTCGTATCACGGCTCGGCTGCGTCACTTGACGCTCTTCGATACCGGGCGTTATCCGGGTAATACCACCGGATTATGTGCAATTGATGACAATTGGCCGTCTTGGTCCTGCCGGGGATTTCTCCCGACCTACACTCGTCAGGTAAGGCATGTCCTGCGGCGCGGCTGGACCACACAGTCCAGGAGGTACCTGGTGGAACGCGGTGATACCGGCCTGGGCCGCGATGCCTATGGCCGACCCAGGCGAAGACGCCTGGGCGATCGCCGCGCCTACCGGCCGGACGACGGCGCGGGGCCGGGCGGGGCCGACGACTACGGCCAGCTGCTGAGGCGACCCGAGGACCTGCCGCCCCAGCAGGGCCCCCAGCAGTCAGGCCGTTCGCGCATGCGACCGCCGCCAAGGCGCTTCCCGCCACCCCCTGGGAACCCGGCCGACGGCTACCCACCGAACGGCATGCCGGGCAATGACCCGATGAACGGGGGCCCGATGCACGGGGGGCCCGTGAACGGGGGCCCGATGACCGGGGGCCCGGCGAACGGGGGCCCGGCGAACGGGGGCCCGGCGAACGGGGGCCCGGCGAACGGCGGACCGATACCCGGGCGCCAGTACCGGCTGCCGAACGGCCGGCGGGTTCCGCCGCGCGCCGACCGCCCGTACCGCCCGCAGCCGCCGGGCCCGGCGGGCGACATGCGAGGACCATGGGATCAGCCTGGCCCGGCGCAGGCGCCAGGGCGGGCCTCAACTCCGGCCGGCCAGGAACCGCTCGGGGCCGGCTGGGGGCGGCCGCCCCGGCCCCAGGCTCCGGGCGGCCCGCCGCGTCCCGAACCAGATCCGCGCGCCTACAGCCACCCGGCCGACTCCCCCGGGATGCCAGGAGCGCCCGGATTCACCGGCGGCACCGGGTTCGCCGGCGGGTCTGCGGGCTCCCGTCCCGACGGCCGCGACGGCTGGGGGCGTCTGGGGGCACAGGTGCCACGCGGCGTTCCGGCCGGAACCGCAGGCCCCGTGATCCGCCAGCGCGAGAACGCCGTTCCCGAGGAGCAGCCGGCCGCCGCGGCGCAGCCGGCGGTCAGCATCGCGCCGGATGGGCTCGAGTCGTTCGCCCGGGACCTGCGGGCGCTGCGCGCCAAGGCCGAGCTCGACTACCCGGAGTTGGCCGACGTCTCGCACTACACGATGAAAACGCTCGTCTCGGCGGCGGGTGGGCTGCGGCTGCCCACGCTGCCGGTCGCCGTCGCGTACGTGCGGGCCTGCGGCGGGAACGTCGCCGAATGGGAAGAGCGCTGGCAGAAGCTGGCGGCCAAGGTCACCGCCGACGCCGCGAAGAAGCACGGCGACGACGACAGCGACGAACGCGAGGCTCTCCTGGAGCCCGCCGACGCGCCGGGCCGACCGGAACTGCCCGCCCCGCCCGCGGTCCAGGATTCCGCTTCCGAGTCCGGCGAGGTGTACGTCATCACCTCCGCCAAGCCACGTCAGCCCGGTTGGTGAACGGCTAGGGCACTGGCGGGGCTGATCGAACGTGCATGACAGAATGGGCAGCGTGCTGCCGCCGGACAACCACGTGCACACGCAATGGTCGTGGGACGCGCCGGCCGAGGCGTCGATGGTGCGCAGCTGTGAGCAGGCGCTGGCCGCCGGGGTGCCCGCGGTGGCCTTCACCGATCACCTTGACTTCACCGTCTGGACCGACGGAGACCGGATCGCCGAGGAGCATATCGATCCGCGCCCGTACGCCCGAATGCACCTGCTCGACGTCCCCGGCTACCTCGCGACCGTGCAGGAGTGCCGCGAGCGCTACCCGGACCTGCGGATCCTGACCGGCGCCGAGATCGGCGAGGCCCATTTGTGGGCCGCGAGCGCGCGGGCCGTGGTGGCAGGAGCCGGGTTCGACCGGATCCTCGGCTCGCTGCACGCAATCCCGTACGAGGGGAAGCTGCGGTCAACCGACGAGATGTTCCGGCGGATGCCCGCCGGCCAGACGATGCGCTTGTACTTCACGGAGTTGCTGCGGCTGGTCGAGGGCAGCGACATCTTCCAGGTGCTGGCGCACCTCGACTTCCCGCGGCGGATGTGGCCCGGGACCGCGGCACCCTACGAGGAGCGGGCCTTCGAGCCGGAGATCCGGGCCGTACTGCACGCCCTGGCCGCCAGCGGGCGGATCCTCGAGGTGAATACGAAGAGCCCGCTGGTGTCGCCCGAACGGCTGAGGTGGTGGCGGGAGGCCGGTGGAACCGCGGTATCGTTCGGCAGCGATGCGCACCAGCCCTGGCGGGTCGGTGACCGGTTCAAGCTGGCCGTCGACGTGGTCGAGGCGGCCGGCTTCCGGGCCGGCCGGGACCGGTTCGATTTCTGGCGGCGCTAGGTCCAGGTGTCGCCGAAGCGGGCAGTCATGTCGTCCCAGCTTTCATCCTCGGGGCGGCGCTTCGGCGTATCCGGCTCCTGGTCATCCAGGGCGGCACGGGGCAGCGGGATCGACCGGCTCTGGCAGTGAACGGCGAAGCGCAACTCGGCGTAGTAGGTTTCACGGTCGCGGACTTCGGCGCGTGCCTCAGCGGCAGTCGTGGGGGCGGGGCGGCCGGCGCCGGTCTCCCGGAAGGGAAGCCGGGCGCACGAGTCGGTCCCCTCCTCTGGCGACTGGCCCTCGTCCTCATACCTGCTCGCCACGGCCCACACCCACTTTGATCTGCGACGTTGCCCCGAAAGCCAACACGGCCCGGAGGCGGGGCAACGCCCTCTGAAACACGGTACGAAGTTTCTTCGCTACCATTCGTAGTGTAACTGTATGTGGTGTATCCAACGCAATGGGTAACTAGGTAATATTTATCTATCTTCTCGGCCAGCATGAACACGACACGTGCCCGGCGACGGGCACCACGTTCCGTTCCGTCGAAAATCAGTGACGTATCCGGTTACAGTCCGCGCATAATGTCGTCTGAGGCGGGGTTGCTGTCCGATTTCCGCCAGTAACAGGGGCGCCGGGCTGGCATTGTGGAGGGCGTGAGGACATCTGTGAGCAAGCCGCCCGGACCGGATGACGAGCAGCGGTACCAGGCGGCGATCAGTAAGGACGCCCGCTTCGACGGCGTGTTCTTCATCGCCGTGACCTCGACGGGCATCTACTGCCGCCCGTCGTGCCCGGCGATCACGCCCAAGCGCGAGCACATGCGGTTCTACCGCACCGCCGCCGCGGCCCAGGAGTCCGGCTTCCGCGCCTGCAAGCGGTGCCGCCCGGACGCCTCCCCCGGCTCACCGGAGTGGAACATCCGAGCCGACCTGGTCGGGCGCGCGATGCGGCTCATCGCCGACGGCATCGTCGACCGCGAGGGCGTCGAAGGGCTGGCCAGCCGGCTCGGTTACGAGCAGCGCCAGGTGCGGCGCCTGATCACCGGCGAACTGGGCGCGGGGCCGCTGGCCATCGCCCGCGCGCAGCGCGCCCAGACGGCGCGGGTGCTGACCGAGACCACGACAGTGCCGCTGTCGGAAATCGCGTTCGCGGCCGGCTTCACCAGCATCAGGCAGTTCAACTCGACCATCCAAGAGGTATTCGCGGTGACGCCCACCCAGTTGCGCGAGGCGCGCGCCCGCGCTGCTCGCGGTCGTGCGGCCCGCGGGGGACGGAGGGTGGGCTCGCGGGGACAGGCAGAGCCCCCCGGCCGCGCGACACTACGGCGAGGTACCGCAGCGGGCATGCGGGGGGTTCCAGGGGGGTCGTCCCCCCTGGAAATAGCAGTGCGGCTGCCGTACCGGCCGCCGATCGACCTGGAGCGGATGCTCGGCTTCCTGGCCGCCCGCGCCATCCCCGGCGTGGAAGCGGTGGAAGACGGTCGCTACCAGCGCACGCTGCTGCTGCCCAACGGCACGGGCATCTTGTCCGTCGGCGCCGGTGACGGCTACATCGATTGTGAGCTGCAGCTGGAAGACCTGCGCGACCTGACCGCGGCCGTCCAGCGCTGCCGTCGCCTGCTCGACCTGGACGCGGACCCGCAGGCGGTCACCGCGGCCCTGGCCGCCTCGGGGCCGGTGCTCGGACCGTTGGCCCTGGCCAGTCCGGGCCGCCGGGTCCCCGGTCACGTCGACGGAAACGAGCTCGCGCTGCGGGCCGTGCTCGGCCAGCAGGTCTCGGTGGCCGCGGCCCGGCGGCTCGGGGCGCGGCTGGTGGCCGCCTACGGCAAGCCGCTCGAGCGGCCGGAGGGCACGCTGACGCACTGCTTCCCGGCCGCCGAGACGCTGGCCGCGGCCGACCCGGCCACGCTGCCGATGCCACGGACGCGGGCCGCGGCGCTGACCGGGCTGGCCACCGCGCTGGCGTCCGGCGAGCTGTCGCTGGACCCGGGGGCCGAACGGGACCGTGCCGAGGCGCAACTGCTGGCCCTGCCCGGCATCGGGCCGTGGACGGCGGCTTACATCAGGATGCGGGCGCTGTCCGACCCGGACGCGTTCCTGCCATCCGACGTCGGGGTGCTCGAGGCACTGGGGCGGCTGGGCGCGGTCCCGGCCGGCGTTCGCAGCCCGGCGGGACGGGCCCGGGCGGCCCGGGCGGCGGCGGAGCTGGCCGACAGCTGGCGGCCGTGGCGGTCCTACGCCGTGCAGCACCTGTGGGCGTCGATTGAAAGGGAGAATCAGTCATGACCAGTCCGTTCGTGGCGCCGGACACCGATGCCCCGCGCCTGTCCCACGTCGTCAGCTCCCCCATCGGCCGGCTGCTGCTGACCGGCGACGGGCACGCCCTGACCGGGCTGTGGATGCTGGACGCGGATAGGCACTCGGCCCGCGTCGAGGAGGGGCTGACGCCGAGCCCGGAGACCTTCACCGAGGTCGCGGCGCAGCTCGAGGAGTACTTCGCCGGCGACCGCAAGGAGTTCACCGTGCCGCTGGCGCCCAGCGGGACGCCGTTCCAGCTCGCGGTGTGGACGCAGCTGACCAGGATCCCGTACGGGAGCACGATCAGCTACGGCGATATCGCCCGGGCACTGGGCAAGAGGCCCGTCGCGGCGCGTGCGGTCGGCCTGGCTAACGGGGCCAACCCGATCTCGATCATCGTGCCGTGCCATCGGGTGATCGGCAGCGACGGCAGCCTGACCGGCTACGGCGGGGGCCTGGACCGCAAGGAACTGCTGCTCCGTCTGGAGGGTTCGGGTCCAGTCACGCTGTGGTGACTTGGCCGGCCTGGGTGACGCTTGGCCGCCGATGGAACGGATGGCGCGCAGGGTGCGTCAAACGCTCATGATGGATTCACGCGCGCGGCGCGGGCCCGCCGGGCTCCCGGGGATTCTCGGGGTGGTCGGGGTTCTCGGGGCTGGGCTGGCGTGCGCCGCGCTGGCGGGGTGCGGCTCGGTGGTGGCGTCAGCCGGCGCCGCAGCGGCGCCCGCAGCCGCGGCCACGGCCACGCCGGCGGTCGGCTGCGCCAGCGTGAACCAGGCCACCGCGGTCAGCATCCGCCGGGAGATGCGGCTGATGGCGCCGGTCGGGACCAACCCGATCAGCGCCACCTACCACCAGGCGGCCCAGGTGCGGGCCCTGTTCGGTCAGCTGTGTGCCGCCGTGACCCATCCCGCGCCGACCCAGATGTTGCACTGCCCAGCGGACATCGGGACCGATTTCATCGGGACGTTCTACGATGGCTCCCGGGTGCTGGCCACGTTCACCTACGCCGCGTCGGGGTGCGAGCGGGTGAGCGTCACCGCGGCGGGCAAGACCCTGGCCACGATGGTCTACGGCCGGGCGGCCTCCGCGGCGCCGCAGCTGGCGACCGACCTGGCCGCGATCGTGGGAGCGCCGAAACCGGGAGTGATGCAGCCGCAGGGCGGCGCGGCCGATGCGAGCTGACCGGATAAGCCCGCCGGCCTGAGGTCAGGGCAGGTTGCCCGACTCGTCGAGGTCGAACTCGCCGTCCTGGACCCCTCGCACGAACGCCTCCCACTCCGCCTCGGTGAAGTACAGCTTGTCGCCGTCGGGGTGGGCCGCGTCGTACATGACGTACAGCTTGGCCTCACCGGCCTTATGCGGCGCGGCCGACGTGTCGGTGGTGACGTACACCTCGACGCGGCTCTGTTCGGCGTCAGGCGCTGACGCGTCGTCACCCGGTCTGTGCATGCGCTCAGGCTACTACCGGCGCCCGCGGCGCGGGTCTCGGCGGCCCGGTAGGGTCGATCCGTGCCCGACGCTGCCCGCACCACCCCGGCAGACGCCCGTGAGGCCGCCTGGTTTGCCCAGCTGCCCACCGTGGTCGCCGCCGCGGCGGCGCTGTTCACCAACCAGGCTGGCCGGGTGCTGCTGGTCAAGCCGAACTACCGGGACCATTGGTCGCTGGCGGGCGGGATCCTCGAGCCCGGCGAGCCCCCGCACGTCGGCTGCCGTCGCGAGGTCAGCGAGGAAATCGGGCTCGACATCGAGCCCGGACCGCTGCTGGTCATCGGGTGGATGGCACCGGGCGGCGTCCGGACCCGGCCGGTCATGCACTTCGTCTTCGACGGAGGCGTGCTGACTGACGACACCCCGATCCGGCTGCAGGAATCCGAACTGGACGCCTACCGGTTCGTTGACGCCGGCGACTTGGACCGCTACCTGCCGCCGTTCATCACCGCCCGGGTGGCCGCCGCGCTCCGCGGCCGCGCCCGCGGCGCGACCGTGTACCTGCCCTGGACCGGTTCCTGACCGGCGCGGATCCGCAGGCCGCGGGCTAGTAGGGCTGGCCTGAGGTGATGCGGACGCCGAGCGGCCAGAGCGAGATCGGGATGATCTTGAAGTTGGCCAGGCCGAGCGGGATGCCGATGATCGTCAGGCACAGCGTGATGCCGGCGACCAGGTGACCGAGGGCCAGCCACCAGCCGATGAGCACGATCCAGATGATGTTGCCGATCAGCGAGCCGATCCCGGCGTCCTGGCGCGGCTCGATCTGCCGGCCGAACGGCCACAGCACGTACCCGCCGATACGCCAGGCGGCGATCCCGAACGGGATCGTGATGATCAGGATGAAGGCGATCAGGCCGGCCAGGAAGTAGAGGATCGCCATCCACCAACCGCACAGGACCAGCCAGATCACGTTCAGGATCAGTCTCAGCATGGTCAGTGTCCTATGCGGGGCGCCGCGCTGCGGAGCGGACTTCCAGATGATCAAGCAGGGTCGCGGTGGCGGCCGCTACGGCGTCCACCGCGGTCCCGAAGGCCTCGGCGTTGTGCCCGGCGGGCGCGCGGAAACCGCTGATCTTCCGCACGTACTGCAACGCGGCGGCGCGGATGTCGTCGTCGGTCACCTGCTCGGCGAAGGGCGGACGGAGGGTCTTGATGCTGCGGCACATGCCTTCGACCGTAGCCCATGCTCGCGTCCGCTCCGTCCGGGGTCGCTTCTTTATCCCGAACGGGCCGTGGTGCGTGCCGATCCGGTACGCTAACCGCGTCGTTGTGGCAACCATGTCGTCTGGTGCGCGTCGTTGTGGCAACGACGTCGTTGAGCCCAAGTACCGGGCGGTCACTCGAGTCCCAGCAGGCCCTCCAGCCCCACGGTTAGGCCTTGCGAGAGCGAGTTTAGGTTGCGGACGGCCAGCAGGACGCCCGGCATGAACGAGATCCGGTCCAGGGAGTCGTGCCTGATCGTGAGCGTCTCGCCCTGGCCGCCGAACAGCACCTCCTGATGCGCCACCAGGCCCGCGACGCGGACCGAGTGCACGTGGACCTCGTCCACGGTGGCGCCGCGCGCGCCGGGCAGCGCCGAGGCGGTAGCATCCGGCGCCGGGCCGAGGCCCGCCTCGGCCCGGGCCGCGCCGATCATCGACGCGGTGCGCAGGGCCGTCCCGGACGGGGCATCGGCCTTGGCCGCGTGGTGCAGTTCGATCACCTCGGCGGAGGGGAAGAAACGCGCCGCTTGCTCGGCGAAGCGCATCATCAAGATGGCGCCGACCGAGAAATTCGGCACGACCAGGACGCGCACGCCCGGGTGCTTGCCCAGCCAGCCCTGCACCTCGTCCAGCCGATCCTCACTGAACCCGGAGGTGCCGACCACCATGTCCAGGTCGTGCTCGACGCACCAGCGCAGGTTGTCCATGACCGCGCCGGGGTGGGTGAAATCGACCACCACGTCGCATCCGATCAGCAGGCCCAGATCGTCGTCCTGGTCGACCTCGGCTTTGATCTCCAGGTCCGCGGCGTCGCTGACGGTGCGGACCACCTCACGCCCCATGCGTCCCCGCGCTCCCAGCACCCCGACCTTGGTCATGGCTTCTCCCGGTGACTGGCTGGACTGCTCAGATCTGGAAACCCGTGGGGTCGTCGAACGGGCCCACCACGGCCAGGACCTTGGGGCGGGCGAGGATCTCGGTGGCCACGGCGCGGACGTCGTCATGGGTGACGGCGTCGATCGAGGCGAGTACCTCATCGACCGGCTCGAGCCGCGGGTACACCAGTTCGGACTTGCCCAGGCGGCTCATCCGCGACGAGGGGTCCTCCAGGCCGAGCACGATCGAGCCGCGCACCTGGCCCTTGCCGCGGGCCAGTTCGGCGTCGGTCAGGCCGTCCTCGATCACCCGGCTGATCTCCTCGGCGCAGATGGCGAGCACCTCATCGGCCTTGGCGGGCAGGCATCCGACGTAGATGCCCCACATGCCGGTGTCGGCGTGCTGGGCCGAGAAGCTGTACACCGAGTAGGCCAGGCCGCGCTTCTCCCTGACCTCCTGGAACAGCCGGGAGGACATGCCGCCGCCGAACGCCGCGTTCAGCACGCCGAGCGCGAACCGGCGGTCATCGGTCCGGGCCAGGGCCTCGCAGCCGAGTACCAGGTTGGCTTGCTCGATGCCGCGGGAGACCAGCGTGGTCCCGACGCCGGCTGGGGTGCCGAAACCGGGGAAGCTGCCGTTCAGCCGGGGCGGGGCGGGCTCGGCCGCGCGCTGCAGGGCCGGGCCGAACGCGTCGGTGACGAGCCGCACCACGGTGTCGTGGTCCAGGTTGCCCGCCGCGGCCACCACCAGGTGCTCGGGGGTGTACCGGGCCTGGTAGTGCTCGAGGATCTGCTCCCGGGTGATCCCGTTGATCGACGTGGTGGTGCCGAGGATCGGCCGGCCGAGCGGGGTGTCCCCGAACAGCTTGGCGGTGAACGCCTCGTGCACGGTGTCGGTGGGGTCATCGTCGTTCATCGCGATCTCTTCGAGCACCACGTTGCGCTCGGCGTCCACGTCCTTCGGGGTGATCAGCGAACTGGTCACCATGTCGGACAGGACGTCCACGGCCAGCGGCAGGTCCCGGTCGAGCACCCGGGCGTAGTAGCAGGTGTACTCCTTCGCGGTAAACGCGTTCATCTCGCCGCCGACCGCGTCCATCTCCGCGGAGAGTTCCAGCGCGGTGCGCCGCCTGGTGCCCTTGAACAGCAGGTGCTCAAGGTAGTGCGTCGCGCCGGCGTGCGCGTGGTCTTCGTCCCGGGAGCCCACCCCGACCCAGATGCCCAGCGCCACCGAGTGCACGGCAGGCAGGTGCTCGGTAACAACCCTGAGCCCACCGGGAAGGATGGTACGGCTGACACGATGGTCTCGTTCGGTATCCATCTACTCGTGGTGCCCGCGGGTACGGTGCCGCGTCCGGCGATGACCCTCGTGCCCGTCGCGATCGGAACTCCGGTCGCCGCCACGGTCCCGATCGCCGCCGCGGTCCCGCGGGCGGTCGCCGCCGCGGTCGCGGTCGCCGCCGCGGTCGCCGCCGGACAGGTCCTCACCGGCCGCCTCGCGCTCGACCACCTCGACCGGTACCAGCGACAGCTTGCCGCGGTCGTCGATCTCGCGGATCTCGACCTGGATCTTGTCGCCGATGTGGATCACGTCGTCGATGTTCTCGATCCGCTTGCCGCCGTGCAGCTTGCGGATCTGGGTAATGTGCAGCAGGCCGTCCTTGCCGGGCAGCAGGCTGACGAACGCGCCGAACGTCGTCGTCTTGACTACCGTGCCGAGGAAACGCTCGCCGACCTCGGGCATGTGCGGGTTGGCGATGGCGTTGATCGCGGCCCGGGCCGCCTCGGCCGAGGGCCCGTCGGTGGCGCCGACGTAGATCGTGCCGTCGTCCTCGATGGTGATCTCGGCGCCGGTGTCGTCCTGGATCGAGTTGATCATCTTGCCCTTCGGCCCGATGACCTCGCCGATCTTGTCCACCGGGACCTTGATCGTGATGATCCGCGGCGCGTACGGGGACATCTCGCCGGGCTGGCTGATCGCGCCGCGCATGACCTCCAGGATGGTCATCCGGGCGGTGCGGGCCTGCTTGAGCGCCGCGGCCAGCACCGAGGCGGGGATGCCGTCGAGCTTGGTGTCCAGCTGCAGCGCGGTGATGACCTGCTCGGTGCCCGCCACCTTGAAGTCCATGTCGCCGAACGCGTCCTCGGCGCCGAGGATGTCGGTCAGCGTCACGTACTGGCCGCCTTCGTGGATCAGGCCCATGGCGATGCCGGAGACCATGTCCTTGAGCGGCACGCCCGCGTCCAGCAGCGCCATGGTGGACGCGCAGACCGAGCCCATCGAGGTGGACCCGTTCGAGCCGATCGCCTCGGAGACCTGGCGGATCGCGTAGGGGAACTCCTCGCGGGTGGGCAGGACCGGGATCAGGGCCCGCTCGGCGAGCGCGCCGTGCCCGATCTCGCGCCGCTTGGGCGAGCCGACCCGGCCGGTCTCCCCGGTCGAGTAGGGCGGCATGTTGTAGTTGTGCATGTAGCGCTTGGTCCGCTCGGGGTTGAGCGTGTCGATCATCTGCTCCATCCGGAGCATGTTCAGCGTGGTCACGCCCAGGATCTGGGTCTCGCCGCGCTCGAACAGCGCGGAGCCGTGAACTCGGGGCAATACGTGAGTCATCGCCGACAGCGGCCGGATGTCGGTCAGGCCACGGCCGTCGATGCGCACGCCGTCCCGGATGATCCGCTCCCGGACCAGCTTCTTGGTCAGCGCGCGGAACGCGGCGCTGATCTCCTTCTCGCGGCCCTCGAACTGCTCGGCGAGCTTCTCGGCGGCCAGCGCCTTGACCCGGTCGGTCTCGGCCTCGCGGTCGTGCTTGCCCGCGATGGTCAGCGCCTTGGCCAGCTCGTCGGAGACCTCGTGCGCGACCGCGTCGTACACGTCCTGCTGGTAGTCCACGAACACCGGGTACTCGGTGTGCGCGTAATCGCGGAACACCGGGGACTCGGTACTCGCGCCGCTGGCCTGGGCGTCCTGGTCGGCGAGGCGCTGCTGCGCCTCGCACAGGATCTTGATGAACGGCTTGGCGGCGTCGAGGCCCTCGGCCACCGTGTCCTCGGTCGGCGCCACGGCGCCGCTGGACGTGTCGGCGAGCAGCTTCAGCGTCTCGGGGGTAGACTCGGCCTCGACCATCATGATGGCCACGTCGCCGTCCTCGAGCACCCGGCCCGCGACCACCATGTCGAAGGTGGCCTGCGCCAGCTGCTCGTGGGCGGGGAACGCCACCCACCGGCCCTTGATCAGGGCCACCCGCACGCCGCCGATGGGACCGGAGAACGGCAGGCCGGCCAGCTGGGTGGACATCGACGCGGCGTTGATCGCCACCACGTCGTACAGGTGCTGCGGGTCGAGGGCGAGCACCGTCGCGACGATCTGGATCTCGTTGCGCAGGCCCTTGACGAAGGACGGGCGCAGCGGCCGGTCGATGAGCCGGCAGGTCAGGATCGCGTCCTCGGACGGCCGGCCCTCCCGGCGGAAAAACGAACCGGGAATCCGGCCCGCCGCGTACATCCGCTCTTCCACGTCCACCGTGAGCGGGAAGAAGTCCAGGCCCTCCTTGGGCTGCCTGGACGCCGTGGTCGCGGACAGGACCACGGTCTCGCCGTCGAGAATCACCCAGGCCGAACCTGCGGCCTGGCGGGCCAGCCG
>Ga0306924_10004066_pt1 | contig 14218 bp, 14 predicted proteins | sample sta12Can44000111_FD_203756 | JGI IMG/M metagenome (GOLD analysis project Ga0306924, IMG submission 203756) | Lab enrichment of tropical soil microbial communities from Luquillo Experimental Forest, Puerto Rico - statanox.12C.anox.44.000.111 (v2)... | ecosystem: Environmental > Terrestrial >... | reverse complement strand
AAGCGATCGCCTACGCCGCCACCACGTACCACTGCCCCTTCGCGCCCTGCTCGCGCTTGAGGAGCCCCTCCTTCTCCATCGCCTCGAGCAGCTTCTTGAACGTCGAGAAGCCGTGGTCGCGCTCGTCGAAGTCGGGTTCCTTGCGGACGATGAACTCCTTGATGGCGGACGGGTTCACCGGGCCGGTGGCGCGGGCGAGCAAGGCCGAGACCGCCTCGCGCGCGACGTCCGGGATGACCGGCGGCTTCGACGGCTGCCGGTCCTTCTCCTTCTCCCGCGGGCCACCGGCCTCGCCGCGCGCGCGACGCTGCGAGGCGGGGCGCAGGTAGATGAACTCGTCGCAGGCTTTCACGAAGAGAGGGCTCGTCGCCTCCCGGACCCCCATCCCGATGACGGTGCGACCCACCTCGCGCAGCTTGTAGGCGAGCGGGCAGAAGTCCGAGTCGCCGGAGGCGATGACGAAGGTGTCGATGTGCTCGCGCAGGTAGGCCAGCTCGAGCGCGTCGATGACGAGGCGCACGTCCGCGCCGTTCTTGCCGGCGCGCGTCGAGGGCGGCACGTCGATGAGCTCGACGCCGTGCTCGTGCAGGTTGCGCGTCGCGGGCGCGAAGCGCGTCCAGTCGCAGTAGGCGCGCCGGAAGAGGACCTTCCCCTTGTCGAGCAGCGTGTCGAGCGCGGGCCCGACGTCGAACTGCTCGGCGGACAATCCGGTCCTCGTGACGAGGTTCTCGAAGTCGACGAAGAGAGCGATGCGCTGGCCGTCCGAGTCGCGTTTCATTGCCCCGGCGTAGCAGGGATGGCGCGTGGCGGCAACTTCCTGCTATGGCGTCGCCTCCGTGGAGCGCGGCTTCCTCGCCAGCCTCGGCAGCATCGTCCTCGTCGATCTCCTGCTCGCGGGCGACAACGCGGTCGTGATCGCGATGGCGGTGCGCGCGCTGCCTCCGCGGCGGCGCCGCGCCGGGATCCTGCTCGGCGCCGCGGTGGCGGTCGCCCTGCGCATCGCGCTCACCTTCCTCGTGGCGCAGCTGCTCGCCGCGCGGTTCGTGAAGCTCGCCGGCGGGGTCCTCATCCTCTGGGTCGCGGCCAAGCTCTTCCGCGAGGACGAGCCGGCGGCCGGGCCCGAGCGCGAGGCGCGCTCGAGGCGGTCAAGCTCATCGCGATCGCCGACGTGACCATGTCGCTCGACAACATGCTCGCGGTCGGCGGCGCCTCCCGCGGCGATGTCAGGCTGCTCGTGTTCGGGCTCTGCCTCAGCATCCCCTTCGTGGTCTTCGCGAGCGATCTCCTGTTGCGGCTCGTGGATCGCTACCCCTGGATCGTCTACGCCGGGGTCGCCGTGCTGGGGCGCGTCGCGGGCGAGATGATCGCGACCGACCCCTTCACCGTCGCGCATCTCCACCCGAGCGAGGCCGCGGTCCACGCGGTCGAGTGCGCGCTGGCGATCGGTGTCACGCTCGCCGGCTGGCTGTGGTCGCGAGCGGCCGGGCGGGAGTCGCTCTCCGCCTAGGCGTGAGCGGGGAGCACGGCGACGGTCGCGGCAGGCGAGCCGCGCCAGTAGCGCAGCGCCAGCGCGAGCGTGACGAGTTGCACCGCAGCCGCCAGCGCCACGCAGGCGGGCCAGCCGCCGGCACGCCAGGCGACCGCGGGCAGGACCCCGCCGGCGCTGCCGCCCAGGTAGTAGGCCGAGACGTACACGCCAGAGGCCGTCGATCGCACCTCGCGGGGCGCGGCCACCTGCAGGTAGCTCGTGGACGCCGCCTGCGAGGCGAACGCCGCCGTGCAGCAGCAGGTGAGCCCGGCGCCGACCGCGAGCACCGACGGCGCCAGCGTGAGGAGCGCGCCCAGCACGGCCAGGCCGAGCGAGGCGGACAGCGCCCGGCGCGAGCCGACGCGGTCGATCCAGCGTCCCGCGAAGGGGGTCACGACGGCACCGACGAGATAGACGACGAACAGCGAGCTGAGGGCGCCCGCGCCGAGGTGGAACGGGGGGCCGGACAGGTGGAAGGTGACGTAGGTGAACGTGGCGACGAGGCTGAAGAGCACGTTGAAGCCGACCGCGAAGGTGGCCAGGAGCCGGGCGTCGAGCTGGCGGGCCAGCGCGCGCAGCGCCTCGAGCGGGCGAGCCGCGGGCGCGGTGCGCACCGGCTCCGGGGGGAGCCAGCGCGAGCTCGCCACCGCGCCCGCTGCGGTGAGGATCCCCAGCGCCAGGAAGGCGGCGCGCCACCCCAGCGACTCGGCGCACAGCCCTGCCACCAGGCGGCCCAGGAACCCACCCAGCACGTTGCCAGTGACGAGGGCCGACATGGCGCGGCCGACGCCGCGTCCCTGCCAGACGTCGCTGATGTACGAGACGGCCACCGCGTAGACGCCCGGCACGACCAGCCCCTGCGCGAACCGCCAGGCGATGAGGCCCGGCATGCTTTGCGCCGTGCCCGCCAGCGCGGTCGGCACCGCCAGCGTGAACAGCGCGATGACCATCAGCCGGCGGCGGCCGACGCGATCGGCGAGGGCGCCTGCGAAGGGTGACGCGAGCGCGACGGCGATGGCCGGCGCGCTGACCGTCCAGGCCGCCTGCGCCTTGCCGACGCCGAAGGCGCGCTCCAGCAGCGGCAGCAGCGGCTGGGTGGCGTAGACGTTGAGGAAGGTGCAGAGGCCGGCCAGGCCGAGCGCGACCAGCGACGCCGTTTCGCCGCGCGTGCGCGCTGGGCTGCTGCCTCGGAGGAGAGTCATCGGGTGAAGGCGCGCGCGGGCTGACGGCGCGACGGCTGGAATCTGCCCCTCAGCAGCAGATATCTCCAGTATATCTTTCGTATGAATCGATACATATGATGTATCGACTGCCATGGAACTGCGGCACCTGCGCTACTTCGTCGCCGTCGCCGAGGAGCTCCACTTCGGACGCGCCGCCGCGCGCCTGCACATCGCCCAGCCGCCGCTCAGCCAGCAGATCCGTCAGCTCGAGGGCGAGCTGGGCTTCCCGCTGTTCGTGCGCGCCCACCGCCGGGTGCGCCTCACCGAGGCCGGCCGGGTCTTCCTCGCCGAGGCGCGGGCCGTGCTCGCGCGCGTGGAGCAGGGGGCGGCGGAGGCGCGCCGGGTGGCGCGCGGCGAGACCGGCGCGCTCGCGGTCGGCTTCGTCGCGTCCGCGACCTACGGCCTCGTGCCCTCGCTGTTCCGGCTCTTCCGGCGGCGCCACCCCGGCGTCGCGCTGTCGCTCTCGGAGCTGTCCACGGAAGAGCAGCTGGCGGCGCTCCGCGCCGGGAGCATCCAGGTGGGGCTCGGCCGCCCGCCGGCAGAGGACCCCGGCGTCGTGGTGGAGCCGCTGCTCGACGAGCCGCTCGTGGTCGCGCTGCCCGCCGCGCACCGGCTGGCGCTCAGCCGGGCCGTGCCGCTGCGCGCGCTCGCCGATGAGCCGTTCGTCCTGTTCCCTCGGCGCCCACGCCCGGGGTGGGCCGACCGCATCCTTGGGCACTGCCGCGAGGCGGGCTTTCGGCCCGCGGTCGCGCAGGAGGCGCTGGAGCTCTCGACGGCGCTGGCGCTCGTGGCCGCCGGAATCGGCGTCACGCTCGTCCCGGCGTCCGTGCGCACGCTGCGGCCGAGGGCCCTCGTCTACCGGCCGCTCGCGACCCCCGCGCCGACCACGCGGCTGCTGGCGCTGTACCGGCGCGAGGACGCGCCCCCCGCGGTCCAGCGGTTCCTCGAGGTGGCGCGCGAGGTGCTCGCCCGGGAGCAGGGATCCCCTGGCCGCTCCAGGTAGGATGCCGCCGTGTTCATCGCGCTCTCCAAGCTGCTCGATGTGCTCGCGGCGCCGCTCACGTGGGCGCTCCTCCTCGCGCTCGCGGCCGCCGCGGCGCGACGCCGGCCCGCGCGCGCGTCGGCCCTCGCGGTCGCGTCAGCCGCCGTCCTCTACGTTTTCTCGGCCCAGCCGGTGGCGGACGCGCTCATGCGCCGCGCGGAGGCGCCCGCTGTCTCGACCTACCGGCCGGGCGTCGTCTACGACGCCGTGATCGTGCTTTCCGGCGAGGTGGACGCGGCCGCCTCGCGCGCCAGCGGCCACCTCGAGCTCACCGCGGCCGCGGACCGCCTCGTCGCGGGATACGAGCTGCTGCGCGAAGGACGCGCCCGCGTGGCGCTGCTCTCGGGCGGCTCGGTCTTCCCGGAGCCGGGCGAGAAGAGCGAGGCGGAGCTGGTCGCGGCCACGCTGCGGGGGTGGGGCATCGCGCCGGACCGACTCGTCCTCGAGGGCGAGAGCCGCAACACGCACGAGAACGCCGTCGAGGCGGCTCGGATCGCATCGGCGCGCGGGTGGCGCTCGCTCCTCCTGGTGACGAGCGCCTACCACCTGCCGCGCGCGCTCGGTTGCTTCCGCCAGGCCGGGCTCGTGCCCGACGCGCTCCCCGTCGACCGGCGGGCGGGCGATGGCAAGGGGCACAGCTGGCTGCCGCGCGCCCGCGCGCTGGACCAGAGCACGGAGGCGCTCCGCGAGTGGACGGGGCGCCTCGTCTACTGGGCGGCGGGCTACACGGCCTGAGGTCGAATAGCCCTGGCGCTACGCCGCGGCCCGGACCTCGGCAGGCGCGCGTGCCTGGACGCGGCGGACGCCGAGCACGCGGCGCCCCGGGTCGAGGAGCAGCCACGGCGCCTTGGCCTCCGCCGGGCCGCACTGTCCGCGCGCCACGCGCAGCGCCTCGGGAGACCAACCCTTCTCGCCCTTCGGTACGAGGGCGAGGGGCAGGTCGGAGGGGCGCATGACCTGGAACCCGATGCGGTAGTAGTGCTCGAGGCAGCGAGGGTTCTCGGCCTGGAGCGCGACTCGCCCGCCGTGACCGGCGGCGAAGGAGAGGCGCTGAGCGAGGCCGATGAGCGCCTGGCCGACGCCTCGCACCGCTCGCCGGTCGGACGCGCCGCCGCGCAGCAGGTTCCAGGGCGCCGTCGCGAGCAGCTCGATGAAGACGCCGCCGGGGCACTCGAAGTACGAGCAGACGCCGTGCAGGCGGCCGTGGGCGAACGCGGCGCAAACCGCTCGCTCGCGCGCGGTGCCCTCTCCGGGCTCGACGCCGTCGAGCACGTTCCGGAGCTCGTGGATGATGCGGAGGTCGTCCTCGATGCGGGGGCGCGTCTGCGCCCCCAGGTCACACCCGCCGAGGAGCGCCGTCGCGAGGCGCTCCCACTCGGCGAGGCCGGCGCGCAGGAGGGGGTCGCCGGGGTCGAGGTGGTGAAGCGTGAGTTCCGCCCGCGCATCGGCGCGGGCGCATCGTTCGTGCGGGTCGTCGAGGGAGGTGAGGTTCATGGCGGGGGCAAACCCAACACCTGAACCGGGTAGGAGTCCAGAAACTATGGTGCGACGCGAGAATTCCTGCGTCGTGCCGGGCGATTGGAGATTGGCGCGGCCGATGCTTTCGAGGTCGCCTCGCGCGTCATCTCCAGCATGGTGGGCCGGAAACCGAGGGACCCGAAAAGGGCTTGCGCGCGCCGGTTGCGGGCAGCCGTCTCGAGGACGACGCGCGGCGCCCCGAGCGCTGCGAGCGCGTCGAAGAGCGCCTGCGCGAGCTTCCGGCCGATACCGCGGCCTCGCGCGTCCGGCTCGACGACGAGGTCGATGGCGTGACCGCAAGGCTCGCGCAGCGCATTCCAGTCGCGCCCCTCGAGCCGGCCGTAGGCGTAGCCGACCACGCGCCGGCCGCGCGCCGCCACCAGCAGCACCGCGCGCCGATTCGCCAGCTCCTTTCCGAGCCACCAGGCGTACCCCTCGTGCATGTTCTCCACCACGAAGAAGCGCTCCGGGTCGAACGCGTGGTGGACGGCCGCGAGGGCGGCACCGAGCCTGCCCATCGCCGGCAGATCCTGCGGCCGCGCTGGGCGGATCACGACGTCGCGGCTGGCCATCGGGCGGGGTCTAGCGCATCTGCGGGGGCGGCGGAACGGCCCGGAGCAGGCGTGCCGCGGCGCGGGCGAACGCCGCCTCGCGGCGGGCGATCGGAGCGAAGCCGGTACACGGCGAGGGGCGCCTCCGGTCAGGGCAGGCGTCGCAGGGCCGGCGGTCGGGGCCTCTCCGGCGGTACGCGTGCACCGCCAGCCAGGTGAGGGCGAGCGCGAGCGCGCTCGATGCCAGCCCGAGCGTGGATGCCGACCGGACGCCCCACGCGACGATCATCGCCGCGGCACACGCCGGTACCGCCCGGGTCACGAGCTTGCCGCCGCTGGGAGGGAGGGAGGGAGCGGCTGAGGGATCCCCGGAAGGCGCCGGCGGTGGTCGCAGGCCGCGAGTCCGTCCTCCACCTCGCGGGCGCGCGGCGATGAGCAGGGCCGGCCCGAGCAGCGCGGCCCCAGCGAGGAGCGCCGCGGCTGGCGGCGCGCGCACGGCGAGCGCCAGCGCGACGCCCAGCGCTCCCCCGAGCGCCGCAGCGGTACAGCCGCGACACAGCCGGGTGCGGCGACCGATCCGCACCGTCTCAGCGGCATACGCGGGGCACAGCGGGTGGTGGGCGAAGCGGTGGAAGCCGTGGGCGCGTGCGGACAGCCGCGCGAGGCGGCGCGCCAGCGCCGGGGGGATGTGGCTCACGCGCCGCGCCTGCGAATCATGACCGACGTCCCGCCGATGACCCCTGGCGCGTTCACGGCGCGACCGTATCACCTTCCCAATGGACCCATCAGGTCGAGCGCCAGCACCGGCCGAGGTCGTTCACGGATGGGGGAGGCGTCGCGCGCCGCGACCAGGTGGGAAATCTTCCCGCAACCTTAGTTGACGCATCTGCCTGGGCGCTGGCGACGACGTCGAGCCTTCGGCAAACTCTCGCGTGAGTTGGAGGTCCCCATGGCTCCCGACCACGCAGAGGTGAGAAGGCTCGCCGAGGCGCGCGAGCGAGGCGTTCCCTGGAGGAAGTGGGGGCCTTATCTGAGCGAACGGCAATGGGGAACGGTGCGGGAGGACTACAGCGCGTCCGGCGACGCCTGGTCCTCCTTCTCCCACGAACAGGCCCGCTCACGCGTCTATCACTGGGGCGAGGAGGGCCTCGCGGGCTACTGCGACGAGAAGGCTCGGCTCTGCCTCGCGCTCGCGCTGTGGAACGGCAAGGACCCCATCCTGAAGGAGCGCCTCTTCGGGCTCACCAATAGCGAAGGCAATCACGGCGAGGACGTCAAGGAATACTACTTCTACCTCGACAACACGCCGACGCACTCGTACATGAAGTACCTCTACAAGTATCCCCAGCGCGCCTACCCCTACGAAGATCTGGTCAGCACCAACAGGCGCCGGGGCAAGCACGAGCTCGAGTACGAGCTGCTCGACACGAAGATCTTCGATGACGACCGATATTTCGACGTCGTCGTCGAGTACGCCAAGGCCACACCCGAGGACACGCTCCTCCAGATCACGATCTTCAACCGCGGCCCCGAGCCGGCGGCGCTCCACGTCCTCCCGACGATCTGGTTTCGCAACACGTGGCTGTGGTGGGACAAGGACAAGAGCAGGGACGAGCTCCCTGCGCTGCGAGAGGTCGGTCCGGCCGGACACGCGGCCGTGGTGGGGGCCACGCACCCCGAGCTCGGCACGAAGTTCCTCTACTGCGAGGGGGTGGTCCCGCTCCTCTTCACCGAGAACGAGACGAACAACGAGCGGATCTTCGGCTCTCCGAACCGGACGCCCTACGTCAAGGACGGGATCAACGAGTTCGTCGTTCACGGCCGCTCGAATGCCGTGAACCCCGCCAAGACCGGGACGAAGGCCGCTGCGCACTACCAGGTCACCGTGGGAGCGGGCGGGCAGGCCGCCATTCGCCTTCGCCTCACCGACGCCGCGCCCGAAGCCCTCGCGCGGGAGTATCCGGCTTCGAAGGGCAATCCGTTCGGCGGCGGCTTCGACGAGGTGTTCGACGCCCGCCGGCGCGAGGCGGACGAGTTCTACCGGTCGTTCACGCCTGCCTCCGCGAGCGAGGACGAGGCGCGGGTCATGCGCCAGGCGCTGGCGGGCATGCTCTGGAGCAAGCAGCACTACCTGTTCAACGTCACGAGCTGGCTCGAGGAGCACGGGGCGGGGCCGCTGGCCTCACCCGGCGGCGGTCACGTCAGGAACCAGGATTGGTTCCACATGGTCAACGACCACGTCATCTCGATGCCGGACAAGTGGGAATACCCCTGGTACGCCGCATGGGATCTCGCCTTCCACGCGGTGGTGCTCAGCTCGGTCGACCCGGACTTCGCGAAGGAGCAGCTCGACCTGGTGCTCGGGCCGGATTACTTCCACCCCAGCGGTCAGATCCCCGCCTACGAGTGGAACTTCAGCGACGTGAACCCGCCCGTTCACGCGTGGGCGACGGTGTTCCTCACCAATGTCCTGAGAGCCCGCGGCGCCAAGGTCGATCTGGCCTTCCTGGCGCGGGTCTACGGCAAGCTCACGATGAACTTCACCTGGTGGGTGAACCGCAAGGATCGCACGGGAAAGAACGTCTTCGAGGGGGGATTCCTCGGCCTCGACAACATCGGCGTCTTCGACCGGAGCGCGCCCCTCCCCACGGGCGGCTACCTGGAGCAGGCGGACGGTACGGCCTGGATGGCGTTCTTCTGTCAGAACATGATCCAGCTGGGCGCGGAGCTCACCGCGCACGACTCGGCCTACGAGGACCTGACGATCAAGTTCATCGATCACTTCCTCTGGATCGCGCTGGCGATGAATCGACCCGGGGGCGGGCTCTGGGACGAGGAGGACGGGTTCTATTACGACGTCCTCAGGGCGCCCGATGGCTCCGCGACGCCCCTCAAGGTGAGGTCGATCGTCGGGCTGCTTCCGCTGTGCGCGACGACCGTCATCGAGAAGCGGCAGCGGGAGCGGTTTCCGCGCATCCTCGAGCACGCCCAACAGCGCGCACAGCAGGTGCCGCAGATCCGCCAGAGCATCCACCTCACGGGGCCCGGGCACCGTGGCGTCGCCGAGCGTGGGATCATCGCCCTGGTCAACGAGCAGGCGCTGCGGCGGATCCTGTCGAGGATGCTCGACGAGAACGAGTTCCTCGGCCCGCACGGGATCCGGTCGGTCTCGCGATACCACGCGGAGCACCCGTACGTCTTCCGCGCCGGGGGACAGGAGTACCGGGTCGGCTACGTCCCGGGCGACTCCGACTCGGGCATGTTCGGGGGCAACTCCAACTGGCGAGGTCCAGTCTGGTTCCCGCTCAATTGCCTGATCGTACGCGCGCTCCTGCACTACTACCTGTACTACGGCGACCAATTCACGATCGAATGTCCCACCGGCTCCGGGAAGCGGATGAACCTCTTCGAGGTGAGCAAGCACCTCGCGGATCGGCTCATCGGCACCTTCCTGCGCGACGGGACGGGCCGGCGGCCCGTCTTCGGGGGCACCGAGAAGTTCCAGCGTGATCCCCACTGGCGGGATCACCTCCTCTTCTACGAGTACTTCCACGGCGACAACGGTGCGGGGATCGGCGCCAGCCACCAGACCGGCTGGACCGGACTGGTGGCGACCCTCATCCAGCTCTTCGGGCTCCTCGATGCCCGAAAGCTCCTGGAGACCGGGTTTGGCGTGCCACTCGAAGGCGAGCCACGACGCCGACCGGAGGGCGTCGAAGCACCGGCCGCGACCCATTGACGGTGGAGTGAGCGCCCGCCCATCGGGCGCCATGGTGGCCGCGGAGGAGACGGCGGCCCCTGGCTGGGACGCTCGTCGGGTGGAGGCGTGCGGCGCCCGGCTACGTCCTCGGCGCGGCGGGACGGATCACGGCCGCGGTCCCGTAGGCGATGATCTCCGTGATGGAGCTCATCAGCTCGGTGGAGTCGAAGCGCATCCCGAGCACGGCGTTCGCGCCCATGACGCGCGCCTGCTGCTCGAGCCGGTTCATCGCCTCGTTCCGGCTGTCGTTCGCGAGCTCGGTGAACATCGTGATCTCGCCGCCGAAGAAGGTCTGGCAGCCGGCGCAGGTGGTCCCGACGACGCTCCGGCTGCGCACCGTGATGCCCCAGCACGGGCCGATGACGCGCTCCACCTCCCATCCGGCGGGGGGATCGAACGTGGTCAGGATCGGGATCTCGTGGCGCTGGACGCCGTGCATCGTTCCCCTCCGGGCAGGTCCGTGGCACGTTACCAGACGGGATCTTCGGGTGGCGCATGGCAGGGAACTCGTGGCCGAGTCGAGGTGAGGGATCATGCCGAACGAGAAGCTGCAGTCCGACATCGAGCGATTGGCGCGCGCGTTCGCGGCCGAGGTCACGCGCCTCGTCGCCGACGCGATCGTGGCCGAGGTGCAGGCCGCGATGAGGACGCCGGCGAGCGTCGCCGCGGGCGCGGCGCGGGCGCGCGGGACGAGACCCGCGCGCCGGGTGCAGGCGTCGCTCGTCGCGCGGTGGGTGCCGGACCGGCGCGCGCGCCGCGTCCCCAAGTTCGTCATCGAGACGACCGGCCTCGCCACGAAGCGCGAGATCGTGGAGCGCTACGGCGAGCACGCCATCTTCGAGAAGGGCCAGCCGGCGCCCCCGCCCTTGCGCGCTGCCGGCCGCGCCGAAGGCGACGGGTGAGACGCGAGGGCACGGGTTATGGGACGCCTGTGAAGCCCGAGGTCCTCGCCTTCCGGGACGTCACGAAGCGGTACCTGCTCGCCGCCGGCGCGGAGGTCGAGGCGCTCCGGGGCGTGTCGCTGGCGGTGACGGCCGGCCGGGCGGTGGCGCTCATCGGGCGCAGCGGCTCGGGGAAGTCCACCTTCCTCCACCTCGCCGCCGGGATCGACGCGCCCACCACCGGCGCGGTGCGCCTGCTCGGACAGGACCTCGCCGCCCTCTCCGATCGCGAGCGCACGCTGGCGCGGCGCGACGGGGTGGGGCTCGTGTTCCAGTTCTTCCACCTCCTGCCGCACCTGTCGGTGCTCGACAACGTGCTCATCCCCGCGCTCATCGGCGGCGGCGACCTCGCCGCGCAGGGCGCGCGGGCCGGAGCGTTGCTGACCCGCGTCGGGCTCGGCGATCGGCTCGCGCAACCGGCGCAGCGGCTCTCCGGCGGTGAGATGCAGCGGGTGGCGCTGTGCCGCGCGCTGCTGCGCCGGCCGCGCCTGCTCCTCGCCGACGAGCCGACCGGGAACCTCGACGAGGCGAACGGGCAGCTCGTCATGGACCTCCTCCTCGGCCTGGCGCGCGAGGAGGGCAGCGCGCTGGTGTACGTGACCCACAGCCGCGACCTGGCGGCGCTCGCCGACGAGACCTGGCGGCTGCACAGCGGCCTCCTGGAACCCGCGTGACGCGCTACTTCGCGCGCGCTCTCGCCGGCCAGCTCCGGCGCGGGCGCACCCTGTTCCTGCTCGCGGTGGTGGGCGTGGCGATCGGGGTGGGCGCGGTCCTCTCCATCCAGATCCTGAACCAGAGCGCGCTGGGAGCCTTCAGCGGCAGCGTGCGCGCCCTGTCGGGCGAGGCCCAGCTGTCGGTGCTGGGGGCGGGGCCGACGCTGCCGGACGCCGTGCTGCCGCAGGTGCTGGAGACGTCGGGCGTCGCCGCCGCACGCCCGCTCTTCCGCGTCGACGTGGCGCTGGAGGGCGAGCGGGGTGCCTCGCTCGAGATCGCCGGAGCCGACCTGTTCGCCGCCGCGGGGCAGCTGCCCTGGGACCTCCCCCTCGTCCGCCTGGCGGACGTGCTCGCGACGCCGGGCTGGGTCGCCGTGACGCCGCAGATCGCGCGCGAGCGGGGCTGGGCGCGCGGGACGCGGCTCTCGGTCTCACTCGGCTCCCGCCGGGTGGGGCTGGAGGTCGGCGCGCTCGTCGATTTCCAGCGCGTCGCGCCGCTCGCCAGCCGGCGGCTGGCGGTGATGGACCTGGCCCAGGCGCAGGCGCTCTTCGGCGCCGCGGGCCGGGTGAGCCAGATCGACGTCGTGGCGGCCCCGGGCGCCGACGTCGCCGACCTGGCCCGCCGGATCACGTCGCGGCTCGGGCCCGGCTTCCGCGCCGAGACGCCGGAGCAGCGCGTCGCGGACGCCGGCGCGCTCCTGGCGGCGTTCCGGCTCAACCTCACCGCGCTCTCGGCGGTGAGCCTGTTCGTGGGCGGGTTCCTCGTCTACGCCTCGACGCAGGCCGCGCTCTCGCGGCGGCGGGAGGAGCTGGGGGTGCTGCGCTGTCTCGGCGCGACGCGCGGGCAGGTGCTCGCGCTCGTCCTCGCCGACGCGCTCGTGCTCGGTGTGTTCGGCACCGCCGCCGGGGTCCCCCTCGGCTGGCTCGCCGCGCGCCTCAACGTGGGCGCGGTGAGCGCCACGCTCCGCAACCTCTACCTCCTGCAGGGCGTGGAGGAGGTGACGCTCGGGCTGGGGCTCCTCCTGGTCGGGGTAGCGCTCGGGCTCTCCGGCGCGCTGGCCGGGGCGCTCGTCCCCGCGTTCGACGTGGCGCGCGAGGATCCGCGGGCGCTCCTGTCGCGCCGCGCCGCGGCCTCGCCGGGGCGGGCGCCGGCGCGCCTCTTCGCGGCCGGGCTGGCGCTCCTCGCCGGCGCCGCCGCGGTGACGCTCGGGCCGCTGCGGCGCTGGCCCTACGCTGGCTTCGCGCTGGCGGTCGCGGTCCTGGCGGCCGTGCCGCTCGCGGCCCCGCTCCTCATGCGGGCCGCGGGTCGGCTCCCACGCCCGCGCCGGCTCGGCGTCGCGTTCGGCGCGCGCGACCTCGCCGCACACTTGAGGGCCACCGCCGTCGCGGCCGGCGCGCTGGCGGTGGCGGTGAGCATGCTCGTCGGCATCACGGTCATGATCGGCAGCTTCCGCCAGACCGTCGAGGAGTGGATCTCGGGCACGCTGCGCGCCGACGTCTACGTGACGTCTCCCTCGTGGCGTCGCGGCCGGAGCGACGCCGTGCTCGCGCCGGAGGTCGTGGCGCGGCTCGCCGCCGAGCCGGGCGTGCGGCGCATGGATCCGCTGCGGCAGGTGGCGGGCGAGGTCGGGGGTCGGCGCGTGCCGGTCTCCGGCTTCGACGCGGCGGGAGCGATGGGTCGCGGGCGCGTCCAGCTCGTGACCGGCGACGTGGCGGTCGCCCTCTCGAAGGTCGCCGGCGCGGGGCAGGTGCTCCTCTCGGAACCGCTGGCGCGCAAAGCCGGGATCGGTCGGGGCGACGTCATCGACATCGACTTCTCGGCTGCGCTGCCCCTCTCCCCGCTGGCGCGGGGCGAGGGAGGGAAGGACACTGGCGTGCCCCACCCGACCCCCTCTCCCCCTCAGGGGGAGAGGGCAGGGGAGAGGAGGGGCGGTCATCGCTTCACAGTCGCCGGCGTCTACCGCGACTACGGTAGCGAGGGCGGCGCGGTCATGATGGATCTCGCGACGCTCGAGGCCGCCGTCGGGCCGGGGCCGCTCACCCACGTCGCGCTGGACCTCGCGTCCGGCGAGGACGTCGAAGGCACCGTCGCCCGGCTCCGGAGCGACCTCGCCGGCGCGGCGCTCGTCGTGCGCTCGAACCGCGCGCTGCGGAGCGAGGTGCTCGCCATCTTCGAGCAGACCTTCGCGGTGACGCGCCTGCTGCAGGCGATGGCCCTGCTCGTCGCGGTGTCGGGCGTCGCGCTGGGCCTGCTCGTGCTGGCGCGAGAGCGGTCGGCGGAGATCGCGCTCGTCCGGGCCCTCGGGGCGACGCGCGGGCAGGTCTTCCGTGTCTTCGTGGGCCGCGCCCTCGGGATCGCGCTGGCGGGGCTCGTGCTCGGCGCGGCCGGCGGCGCGGGGCTGGCGCTGCTGCTCGTGGACGTCATCAACCCGGCCTGGTTCGGCTGGAGCATCGCCCTGCACTGGCCGTGGGGTGTGCTCGCGGGTCAGGCCGTGATCCTCCTGGCCGCCGCGGTCGCGGCCGGGTTCTACCCCGCGGCGCGCGCCAGCCGCACCCCGGTCACGGAGCTCTCGCGCGATGCGCTCTAGGATCCCGGTCGGGCTCGCCCTGCTCCTGTGCGGTCTCGCTTCGGCCGCGACCGACGGCTTCCGCCCCGCGGCGCCCGGGTACGCGTGGTCCTTCCCCCGCGATCACTGGAAGCACGACGGGTACCGCACCGAGTGGTGGTACTTCACCGGCCGGCTCAGCTCGGTGGATCCGCCGGGCCGGGAGCTGGGCTATCAGCTCACGTTCTTCCGCGTCGGGATCCTGCCGGAGAGGCCAGCCCTCGATTCGCCGTGGACCATGGACAACCTGATCATGGTGCACGCCGCGGTCTCGGATCTCACGGGCGGTGAGCACGCGTTCTCGGAGGTGCTCTGGCGCGAGGTGCCCTACCTGGG
>Ga0306924_10004063_pt1 | contig 14230 bp, 11 predicted proteins | sample sta12Can44000111_FD_203756 | JGI IMG/M metagenome (GOLD analysis project Ga0306924, IMG submission 203756) | Lab enrichment of tropical soil microbial communities from Luquillo Experimental Forest, Puerto Rico - statanox.12C.anox.44.000.111 (v2)... | ecosystem: Environmental > Terrestrial >... | reverse complement strand
GAGCGCGTCGTCGCGGGTGACGACGACGGAGTCGGTGCCCACGCCGCCGTCGAGCGCGACGGCCTGCGCTACCAGCGTGTTCGGGCCGAGCGCGAGCGGCACGCTGCGCGCCACGAAGCCGCCGGCCTCGTCCACGGTCGCGGTCACGCCGTTCACGCTGACCGCGGCGGAGGGATCGTCGACGAAGCCCGAGACGTCGCTCGCCGCCTCGCGCACGCGCGCGCCGTTGCGCGGGTGCAGGATGAAGATCGTGGGCGGCTTCTCGTAGCGGACGGTGACCGAGTCGGTGGCGGTGTCGGTGCCGCGCCGCGCCGTCGCGACGAGCGGGTTGTCGCCCGGCGAGCTGTCGTCTGGTGAAGGTGGACGGGACACCGAGCCTCACTCATGTTCGGGTCTGCGACGCGGTGGCCGGACCAGATTGCGCGCAGGCCAGCTACGAGGGCGACGTGGTGTTCGGCACGCCCGTCCCCGTATGCGCGAGCCAGGAAGACGTGATCTACCGCGAGCGGGACCCGTCCTCGGGGAACTACGGCGCGCCGATCACCGGGCGCTGTGACGCCTCGACCGACGTGGAGCTCTAGCCCCCGAGCGTCATCCCGCCGTCGACCACGATCACCTGCCCCGTGACCATGTCCGAGCCCCCGATCAAGCCGAGGATCGCGGCGGAGATGTCTTCCGGCTCCGAGGGGCGGCCGAGTGGCACGCGCTGGGCCACGCCTTTCATGATCGCGTCGTAGCTGTCGCCCCAGCCTTGCTTGAGCCAGCGGCCGGTGATGGCGCCGGGCGCGATGGCGTTCACGCGGATCTTGGGGGCGAGCGCGCGGGCGAGCGTGATCACCAGGTTGTTGAGGGCGGCCTTCGAGGCGCAGTAGGGGATCGAGCTGCCGGTGCCGACCATGCCGGCGACGCTCGAGACCATGACGACCTCGCCCGAGCCGCTGGCTTCGAGCGCGCTGCGCGCGGCGCGCACCATCTGGAACGGCGCGACCACGTTCACCTGGAAGATGCGCTGCCAGTCGTCGGTCGAGAGCTTGTCGAGGTCGCCGTGCGGCACGAACACGGTGGTGCCCGCGCTCTGCACCAGGATGTCGAGCTGGCCGAGCTCGCTCGTGCACACCGCGACGAGCTCGCGGCAGGCGGCGTCGTCGGCGACATCGGCCTTGAAGGGCATCGCGAACACGCCCTTCTTCGCGCACTCGGCGGCGGTGCGCTCGGCGTCCTCGCGCGAGCGGCTGTAGTTCACGACGACGGAGCAGCCGCGCGCGGCGAGGTCGAGCGCCGTCGCGCGACCCACGCCGGTTCCGCCGCCGGTCACGATCGCGACCTTGCCCTCGATCTCCATCACTTCCCCTTCGGCGCGCCGACTCCCGCGGCGCGGCGCACGTCGTTCATCAGCTCGGCGGTCTCGGCGCGGGCGCGCGCCACGCCGTCGCGCAGGATGTCCTCGACCACGTCGGGGCGGGCCTCGAGCTCGCGCCGCTTCTCGCGCGCGGGCGCGAAGTACGCCTGCACCTTCTCGAGCAGCGCCTTCTTCGCGTCGCCGTAGCCGAGCCCGCCCTTGCGGAACGCGTCGGCCAGCGCGGCGCGCTCCTCGGGGTTCGCGAACAGCGCGTAGAGCTTGTAGATGGTGGAGTCGTCCGGGTCCTTCGGCGCGTCGACGCCCTTCGAGTCGGTGACGATGCCCATCACCTGGCGGCGCAGCACCTTCTCGGCCGCGAACATCTCGATGCCGTTGCCGGCGGTCTTGCTCATCTTCTTGCCGTCGACGCCGGGCACGACCGCGGTGTCGTCGAGGATGTACGGCTCGGGCAGCTTCAGCACCTCGCCGTAGGTCAGGTTGAACTTCACCGCGATGTCGCGGGTCATCTCCAGGTGCTGCTTCTGGTCCTGGCCGACCGGCACGCAGTCCGCGCGCCAGATCAGGATGTCGGCGGCCTGCAGCACCGGATAGGCGAACAGGCCGTGATCGGGCGAGAGACCCTGCGCGAGCTTGTCCTTGTACGAGACCGCGCGCTGCAGGAGACCCATGGGAGTGACCGTGGTCAGGATCCACGCGAGCTCGGTCACTTCCGGGAAGTCACTCTGCCGGTACAGGATCGAGCGCTTGGGATCGACGCCGAGCGCCAGGAAGTCGAGCGCGACCGCGCGCGTCAGCTCGCGGCGCGTCTTCGCGTCGCGGATGCTGGTGAGGGAGTGCAGGTCGGCCATGAAGTAGGCCGCGCGGTTCCCCTCCTGCAGCGCGATGAACTGGCGCACCGCGCCGAAGTAGTTGCCCAAGTGCTGGATGCCCGAGGGCTGGATGCCCGACAGGATGCGCTGGCCCGCGATGCGCGGGCGCGCGCTCTTCTCGCTCGCACCCACTAGACCGCCTGCAGCCAGCGCTTCGAGAAGGCAGGGTCCTCGTCGGCGACGAGCTTCGCGAAGCGCGCGACGAGCTTCGCGGTGATCGGCCCGGGGATCGGCGGCGGGAGCTCCTGCGCGTCGATCTTCCCGATCGGCCACACGTTGGTGGTGGTGCCGGTCAGGAACGCCTCGCGCGCGCGGACGAGCAGCGCGCGCGGCATCGGGCCTTCCTTCACCTGAATGCCCTCGTCGCGCGCGAGCTCGATCGCGAGCCGCCGGGTGATCCCATCCAGCACCGAGTCCAGCCCGCCGGTGTGCACCACGCCGTCCGCGACCAGGAAGAAGCTCTGCGTCGACGACTCGGTGAGGCACTCGTGCTCGTCCAGGAACAGCACGTCGTGGAAGCCCGCCGCGCGCGCGCGCTGCTTGGCAAGCGCCGCGTGGGTGTAGCCCGCGGCGATCTTCACCTGCGGCGAGAGCACCGACGCCGGCATCTTGCGCGACGTCGCGATCTGCAGCCGCGCCGGTCCGCCCGCGTTCGCGCGCGCGCCACCGGGAATCACGTCGGCGATGCTGAAGGCGGCGATCGCGACCTCGGGCTTGGGATCGACGGGCAGCACGTCGAGCGATACGCCCGGGTAGTAGGCGCTCAGCTTCACCAGCTCGGCGCCCGCGTTCGCGCGCACCGTCTCGCCGATCGCCGCGCGGAGCCCGCGCGCGTCGTAGGGCGCGGTCATGCCGGCCAGCTGCATGGACTGGCAGAAGCGCTCGGTGTGCTCGTCCAGGCCCAGGATCGCGGGCCCGCGCTCGAGCCAGTAGACGGGCATCACGTCGAAGACGAGCGTCCCGCGCTGGATCGACTGCGAGAGCACGTGGACCGTGACCTCGTTCGAGGGCACGAGCCGGCCATTGCGCCAGATCTTGCGGTCGGCGAGCGACATCGCGCGGAGTCTAGCCCGGGGCTAGCCTTCCGTCCGTGGGGAGTCGGGTGCAGCGAGGTGCCCGGGCGTGAAGCCGCCCGGGGTGATCGTGAACGCGCGGGCCCAGCGCGCCAGCCGCGACCGCACCCTGCGAGAGCGCCTGGAGCGGCTCGTGCCGGCCGAGTACGTCTACTTCACCAGCTCCGTGGACGACGCCGAGGCGGCGTTGGTGCGCCTGCGCGAGCGCTCGCTCGAGCAGCTGCTGCTGGTGGGTGGCGACGGCACCGTGGGCGGCACCCTGACCCCGCTGATGCGCGTGTGGGAGGGTGTGCCGCTCCCCGCGCTGACGCTCGCGCTCGGCGGCACAGTCAACACCATCGCCAGGAGCCTCCAGGCGCTCGCCGGCGCCGAGATCACGCTCCGCCGCATGCTCGACGAGGAGCCGCCCCGGCTCGACACCACGCGCGCCCTGATCTCGGCCAAGCCCGACGTGGGCGAGCCGCGGGTCGGGCTGATCTTCGTCGCGGGCGTCGCCGCCCGTTGGCTCGAGCTGTACTACGAGGGCGACGAGGTCGGCCCGCGCGCCGCGGCGGGACTGGTCGCGCGGATCGCGCGCTCGGCTCTGTTCGGGACGCGCCTGGCCCGTGAATTGTTCGAGCCGCGCCGGGTGGCGATCCAGGTCGACGGCGAGCCGCTCGCCGCGGAGCGCTTCACGGTGATGGGGGCGTCGAGCGTGCGCGACATCGGGCTGGGCTTCCGCCCGTTCCGCAGCGCGGGCTCGAGCCCCGAGCGCATGCACTTCCTGACCACCGATGCGGGCGCAGCGCGGGTGTGCGTCGAGCTCCCCGGCCAGCGCCTCGGCTTTCCGGTCCCGGGCACCTGCCTGCGCCACTTCTCGCCCCGCGAGGTCGAGCTGCGCTTCGCGGCGCCGGAGCCGTGGAGCATCGACGCGGACCTGTTCCCGGCCGCGACGCAGCTGCGACTCTCCGCCGGGCCCGCGCTGCGCTTCGTCTCCTACTGAGGCGCAGACTCTCCGAGCCACCACCGCGGCTTCGCGAGCGGGCCGTAGGTGAGTCCGAACTGGCCGATGGCGCGGTCGCGGATCACCTCGACCGCCTCCTCCGGAGAGTCACACACGACCCAGCGGTGGAGATCGGCCGCGTCGATGGTCCCGGTCTCGAGCAGGATCGCGCGCAGATAGTCGAGCATCGGCGTCCAGAAGGTCTTCCCCATCAGGACGAACGGGAAGTCCTTCATCTTGCCGGTTTGGATCAGCACCGAGGTCTCGAACAGCTCGTCGAGCGTGCCGATGCCGCCCGGCATCGCGACGAACGCGTACGAGTACTTCTCGAGCAGGAGCTTGCGCACGAAGAAGTAGCGGCACTCCACCCAGCGATCGAGATAGGCGTTCGGCGTCTGCTCGACGGGCAAGGTGATGTTGCAGCCCACCGAGCGGCCGCCGACGTCCTTCGCGCCGCGGTTCGCTGCCTCCATGATGCCGGGCCCGCCGCCGGTCATCACCGTGAACCCCGCCTCGGCGAGCCTCGCGCCGAGTGCGCGCGCGAGCGCGTAGTACGGGTGGCTCTCCTTGAAGCGTGCGGAGCCGAACACCGTTACGCACGGGCCGACGAAGTGCAGCCGCCGGAAGCCCTTCATGCACTCCGCGAAGATGCGAAACCCCTGGACGAGATCCCGGTGGCGCGGCTGCGGCCCGCGCAAGAGACGCGTCTCGGCAGGGTCGCGCGTGCCCTTGCCCCAGGTGTCGGTCGAGGCCGTGGGCGGCGGTCGCTTCCCGTCGGTCATTCGTTCAGACCTTCGCGAAGTCCACGAACCCGCGCTCGAAATCGGTCTTCAAGAGCTCGACCCGCACGCGGTCGCCGACATCGAGCCCGCGGAAGCCGCGCACCAGCCGTCCCTCCGCCGCGGGCTCGGCGATGCGCACCCACGTGCCCTTGTCCGACGCGCCCGTGACGAACGCGTCGAAGCGCTCGCCGATGCGCGACGACAAGAGCAGCGCCGCGGCGGACTTCCGGACCTGGCGCTCCACCTTGGTGGCGTTGTCTTCCTGCTCGGTGCAGCGCGCGGCGAGCCGCTCGAGCTCGGGGTTCGAGTAGGGCGCCTTGGTGTTCGACAGCGCGGCCTTCAAGAGCCGCTGCGTGATGAGGTCGGGGAAACGGCGATTCGGCGCGGTCGAGTGACTGTAGTCGCGCAGCGCCAGGGCGAAGTGACCCACTGGCCTGCGCCTGGGCAGCTCGAGCGCGTACTCGCCGCGGCCGAGCAGCTTCACCACCGAGACGGAGAGATCGACGAAGCGGTCGGGATCGGCCTCGTGCCGCTTGTCGAGGAACGCCTGGAGCGCCGCGTTGGAAGGCTCCGGCGGCAGCTTCGCGCCGAGTGACTCGGCCAGGTCCACGATCTTCGCCCAGCGCTCGGGCGAGCGCAGCACCCGCCGCAGCGACGGGACGCCGCGCTGCTCGAGGAACCGCGCGGTGACGCTGTTCGCCGCGATCATGAAGTCCTCGATCAGGTCCTTGGCGCGGTTCCGCGCCTCGGGAACGAGATCAGTGAGCGAGCCGTCCTCGAAGACCGCGCGCGCCTCGAGCGTCTCGAGCGACAGCGCCCCGTGCTCGAAACGCCGTTTGCGCAGCGTCTGGGCGATCCGGTCCTGCAGCCGCAGCTGCTCGTCGACTCCCGCGACGGCGCGCACGCGCTCGGGCGCCGGCGCCGTGCCGTCGAGCCAGGCCGCGACGCCGTTGTAGGCGAGCTTGGCGTGGTTGCGGACCACCGCGCGATAGACCGAGGAGTCCGCAAGCGCTCCGTCCGGGCCCACCCGGGTCTCGATCACGATTGCCGCGCGGTCCGCTCCTTCGCGGAGCGAGGTGAGGTCGGTCGAGAGCTTGTCCGGCAGCATCGGGAAGATCTGCGCCGCGGTGTACACCGAAGTGGTGTTGGCCTTCGCGTGCGCGTCGATCGCGGAGCCCTTCTTCACCAGCGCGTCGACGTCGGCGACTGCGACGAAGATCCGCGCGCCGCCGTCCGGCAGTGCCTCCGCGACCGAGAGCTGGTCGAGGTCGAGCGAATCGTCGTTGTCGATCGAGACCCAGAGCGGCGTGCGCAGGTCGGTGAGGCCCGAGGTCGCCCCGCGCGAGGCAGCCTCGTCGAGCCGCTCCAGCTCGGCCAGCGCGGCGTCCGAGAAGTCCGGCTCGAGCGACCGCTCGACCATCGCCTTGCGCGCCACGCCGCGCAGATCCATCCGCGCAGAGCGCGGCCCCCCCTCTTGCGACGAACGCTTCCCAGCCATTTCCCAGGGCTGGAGTAGCAGACTAGGAGCGGCGGCGCAGCGCGAGCCCGATCGAGCCGGCCAGGCCGAGCAGTACGAGGCTCGCCTCGGCAGGCTCCGGACCCGGGCCGGTCGTGAGGTTGAACGTCTGCAGCCAGTTCTCTCCGCCGGCGGTGAAGAGCTGTGGGCCGAACGCGAGCCCGCACTGGCCCGCCTGCCCGCCCAGGACGGGCGCGCCGGTGCTGACGCACACCGTGTTGTAGACACCGGAGGTGGTCGAGAACGGCGTGCCGTTGAGGAAGCCGGTGACCATGCCCGTCCCCGGGCCGTTCTGGATCAAGGAGAGCGGCTGGTTCGGAACGAAGGCGTCGTAGGAGACGTCCGTGAAGACCAGGTCGGGTCCTCCAGTGGTGGACGCAAAGGTCGCGCTTGGCACGAACAAATCGATCTGGATCCCCTCCGGCAGCACGCCGTTCTGATAGCCGTCCATCAGCGTGCCCGACGCCGAGGCCGTGCCCACGAGCTCGTAGTCGTGCGAAACCAGACAGTCGGCAGAGCCCGCGGGGCAGCCATAGTTTGCGTTGGGCGCGATGAGCCCGCCGCCGGTCACGACCGAAACGCCGTTGAAGATGAAGACGGCGTGCGCCTGTGTGGTTGAGAGCAGGAACGCGACGAGTGAGAGTGTGAGCGTGCGCACCATGGTGACTCGCATTGTATTCCGATTGCCCGTTGAACGCTTTCGCCTTCACCACCGGCGCCTCGCCGTGAGCCACTCCTTCTGCGAGACACATCAGGGAGGGATCTCGACCATGCGATCCGTTCGCATCGCCTTCGCTCTCGTCCTCGCGGGAGTCGTGCTCGGCGCTTCCGCAGCGCACGCCGACGACGTCGCGCCGTTCCAGGTGACGCTGCCCACGGTCAGCGGACCGGTTCCGTCCGACCCGAACAGCTTCGCCTTCGGCGCCGAAGGCTTCGGCAACCAGCCCGCCGTGCCCGACGGCTACGTCGTCGAGGAGTTCTTCTTCTCGGGAACGGGGAACATCTACGAGTACACGCCGACGGGCATCCGGGTCGTGGATCCCTGCCCGCCCGCGCTGACCCAGGGCTGCACGAACGTCCCCTACACCACGCGCATGCTGGTGAAGCGCCCGAAGAACCGGCGTGCCTTCAGCGGCACGTGGTGATCGAGCCGCTGAACCCGAGCGCGGGCTTCGACATCGCCGGCGTCTGGGACCGCTCGCGCGACTACTTCGTGCGCAACGGCGACGTGTTCGTCGGCTGGACTTCGAAGTCCGTGGTCGTGAACGCACTGAAGACCCAGTTCGATCCGACGCGCTACGCGGCGCTCGACTGGACCTACCAGCCGCCGACGCCCGGGAGCAACAACGGCGCGTACGACGGGATCACCTTCGACATCGCGGCCCAGATCGGAGCGCTCTTCAAGGCGAACGGGCCGACCAGCCCGCTGCACGGCTACCGCGTCGAGCGCGTGTTCGAGTCCGGCTTCTCGCAGGACGGCAGCTTCACCTTCACCCAGGCGAACAGCTTTCACGCGCTCGAGCGCATGCCGCAGACCAGGAAGGACATCTTCGACGGCTACGTGCCCATGGGAACGAACGGTCCGAGCAACATCGACTTCGGACTGACGCCCGCGGGCGCCCTCCCCCCGGCCGACCCGCGCCACGCGATGCAGCCGCGCGACGTGCCGGTCATCCAGGCCGACACCGAGACCGAGATCTTCATCGGCACACTCATCCCGGGCGGGCTCGCGTATCGCCGGCCCGACAGCGATGCGAAGAACGACCGGCTCCGCATCTGGGAAGTCCCTGGCGGCTCGCACGTCTCGAACGACCACCGCGACCCGGCGCTCACGCTCGAGCTGGACGGCGCGGACCTCGCGCACGTGCCCGTCGCCGACATCCCACCGCTCGGCTGCGCGCACCTGTTGTTCCAGCCCGGGCCCGCGCGCGGCGTTCCCGGCGTCGTCTCTCCGAACGACTACCCCTTCGCGTTCGCCCAGAACGCGGCGTTCCAGGCGCTCAAGCTCTGGGTGGAGATCGGCCTGCCGCCGGCACACGTGCCGTTCATCGACGTCGACACCACGACGGTGCCCGCAAGGATCGTGCGCGACTCCTCCGGCAACGCGACCGGCGGCCTGCGCACGCCGTTCGTCGACGTGCCCGTCACGAGCTACACGCCGTTCGACACCGTCGCGCACGTCACGGCCTCGTCGGGCTTCTGCATCCTGTACGGCTTCAACACGCCGTTCGACGACGCGCAGCTCGCCAGCCTGTACCGGAACGACGTCGACTACGACGTGAAGTTCGCGCTCGACGCACTGCGGCTGGTGAAGGAGCGGCTGTGGCTCCTGCCCGACGCGGGAGCCGCCATCGGCCGCGCGCTCGAGGTGAAGATTCCGTAGCTCACGTTGGGGGGGACCGAGCTCCGCGCGAGGGAGCGCGCGGGGCTCGGCCCGGCCAAGGCCCCGGACGGGCTGCATTTCCGCCCGTCCTGGGCTATGCCTTCCGCCCCTGCTTACGCCGACGTAGCTCAGCTGGTAGAGCAGCTGATTCGTAATCAGCAGGTCCCCGGTTCGAGTCCGGGCGTCGGCTCGGGATGAACCCCGCGAATCTGCTTGAGTTCCGTCACCGTCCGGTGTAACAGCAGCACCCGCCGCCGAGCGCTGGGCCTGGGCCGGTCGTCGGCTTTCTTTTGGGCGCCGAGGGCGGTCGCGAACCCGCGCATCTCGCGCGGCAAGAGGTGGCCGCGCGCTTGCGGTCGTGACTCGGCTTCGACTACCGGGTATCGCGGCACCGCGGCCTCGCCCTCGAAGATGTGCGGGTTGTTCACGATGTCGAAGGTGTCGGGCGGCCGCCTGGCTCGTTCGGCGAGGAGCTTGACCGCCTCGGCGAACTGCGCCGCCACCTCAGGGTGGAGCGGCTCGGCTCGAAGAAGGTGCTCGTGCTGCTCGCGGAACTCGCCGGTCCACTTCCCCAGCGCCTCGATGCAGGCGCGGATCTCGCGCGCTGCTGCTATGGCCAGCCGACCGTCGCCGGTGCGTTCTGCTTCGTCCGCCACGGCCCGCACTCGACGGTGAACGTCGTGGAGCTGCTCGAGGAGGCTCTGCTCGCGGTCGTCGGCCCGCTTCGTTCGGGCGAGCTCGAGCGCGGTCCGCAGGTGCTGCTCACCATGCCGCCGGATCGCCTGTTCGCTGACCCCATGCTGCGCCGCAACGCGTCGGTTGGGCGTGCCAGAGAGCATCTTGCGCTCGATCTCGGCGCGCTCGGTGCTGGTGCAGATCGTGCACGGCCGTGCCATCGCCAAGAGATCACCCCGAACGTCGCTCTCCAAGCGAGCGCCTTCTCGAGAACTAGCCGGTCCGAGAACCCTGACGCAGCTCACCGCGGCCCTAGGATCCCGGCAGGGCTGTCGCTGACCGTCCTCCTGGGACTCGTGATAGGCTCCGCGCAAATGTCGAGCGCCTCCCGCATCACCTGTGGGTCTTGCGGGCACGAGATCCCCGCGGAGGCGAAGTTCTGTCTAGAGTGCGGCGCTGCGGTCACAGTGCGCTGCGCTCAATGCGGCGCCGAGCTCGGGCCCGCGGCGAGGTTCTGCTCGCATTGCGGCGCCCGGATCGAGAGCGCAAAAGTTCCAGGGATCTCTGCGCCCGCCTCACCCTCTCTGCCCACCCGGGAGGGGGAGCGCCGCCAGCTCACAGTTCTCTTCTGCGATCTCGTCGGGTCGACCGAGATCGCTGCCCAGCTCGACCCCGAAGAGTGGCGCGACCTCGCCGCTCGCTATCGCCACGCGGCGGCTCAGGCCGTCGGCCGCTTTGAGGGGCACGTGGCCCAGTATCTCGGCGACGGCCTCGTCGCCTTCTTCGGCTATCCCCACGCGCACGAGGACGATGCCGAGCGCGGGGTGCGCGCAGGGCTCGCGATCGTTGCCGCGGTGCAGGACGTGCAGACCGGGAGCGGAGTGCCGCTGCGAGTTCGTGTTGGGCTGCACACGGGTCCCGTGGTCCTCGGACGCGAAGAAGGGGCCGAGGCACAAGCGTTTGGCGACACGCCCAACATCGCGGCACGTGTCCAGGCCGCGGCAATGCCCGATACGGTGGTCATCTCGGCCGGGACTCAACGCCTGGTCGCAGGGATGTTCGTCGTGGAGGAGTGGGGAGCAAGGGCACTCAAGGGCATCCCGGCGCCGATGAGTCTCTACCGTGTCCGTCAGCCAAGCGGCGTGCAGGGAAGGTTGGCAGCCGCCAAGGCCAGCCGTCGTCTCACCCCCTTGGTCGGGCGGGAGCGAGAGCGAGAGCTTCTCGTCGGGCAATGGGAGCGCGCGCGCGAGGGGGAGGGGCAGCTGGCTCTCTTGTCGGGCGAGCCGGGAATCGGGAAGTCGCGTCTCCTACAGACCCTCCGGGATCATCTCGCCGACGTGCCGCACACATGGGTCGAGTGCCAAGGTTCGCTCTACCACCAGCAGACGCCGTTCTACCCCGTTGTGGAGATGTTGAAGCAGGCGCTCCATCGCCCCGCCGCCGCGAGGGGGGCGCTCGAGGCCTTGGAGCAATCGTTCGATCTGGCGGGTGTCTCGCGCGCGACGGCGGTGCCGCTGGTGGCGCCGCTCCTCGAGATCCCGCTCGATGAGCGCTATGTGTCGCCAGACCTTTCGCCAGAGGGACAGCGTAAGCAGCTGCTCCTGACCCTCGCCACTTGGCTGATGGGTCTGGCGCGGATCCAGCCCGTCGTGGCGGTGGTTGAGGATCTGCAGTGGGTGGATCCATCGACGCTCGAGCTTCATGCAATGCTCGCTGAGCGCGGATCCACCGCGCCGCTGCTGTTGCTCTACACGGCGCGACCGGAGTTCCGCGCGCCCTGGCCGGTCCTCGGTCATCACCTCTTGCTTCCTCTGAGTCGCCTGACTCCCCGCCAGGTGCGTGAGATGATCGCGCGAGTGACCTTGGAGGCCGCGCTGTCGGACGCTGTGGTGGAGGCGCTGATCGCGCGTACCGACGGCGTACCGCTCTTCGTGGAGGAGCTGACGAAGGCGGTGCTGGAAGGGCAGCAAGCTGCCGGCAGCACGCCAAGGAGGATGCAGTCTGTCGCGGAAGAAGTTCCCGCAACGCTCTACGACTCTCTGATGGCCCGCCTCGATCGGTTGGGCGAGGCCAGCAAGGTGGCCCAGGTGGCGGCGGTGTTGGGACGCGAGTCCACCCGCGCGCTGCTCGGTGTGGTTGCGGGAATGCCAGACGCCGCACTCGACTCCGCGTTGGCCGAGCTCGTGGAAGCAGAGATCTTCTACGTGCGTGGCGCGCGTCCTTACGACACGTACACGTTCAAGCATGCGCTGATGCAGGACATCGCCTACCAGACGCTACTCAAGACGCGTCGGCGCGAGCTGCACCAGGCGGTTGCCCAAGTCGTTCGAGAGAAGTTCCCCGCCCAGGCCGAGTCCGAGCCCGAGCTCCTGGCGAGACACTACGAAGCAGCGGGGCTGACAGAGGAGGCTTTCCGTTGCTACCACCGCGCAGGCCAGCGAGCCCAAGAACGCTCGGCGCACGAGGAAGCGACCACCCAGTTCCGCAAGGCGATCGAGCTGCTTGTGACCCTGCCTCGAGATCCAGCCCGTGACACGCGCGAGGCTACGGTCCAGATAGCGCTTGCAGGGTCGCTCGTGGCGGCTCGGGGCTTCGCGCATCCGGAGACCGCTGCAGTGTGGGAGAGGGCACAATCCTTGTCCGAGTCCTCGGGCGACTCGGAACTGCTTGTCCGGGCGCGGCTCGGGCGGGGCAATCTGGCTGTGAACCGTGGGGAGCCGGCCCGGGCCCTCGCGCTCGCGGAACAGATCCTTGCAGCGAGGGAGGGGATGAGGGACGACTACCTCATCCCGGGGGCGCGCATGGTGGCGGGCTTGGCGGAGCTCTATCAAGGACACTTCGCGGCCGCACTCGTACACCTCGAGCGCATCATTGCCGACTACAACTCGGCTCTCGACACTCTAGCCTTTGACATGAGGCTCGGTAGCAGCGTCGGCGTGTCTGCACTCGGTGTGGCTGGTTGGACTCTCTCCTACCTGGGGCATCTCGACCGCGCCCTCGAGCGAGCACGCGAGGGGGTGACTCTCGCCCATTCGCGCGCGGAGGCGTTCAGCCGAGGGTTCGCCAGGTTCATGGAGACCTTGGTGCACCGGACGCGCCGCGATGCGGAAGCGCAACTGGAGAGCGCCGCGGACGTAATCACCATCGGTGACACGCAGGGCTTTCCCATCTGGCGAGGCGTCGGGCGCGTGTACCACGGTCTCGCGCGAGTTAAGCTCGGCGAGGGCGCGACGGCGCTGGCGGAAATCGCGGAGGGTCTTGCCCTGGCCGCTGCTTCCGGGAACCGAGGAGGGACGCCGGGTATGCTCTGGTCTCTCGCGGACGGTCAGTACACGACGGGAAAGTACGTCGAAGCACTTGCCACGATCGAAGGCGCTCTGACTCTTGCCGCAAGCACAGGTCAGCATTTCTTCGACTCCAGCCTCTACCACCTGAAGGGTGAGCTGCTGCTCGCCACTTCTGGTGGGGGTGCCCAAGAATCAGAAGCGCTTTTCCGTCGCGCGATTGAGATTGCCCGCGCGCAAGGAGCGAAGATCTTCGAGCTACGCGCAACGAACAGCCTGGCGAGAGTCTTGCGCGACCAGGGACAGCCGGGCGAAGCCCGGGCATTGCTTCTGCCCGTCTACTCCTGGTTCACCGAGGGTTTTGAGACGCCTGACCTGATCGAGGCCAAGGATCTCCTCGCCGCATTCGGGTAGGTTCCAAGACTGCCTCGAGCGAACCCTGGCTCGGGAACCAAGCTCCTTCACAGGCGCCCGCCCCCAAGATCAGATAGCCGCGAAGTTGCTGGTGTGGGGCTACGGACGCCGAAGCCAACGTGGAAGGCGGCCCGCTCGCGAAAGGTGGATCACATGCGAGCCCCCTTGCTCGAGACTCGGCCCAAGGGGTCGGCGCGCAGGTGCCCAGCGATCAAACCCTGACGCGCACAGACTTTGGGCCGCGGAACATGATGGTGTCCCGCCATTCGATCCTATCTTGCGCCAACTCCATCCGCGGATAGCGTCGAGCGATCGTAGCGAAGATGATCTGAGCTTCAGCGCGTGCAAGCATCGCACCCAAGCAGTAGTGGATTCCGCCGCCGAAGGTCAGATGTTCGTTGTCTGTACGGCCAATATCGAATCGATCGGGATCGCAGAAGTGGCGCGGGTCACGATTGGCCGCGGCCGTGGAGACGTAGACCGTTTCTCCTGCGGAGATCGATACCCCGGCGACCGTTGTGTCGCGCAGTGCGCGGCGAATGAGCAGCGGGATTGACGGAGCATATCTCAGGGACTCCTCGACCGCGCTCGGGGCCATCAAAGGATCGCTCACCAACCGTTCCCACTGCTCACGGTTACTCATGAGCGCCAACAGACCGCCGCCGACCAGATCGCGCGTGGTGGAGTGACCCGCTGTGAATAGGAAGAGCACGGTCGATACCAGCTCCTCTTCCTTCAGCCTGTTCCCTTCTTCCTCGGCAGCGATCAATGCGCTGAGCAGGTCTTCACCAGGCTCAGAGCTACGCTTCCCCACAAGCGCCCGTATGTAGGACATGAACTCACCGGCCGCCTGGTTAGCGGCATCGATATGCTCGGGTCGCGGGACCGGAGC
>Ga0306924_10004060_pt1 | contig 14231 bp, 11 predicted proteins | sample sta12Can44000111_FD_203756 | JGI IMG/M metagenome (GOLD analysis project Ga0306924, IMG submission 203756) | Lab enrichment of tropical soil microbial communities from Luquillo Experimental Forest, Puerto Rico - statanox.12C.anox.44.000.111 (v2)... | ecosystem: Environmental > Terrestrial >... | reverse complement strand
ATGTCCTCGTTAGCGACGGGTCTCCTGGCCCATCGCGGCTGACGTCTTCGGCGCGCTTCATTCGCCCCTTCATGCTCGCGGCGTCGCCGATCACCGATTCTGGATATCCGCTGGATCTTGCCGCCGGCCTCCATGGGTTGGCACACACGCTAAACGTGTAATCCGCCTTTATCACTCAACTTTCGGCGCAACCCAAGGGATTTGGGCATGCTCCGCCATGGGCATTGTGGGGAGATTCCGCGGTTCAGTCCTTGGCAAGGATCTGAATCGTTCTGAATCAGTCTGATTGCCGGGAAATGCCCTCACGGCGATCGACGGAAACGGCTGCCTTGTTCGATCACCCGTCGGCCGGGGCGAGGAGATATGGGCCATCGCCGCGGATGGGCAAGGAACCGGTGCCTCGGTTCACAGCGCCGCCTTGTCGAGTCGGCGGACCGCCAGCATGGTGATGTCATCGGAGGGGAGGGCGCTGCCGACGAAGCCCCGGACCGCTTGCGCGACCGATGTCACGATCTCGGCGGCGGTCGAGCAACCGGCGGCGGCGCGCAGCGCGGCTTCCAGACGCGCTTCCGCGAAGAGTTCTCCCTGCAGATCGGCTGCCTCGGTGACGCCGTCGGTAAAGACATAAATGCTTTCGCCCGGCGCCAACGATGTTCGGCCGGTGGCGTAGACCGCATCGGGACGAATGCCGAGGATGATGCCTTTGGCCCCCTCGATCACCTCGAGCGCTTGCCCGTTCAGGCGGTAAGGCGCGTTGTGGCCGGCATTGCAGAATTCGAGCTCGCCGCTTTCCGGTCGGAGCATCGCAAAGAACAGCGTCACGAACATCAGGTCGCCGTTGTTCTGGCAAAGCTCCCGGTTGACGCGGGCGATGATGTCGGCCGGCCGCGCGGATGCCCCCTGCCGCGAGCGCATGAGCTCGGTGGCGATGCGGATCAGGCTCTTGGTGCGCGCCATGAACAGCGCCGCCGGCATGCCCTTGCCCGATACGTCGCCGACCAGGAAACACAGCATGCCGTCCTCGGTGACGAAAAAATCGTAGAGATCGCCGCCGACCTCCCGCGCCGGCTCCATGCTCGCGCACAGATCGATCGGAAAATCCGGGCTCGGAGCCGGAAACGATTGCGGCACCATCGCCATCTGCAGCCGGCGCGCCGCGTCGAGCTCCTCCTGCAGTCGGGCGAGATGAGCGTCGACCTCGTCGCGCAGGCGCTTCTTCTCGAGCGTCGCGCCGAGGCGGGCTTTCAGCAAAACCGGATTAAATGGCTTGAGCAGATAATCGACGGCGCCGAGTTCGATGCAGCGCGCCATGCTGTTCATCTCGGTGAGCGCCGAGATCATGATCACGGGGAGATCGCGCAGCCGCGCCTGATCCTTGAGCCAGGTGAGCACTTGAAAGCCGTCGACTTTCGGCATCATCACGTCGAGGAGGACGAGGTCGAAGGCGCTCGTCTCGAGGAGGGCAATCGCTTCCTCGCCGTCCCGCGCGGTCTCGACGTTGGTGTAGCCTTCGAGATCGAGATGAAGCTTCAACGTGTAGCGGTTGTCGTCGTTGTCGTCGACGACAAGAATGCGGGGCCCAGCTCCCATCGGTCGATTGTCAGTCACCGCGCTGTTCCGATCAATGCCGGAATGGCACTCTAGCATCGAGCGAGGCTGCCCGCTCGGCGGTCGCCCCGCGATCGGTGTTGCACTGCGGAACAAAAACCGCGAGCCGCCGATCATCCGCAGCCACCGCCGAAACGGCGGTTCCCGCGGATATGAATCGTTCTGAAATCTTCTGAGCGGGACCGGTTTCGGCATTCCGCCGCGAAGGGAATACGGCTATGACAGCGCCCGCGGGCGCGGATGGCCCGGCGGACAGGTGCTGCATGGACATCTCGACCGAAGGTCTCGCCGGCGGCATTACCAAGGTCGTTCTGCAGGGGCGCTTCGACACGACCGGGGCCGTCGTCATCGAGCTGCCCTTCAACAAGATCGTCACGGAACAACGAAAGATCATCGTCGATCTTTCCGCCGTGAACTTCCTCGCCTCCTACGGCATTCGCGTTCTCTTGGTCGGCGCCAAGATCGTCAAAAGCAAGGGCGGCAACCTGGTCATCCTGTGCCCCGACAACAACGTCGCCAAGGTCCTCAAGACTGCCGGAATGGACGCGCTCATCCCGATCCACCAAACCGAAGCCGCTGCGACGGCGGCGTTGGCATCGTGAAATCGATGTCGAGCCTCGAAGCAAGACGACTGGTGCTGCGCAACGACGTTGCCGAATTGCAACGGCTGGCAGGGTGGCTTGAACGCCTCGCGCAGCAGGGCATGTCGTCGGATGTTTCGTTCGCCGTGCAACTTTGTCTCGAAGAGGCCGTCGCCAATATCATCATGTACGGCGCCGCAGGGGGCGATCGGCTCGAGATCGCGGTCGAGCTCGAGCGCAATGGAGGAACTCTGGTCGCCCGGATCGAGGACAACGGCCGGCAATTCGATCCCACGCGGGCTCCGCCGCCGGCGGTGGCGACTTCGCTCGAGCAGGCGAAAGTGGGTGATCTCGGCATCCATCTGATGCGCAGTTTCGCAAGCGGCATGGATTACGAACGCCGCGACGGTCGCAATCGGCTCACGCTGCGATTCGCTGAATCGAGGCCATCGCCGCCGGAGTGACGCCGATGACCGAAGCTTTCGCGTTCGGACCGTTCCGATTGCTGGTCGCGCGGCGCGAGCTGCTGGCCCACGGCGTGCCGGTCACGCTCGGCCAGCGTGCGTTCGAAATCCTGCTGATGCTGGTGAACCGCCACGGCCAGTTGGTGACCAAGGACGAGCTCATGGCCGAGGTCTGGCCCGGGGTGGTGGTCGAGGAAAACAACATCCAGGTTCACATTTCTGCGGTGCGCAAGGTGCTGGCCACGGCCGGCGACGGCGATCGCTATTTGCTCACCGTCGCCGGGCGGGGCTATCGCTTCGTGGCGCCGGTGAAACGCGAGAGCGCCGCGGAGATCAAGGCCGCGCCGGCGCCCGGCCCCGACCAAAGCGCGGCGGTGCCGGCCGCTTTCAGCGCCGCGACCAACAACCTTCCCCAGCAGCTCACCAGCTTGATCGGACGCGAAGCCGATCTCGCCGACATCAAGGCGCGGCTGGGCAGTCATCGTCTGGTGACGCTGACCGGCTCGGGCGGGGTCGGCAAGACTCGGCTCGCGATCGAGGTAGGCCGCAGCCTCCTCGACCGTTATCCGGACGGCGTATGGCTCGCCGAGCTCGCCCCGCTCAACGATTCGCAGCTGGTAACCTCCATCATCGGCGAGGTCTTGGGCGTGAGCCTCAGCGCTCCGAGTGGTGCGATCGAGACGCTGGCGTTGGCGCTCAAGAACAAGGAGCTCTTGCTGATCGTCGACAATTGCGAGCATGTCATCGCCGAGGCCGCGCGCGTCGCCGAAGCTCTGATGCGCAACTGCCCGCGGCTGTCGATCCTGGCATCGGGCCGCGAGCGGCTGGCGATCGCGGGAGAAAGCGTTGTTCGCGTCCCGTCATTGCCGGCGCCGGAGGCAGCCGGCACACTGACGGCGGCGCGCGCGGGCGAATACGCCGCGGTGCGGCTCTTCGTCGAGCGCGCGAGCGCGCTTGGCTGTGGATTTGCCCTGACCGACGCCAATGCCGCGACGGTCGGATCGATCTGCCAGCGGCTTGATGGCATTCCGCTGGCCATCGAGTTGGCGGTGCCGCGGCTGAGAGTCTTGTCGCTGGAGCAGCTTGCGCGCGGGCTCGATGAACGCTTCCGCCTTCTGACCGCCGGCAGCCGCACGGCATTGCCGCGACAACAGACGCTGCACGCCCTGATCGACTGGAGCTACGCCCTGCTCAGCGACGCGGAAAAGACGTTGCTCGGCCGGCTGTCGGTTTTCTTCGGCAACGCAGCGCTTGCGTCGATCACGACAATCGTTGCCGGCGCTGAAATCCCGTCGGAAGAGGTGAGCGATCTGCTGTTGTCGCTGGTCGAGAAGTCCTTGGTGCATGCGGATCCCGCCGGCAGCGAGTGTCGCTACGGCCTGCTCGAATCGACCCGCTACTACGCGTCCGAAAAACTCGCCGATAGGCCGCGCATGCGCCGGCGGCACGCCGAGCACTTCGCCGCGCGGCTCGCACAAGCGACGGCGGCGTGGGAGACCACCCCGACGCAGCAGTGGATCGCATGCTATCAACCTGACGTGGACAACTTGCGCGGCGCGCTGGAGTGGGCGTTTGGACCCGACGGCGACGTCGCGGTCGGGCTCGAGCTCGTGGCGCACAGCCACGTGCTCTGGGCCGAGCTGGGCCTGATCCTGGAGCACCGGCGCTGGGTCATCGCGGCGCTCGACAAAGTCCGCAAAGGGACGCCGTCGGACGTAACGGCGCGGCTCCTCTCCTGGCAAGCCGGCGACGTCAGGGAGCTCGATGATCCCGCCGATTACGACGAGGCCGTGCGCGCTGCCGGTCTCTATCGCAAGCTTGGCGACGGCTTTCAGGAGGGCCGCGTGCTGCTGCGGGCGGGCACGGCGCGGCTGTTGCCGGACAGCGTCGATGAGGGCGAGCGTCTTTTGCGCAAAGCCCATGCGCTCGTGCGCCCGTTCGGAACAACCAAAACGTTGGCGCGTTGCCTGAGCGCGCTGGCCTCCGCTCGATTATTCGCCGGCGATCTCTCGGACGCGCGTTCGCTGCACCGCCAGGCGATCGATGTCTATCGCGATCTCGGCGAGGGCTCGGATGATCGGCTCAATTTGTGAACCGGGCAGCCTGGCGATGCCGGCCCATCGGCCGCGCCGATTGCCGTCGGACGGCTTTCTAAGCCGATATTGCAAGCGATATGATGAAGATATCTCCGTCCGCCGATCAGATCACGGTCGCTCCATGCCAAGGTAATTCGCCGAGCGAGAACGAACCGAGGTGCTCATGGCAACGGATCTTCCCGCTATCCTCATAGTCGATGATAACGAGGACAACCGATACACGCTGCAATTGATGCTCGAATCCGATGGTCACGAGCGGGTCGCCAGCGCGGCCAGCGGAAATGAGGCGATTGCGCTCATCGAGAAGGAGAAATTCAGTCTGGTTCTGCTCGATCTGATGATGCCGGATCTGAACGGAGACGAGGTCCTGAAGGTGATCAAGAGCGATCCGGACAAAAGAGATATCCCGGTCGTCATGATCAGCGCCGACACGGACGCCGACAAGGTTTCGCAATGTATCGAGCTCGGCGCGGACGACTATCTGCCCAAGCCGTTCAACCCGATGATCTTGCGCGCGCGGATCGCGGCCGCGCTGCGCAGGCATTCGCTGCGAGCGCTGGAGAACGAATATCTAGGCAAGATCGAGAACGAGAAGCGGCATTCGGAGAATCTCTTGCGCAACATTCTGCCGGCGGAGATCGCAACCCGCCTGCGCAACGGGGAAAGCAACATCGCGGATCACTTCGATGACGCCACCGTCATCTTTGCCGACGTCGTCGGCTTCGGCAAGATCACGGCGCGCATGAAGGCTTATGAAATCGTCGCCTGCCTGAATCAGCTGTTCAGCGAATTCGATAGGCTTGCTGAAGATGCCGGGATCGAAAAGATCAAGACGATCGGCGACAACTACATGGCGGTCGCCGGTGTGCCGACGCCGCGCGCCAATCACGTCCGGATGGCGGCGAAATTCGCCCTCGACATGGTTGCTGCCACCGCGCGATTGCGATCTCGGCTGCCGGTCCCGTTTTCGATCCGGGTGGGACTGCATTCCGGCCCCGTGATGGCGGGGGTCATCGGCACGCGCAAGTTCGCCTACGACGTCTGGGGCGACACCGTCAACATCGCCGCGCGCCTGGAGGCGGCGGGTCAGCCCAATCGCGTGCTCGCGTCCGCGGCGACTGTCAAAGGGCTGGGGAGCGATTACAGCTTCGATGGCCCGCACAAGATCGATAACAAGGAAGAGCGCGTGCTCGAGGCGTTTTTCTTGAATCCTCGACCGTGACGCGGGAAGCCGCGGCGTGCGCGCGCGGCAAGCTCGATCTGCTCCCGCCGCTCTCGTGATTGCGCGCCGTGGTGCATCAATGGAAGAAACGTGCCCCCATTCCTGCTGCGTCACTTCGCAGCGGGCGAACCCAAACTCAGTCCTGTTTGGCGCTGTCGGCTTGGTTCTCTTTCGCGCTCTCGGCCTGCGTCTTGTATTGATCGATAATTCCCTCCAGACGCGTGATGTTTTGCAGCAGACGCTCGGTGCTCAGCCGCAGGAAGTAATAGCCGAACTCCGGATTCTGGAAGTAGATTTCGAGCAGCCTGTCGTAGGTGATGGCCAGCACTTGCCCATCCTCGGTGCATTCGAGCGACTGCGTACGCCGGTTGTCGGGTGCGAGAAAACCAAGTTCGCCTACGAGCCGTCCGGGCGGGAGCTCGATGCCCAATTCGGTCACCAGGAATTTTCCGGTCACTGTAAAGAACATTTCATTGGCGCGGTCCCCTTTGCGGAATAGCACGTCGCCTTTGCCGTACTTGCGCCGATTCATGAACGGCTTGAGCCAGTCCATGGATAGATCACCCTGCGCGGCAACGCGCGCTCTCTTCACGAGGCTGAGCATCTGAGCGAGGCGGAAAATGTTGATGGGCAGCAGCAGAATATATAAAATGAGAGTGGTCACCGTGCCGGAGAGCACGCCGTAGCCGATGAAGAACACATCGCTGATAATGCCGGTCACCCGCAGCGGCACCATTGTCCGCATCAAGAGTGTGGCGACGAAAAAGATCGCGCCGATCAGAGCGAGAATATTTGCGATCGTGACGGATGCCAGCGCGATATCCACGAGACGCTGGAATAGCGCCTCGGACGTGATGTTGCCCGCCTCAAGCCTGAGGTGAGTCAGCAGTTTGTTGAGGATATCCTCCATGGCCGCGTCGATTGCGCCATTCGCTTGCGCCACGAGATCCAGATCGCCGAGGTTCATGTTTCAGTGTTCCTGCTCACAAACGAGAAATGCGCGCCGTGCGGGGGGACGCTCTATGCTGCGACCGGGGAAACGGCCCATATGCCGCATTTGTGTCGGATACGGCCTAGCGTACTGATGGAAATACACGATCCATGCGCGCAATCAACGTCCTATTCGCTGACGGAGGCCATCGCAGACGGGATTTGGTCGCGACTTCCAGAGCAAATGTGCCGCGTTTTGCGAGCAGCACGGGAGCAGCAATGAAGCACGTGAGACACGTGAACTTCCTCGCCGGCATGGCCGCGATCGTTGCAGCGCTGTCGGCGGTAACGCCGGCGGCATCGGCCGCGGACCTGCTCAAGCTCGCCGCCGCCCAGCGTGGGGCTTGGGAGTCGGCGGCGCCGGAGCTCGGCCAGTCGGCTGGCATCTTCGCGAAGCACGGAATTGCCCTCGATCTGGTCTACACGCGGGATGGCGAGGTCGAACCGTCGGTGACATCCGGCAGCACCGACGTGGGAGTGGGCGCCGGCACGATCGCAGTGCTGCGGGCCTACGCCAAAGGCGCCCCGGTGCGGGTGATCGGGGCGAATACGACCGGCACTGCCAATTATTGGTACGTTCAGGCGAACTCCCCGATCAAGACGGTCAAGGACATCAATGGCAAGACCATCGCCTATTGGACCAGCAATCCCTCCAGTCGGTACGACGTGTTCGACCTCATCAAGCAATTCAGCCTCAAGGCACGGCCAACCGTGATCGGGGGAGCGGCGGCGGCGTTCAACCAGGTGATGGCGGGTCACGTCGACGTTGGCTGGGCGGAGGCCCCATTCGGACTCGAGGCCATCGAGCAGGGAAAAATTCGCGTTGTGGCGCGAGCGATCGACGTTCCCGCGATCCGACGCGACACGGTCCGCGTCGTGATCACCAATGTCGACACGCTGCAGAAACGCAAGGATGTTGTTGCGCGCTTCATGCAGGCCTATCGCGAGACCATTGATTGGATGTATTCCGACCCTGCTGCGCTCAAACGTTACGCCGAGTTCGCTGGCGTATCGGAAGCTTTCGCGCAGCGCCTGCGCGATGAATTCTTCACCAAGAACATGCTGTCGCCGGACAGGATCATCGGTCTCGATGCGATCATGAAAGAGGCGATAACCTCGAGATATATTCAAACGCCCTTGTCGAAGGGGCAGATCGCCGAATTGATTCAAATTCCGGCGCCCGTGCGCTAGTGCTCGGCCTGTCCCGAACGCGGCGCAGCGCCAGCCATGTAGCGCCTCGACGATCATTGCGATCGCGCGTCCAAGCGATCAGCCGGCCGGTTGCGAGCGCTGATGCGCCCTGAGCGCGGCGAGCCTGCGATCCCGCCAACGCATGCGCGCGGCGACCTGATCGGGGGTCAGGACTTTCTCCCATTGCGCCAGGATACGATCGAGGTTCTCGCCGTCGTAAATCGCGGGATTTGTCGCGCTCAGCGCGCTCAAGCTCGCACCGTAGCGCCGGCAGTAATCCGGGATACCGCCCGGCGCGTTGAGCTCGATGGTCTCAAACGGCCCCATGAATGACCAGCGCAAGCCCAATCCGTCCTTCAGCGTCTTGTCGAGATCCTGCGGCGTGACGTAGCCGTCTTCAACCAGACGAAACGCCTCCGACAGCAGCACCGCCTGCAGCCGGTTGAGGATGAAGCCCTCGATCTCGCGCTTGACGACGATCGGCGCCTGGCCGACGGCCTGGTAAATCGCCTTTGCCTTGGCGACGATCTCGGGCGCCGTCCACGGCGCGCCGACGAGCTCCACGAGCGGGATGAGATGCGGTGGGTTGACCGGATGGGCGACGAGGCAGCGATGGCGGCCTTTGAGGCTTTCCGTGAACAGGCTCGCCACGATGGTCGAGGTGGAGGAGGCGAGAATGGCCTCGGGCGCGGCCAGGCGGTCGAGTTCGGAGAAAATCGAGCGCTTCGTCTCGATGCTCTCCGGCAGGCTCTCCTGAACGAGGTCGACGGCATCGAGCGCGTCGGCAAGATTGGCGGCGAGGCGCACGCGCGCCGCTGCGGCTTTGGGATCGTTGACGAGCCCCTGCTCGGCGAGGTCGCTGAGCCCTCGCGCCACCAGGGCGCGCGCCTGCTCGGCGATATCGAGCCCGACATCATAGAGCGCGACGTCGAAGGCGCCTCCTGCGAACACGATCGCCCAGGAGCGACCGATCAAGCCGGCGCCGATGATGGCGACGCGATTGTTCACATCCACAGCATTTTTCTCCGTAGCGCGAGGTCGTCTCTCAATGCGTGTGAGGGGCCGCTCCAAGTCACGGACCCGCGCTCCAGCACCACCGTGCGGTCGGACAGCGCGAGCGCAAGATCGAGATGATGGTCGACGATGATCATCGCGACGTCGTAGCGCAACTGGTCGAAGGCTTCGAACAACTCCTCGGTGACGGCGGGGGAGAGTCCCTCGAACGGCTCGTCGAGCAGCAGCACGCGAACGTCTCCGGCAAGCGCGCGGGCGACCGCCAACATCTGCTGCTCGCCGCCCGAGAGATAGTCGGCCGGCGAGTGCCAGCGCTCGGTGAGGCGCGGAAAATACGAGGCGATGCGGTCGTCGGTCCAGTGGATGCCGCTGCCGGTGATACGCTTGAGGCGCCCGAGCGCCAGATTGTCCGCAACCGTCATGCCGGCGAACAGACCTCTGCCCTGCGGCACGTATCCGATGCCTCGCCGGGCGATCTCGGCGGAGGCAAAGCCCGCCGTATTCTCGCCGGCAACCCGGATCGAGCCCGCTCCGGGCGGAGCGATGCCGATCACCGTCTTCAGTAGCGTCGACTTCCCCGCGCCATTGCGGCCGAGCAAGGCCACGATTTCGTGCTCGCGCACGTCGAGCGAGACGGCGTTGAGGATGTGGCTCTTGCCGTAGAAGGTGTCGACCTTGTCGACCACCAGGAGCGGGGTCGCTCCCGCCGCCGAGACCCGCGGCTTGGCGGCGAGCGCGGCGACACCAGAGCCGATATAGACCTCGCGCACCTTGGCGTCGCTGCGCGCGTCCTCGACCGTGCCGTCAACCAGCACCTTGCCCTCGTTCATGACCGTGACGTGGTCGGCGATCTGGAAGACGCGGTCGATGTCGTGTTCGACGAGCAGCACGGGAATTTCGGCGGCGATCGTCGTCAGGAGCGCGGCGATGCGCGTGCGCTCGGCGGCGGCGAGCCCGGCGAGCGGCTCGTCGAGCAGCAGGATTCGCGGCCGGGTCGCAATGGCGAGCCCCATGTCGAGCAGGCGCTGCCCGCCATAGGAAAGCGAGGCTGCTTCCGCCTGTTCGATGCCGGTGAGGCCGAGAAAGGCGACAAGGTCCGCGGTCTCCTCGTTCACCTCCGCCACCGCAGCGGCCGACGTCCACAGCGCGAAGCGCTTGGCGCTGCGCGCCTGCACGGCAAGTCGCAGGTTCTCCTCGGCGGAGAGCCCGCCGAACAGATTTGTGATCTGGAACGAGCGGCCGACGCCGGCCGCGGTGATGTCCTCGGGCTTCAAGCCGGCGATCGAGCGGCCTTCGAGCTCGATCGTGCCGGCGTCCGGTGGAAAGAGCCCCGACACGAGATTGAAGGCCGTCGTCTTGCCGGCGCCGTTCGGGCCGATCAGCGCGTGCAACGTGCGGTCCCTGACCGTCAGGTCGATGCCGTCGACGGCGTGAATGCCGCCGAATCGCTTGACGAGACCGCGTGCGACCAGCACCGGCGCCGCGCTCGCGCTGGAGCGGCGATAGACCTGCGGCAGTCCCGCGGGCTCGGTGATTCGGCGCCCGGCCATCGCCGCGGCCTCGATCGTCCGCTTGCGGAACGGCGCAAGGATCCGCCCGGCAACGCCGACTAAACCGGTCGGCGAGAATACGATGAACCCGACGAACAACAGACCAAAATAAAACAGCCAGTGCGGCGTCCAGATCGACAGGAACTCGCGAAAGAGGATGAAGAACAATGCGCCGAGGGCGGGACCGAGAAAGCTCCGCATCCCCCCGATCACCACCATCGCAACCAACTCGCCCGAGAACGCCACCGCGAGCGGCTCCGCCGACGCAAAGCGGTGATTGAACACCGATAGTGTCCCGGCAATGGCGACCACGGTCGCGGACAGCACGAAGCCGATCAGCTTGTAGCGGTTGGTGGGATAGCCGACGAAGCGTGCGCGCTCTTCGTTTTCCCGGATCGCCACCAGCACGCTGCCGGCCGGCGATCGGTGGAAGCGCCAGAGCACGTAACACACCGCCATGCCGATTGCCGCGACGACCCAATAGTAGGCGTGGTCGGATTCGAGATCGAGGTTGAGCACCGTCGCGCGGGTCACGCCGCCCAATCCGCTCTCGCCGCCGGTGAGCTCGGTCCAGCGGTAGCCGATGGCGAACAGGAGCGCGGTCAGCGCCAGCGTGAGCAGCGAAAAATAAACGCCGCGCCGCCGCAGGATCAGCGCTCCGGAAAGGAGCGCGGCCGCCGCAACAAAGAAAATCGCGAACAGGAACGGGAGAATGATCTGGCCTGGAAACCAGTAGCGCTGGCTCAAGGCGGCGGCGTAGGCGCCGAGTCCGAACCACGCGCCGTGGCCGAATGAGACGAGCCCGGTATGGCCGACCAGCACGTTGAGCCCCATGCAGGCGATGGCGAACACCACCACGTCGATTGACGTGCGCAGCGGCAGGCCAACGACGTCGAGGGCGAACGGCAGCACCGCGAGCGCGAGCGCCGCAATCAGAAGCGTGGCGTATTCGTCGCGCATTGCCGGCTACTCGAACTTTTGGATGCGCTCGCCGAAAAGGCCGCGCGGCCGCACCAGCAGCACCAGCGCCATCAGCAGATACATCGAGCCTTCGCCCCAGGATGGGTTGAAGTAGATGGTGACGCCGCGCACGACGCCGACCAGCACGGCGGCGGCGATCACGCCCCAGAACGAGCCCAGGCCCCCGATCACGACCACGACGAACGCCGCGGTGAGGATTTCCGCGCCCATCGCCGGGTGCACGCCCGCGATCGGAGCGAGCAGCACGCCGGCAAGCCCGGCAAGCCCGACGCCGAGCGCGGCGATCGCCGTCATGTAGGGCGCGAGCGAGATGCCGAGCGCGCCGACCACGTCGGGGTTCTGGACGCCCGCGCGCACGACGCGGCCGAACGCGGTGCGATAGACGATGAACCAGGTCGCCGTCACGGCGGCGACGGCGACGGCCAGGATGATGAGACGGTATCGCGAGTAGATGAAGTCGCCGACGAAGATCTGCCCGCGCAACTCGGGCGGGATCGAGAACGGCAGCGGCGTCGCGCCGAACACGATGCGCAGGCCTTGCTCGATCACCATCGCGAGCCCGAAGGTTAGGAGCAGGCTCAAAATCGGATCGGAGCGGTAAAAGCGGCGAAACAACAGCCGCTCGATCGCGACGCCGATGAGACCGACGGCGAGCGGCGACACGACGAGCGCGCCCGCGAATCCGATGCGGTCCGCCAGCACGACCGCGAGATAGGCGCCGATGGCGTAGAAGCCGCCGTGCGCGAGATTGACGATGCCGCCCAGCGCGAAGATCAGCGACAGGCCGAGCGCGATCAAAAGGTAATAAGCGCCGACCAGGAGGCCGTTGAGAACCTGCTCGAGTATGAAGACGAGCTGCACGCGGCCACTCTTCGGAAATGGACCTTGATCGCTAGATCAAACCCATCACGGTCGTCCCCGCGCATAGCGCGTCGGAAGACGCGCGTAAACGCGCTTATGCTGGGGACCCATAATCACCGGCTCTGGAATATGGGTTCCCGCTTTCGCGGGAACGACAGAAACGGTGATGCGGGTCGACCCCCGTGCTCACCCGATTTTGCAGGTGCCGTCCTTCGGCGGGGCGATGATCTCCATGTCCTCGTTCGGACCGGGGACGGCGCCGAGCGCATCGTAGATGTCCCACTGGTCCTTCATCTTGGCCGGCTCCTTGGCGCGCACCGCGTACATCTCCATGACCATCTGGTTGTCGTAGGGACGAAAGTACGCTTCGCGAGCCTTCATCACGTCGAATTTCGCGCCCTTGCGCAGATGCTCCGCGAGCTTCTGCGGGTCGGCAGACTTGGTCTCGCTCATCGACTGCGCCACGATCTTGAGCGAGTTGTAGTCGCCCCACGACTGGTTGTCGGGGAGCTTGCCGTATTTCTTCTGGAACACCTCGACATATTTCTTCGAGCTCGGCGTATCGACGAGGTGGTGCCACACCAGCGGCCAGATGCCGGAGAAATTGCCCTTGCCGGCGCCCCAAGCGACGACGGTGTCGAAGCCGAAGCCGGCGACCGGGAACGGCAGGCCGTATTCGGAATATTGCTTGAGGAAGCTGGTGATCTGGTTGCCGGCGAGATTGGACACCACGAGATCGGGTCGGGCCTGACGGACCTTCAGGAGATAGGGAGAAAAGTCGGTGGCGTCGGTCGGCACCAGCTCGTCGGCCGCGAATTGACCGCCGTTCGCCTCCATGAATTTCTTGGCAACGCGCAGAAGGTCGTGGCCGAAGGCGTAATCTGCCGTCAGCGAATACCACTTCTTGCCGCGCACGAGGTTCTCGCGCAGCAAGTACTGGCCGACCGCCATCACGTACATCGAGTTCGCGCCCTCGATGTGGAACATGTAGGGATTGCAGCTCGCGCCGCGTAGCGCATCGGAATTGCAGCCGGTGTTGATGTACACGGTCTTCAAGCGGTTTGCGACCTGACCAATGGCAAGGCCGGACGCCGACGAGATTTCGCCGATGATCATCGCGACCTTGTCGCGCTCGATCAGGCGCTCGGCTTTGGCGGAGGCGGTCTGCGGGTTCACCGAGTCCTCCATCACGAGCTCGATCTTGCGGCCCATCACGCCGCCCGCGTCGTTGATCTCGTCGGCGGCGAGTTTTACGCCCATGACCGCGTATTCGCCGAGCGGCCCGAGAAAGCCCGTGAGCGGGGTGAGATGTCCGATGCGGATGGCATCGGTTTGTCCGCTCACGATCGCCGGCATGCCGACGCCGGCAAGCACCGCCGAGCCGGCCGCGCTTTTGATGAGCGTGCGGCGTGACAGACTGGAACTCATGACAATTCCTCCCTTTGAAGAGCCTTACGCGGTTTGAGCGACGTGCGGACTTTCGCGTCCGTCGGCGCCTGCCGCCACTTTTGCCAACGATTGCGGCCGTCCGGGAAGGCGCCGCCTCCGGCTTTACTTGCCACAAAATGCATGTATCACTCAAGGAGTTGCGGAGCGGCGACAGCGAACTGGCGGGCGATGACCGAGAAGATCGACATCAAGCTCAATATCAACGGTCATGATCACGCCGTCCG
>Ga0306924_10004059_pt1 | contig 14235 bp, 11 predicted proteins | sample sta12Can44000111_FD_203756 | JGI IMG/M metagenome (GOLD analysis project Ga0306924, IMG submission 203756) | Lab enrichment of tropical soil microbial communities from Luquillo Experimental Forest, Puerto Rico - statanox.12C.anox.44.000.111 (v2)... | ecosystem: Environmental > Terrestrial >... | reverse complement strand
GCGAAGGTCCGGACCTGTACGCCCAGATAATCGGTAATTCCAATGATACCGGTAAGAAAGGTTGGCTGCATCGGCTCGGCGGGTTCGGACTTAATGTCCTAGGCGACGGCCCGTTGACATTTGCGCCGCCGAATGCGACGGAGCCGCAGCGGCGTTGATTGATCGTGGTATATCTCCCCGGCGCCTGCCGCAAGAGCTTCGGAAGAGTTTCCTTTGACCCACACAGTCCTAATCGGCAATCGGTAGGCGGGCGACATGGAGCCGCCGCTGGGGTGCGGTGTTCGCGCTCGGGCCGTCATTGCCAAAATCAGGAGCGTGATCTGCCGTTAGTCCGTTCGTTCATTCAGCCCGTCGAACGCTGCCGCACGGATTCCGAGGCTTTCGAGCCTCGAAAAACAGAGTGGCTGTCCAGTGGTCCTGGGATGGGTGTTTGACCGGAGTCCAGGATAGCCACCAAGCGAGAGAGCCCGGCCCGAAGTCGCGCTTTTTTGAGGTCAGGGAAAAGGTAGAAAAGCAAAATGATCGATAAAGATGACATTATCAGCGAATAACTACCCTACGAGATTGATATGCTGCGATATGCATATCAAAGATTGCCGGATCTTGCCTCTCAAAGATTGCCGGATCTTCAAAAGAAGGCGGAAATGAATGTCTTTATCGAATGCTTTTGTGTGCACGCTCGGAATCTTTTGGACTTCTTCTGGGATCGGCAACCGATACAGAAAAACTACGCCGTAGCGCGGCAATTTACCAGCGAATCATATAGTCCGTTCGGAGGTAAGAACCCAAAGGCAGATGGCGTTTATGCAAAGTTGAACGACCAAATCGTTCACGTTACGTATCACCGAACCAACATCACGGAACAGAAAATTGGAGATGAAGAAAGAGCACACTTAAAAAATCTAATCGAGAGAGAGATTGACAATTTTGGCAACCATCTTGCAGCTGCATATCAGCACCTCTGGAAGCGTAAAGGGGAGTCCCCCACTATCCCCGACAAGCGGAGCACTATAACTATCGGCGCGACAGGCCCTATCGGTCCGACCCGCCCGCGGGGATCGTCGCCCTGAGAACGATGACGACCCGTCGAGGAGTCGACAGAACGACCGCCGAGGCTCAGACGGCAAGTTCTAGCGAATCGGTTCCTATATGTTTCCATCCGAGCAGGCAGCGGCCATTCACCCCGACCCCTCTTGACCGAAAATCGCACATGGACCAATTGGGCAATTCCCGGGCAGAAAGCTATTCCCGGACAAAGCCGTGCTCGGGGAGGGATGGGTGAAGGTCAGCCTGTTTCCATCGGCAGGGTCGGGTCGGTCGCCCATTCACTCAGCGAGGCGTCGTATAACCGTACATCAGGATGACCTAGCATCGTCAGGATTAACGCGTCGGAGCTGGCAGCGATGCCGCCGCCGCAATAGGTGATGACCTGCGGCGTATCCAAGGCGCGTACAGCTGCAAACTTGGCGCGCAATTGGGCTGCCGGCAAGTAGGCGCCAGTCGCTGGGTCGAGCAATGCGGCTGCCGGTACATTGACGCTTTTGGCGATCCTGCCGACCCGTCCGTAAACCGTGCCGCCGGTGCCCATATGTTGCTCACGGCTCAGCGCGTTGATGGTGCAGACCGCGCCGTCTCCGACCGCAGCGAGCACCGCCTCCTTGCCGACGATAAGCCTCCGGTCGGCCCGCACGACAAAGGTCGCCGGCGGTCGTGCGCGCGCCGCACCGGTCTCGATCGGACGGCCTTCGCGGGACCATTTCTGAAATCCGCCGTCGAGCACCGCGGCGTTGTCAAAACCGTAGTTGCGCAGCATCCACCAGACGCGGCTCGCCCACTGCGGCGTCGTCGTACTGTAGAGGACCACGCGACTATTTTCGCCGACGCCAAGGCGACCCATCGCCTCCGCGAACGCCTCGGCGCTAGGTAGCATGAACCGCAATTTCGGGTGTGGGGACGATAGGTCTGCCTGCAGATCGATAAATTGCGCGCCGGGGATGTGGCCGTTCTCGAAATCTTCGCGCCCCGGCTTGACCGTGTAGCCGATATCGGGATTGGGGATCAGGTGGATGGTGCAGTCGAAGACGCGCAGATCGGGGTTGTCGAGCCGTTGCTCCAGCGCCTCGGTCTCGATGAGAAATTCCGGGTGGGCAAAGCCTTGCGTTGCGGTCATGTCGCTCTTTATCGATGCTGTGGCAAGGAAGCGGCGATCGCCGGCCGTTGGCGGTGGAACTCGGTGGCCTGCTCAAAGGCATGGCCGACTCGCATAACGCCGGCCTCGTCGAACGGTTTGCCGGCGATCTGAAACGCGAGCGGCAATCCGTCCTCAAAGCCGATCGGGACCGAAAGCGCCGGACTGCCGGTCAGGTTGTACGGTGCCGTGTAGGAAGCCCGCTCGAAGGTGGAGTAGGTCGACACCGAGTCGATCCGCGGCGCCGGCCCGGTCGCATTTGCCGAAATCGCCACATCGACATCCCGGAGCGCCTGGGCGAACTCGACGGCGAGTTCGCGCCGCCGCCGTGTCGCCTCGACATAGTCCGCCGCGCTCAGAAACGCGCCGAGTCCGATCCGCGCAAACATGTGATGGCCGAAGAGGTGGGGCCGCTCGCGGAAATCGGTCTCGTGTAGAGCGTAGGCTTCAGCGAGCATGATCAGGCGGTTGGTGTCGAGGTAATCGGTGAGCGGTGAGAGTTGCAGATCGACGAGCCGCGCGCCGAGGCCTTCCAGAGTGCGGCAGGCAGCGTCGAAAGCGCCGACATAGGAGGCGCTCGGCGCGCTATCTGCGCCAAAATCGACGACCGCGTCACGCTCATGGAAATGGCGGATCACGCCGATCGTCAGACCGTCGAGGCGCTCAGTCAGCGCCGCCCGGTAATCCGGCACCGGAACATTGGCCGAAGCCGGATCCTTGGAGTCGTAGCCGGCGAAAACCTGCATCAGGACCGCACAATCCTCGACGGTCCGGGTCAGCGGCCCGCAATGATCGAGCGTGTACGACAGCGGAAAGACGCCGCGCCGGCTGACGCGCCCGTAGGTGGGCTTGAGCCCGACAATGCCGCAATAAGCAGCGGGCCCGCGGATTGATCCACCGGTGTCGGATCCCATCGCCGCAGCACACAGGCCGGCGGCGACGGCGACCGCCGAACCGCTCGACGAGCCCGAGGGATAGTGCGCGGTGTTCCACGGGTTGCGCGCCGGCGGGAAGGGCAGGCTGAAATCGGGCCCGCCTATCGCGAACTCGTGGGTCTCCTGCTTGCCAAGCAGGATCGCACCGGCATCGCGCAGCTGCACCCAGGTCTCCGCATCCTCGTCCGGAACATGATCCTGATACCGCGGCGAGCCGGCGGTGGTCCGAATGCCGCGTGTCTTGTAAATGTCTTTGAGGCCGATCGGGATGCCGTGCAATGCGCCGGGCGCGCGGCCGGCGGCGCTATCGCGGGCGGCCGACCGAGCCGTATCGCGCAGTACGGTCACATAGCTGTGCAATTCGCCGTCGAGTGCGGCGATCCGTTCGAGATAGGCCTCCGTCAGCGTGACCGGGGAAAGCTCACCCGAGTGAATCGCGCGGTTCGCCTCGGCGACGGTCAGAAGGGTCGGGTCCATCGAAGTCTCAGACTCTCGGATGGACGAAGATGTGGGCGGGCTCGGCCGCCCGGTCGCGCGGCCGCCGCACGGTGCGGATCATCCGCTCGACAAAGCGGTGGCCCTGCCGCAGCTCTTCGAACTGCTCGGGGGTCAGCCTTAGCCCCGCGCGCTCGACCAGAACGGCGAAGCGGTCGGGTGAAATCGGCTCGGACACCATCTTCCTCCCTTGTCAAGCTCGCCGTCCACGCCCCCAGCCCGGACCCAGCCGCAATAGCGCCGCCGGGTCCGGGGTCAGCGCTCCGGTTCAGTTGATCAGGCCGTAGAATTTGGCGGCGTTCTCGCAAGTGATCTTGTGCACCACTTCGGGCGACAGGCCGGCGAACTGCTCCTCGATGTATTTCGAGGATTCCGGCCAGATGCCGTCGGTGTGCGGGTAATCCGAGCCCCACATCATCGTCTCGACGCCGATGTCGTCAATAAGCTTCGCGCTGATCGGGTCGAACTGGAACGTCGCCTTGCATTGGCGGCGCCAGTACTCACTCGGCTTTAGTTTCATCAGGTCGCGGAAGCGGTCCTCGAACTCGAAATCCATGCGATGCAGCGCATAAGCGAGCCAGCCGGCGCCACTCTCGCCGAACGACACGCGCAGACGTGGATAGCGCTCGAAAACGCCCGCCCCGATCATCCCCGCGATGATGTGGATGAGCCCCATCTGGAACGCCGAGACGCCGGTGAACATCGCCGCGCGGCGGACCTGCGGGGCCTCCTGGCGGGCGCGCGGCGGGGTCGTCGGGAAGGTGTGGAAATGGAGCGGCAATTGCACCTCGTCGACCGCCTGCCAGAAAGGCTCCCAGCTCGGGTGCCACATCGGCTCCATGTCCCATGAGCACGACAGTTCGAGGCCCTTCAGCCCCATCTTGGCGACGCGATGGACCTCGTCCACCGCACGTTCGACGCTGCCGTAGGGCAGGCACGCGAGCCCGATCTGGCGGTCCGGGTAGTGGCTGCAGAAATCTCTCAGCCAATCGTTGTAGATGCGCAGAACCTCGTTTGAGGCCTCGGTGTCGTTAAGCTTGGACGCTGTGCCGAGTACGCCGTAGATCACCTCGGCATCGACGCCGTCTGCCTCCATGTCCTTGAGGCGCAGATGCGGATCGCTGCAGCGGGTCTTGCCTTTCTTGGCATCCTCGTAGAGGCCGCGCTCCGCCATGATGTCGACGCGGACGTTCTGGCCCGGCACGTGTTTGGCGCCGCCTGGGCCGACGCCGTAGAGCAGCCCGAAATTGGCCCCGTTTTTGGCGACCCATTGCGGCCCCTGGGGCCCGTCCTCGACATAGGGCATGCGGTCCTTCAACTCCCGCGGCGCCTCGGACACGAACAGGTCGGGGGGCATCCAAGGCATGTCGAGATGGCAATCGGCCGAGATTCTGCGGTATTGCATGGTGATTTTCCCACCCTACGAAGGATCGCGATCGAATTGACTGTACTCCCCCGAACGCCGGATCTCCTAGCGGAGGCGCCCTCTATGCCGTGCTTTTTTGCCGACGCGACATGAACCGGACGCATCCCTGTTGCGGCGGTCTAGGCGGGTTGTGTTTGCACGCATGATACGGTACAAAGTCGATATCAACAACCAAAGGTCGCACGATATGCGCTCGACTGCCATCTTCGCTGTCTTCGCCCTTTCTTTGCTGCCGGCGACCGCTTTCGCCCAGGCACCCCAGCAAGCCGCGGCTCAGCCAAGCTCGACTTCCGCGGCCTCGGCACCGTCCTCTTCCGGCGGCCTCACTCGGGAGCAATTTATCGAACGAGCCGAGCAGCGCGCGGCTCGCCGCGCAACGGCGCAATTCGACCAAATGGACACGGATCACAACGGCGTCCTCGACCCAGCCGAAATGCGCGCCTGGCGCAGCCAGCATTCTCGTGGCGCCGGGTCACGATCGGACCAGTCTCCGCCGCAATAACTCGCAATAATCTGCCTGCCAGGCCCGGTCGAATCGCGGTAATATGATCCACCGCGATCGAAAGGAGCCCACAATGCCGGACGTAGGGACGCTGGAGAGTAGAGAAGCTTCGCAAACTGGCGCGATCCAGGTCGCGGCGCTCGACCACCTCGTTTTACGGGTCGCCGATCTCGATCGCGCGATCAAATTCTACGGGGATGTGTTGGGCTGTCACGTCGAGCGCCGGCTCGACGAGCCCAAGCTCGTGCAGCTGCGCGCCGGCGCGTCGATGATCGATCTGGTTCCGGCCAGCCCCGGGCCGCAGTCGGCGGAGGCGGCGGCAGGGCGCAACCTGGACCATTTTGCGGTGCGCATCGGCACCTTCGACTTCACGGCGCTGGCGGCGCATTTGCAACGGCACGGCGTCGCCGTTGGCGAAGTCAGGCGGCGCTATGGCGCCGAGGGCTACGGCTCCTCGCTTTACATCACCGACCCCGACGGCAACGTCGTCGAACTCAAAGGTCCGCCGGAAAGAACCGAATAGCCGCAGCTCGCGGCGATCTGCTCGCCACCGAAGGAACGGCAGCGTGCTGGATCGCATCCTCCTCACCAATGACGACGGCATCGAGGCGCCGGGCCTAGGGGTACTCGAAGAGATAGCACGCGAAGTTGCCCGAGAGGTCTGGCTCGTCGCGCCCGAGCACGACCAAAGCGGCGTTTCGCATGCCGTAAGCCTGCATCATCCGATCCGTGTGACCGAGCGGGGACTGCGACGCTACGCAATTACCGGAACCCCGGGAGACTGCGCGGTGATGGGCGTGTGTCGTTTGATGGCCGAGGCGCCACCGGATCTTCTGCTCTGCGGCGTCAATCGTGGCGCCAATCTCGGCATGGAGACGGTGTTTTCCGGCACCGTGGGCGGGGCGATGACCGGGATGATGCTGGGGATTCCATCAATTGCGCTAAGCCAGGCGTGGAGCGATCCCATGCACGTCCCTTGGCCGACCGCACGCACGCTCGGTCCCGGCGTGATATGGCAATTGCTTGCGATCGGCTGGGGTGAGGCGACTTGCCTCAGCGTCAACTTCCCGGACTGCTCAGCGGCGGACGCGGGCCCGCTCACCTTGGCGCGGCAGGGTGTCGGACTGCTCCAGGGAATGCACGTAGAGACGCGGACCGATCCGCGCGGTCTGACCTATCACTGGATCGGCTTCCGCCGTGGGCCGCGCGAGCAAGGACCGGAGAGCGACATCGACGCCTTGCGGGCCGGCCGCATTGTCGTGACTCCGTTGCGGTACGATCGGACGGACGAGGAGGCCTATCAGGCGTTGGCAAAAGCGCTGCCGCGGCCGTAGCGCAAGCAAAACATGAGTGATGTATTGGTGAGCGGCTGCGTATAACACCCTGTTCATCGGCTTCTGGGAGGAAGGCGCTGATGGCCCGTGATCCGAAGGAGGCGGCCCTGGCGCTTCACCGGTTCGGCTTTGGGCCGCGAGTCGGCTCGATCGAGGCGATCGCGCCTGATCCGCGCGGCGCGCTTCTCGCCGAATTGGAGCGACCGAACGCTGGGCAGATCGCGAATCCGGATCTGCCAAGTAGTGCCGCCGCCAATCGCGAGGTTTTCGAGTACAACGCAGAGCGCGCCGCAAAGGAAAAGCGGGAGCGTCTACGGCGGGAGGCCGCCGCGCAGGTCGCGATGCAGAGTTCGGGCGGGGATGCCGCGATGGGCGCGAAGCCCGATGCACCGCCCGCGGCCTCCGCTCAGCCCGAAACAGTGCCATTGCCGCGACAATTGTTTCGGAACGAAGCCAAAGCACGGTTCGATGCTGCGCTCAACGCCGAAATCGGTATGGTCGAGCGTCTGGTGTGGTTCTGGTCGAACCATTTCTGCGTCAACGCCAACGCCACGGTAATGGCCGGCGGTTACGAGCGCGAAGCAATCCGGCCGCACGTGCTGGGCCATTTCAGCGACATGCTGCTGGCGGTCGAAAGCCATCCGGCGATGCTGCTCTACCTGAACAACGAGCAGTCGATCGGTCCCGGGTCGGTCGCCGGCATCAATCGTGACAAAGGCCTCAACGAGAACCTCGCCCGCGAGATCCTCGAATTGCACACGCTTGGCGTGCGTACCGTCTACTCGCAGTCCGACGTTACGAGTTTCGCCAAGGTGCTAACCGGCTGGACCATCCTTCCGACGGTGTCAAACCCGGATCACGGCGGCGAGTTTACCTTCTTGCTCCGCGCCCACGAGCCTGGCCCTCAGATGGTCATCGGCAACAGCTATGCCGAGGGCGGCGTCGAGCAGGGCCGCGCAGTGCTCTCCGACCTGGCACGTCATTCGGCGACCGCTAGACATATAGCGACCAAGCTGGCGCGTCATTTTATCGCCGATGACCCGCCGACGTCGCTCGTCGATGGACTAACACAACGCTTCCTCGACACCGACGGCGACCTCAAAGAGGTGGTCACCGCGCTTATCGCGGCCCCCGAATCCTGGGCGCCGGAGCAGGCAAAGATCAAGCGGCCGAACGAATGGATCGCGGCAGCGCTACGGGCGACCGAAGAACCGGGCGATATCCCGCGGATCCTCGAAGCGGGTAACCTGCTCGGAGAACCGTTGTGGCGGCCACCGGCACCCAAAGGCTTCTCGGACGACAACGCAGCCTGGCTCGACGGGTTGGGTCAGCGCCTCGAAATAGCCAATGCGTTCGCCCATCGCGAGGGCCTAGGCCACGAGCCTCAGGGGGTCATGGACACGGCAATAGGGCCGCTCGCCTCGGCGGAAACGCAACGCACGATTGCCCGCGCCGAGAGTCGCCCGCAGGCGTTGACGATGTTGCTGATGACCCCTGAATTTCTGCGGAGGTGATCATGCCGTCGAACATTCCGGCCCCGACGCGCCGCGAGCTGTTGCTCGGCTCAGGCGCCTTGTTTGCCTGGTCCTTGATGCCTGGCAAGGCGCGCGCTGAAGGCCGCGACCCACGCTTTCTGACGATCGTACTTCGCGGCGCGCTCGATGGGCTCGCCGCGGTTGCTCCAGTCGGTGAACCCGATTGGCTCAAGCTGCGCGGCGACAAAGGGCTCATGTCAGACGGTCAGACGCCGGCCTTGCCGCTCGACGGTTTCTTTGCGTTGAACCCGGCAATGCCAAACCTGCATCGCCTTTATCAAGCGGGCCAGGCCACGATCGTGCACGCGGTCGCGACGCCGTATCGTGAGCGCTCGCATTTCGATGGGCAGGATGTCCTGGAAAGCGGGCAGGTAAAGCCAGGCGCCGTCGACACGGGGTGGCTTAATCGTGCGCTTGCCGTGCTCGAGCCTGGCGAGCGAGCCAATACCGGGAGCCGGCAGGCCTTTGCCGTCGGGCCGATCACGCCGCTCGTTGTGCGCGGCCCGGCACCGGTGCTGGCCTGGGTCCCGCCGCGGCTACCGCCGGTCGGCGACGAAACGACGATGCGTCTGCTCGATCTCTACAACCACACGGACCCGGCGCTGGCACTGGCGCTTGAGGAGCGCATCGGGTTGGCCACGATCGCCCGCGCCAGCGGCATGGAGGGCAATCAGGACATGGATCGTCCGGCCGTCCAGATCGGTGGGATCGAGCAAGTGCGCAAATACTTTGCCGACGCGGCAGGCGCCGCGGCGAAATTTCTGGCGCGCACCGATGGCCCGCGGGTCGGCGCGCTGGCTCTGGACGGTTGGGATACCCATGTCAACGAGGGTGTCCTCAAGGGTCGACTGGCGAATTTGCTCGGAGCGCTCGATGGCGCCATCGCCGAGATTGAGACGAACATGGGCGATGCCTGGCGTGAAACGGTCGTCGTGCTGATTACTGAGTTCGGCCGCACCGCCCGCATTAACGGCAATGACGGCACCGACCATGGCACCGCGACGGTCGCGATCCTTGCCGGAGGCGCACTCAAGGGCGGTCGCGTACTCGCCAACTGGCCGGGTCTCAAGGACGCCGATCTTTACGAGCACCGCGACTTGAGAGCCACGACCGATCTCCGTGCCGTGCTGAAGGGCCTGCTCAAGGATCACTTGCTGGTCGCCGATCGAGCGCTGGCGGCGAATGTCTTCCCTGACAGCGGCACCGTCGAGCCCCTGGCGGGGTTGCTCGCCTAAGAACCGGACGCGCCCTACCGGCACGTGGAAGGACCTGAGCGCCAACAATCGGCCAATCTCCACGCGATGATGGCGCTTCTAAAGGCGGTGTGGAAGCTGCGCCCGCCTGGAGAGCCGGAGACGCCGGGCGCGCGGCTCGTCAGGCGATGGCGCGAAAAGCGCCTTTTCGCGAGGCTCGAGCGGGGCTGGCCCGGTGGTTTCACACTGCACCGCACCGGTGACCTCGTCTACGTTCCCCACCCGCTGGACGCACGCGGTCGGCATGCGTTGCTGCACCCGCCGCGCGCCCATCCCGCGGCGCTGGCCGCCCTGCGAGCCGGCGCCGTCGCGGTCGACATCGGTGCCAATCTCGGCGAATGGACCGTTCCGTTGGCCCGCGCCGTCGGTGCGGCAGGACACGTGCTCGCGGCCGAGCCGGCGCCGCGCAGCGCCGCCGCCCTCGAAGCCACGCTCGCCGCCAATGCGTTGCGCCAAGCCGAGGTCGTCCGCTGCGCGGTCGGCGACCACGACGGCCACGTGGAGTTTGCTGTGCCCATCGTGTCTTCGGTGCAAACCGATACCGGCACCGCCCGGCTCGGAACGGCGGGTGCGGGTTGGCAAGAGGTGAATGTTGCCCTGCGCAGCCTGGACTCGCTTGTCGCGGAGCGCGGGCTCGACAGGATCGACTTGGTCAAAATTGATGTTGAGGGGCACGAGCGGCAGGTCCTCAAAGGCGCGCAGGCCACCCTGGACCGATATCGCCCGGCATTGGTGATGGAAACCGGACACGAAGCCACCGGGGACCGCACGGCGATCCATGACCGATTGCGCAGCCTCGGCTATCAAATGCTCGGCATTCTCCTCGATTATGGCATGGCCGAGGCTGATTGGGACGCTTATCTCTTGCTCGAGCCCCCGTTTTGCCAGGGCGAGGCGCACAACCTGCTGCTCGTCCCCGAAGAGGCTACGTCGACGCGCGCTTAATATACCCCTTTCAGCGGGGTGGTTTCGCGCTTTTCGACCGCGCCATCGGCGTTGCTCGCGCCGTCGTAGCCCAGAAGCTTGCTTGACAGGCTCTGATCGGCTACGGCCGCGTTGGGGTCGGGCACCTGCCCGTTGCGCGCGCCAATGTCGGGCAGTCCGTCCTCCGAGCGGCGCAGCCGGAAATCAGACGCCTGCTTGCCTGGCTCGCCGGGCCCGGCTTTCTCGATCAGCTGTTTGGCCTGCTGGTCGGCGCTCTTCTCCTGGGGCCGCGACGCTCCGGGCTGCGGTGGTCTCAATTCAAAATCGGGTGGGATCGTCAGCGGCGCTCGCGACTCGACGGCGAACTCGTCGGGCAATGACGGCTCGAGGCCGATCGCCTTTTTGAAATCGGTGCACCCCGCAATCAGCAATGGCCCAGCGAGGCACAGAGCGCTCCCAGCGTAAAGACCACGGCCCGCGCCGCGAACCCGGTGAAGATTGAACATGGAAGACCCCCCTCCCTGCCCGTATTTAATGCGCTTCCCGCCGCAGAAGCAAGCCATCGAGCAGCATCACCGCGACGCCTATGCAAATAGCGCTGTCGGCGACATTGAACGCCGGCCAATGCCACGATCCGGCGTGAAAATCGAGAAAATCAACGACGGCGCCGAGGCGAATTCGATCGACCACGTTGCCGATGGCGCCGCCGATGATCAGTCCGATCGCAACGGCGAGCAAAGGGCTCTCGACGCGGCTCAGCCAATAGATCAGCACGGTGACGATCGCTGCAGCGACAAGGGAGAACAGTAACGCGTGCAATCCTCCGGCACCGTTGAACAAGCCGAAGCTCATGCCACGGTTATAGATCAAGACGATATTGAAAAACGACGTGATATTCTCGTGCTCGCCTGCCGCACGCGCGGCGAAGTAGCCTCGGACGGCAGCCTTGCTGAGCTGATCGAGGGCCAGGACCGTGATTGCCACGGCTAGGCCGCGCGCCAGCATCAGCCGGCGCTCGCCGCGACGTTGCTCCGATCGACGACTGCAGCGCATCGGCGGCAGAGATCGGCACTACCTGGCACTTGACCTACTTCGGGCAGCACCCTCCAGCACCGCTCGCAGCGATCGCCGGACGCGGCGGATACGCGCGCCCCGATATCGCCGACGTCGGGCAGCATGAACGCGTCGTCCGGAACCGGATCGGGCCGGATCGTGCCGGCCGAGGTGATGCAAAGCTCGGCGATATCGACATTGCGGACGAGATCCAGGAGCCGTTCTGGGACGAACAGCTCGACCGCAGCCTGCAAGCTCGAACCCAGGCGCTTTGCGCCGCGCTCGAGCTCAAGGGCGCCCGTGACGACGCGGCGAAGATCCCGCAACATTGCCCAACGCTCGCCAAGCGCCTCGTCCCGCCAAGCGGCTGGCACATCGGGAAACAGCTCGAGATGGATACTGCGCCCGGGTATGTCGCCGTGCCGGGCGAGCCAAGCCTCCTCTGCAGTAAAGCAGATGACGGGGGCCAGCCAGCGGGCGAGGCAGTCGAAGCAGCGGTCGAGCACCGTGCGCACGGCGCGCCGCTGCGCATCATCCGGCGCATCGCAATAGAGCCGATCCTTGCGGATGTCGAAATAGAAGGCCGACAGGTCGGCCGCGCAGAAGTTATAGAGCGCCGTGAACATGCCGCGGAAATCGAACTCCTCGACCGAGCGCCGCACCAATTGGTCGAGCTCAGCCAGGCGATGCAATACCCAGCGATCGAGTTCCGGCATTCTTTCGACACCGACCGGTTCGGCGGACGAGAAGCCGTCGAGCGCGCCCAACAGGTATCGCAGCGTGTTGCGCAGGCGTCGGTAGACGTCATTGTGGTGCTTGAGGATTTCCGGGCCGATGCGGACATCCTCGGTGTAGTCGGAACCGACCACCCACAGGCGCAGGATGTCGGCGCCGCTGTGCTGCATGACTTCCTGAGGCTCGATGCCGTTGCCGAGAGATTTCGACATCTTGCGCCCCTCTTCGTCGAGGACGAAGCCATGGGTCAAAACCGCATCGTAAGGGGCGCGACCACGGGTGCCGCAGGCCTCGACTAACGAAGACTGAAACCAACCGCGATGCTGGTCCGAGCCCTCGAGATAAAGATCGGCCGGCCACCTAAGCTCAGGCCGTTGCTCAAGCACAAAGGCGTGCGTCGAGCCTGAATCGAACCAGACTTCGACGATGTCGGTGACCTTTTCCCACTCCGCGGGGTCGTGAGCATTGCCGAGGAACCGCACCGGGTCGGCGCTGAACCAGACATCGGCCCCATCGCGCTCAACCGCGGCGGCGACGCGCTCGACGACGGCAGGATCGCGCAGCGGCTCGCCGGTCTTGCGGTGGGTGAACACCGCGATCGGCACGCCCCAGGCGCGCTGGCGCGAGACGCACCAGTCTGGCTTGGTCTCGACCATCGCCTCGATACGGTTTCTACCTTGCAGTGGAACCCAGCGGGTCTCGGCGATTGCCGCCAAGGCCTTTTGCCGCAGACCGTTGGTCTCCATGCTGATGAACCATTGCGGCGTGTTGCGAAAGATCAACGGTGCCTTCGACCGCCAGGAATGCGGATAGGAATGCACCAGCGTGCCGCGGGCCAAAAGTCCGCCGGCAGCCTCGATCGCGGCGATCACCGCCTCGTTGGCCTCCCCCGGCTTGCCGTCCTGGCGATAGACCGAACGGCCGGCAAAGAGCGGTACCTCAGGCAGATAGACCCCGTCCGGGCCAACCGTGTCCGGCACCGGCAGACCGTTCGCCCGGGCGAGCTCGAAATCGTCGGCGCCGTGTCCCGGGGCGATGTGAACGAGGCCGGTACCCTGATCGCTTTCGACAAAGCCGGCCGCCAGCAACGGCACATCGAAATCGTAGCCCCGGCCACGCAGCGGATGGCTCGAAATCGTCCCGTCGAGCGCCTCGCCGGAAAATTGGTCGACGACCGAATACGCTTCGATCCCGGCGCGTTTCGCCACCTCCTCGACCAGCGCCTCGGCGACGAGCAGGGTCTCGCCGGGCCGGGCGCGCCGCCCCTCTGCCGCCTGCTCGACGCGCATCACCACATAGTCGAGCCGCTTGCTGAATGCGATCGCGCGGTTGCCTGGCAAGGTCCACGGCGTCGTCGTCCAGATCAGTGCTGCGGCGCTCGCAAGCGCCGGCCGCTGGGCCCGCACGACTGGAAATCGCGCCCAGACGGTAGTCGATCGGTGGTCGTAGTACTCGACCTCGGCCTCGGCGAGTGCCGTCTGCTCGACGACCGACCAGAGAACCGGCTTCGATCCCTTATAGAGCCCACCATTGACGAGAAACTTGCCGAGTTCGCGGACGATCTGCGCCTCGGCCGAATAGGCCATCGTCGTATAGGGATTCTGCCAGTCGCCAATCACTCCGAGCCGCTTGAAATCGCGCTTCTGCACCTCGATCCACTGGGCCGCGAACTCGCGGCATTCGCGCCGGAACTGGTCGATCGGCACGCTGTCCTTGGATTGGCCCTTGGCCCGGTATTGTTCCTCGACGATCCATTCGATCGGCAAACCGTGGCAGTCCCAGCCGGGAACATAGGGCGCGTCCTTGCCGAGCATCTGCTGCGAGCGATTGACCACATCCTTCAGGATCTTGTTGA
>Ga0306924_10004053_pt1 | contig 14244 bp, 9 predicted proteins | sample sta12Can44000111_FD_203756 | JGI IMG/M metagenome (GOLD analysis project Ga0306924, IMG submission 203756) | Lab enrichment of tropical soil microbial communities from Luquillo Experimental Forest, Puerto Rico - statanox.12C.anox.44.000.111 (v2)... | ecosystem: Environmental > Terrestrial > Soil... | reverse complement strand
CCTTTGGATTTTACCTATATGTTGGTTCCAGCATGAAAGCGCTGCTACTGACCAACGAGTATCCCCCCTACATTTACGGGGGCGCCGGTGTCCACATCGACTACCTCAGTCGTGAATTGGCAAAAATCATGGAGGTCGAAGTTCGGTCCTTTGGAGATCAGGAGGTGGACCTGCCCAACTTAAAGGTGCGGGGATTTGGCGTTAATACGGCAATCTTCCATTGTCCAAAAAATCTGAACTCCGTCTTCGGAGCGATCCGGCGATCGATCGATTTCAATACTGTAGGTGTCGACGCCGATGTCGTCCATTGCCACACCTGGTACACGCATTTTGGCGCAATTCTTGCCAAAATTAACTACCACATTCCAATGGCTCTGACCGTCCATTCGCTGGAACCTTTGCGTCCGTGGAAACGTGAGCAGTTGGGATACGGCTACGATTGTTCGAGTTGGTTGGAGCGCACCGCTATGGAGATGGCTGATGCGATAATCGCTGTCTCGCAGGAGACCAAGCGGGATGTCTTGCGTCTTTTCAATGTTGATCCAGAGCGCATTCGGATTATCTATAACGGCATTGATCCGGAGGAATACTATCCTCGCAGCTCTCGCGATCACCTGGTAAAGAACGGCATCAATCCAGACCAACCTTTCATTTTGTTCGTCGGACGAATCGCTCGGCAGAAGGGTATCATTCATTTGGTGAACGCAATCAAGTACATGGAACCGGGATTTCAGGTGGTGCTTTGTGCGGGAGCACCGGATACACCCGAAATTGCTGAAGAGATGAAACAAGCGGTCGCTTCGGCGCAACGGAATCGGCCTGGAGTCATCTGGATCGAGAAGATGGTGACTAAGGACGTTGTGTACGAGTTATACAGCCACGCGGCGGTTTTTTGTTGTCCTTCGATTTACGAGCCGTTCGGAATCATCAATCTCGAAGCGATGGCGTGTGAGACGTCTGTCGTTGCGTCGGCTGTGGGTGGAATTAAGGAGGTTGTTGTAGATGGTGAAACCGGTTACCTGGTGCCGTTGGAGCAAATGAAGGAGAGCCCTTTCGAACCGGTAGACCCGGACAAATTTTCACGCGATCTGGCTGGAAAAATCAACCATTTGATGGCCGACGAGACGCTGCGGACGAAGTTCGGATGGGCCGGCCGGAAGCGGGCGGTCGAAAAATTCAGCTGGGCGACGATCGCTGCCGAAACGAAAAAGATGTACGAGTCGTTGAGAAGCTAGGCGGGTCGAGTTACCCATGGACCATATCGTCCTGTCCCGATAAGAGGGGATAGGACGCCGGGCCGCAAAAATCACCCGTGGTGAGAAGCGGGGCGCGTATTGCTGGCTAAAAAGCGCTTAAACCGACACTGCGTCCTGTCCCCGAAATCAGCATTTCGTTCGCCACAAAGTAGGCGAAGCGTCCCCGGCTCGTACGCTTCCGAACGGCAAAGCGAGGACGCTTTGCCTACACCGCCTTGACGGCGGGCCATTTTGATCGCAACGAAAGATATGCTTATTTCGGGTGACAGGACACTAACAATGTTCGTCGACCAGATAAGAATTCACGCAAAAGCTGGAGACGGAGGAAACGGGTGCGTCAGTTTTCGACGTGAGAAATTTGTCCCAAGGGGCGGGCCGAATGGAGGTGACGGGGGGAAGGGAGGCGACATTATATTGCGGACGGACGTTCACACCGACAACCTTGTGGACTTTTATTATAAGCCCCTGCTGAAAGCGAAGCGGGGCGAGCATGGATTGGGTAAAAATATGTATGGGAAAGCTGGTACAGACTCCACGTACAATGTGCCGCCCGGGACTTTGATTTACCGAATTCCGGCTCAGATTCTTGAGGAGCCTTCGGGGGCTGAAGTATCCGAAGCAGCGCCCGCTAAAGTTCTAATCGCACCCTCTGATTGCGAATTTGTTACCGATTTATATGCGGAAAATCAAGAGTTCGTCCTTTGTAAAGGAGGAGACGGAGGCAAAGGCAATACCGCCTTCAAGAGTTCCACCAATCGGGCTCCACGGCAGTTTACGGAGGGTCAGCCGGGAGAAGAGGGATATTTCTTGCTCGAACTGCGCAAAATCGCAGATGTTGGACTCGTCGGCTATCCGAATGCAGGGAAGTCTACTCTGCTCGGCAAGATCTCCGCTGCGCATCCGAAGGTCGCGCCTTATCCGTTCACTACTTTAAATCCTACTATTGGAGTGGTTGAATTTGAAGGATATCGACGTGCGAAGGTGGCGGATATTCCCGGTTTGATCGAAGGCGCGCACCGGAATGTTGGACTTGGGCACGATTTTCTCAGGCATATTGTTCGCTGCAGGCTTCTGGTTTTCGTGCTGGATACCGCCGGGAGCGAAGGACGAAACCCGCTAGAAGATCTCGGTTCGTTACGGCGAGAGCTTGACCTTTACGACCCAACACTTTCGCAGAGAGGTTGGATTATCGCCGCGAATAAGATCGATCTTCCAGGCGCCGAAAAAAATTTGGTGATGCTTCGGAACAGGTATCCCGACAGGACCATCATTCAGACCGCGGCTGCTGAAGGGCGCGGCATCGAGGAGTTCAAAAATGCTCTGCGCCAATTTTTAGAGTGAAACCTCTAGTCGCCAGTTATTGCACTTACTTCCTCAAGCAGGAGATGCGGCACATCTACAGACAGCTCACGGCTCTGGGTAGGGTAGGAACCTTTGTAGTTACCAAATTTCGAGAGAACGTCGTCCAATACCCTTTTCCGGATGTCGAAGTATTGGAGCGGTCCAGGATCAGTCTGCCAAAGAGAGCATTCTTGAAATATGTTTCGCGCGCGCCAGCGCTGATGTATCGAGGCGAATTCGAGTCGGTTCGCGAAATATTGCTCCGCCGCAATCCAGACCTCATGCACATCTATTTTGGGAATACCGGTGTGCATTTGCTTCCGCTGATCGAGCGATGGGATCGACCATGTATCGTCTCGTTTCACGGAATGGACGTTCAACGCCGAGAATCCGAGCGAGGCTATGAATTGCGGTTGAGACGGCTTCTGCGCCTTGTCCCGATCGTTCTGGTAAGAAGCCGCTCCATCGCCGAACACTTGATTGAGCTTGAGTGTGACCCTGTAAAGATTCGCTTGAACCGGACCGGTATTCCCCTGGAGGATTTTCCGTACTACTCCAGGAGAGCGCCGGTCAACGATGCCTGGAATGTTGTTCAAGCCTGCCGATTGGTAGCAAAGAAGGGGTTGCCCACCGCTTTGCGCGCGTTCGCAGCGTTTGCGCAGAAGTTCCCAAATGCGCGTTTTGCCATCGCTGGGGAGGGACCTTTGCTCGGGGAATTGCAGGAGCTCGTTCGTCAGCTGCGTCTGGAGAAGACGGTCAGTTTCGTTGGTTTTCTGAATCAATCGGAATTGCGCAGGCTATTTGAAAACTCGCATCTATTTCTTCATCCCAGCGAGGTTGCGGTTGACTCAAACCAGGAAGGAGTTCCCAACTCCATGCTTGAAGCGATGGCCAGCGGTTTACCGATAGTAGCGACAATGCATGGTGGAATTCCTGAGGCGGTTACGGATGGGACGAACGGTTTGCTGGTTCCGGAGCGAGATCAGTTTCGCTTGGCAAACGCCTTAATTGCGTTGGTTGAGCATCCGGCGCGCTGGCTGGAGATGGGGAAATCCGCCTCACGGACGGTGGCGGCAGAGTTTGGGCAAGCCCGCCAGATTGAGGCCTTGGAATCGGCTTATTTCGAGGCGATGCAGGCTACCGATTAGTTTCCGTAGCTGGATCCATACGAAAAATGGTTTCGCCCGGTTTCATCATGTCGAGCTTATCGCGCGCCAACAATTCGGTGTAAGCCGGATCGTTTTCAAGCAGGGTAAGCTTTTTACTCTCCTTGTTGTACTTCGCGCGCTCTTGCTCAACCTGTTGTTTCAAGGCTTGAAGAGCGCGCTGCTGCCGCTGCTGTTCTTTGACCAAAGGCAAGAACCAGCAGATTAGCAAAATGAACGCCGCAATTATGATAAGAAGATAAACGATTCGGTTCAGAAATGAACGAATCCATTCATCTTTTGGTTGATCGAAACTCATCGTGTGCGGAGTGAACTACCGCCTAGCGCATCTTACCTCCATACTGGGCGTTGTCACCAAGTTCTTCCTCGATTCGCAGAAGTTGATTGTATTTTGCGATTCGATCAGTCCGCGACAGCGATCCGGTCTTGATTTGTCCGGCATTAGTTGCAACGGCGATGTCTGCAATTGTGGTGTCTTCAGTTTCCCCCGAACGGTGGCTGATCACCGCGGTGTAACGATTCTCTTTCGCCAATTCGATAGCGTCCAAAGTCTCCGTAAGAGAACCGATCTGGTTAACCTTTACCAGAATGGAATTGGCCACGCCCTCTTCGATTCCCTTTTGTAAAAATTTCACATTTGTCACGAACAGATCATCGCCAACCAATTGCGCCTTCGCACCAAGGGCTTCCGTCAGTTTCTTCCAACCGGTCCAATCGTTTTCGGAACAGCCATCTTCAATCGAGACAATCGGATATTTGGAGCAGAGCTCCTGATAAAACGCGACAAGTTCATCGGCCGACTTCTTTGAGCCGTCCGATTTCTTAAAAATATAGGTACCCGACGAGGCGTCGTAGAACTCACTGGAGGCGGCATCGAGAGCAAAAAAGATATCTTCGCCAAGTTTGTACCCTGCTTTTTCGACCGCCTTGGAAATTGTGTCGAAAGTGTCCAGGACACCATTGAGATTTGGGGCAAACCCCCCTTCATCTCCTACGGCCGTTGAAAGTCCGCGTGCTTTCAAAACGCTTTTCAGGGCATGGAATATCTCAGTCCCATAACGAAGTGCTTCGGAGAAAGTAGGGGCGCCCTTCGGCATGATCATGAATTCCTGAAAATCAATCGGGGCGTCGGAGTGAGCTCCCCCGTTAATGATATTCATCATCGGAACCGGCAACACCTTTGCGTTAGGGCCACCCAGGTAACGGAACAGCGGAAGATCAAGTTGGGTCGCTGCCGCATGAGCTACGGCGAGCGACACCCCAAGAATCGCGTTGGCGCCCAGCTCCTTTTTGTTAGGAGTACCATCCAGAGCGATCATCGTGCTGTCGATCGAAATCTGATCGAGAGCATCCATTCCAACGATTGCATCGGATATCTTTTCCTCAACATTTTGAACGGCCTTGGTGACTGCTTTGCCGAGGTATTTGTCTTTTTCGCCGTCTCGCAGCTCCCAGGCTTCGTGTTCCCCGGTGCTGGCACCGCTTGGAACGATGGCGCGACCTACCGAACCGCTGGTTAATTCTACGTCGACCTCCACTGTCGGATTGCCTCGAGAATCGAGGACCTGTCGGGCTCTGACATCAGAAATGATTGTTAGCGACATAACAAACTCTACCCTGAATCGGGCCTGAGCCGCAAGACTCATGAGCTAGAATCCTTCGCTCAGCTAACGGTCTGCAGAGCGCGTGATTCGGGTATTGCGCATGCTTCGATGCTTACTATCTCTACATGCCGTGCCGCATTTTCCGTCGGCAATTCGGTGGAGTCGCCAATCTTTTTACCAAGCAGCGCCTGGCCAATTGCAGTCTTATAGGAAATAATCCGCTGTTCGGGAGCGCTGTCCCATGCGCCAAGAATCTTGAACTCCATCGTCTCGCCGGATTCGCAATCGATGACGGTAACTTTAGTTCCTATGGAGACTTGAGACGTGTCCGCGTTCTCGAAATTTGATCCGCGGGCTCTTTCCAGCATATGCTCAAGCTCAGCTTTCCGCCGCATCAACACGGTCTGCATTTCTTTTGCGGCTTTGTATTCAAAATTCTCGCGTAAATCTCCGTATGAACGAGCGAGAGCAATCTCTTTGGTGTTTTCGGGAATCCTTTTGGAAATGAGATCGTTGTACTCTTCTTTCCGTTTCTGCAGGCTTGACCAGGAGACTACCAGCACCTCGGCTTTTTCTTCGGAATCGCCGGTGAGCATTGCCTGCAGCTCAGGGTGGACCTTGATCATTCTTGCCATGAGAGACCGTTTGTTCAGCTCTTCAAACGCCGGCGTTAACATCACGCGCCGCATCACATCGCGGGCCTGCGCGAATGGCGTGTTGATCATGATATCTGTTACGAGCTCTCTATCGTCGATAAGCAAATCCTGCAGCTTCGATCCTCGCCTATTCTCGTTAAATTGATCTCGTTCCAGGGCGCTCAAGATGGAGGTCATCAACTCAAAATCAAGCAAATCTCCAAGAACCCCTGCACCCCGCTCTTTGCACAGCCAATACAAGGCGTCCGACGAAATCGAGTGATCCTTGATTGCGCGGCTAAGCGATTGTCGAAGCTCCTCGGTCTCCCCGCGTTCCACAAGAAACCTGGCGATTTCCCCGACAATGCGAAAACCCGCGTTCTGCGAAACGGTCAAAAGGCGTGACACCCAGTCTTCCGGGAAAGCCTGAGGAAATTCTACCAACACCCGCCTTTGCTTATTGGAAGCCACCTGGGAAACGATCTCTCCAAGCCTGTGTTCGTGCTCTTTGAGCAAATCGGAAAGTGAAAGTGAACTTTTCTTTAAACTGGGAATTCGTCCGCAGAGTTCGTCACGGAAAATGACGAGTTCAAGAGCCTGGGACGGGTTGAGACGAAGGTTGCGGGCCGCGATCTCCTCGATTTGCGCAACCACAGTTTGTAAATCCGTGTCCTTGCCCAATTCGTTGTCGAGATTCTTCACGATTTGATCCAGAAAATTCAGTTGCTCTCTCAACTGGCGGGATTTTCGGAAAGATTGGACGAGTTCGTCGAGCAAGGAGACGGACTTGTCCCGTAGCGTTATCGATTCTGTCCTCTTTGCCGGCACCGAAAAGCGGCCGTCTTTGCGCAAAGCCTTTTTTGCATTGTCCCACCACTTTTTGAATTCTTCCTCGGGCACAATATCGGGTGAGAGCGCCCGTTGAATCTGATCCTGCGTTACCTTGGCCCCAAAGCTATCCAGCACGAGTTCTATAAGCTTCGGAATTTCCTTCTCCGCCAGCGCGCGCAAAGTATCGGGCTCGTTGACACGGCGAACGAAAATGTGTTGATCGGGCAGGGGTTGAAGCGTCTCGGCTGCATAGCGCAGTTGCATGTGATGATTTTTTTTGGAATGAAAATCGACGATGATCTGATTGAGGAACAGGTTCCAGGTATTGACCCGACCAAAACCCCAGCTTTTATGCAGACAAAATGTGTTCGGTTTGAGCTTGTCCAGCGCGGCGGCAGCTTTTGAGTCGAGTTTGCCGGCGTCAACCATTGCTTGCAAATCGGCATCCATAAGGCGGCAAGAACATAGGGAAGAGCGGGAGAGGCGCCAATAAAAAATCAAGATGTTTATTTGACACCGAGCTTTGCGGGCAAAAAGTGTAATGGTTTTTTTTACGGATATCGTTGCGCCTCTACGTCTTGACGCTCGGATGGGCCAAGGGTACGATGATTTTGCTTTGAGAACTGTTAATCCCGTACTCGAATGGCGTGGCGGTACCGTTCGGGTGTTTACGGCATTTTTGGCCGCCGCTGTTTGGTTGCCGCTTCTGGAGCTAAGTGCCAGAGCGGATCCCATATCTGAGCTCAGGTCTCTGTCGGTCTTTAAAGATGCTGATCTGGGTAAACTCGCCAACGGTGATGTACTTGCTTCGAAGGGACCGCCGATGGGCTACTCACGTGGCTTATCGGTAGAAACTGCTTATATCGTGAAGGCTCCGGTTAAAACCACAGTCGCGCTGCAATCGCAATTTAACCCAGCGCGGCACCCCGAACTGAAAGTCTTTGCGCAGGAGGATTTTTCCGGCAGAGGCAATTTTCAGAATCTCGCGTCAGTCCGAGGCGGTTCCTCGGTCAAAAGTTTCGTCGATGCGACAATGAAGCTTCCCGGGGATGCTGCAAAACTTCAGCTCAGCAATGCGGAGGTAAAAATGTTCGTGCCCGGTGGCGGTGAGGGCGCGATGCCTCCCGCGGTGGTAGCGTTTTGGAGCAAAGTGCTTGCCGGACGCGCTCAAAGCTTCGCATCGGGGGGGCTGGGTGGACTCGCGCCTTATGAGACAACAGGTTCTCCGGTACGAGCCGATAGCGAAGTCGCCAATTTGCTCAGAGGAAACGGCAATGTTCGATCGCATTTCAGTTCGCTGATCTCTTCCACTCCGCTTGGGGGTGGAAGGGGAGGTGGGTCTCAAACCTGGCAAGTTTTTGACGCCGACGGCATTGCAGCCGTGAGTTTATCGGCCAGCTACGAAAAGCCCGAGGGAGACGGCTGGCAGTCGGCAGATCTCCTGTATTATGCCAGTGGCGGGGTTTACGCGGTTGTTACGCTTTACCAACTCTGGCCGGTAAAGGTAGGGAATCAAGACGCAACGCTCGTCTGGCGAGTCGACATGGTTTCGGCATCGGAACTTGGTGATTTACGCGGAGTGGAAAGGCTCGGGTCCGGGGCGGCGATGATGAGGACGATTCAAAGGGATGTTAAGGCGTTTCTCAGGGATACTCCCGGCGGGCGTTAGATTATGGAATCGATTCAGATATGATCGCAAGGCCTTGGGACCTCTCCGAAATTCCATGTCTGAGTCGCTTATTGTCCTCAAGAATCTCTCGAAAAAATTTGGGAAAAAAATTGCCACCGACAGGATCTCGATGGCAATCCGAGCGGGCGAGATCTTCGGATTTCTTGGTGCCAATGGCGCCGGAAAGACAACCACAATACGGATGCTTTGCGGCCTGACCAGGCCCACCTCGGGCAGGGCCACGATCGGTGGACGCGATATCTGGAGAGAGCGATTTGGGATTCGATCGCAGTTTGGTTATGTACCTCAGAAGTTTAGCCTGTATCCAGATCTGACCGTCAATGAGAACCTCCGTTTCTTTTGTGGAGCGTACAAGGTTCCTCGGACCAGAATAAAAGAGCGAATCGCGAAGGTGCTTTGCGATATGGATCTGGAGCTGCGCGGTACCGAGCGCGCAGGCAGCCTGTCTGGCGGTTACAAGCAATTGCTTGCGATGGCTTGTGCTTTGATCCATGAACCAGCGCTGTTGTTTTTGGATGAACCTACTGCCGGGCTGGATCCCACGCACCGCCAGCAAATCTGGGATCTCCTTTACGAGCTGAGCCAGAATCGTACAACGATCTTCGTCACGACGCACTACATGGACGAAGCCGAACGCTGTACCGATGTCGGTTTTATCGACGAGGGCCGGTTGATCGCCAAAGGATCCCCGCGCGACCTTAAAGAAAGTCTCACCGGGCACCTCCTGGAAGTACAGGTCGAACCGGCCATGACGGCCTTGTTTGAACTCAGAAAATTGCCAAAGGTCTACGCGGTCGATCTTCGTAGCGGTAATCTCCGTCTCCACGCCGAGGATCCCTATGCACTATTGAGGGATTGGCAGAGTCACTGGCCATTCCCAAATCTGAGATTTCTTGGATTCAACTGGGTTGAACCGGATATGGAGGATGTTTTCCGCGCATATTCGCAGGGGTATAAAATGGATTCTCGTGCGGAAGAAGCGGCGGGAGCGGGACTCCGTCAATGATCTCCTGCAGCGCCATCCTGACGATCGCCTACAAGGAGTTTATTCATGTCTGGAGGGACAGGCGTGTGCTGTTCCTTTTGGTGGTTTTGCCGCCATTTTTCACGTTCCTCTTCGGACATGCCTTTGAAAACTCATCGCTTCGCGATGTTCCCGCAATGTATTTTGACGTTGATCAGAGCAAGGAAAGCCAGCAGTTTCTGGATCGAGTCAAGGCGAAAGATACCTTTCTTTGGAAGGCATGGCGTGGCGATCCAAATGGGCAGATTGATTTGTTCCGCGCGGGGGTCCAGGCGGCAATCATCATCCCGGCTGGCTGGGGTGCCGGGCTGCGCAATGGGGAACCACTTGCTATCCGAGTGGTCCTGGACGGAACAGACACCAATACCGCTCCATCTGTGCAAGGCATTTTGCAGGAAGTTCTCGGTGACTATCAAGGCTCGCGCCGCGACGATCTCATCGAAAACCTTCCGGACGAAATTATCGACCTTGGAAAAAATCTTCCAAAAGAAATTCGCCATGAATTCAGTTCAATGATGACTCCATGGGAAATCAAAGCTGAAACGCTCTACAATCCGAAACTGTTGTTCATTGACTACGTTGTGCCTGGGATCGTTGGCCTGATTTTGCAACTCTTGACGGTGACTTTAATCGCCAGCACTATCACACGGGAGCGTGAGGTGGGCACTCTGTCCCAGCTTCTCGTGACGCCGTTGCGTCAATCGGAAATTGTGATTGGCAAAGTGCTGCCCTATCTCGTTATCTCGATGTTCCTCATCGCAAGCACAATCGCGGTAGGCAACCTGCATTTTGGAGTGAAGTTTCATGAACCGGTACTCCTCACGGTTACTTGTTTTTTGTTCCTTCTTTTTTCCCTTGGCCTCGGATTGCTGATCTCAGCGTTTTCACGCACCCAAACGCAGGCGATCCAGATTTCGGTTTTCACTCTGTTGCCGATTTTGCTTTTGTCCGGCGCCTTTGCGCCTTTGGAGCAACTTCCACGCGCAGTCCGAATCTGCTCTGAGCTCTTTCCGCTGACGCATTTCTGCCGCGCATTTCGCAGCGTGAATCTGTATAATGCCGATCTGGGTTACATCGCCGGGGATCTGCTGTTTCTTGCGATCGGGTCGGTACTTACCTGCGCTGGGGCGGGCTACCTTTTGCGGAGCGTTGAGGATTAACAACTCAACCATTGAAAACGCGCCTTCAGTGCGCGTCGCTTTGGCCGCAAGGGCCCAGGCTACGCGCTGAGCTACGCCCTGTACGCGTACAGCGCTCCGCTCTGGACGACTATCGGTCAAAATCTTGTTTTCCTGCGAGAATTTTCCGGGAATAGCTTTGCTTCCCTGATCAATCGTGCTCCACCTTCGCCAAGGCTTTGGCGTCACGTCGTGCTCCCCATGAACACTCGTAGCATGTTCCTGGTAGTGAGGGGATTGTAAAATTTGCGATTTCAACGGTTTTCAACGCAAAATGTGTTCATGTCGCACCCAAAAAAGGCCCGCCTTTCCTGGATACTCGTGCTCGAAAAGCTCTCAAACCGTATTTAGTCTTGGATGGTGGGATGGACTGCGAAAAGACCGGCGGCCCGACGAAGCAGGTCGAACGAAGGGGACGCACCAAATCCGGTCCCATTGATCCCTATATGCGCTTCGAGGGGAGCACGAGGACGATTTGGTCGCGGCTACGCCGCCCGTGAGAAATGCGGATCAGGTGTGGGTTAGGTGCGTCCGCTTCGTTGCGCCTGCTTCGTCAGCCGCCGGTCTTTTCGTGGTCATTCCCACCATCCAAAACTGACGGAGTGGCGCACGAATCTAATCTTTCTAACCCCGCAATTCCTGATTGTTCGTACCGTCAAGAATAAGAAACTTTTCGTGGTGATAGGTGGGGTCGGACCGAAAGGTTAGCCGTCCCTCGTATTTGCGTTCGATTTCGACAAGCAACTCTTCATCCTCGGTCTTCAGTCGATTCAACACCTCCGGGTTTACAATAACGCGGACATCGTGGACGCTGGGATTTTGGCGCATCAAGGAATGGAGAGCGCGCTGAAGCTCCACGCTCATCGTCATCGGGCTTTTGACGACTGCTCTTCCACTACAGTAGGGACATGTAACGAACATCGACCCAGTCAGGCTTTCCTGTGCCCGTTGGCGAGTCATTTCCATCAGGCCGAGGGGCGAGATCGGCAAGACGTGCGTTTTGGCCTTGTCCCTTTTCAAACGTTCCTTCATCCGGTTGTAAACTAACTGCTGGTCCTTTCGGTTTTTCATGTCGATGAAATCGCCGATGATGAGTCCCCCGATGTTACGAAGACGAAGTTGCCGGGCGATTTCATCCGCGGCTTCAAGGTTCGTCTGGAGAATTGTCTTCTCCACATCTCTGGCTCCCTTGTTGCGCCCTGTGTTTACATCGATCGCTATGAGGGCTTCGGTTTCGTCGATGACGATGTAACCACCGCATCGCAGCCACACTTGCCGATGAAATGCGTCATCGATTTGTTTCTGAACGTTAAACTTGTCGAAAATAGGAGCCGATTCGTTGTAGAAAAAAATTCTTTTTTTCGACCGCTTCGAGATCTGACCGACAAGATTCTGCATACGCTCAACGGCTGATTCATCGTCGCAGGAGACCACGTTGATGTCTTCAGTAAGAAAGTCACGTACGGTTCTTTCGACCAGATCAGGTTCTTGAAACAGAACGCTCGCTGCCGGTTTGGTTCTAAAAGCCTCTTCTACCTGGCGCCACTGTTCAATGAGTAAACCGAGGTCGCGCACGAAGTAACGCGCGCGCTGTCCTTCACCGATGGTTCGGATGATGACGCCCATCCCTTCGGGAATATCAAGTTTTTGCAATATTGTGCGCAGCCGCTCGCGCTCTTTAGGATCTTCAATTTTGCGCGAGATACCGCTCTGATCATTGTGCGGCATAAGAACGAGGTAGCGTCCAGCGAGGCTGATATTGGTAGTGATCCGCGGCCCTTTGTTGCTGATGGGGCCTTTGGTCACCTGTACCATCACCTCAGAGCCGACAGGATAAATTTCCGGTACATCCTTCGCGGTGATCCTCTTTTTCGATTTGCGTTCGCTCGTCCGATTGACCTCTTCCACGCCGCTGTCCAGCCCTGGCAGCGCATCCCAGAAATGAAGGAACGCGTTCTTTTCAAAGCCGATGTCAACGAACATGGCTTTCAATCCATGTTCGATATTCTTTACTTTGCCCTTAAAGATGCTGCCGACAATGTTCCGGTCGGTGTCTCTTTCGATGTTGTATTCTTCCAGTATACCGTCTTCGAGCAGAGCGACGCGCCGCTCAAGTTTTTCGCAACTGATTACCAGGTGATTGCCCGTCTTTCGATTTGATAGGCCGAGAAATTGTTTAACTTTGTCGAGCATGATGAATTTGGAGAAAGCTAGCCAGCGATTTAGAAGAACAGGAAGTGATGCTTTTTTTGCTGTTGCTGCGCTGGCTGCTGCCCCTGAGATTCATCTTTAGGCTTTCTCCTGAAAAAATCGAAAAAGCTGTGCCGTTTTTCTGGGGTTGGCTCAGCCCGCGAAACAACGCGGTGATTGTCTGTGTCTGGACGGATATCGGGTTCGGCAACTGAAGCTCGCCTCTTCTTGGAACCTCTGTTCTCTTCGTCCGCGGCAGGTGAGTCCGTGCTGTCCGAGGTTTCATCATCCGTCGACGCAATTTGTGCAGGTACTGTACTGGTCTTGAAGTCTACCCGATCCACAGGTTTAAAACTACCAACGGCGGGATCCATAGGTTTGATTTGCGGATCGTAGCCGCGTTCAAGAGCGAGGCATTCCTCAATTATTTTGGCGGCGATCGGTGCCGCAACTTCGCCGCCGGCCTTACCGCCTTGAACGAGCACGGCCAGCGCGAGTTTAGGATGTTCGTACGGCGCAAATGCAATGAACCAGGCATTGTCGTCCTTCTTTCCTTCCGTCCACGCCTGCGCGGTGCCGGTTTTTCCTGCGACTGTCACTCCGGGAACTTTGGCGCGCGTGCCAGTGCCGGAATCGTTGACGACCCGCCACATGCCCTTGCGAACGATCTCAATTTGATCAGCAGTCAGCTTATTTTCTTTTGTGAGATCGCCTCTGATTGTTTCGGGACGCCTGACTGCGGTGCCGTCACCTTCTTGAATCTGGTAGACAAGACTTGGCTGGTAAGATACCCCTCCCTTTGCCACCGTGGCCGCGATCATGGCCATTTGAAGCGGAGTCGCGAGGACATATCCCTGGCCGATGGCGGAATTCGCAGTCTGCCCCTGGCTCCATCTTTGGTTGTGATTGGATTTGAGCCATTCCGGAGAAGGAAGAATGCCAGTTGCTTCGTTTGTAAGTTCAATTCCGGACGCCTCACCAAGACCCAGCGTCTTTCCGACAGCATCGATTGCTTCAATTCCGGCGGCATTTCCGTATTGATAAAAGAAGGCGTCGCACGAGTTTTTTATCGCTTCGGTAAGCGTCTGCGGACCGTGGGACCCGCCATGCTCGGCTTGTATCCAGCAGCGCATATACTTGTTCCCATAGGTCACTCCGCCGTTGCAGGTAAATACGGCCTTTGCCAAACCTTTCGTCAGCCCGGCCAGCGATGTTGCAATCTTGTAAGTCGAGCCAGGCGCGAATGCGCTGATGCAACGGTTCGTCAACGGGTCGGCCTCCGCATCTTTTAATTCCCCCCAATCCCGGGCGGATATTGCAGGAATGAAC
>Ga0306924_10004052_pt1 | contig 14244 bp, 12 predicted proteins | sample sta12Can44000111_FD_203756 | JGI IMG/M metagenome (GOLD analysis project Ga0306924, IMG submission 203756) | Lab enrichment of tropical soil microbial communities from Luquillo Experimental Forest, Puerto Rico - statanox.12C.anox.44.000.111 (v2)... | ecosystem: Environmental > Terrestrial >... | reverse complement strand
CCAAGGGCAAGGTAAACCTGCTCGATTTGTTCGAGGGCCGCCGTCAGTTGATCGTCTATCGCGCCTTCTTCGAACCCGGAGTGTTCGGCTGGCCCGAGCACGCCTGCCGCGGCTGCTCCCTGGGCGCCGATCAGGTCGCGCACCTGGCCCATCTGAACGCCCGAGACACCACTCTCGCCTACGCCTCACGCGCGCAGCAGGCGGACATCGCGCGCCTGAAGGAGCGGATGGGCTGGGAGATGCCCTGGTACACCATCACCGACAGCTTCGATGTGGACTTCGGCGTCGACCAGTGGCACGGCCACAATGCATTCATCCGCGACGGCGAGCGGGTGTTCCGCACATACTTCATCAACGGCCGCGGCGACGAGGCGATGGGAACCACCTGGAGCTACCTCGATATCACGCCCCTCGGTCGTCAGGAAACCTGGGAGGATTCGCCAGATGGTTACCCCAAGACGCCTCCGTACAAGTGGTGGAACTGGCACGACAACTACGAGGCTGAGGCTTCTCCTGACCAGAGGTGGGTCAAGGTGTCCGACGCTGGAGAAGCCGCCTTCCGAAAGCGCGACGCAGAGGCGAAAGCATGAACGAGGCCCATCCCGCCCACTCGATCGGTGGCGCGAGCCGTGTAGGTGGAGGAGACCTGCTTCCGTTGGTGAGCAGAATAGGCTTCTGGACTAGTGGTCGGCCAACCGGAAACTGAGATCAGAATGCCCGCCAACTTCCGTGTAGCCCGTTATCTGGAAAGAATGAAGAAATCCTCGCTGAGCGTTCAGCGAATTATTTCAACGAATAGTCGACAATGTCGAAGCTAGTAACGGATTGAGGAATACCAAGTATAGTTAAATACCGCATTCCTCTTGCTTCATCACGACGAGCGTCAAGTCGTCACGCTGCAGCTCGTCATTTGCAAAATCGGATACTTCAGCCAGGATGCGTTCAACGATTTTGCCCGGCGTCATTCGGCCGCAAGACCGCAGCAGGCTCTCGAGCCTTTCCATCCCCCAGAGTTGGCCAAACGCGTTAGCCGCCTCCGTGATTCCGTCCGTGTATGCCACTAAAATGTCGTCTTTCGCCAATTGGAATTGTGTTGCCTCGAACTGAACCTCTGGGTAGATGCCGATAGGTACAGCTTGTGCACGCAGGTGAAACAGCTCGCAGCTTTGCGTTCGCGGCCTCACGATTATCGGCGGATTATGGCCCGCATTCACATATTGCAACCTGCGACTCGCGGGCTCGTACTCCGCATAGAAGAGTGACGCAAAAAGAGCTGTCGGGGATGATTCGTGAACGAGTTGGTTGACGCCCCCAATGATAGCTGGAAGGTCCAAATGGGAATGCAGCGCTTGTGCTCTAAGGGAGGCCTGTAGACTCGCCATGAGTAGGGCGGCACCAATTCCTTTTCCGGACACGTCACCGACCGCGATACCCCAACGTCCTCCAGACAGAGAAAGGAAGTCGTAATAGTCGCCGCCGATACCACGAGCTGGCTGGTAAAAGGTTTCCGTGGAGAGGCAAGGAATCGAGAAGCTTTGAGGCGGAAAGAAAGCCTGTTGAACGTCTTTCGCGCCCTCCAAATCTTTGCGAAAAGCCCGGTGAACTCCCGAATCAGAATCCGCTTTCTTCAGGTATTCCACCGATGTTTCTACGTGGTTCCGCAACAACAGACTAGCTTCCTTTCCTCGTCCATTCTTGAGAGCATCGATGATTGGCTGATGAGATTCCACCACTTCAGGAAGAACCTTCACGAGCTTTCCCATTGCAATGCGAAGGCGCACATCGAGCGCCAAAGTGTCCCACACACGCTGGAGCATAGTATTCCCCGAAGCCTTGAGTATGCATTTGTGGAATTTCACGTCATGTTCCGCGCAAGTGTCGAGGTCACCGGTAGTGACTGCGGAGCGCATACCATCTAAAGCCTTCTCTAACTCCTCGGTATTACCTTTGAGCACTTCCGCGGCCGTCCGTCCGGAAAGTTCTACTAGCGCGGCCCGGATCTCGTTTGCTTCCTGCATCTCTTTGGAGCTCGGCGAGTGCACCACGGCGGAAAAATTCCCGGAAAGCTTGAGCAATCCGAGCGACTGAAATTCTGTAAAGATTTTCAGGACCTCTTTGTTGTCCAGCCCGTACTTGGTTGCAAAGTCGTGTAAACGGACACGCTGGCCGGGGCGATATCCTCCACAAAACAATTCTCGGGCCAGTTGTACTCGTCCAAGTTCGTTTAGCTGGCCGTTGGCCCCAACGATCGATACAGTCTTGTGTCTCTCTCCGTTCACCAAAATCATTCAAAATCTCTCCTCGAGCACTGAGATGGACTCTGCGGATCTTCTTTACAAATTTACAAAATGCAGCTGACACACTTCGTGCCATTGTGAAAAGGACCACTCGGAGGGCTTGGGGGCTCGCTAGGACGACATCCTGTACGACGAAGCATCCGGCTCCATTTTAGGAAAGTCGCTTCCGTATGTTCCACGTTGGATGCCAATGACCTTGACTCGGTTTTGTCCTCTCCTTTGAGTCTTTCTTGACGCGGCTGTGGTAGTTCAGTTGCCATGATCATCGGCATGTGAAGTCTCCACCGGCAGCTGTCGTGTTCCGACAGACTCGCTGCAGGACAATTAGTGCTGCCTTCCTCGTATTCGTTTCAATCGTCCGTAATTTTTGAATAATTTTTCCCGTTGCGACGACAATCAATGGCTTCGTCACTGGCCGGCATTCGCTGGAACCGATTTAGGATATAAGGGCAATTGTTCCGCAATTTCATCGGGCATCAGGAACCGTATGCCGAATGCACTCACACGGCGTGCGGTTTGTTCCAAGTCAACCATCGAGTAGGTGATCGCCTTGGAGGGGAGGTCTAGATTTTCAGCGGCTGTACTCTCGCCGCGAAAAGCACCTTCGAATCCGCCGGGTGTGAATAGAGTGAGTACTTGAAGCCGAGGCGAACGAACGACGAATGCGTGCGGCACGAATCTAGGAAGGAACACGCATTCTCCTGTTCGTACCTTGAAGGCTTCCTGGCCCACATACACATCAAACTCTCCTTGGAGAACATAGAAGAGTTCGTCCTCATACGAATGTACGTGTGGAGGCGGCTCGTTTCCGGGCGCCAAGGTTGCCTCGACGAGAAAGAAGGCCCCGTTGGTGTCATTCGATTCCGCGAGGTTGGTCGTCAAATTTCCCATGTACCACTTGGAAAGGTCGAGTGACTTACCCCGTTTGAAGGCCTTTAAGTTTAGGGATGTAGCATTCACAATCGCCGTGTCTTTCATGTTTCCCCCTTTGCGGTGTACTGCGATTAGTTTTCAAGATGGCGGAATTAAGCGGCTATCTCTTGGATATTCCTGCGGAGTTTTTGAAGAATTCTGCGGGCGAAATTTATCTCGCTTGGAGCATTTTTGGCGTCGCTCCAAAGACGTCCTTGAGCTGACGCGTCAGGTGGCTCTGATCGGCGAAACCGAGACGATGAGCGATTTCGAGGATCGAGAATTTACCTGACATCAGAAGCTCTTTTGCTCGCCTTGCTCTTGCGTGCACTACATATTGATATGGCGATTTGCCTGTGGACTGCTTGAAGAGGCGTGCGAAGTGAAAGGGACTCATGTGGACAGCTCGAGCAATTCCCGAGACCGACAGCCCCGACTCCAGCCGATCTTGAATGTACTCCACGGCAAGCTTCAGTTTCTCTTGGGACAGTCCGCCGCGAAGGCGTTGCAGATCTGCAGGGACTGCTGCGTACTTACGCAAAAGGTGAACAGCTAGAGCGAGCGACAGACTCTCACCGTACATCGCGTCCTCGGCGCGCCCGACTCGTAGGCCGTCACGCAATGCCATGGCAATGTGCAACAGAACAGGATCGATGATTCCGTGCTGTGCAACCAGTTCGACAGAATCGGGATGGATTCCTAAGTCGCGAGCCGCCTCATTGACCAAAACCGGTTCCGCCACCAAATACAGTGCGTGGGCGAAGTCATTTTTCCCAGGGTTCATACGCGCATAGTAAGGCTGATGGCTGGGGAACAGGGAAATCGAACCCGTCTGGTTGAGAATGCGCCGAAAGCGACCACTCGTCTTGACCTCTGCGGGTACTGGTTTCCCTAAGTTCACGCCGACGACATTGTGGACGAACTTGCTCCCATTCAACTCGAGATAAGGGATGCGATGCTCTTCGACGATCAGGCTGCACCAGTTCGTTGCAGCGCTGGAAAGCATAACCTTCGAGGGAGGATTTCCGGGGAGAACCTCGTCGGCTCTTGCACGCAAAATAGGGATATTCGATCGTCGTTTCATTGCAATTTGATGATTTTAAGGCCTTCGAGGTTAGGACCGTGAATGTCGCAGCTGGGGCCTAGAACCTTCCAGGTACGCCACACATTTAAGGCAAGTCGCCTCACAACACGGGAGCCGTTTCAGAAACGGGCATACGCCGCCTGGTGGCCAGCAGCAACTCGATGGCATCGGCCAGATGTTCTTCCGTGATGTGATGATCGCCTCGTTCGACGCGGAGTGAATAGGCTTTCGAGAGCACATCCGAAGCGCGGAACCCCTCGGGGGTCTCGAACTTGTAGCAGGCCAGTTCGATCTTGAGGCCATTCGGATCGCGCAGATAGATCGAGTCCATGAACCCACGATCGCGCTCGATGAACTCGATGCCGCGTTCACGCAATCGAGCCGGCGCCAGGGCGAACGTAGCCCGCGACACATTGAACGCCAGATGCTCCACGCAACCAACTTCCCGTGGCGCATGCCGCCCGGCGTCTTGTCGGGTCTCGTTGGTGAACACGGTGAGCAGGCGGCCATCGCCTGGGTCAAAGTACAGGTGATTCTCATCAGGCTTGCCAAGGTTGGGCTGTTCGAAGAGGAACGGCATGCCGAGCACGCCCTGCCAGAAATCCACCGCGCTCTGCTTGGTGGAACCGACAACTGTGATGTGGTGAACGCCTTGCACTTGTGTCATTTTCACGCTTTCACTCCTCGAAAGATTCGATCTCAAACAGGTTCCTGCTGGTTCGCGCGGACTCGCGCCGCGAACTATCTCGCATGATTCTTAACCGCCCCCATGAAATTCCTTGGTCGCACGACGCCCAGCTTCGACGTCGCGCAAAAACCGTACAAGAACCGGATTGAACGCTCCGGGCGCTTCCCAAAACGGAGCATGCCCTAAGCCGCTCAGACGATGACAGCAGCCTTCCCACAAATTGGCATAAGCGACGGTATCGAAGTAATCGAGATTGACGATACGATCCGCGTCGCCATTCACCACGGCGAGCGGGACCCGGCTGCTTTTCACGATGAGACGTTGATCGACTGCTCCGGCGCGCGCGGACTCGAAGAGCGTCTTGCGAAAACGGCCGTCTGCGCGTGCAACCGCATCCCAGAGAAATGCCTCCGACGATTCACCGAAAATGCCTCCAACGAAAGCGTCGACTTCTACGTCGGACAACTCCTGCTTGCCTGCAAGGCCTAGATGCGGTGGCACCTTGAAGCCTTGCGATATCTGATTGCGACTTACGGGTGGGGCGCCAATAATCATGAGGCCTCGCATTCCCGGAAAGCGCGGAATCATCTCGATGCCGATGTGTCCACCGAGCGACCAACCAAACACGATGGCCTCGGTCACCCCCAATTTGTCGAGCAACTCGACTGTGGCCTCCGCAAGTCCGGATCGCGTGTAGGTGCGCGTCGGATCGACCGCATTGCTGGATTGCCCATGCCCCGGCAAATCGAAAGAAATGAGGCGATGATTCTTCGCGATTTGCCCTTGCATCTGATTGCGGAAAACGCCACGACAAAACGAATTGCCATGGATCAGCAACACTGGTATGCCGCCCTCGCCGCTCTCCTCAACTGCGAGGGAACCGTGCGATGTGGCTATCATGCGTTGCCTAGCCGATTGGACGATCATACTGTTGCCATTTCCGCTTCGACTCTGCGTACGAGCCCAGGTTCTTCAAGCGCCGCCAATGGTCTGAGCAAGTGCCGCACCTCGGACATCAATTTCCAAACGGCCGGGTCCCGGGTGGCGATCCGAGTGAGAGCAAGCTGCGAATTCAATCGCTGCTCCAAGTCGACTGGGCGTTCGCCGCGGGTCTGGGGATAGATAAAATCCGGGACAGCCGACATTGCCCATGGTTCCTTGATCAGGGCCTCGGCCTTGGTGAGAAATTGAGCAAGAGGTTGGGCCTCAGCCGCACTCGTGCTCAATAGGCGGCGGAGAATGTTTGCTTCCTGAACGGCGACAGTAATTCCTTGACCATAAATTGGATTGAGGCAGCAAATTGCGTCGCCGATGGAAAGCAAATTTTGCGGAAAAGGATTGAGTTGGGCAAAGTGTCGCCACCTGCTTTCCGGAAATCCAAACCGCGCTACCTCGCTCAAGCGTTTTGCGCCTTTCATCGCGTTATAGACGGAGCGTGTGGGAAGTTTCTGCGTGTAGGCCAGGAATTCATCGCCATCGGCAGGCGGCGCGTCGTCCCCGCGGCCGACCAATAGTAATTGGTAACAATTGTCTTCTACTGGAATTAGATAGGCGGAATGTACGCCATGTGGAGCTTTGGCGAAGGTCACAATTGCTTTGAACTGACCCATCGCATCGTCCGGTAGTGCGTAGAGGGCGGTTCCGTAACGAATATCGATGCCTATGGTGGTTTCCTCAGGCGCAGGCAGGCCAGCTGCCTGGAGAAACGACATCGTCAGTCCGCCATGCCTGGAAGCATCGACCACCAGGTCCGCTGGCAGAAACTCGACACCGTTGCCTGTGTCGTATCGCACCCCGGTCACAAGCAATTCATCCGAGATTCCCATGATGTCAAGAGCGCGGCATCCGCCTCGCAAGGATATGTTGGTGTGCTGCTCAACGCGACGGCGCAGCGTCTGTTCGATCAGAGGACGAGTCAGCGCATAGATGCACCAATCCCACTTGCATAGTGGGAACTGGTCCATTCCCGGCATCTCTTGCAGAATCTCAGACCCGGGATTGATCGGCACTGCTCCTGCTCTTGTAAGATCTCCGGCAAAGTCCGGAAACAGCTCTTCGAGAGCCTTAATTGCGCCCCCGAGCAGTCCATGCACCTGCTTTCCTTGTGGCGCGCCCGGACGTGGTGTGGCGAGATCGGGAAGCTGATCACTCTCGAGCACAACCACCTGATCGAAGTGATCCGCCAGCGCGCGGGCGGCCGCCAATCCACTGATCCCGGCACCGATCACGATCGCCTGCTTACCAATCTGAGAATCTTTTGTTGCAATGCCACTACTCATTAATTGAACCCTCCGTATGGTTCGTTGACTTGTTGCGGTTTCTTTGTGATCGCGCCGCCCGCCAAACTTAAAATGGAGCAGGCCCAACGATCTTTATGTGGAATCTTTCAGCGAGAGCGGGGACATCTGTTGGAGCACCCTTAGCCATCAGGCTCAGTATTCCTTCCAAGCCGCCCGGGGAAACCACGAACGCCATCCGTAGCGGTGCACTCGATCGATTACCCCAGGCATGAGGAATTCCCTTACGGAGCGTCACGACTTCTCCAGCGCGACAATCGAATGTCTTGTCGCCGTATGCGAGTCGTACGGTGCCTTCCAAGACGGCAATATGCTCATCCTCTCTTTCGTGGATATGCATTGGTGTGCCGTCGCCAGGGTCGGATACAGTTTCGACCAGCGAATAGAGACCATCCGTGTCCTGGGCGGACACACGAATCAGGCAGTGCTCACCCGGCCTGGTTTCGAACCATTCCGGCTTTGCCTGGGGCAAAACCGCGTTTGCAGCTGCTGATGCCCGAGAATTTCCGACACGTTTCATTATTCGGTTGGAGGGCAAAGCAGGATCCGCGACCTTCCGTGCGACTTCAACTCCCGCCACGGGAAGTTTTGACGAATCCAAAAGCCCAAGCTGTACGAGCACGGAAGCTTGATCCCAATAGATGTGCTCGTTAAAAAGCTTTCCGTCGCGGAACTGAACGATCGCGACGGTGGGGAGTTCCACTCGCTTGCCCGTCGCAGGAATTCCGGGAAGCATCCAATCGATTTCAATCGAGTGTGTAAACCGGATGATCATTTCGTCCACTACCCGCTCCGAACCGATCGTTCGGGAAATCGGAACGATCTCCGTGTCGGCCGGCATTTTGGGAATAAAGTGGTTTGCATAAAACTCGCGCAGCTCTTCCTTGCCAACTCCGCCAGTCAGAACGGGGACGTGGTTTACATAAGCATCCGGCGTCATGGTAGCGAGCGCCGCATCCGCATCCTTGGTTGCGAACTCATTGCGAACGTGCTCGTCCCAAAGATCGCTCAGGGCCTGCTGCGAAGCGGTCAATCCATTGGAAAAAATCTCTATCGTGTTCATTTTCTGTGTCCTTTCTGCGTTCCTTGACTTGCGATAGTTGGATAATTTCCTGCACCAGGTGTTTCATGCATTGTTAGAATTGGAGCTATGCACACCACACATTTAAGGCAGGTTGACCTGAATCTGCTACTCGCTCTCCATGCACTTCTGGAGGAGCGGCACGTCACCCGCGCGGCAAAGCGCTGTTTCCTGAGCCAATCCGCGATGAGCCGCGCGCTTGAAAGGCTTCGGGAAATGCTCGGCGACCCGCTTTTGATACGTAGCGGACGCGCGTACGAGCGCACGGTCAGGGGAGACAGGCTGCTGAGAGAGTTGCAGTCACTTCTGCCGCGGCTCGAATCGATGGTGCGTGGAGAAGAGTTCGACCCGGCGCGAAGCCAGGAACGGTTTCGGCTGGCGGTGAGGCACCATGCGTCGATAACGCTGATACCGCCCTTGATCAGGAGAATACGGACCGAGGCACCCGACGTACGGCTGGAAGTGTTCCAGTGGGAGGAACGAGCTTACGAAGCTCTCATCGCAGGAAAGCTGGATGCAGCCCTGAGCGCGGAAGATCCGCCCTCGAGCCTTCAGAGTGAGGTCCTTTTTCAGGTGGATTTTGTCTGCGTGGTGGGGGCCGCTCAAAGACTTCACGCCCGTCGTCTTACACTAGCCCAATACTTACACCTTCCTCATGTGGCGGTCGAGACTTGGGCGGGCCAGCAAACTCCCGTGGATCGGCCGCTCGCTCAGTTTGGCGCGAAGCGCCGAGTTGTCCTCAGCGTGCCATTCTTTTCGGCGGCAATATTCTCAGTTGCGAACACGGACCTGGTGCTGACTGTGCCACGAATACTGACGAAGATTGTGCGGCCGCTCAATGGCGTACGTTTGGTGGAACCTCCAAGAGAAATCAAGCCATTCCCATATTTCATGACGTGGCATCCGCGATTGAATGACGAACCCGCACATGCATGGTTCCGCGAACAAGTGAGAGTAGCCGCCCGGAAGATTTGAATATTGGGCTCTTAGTGGTTCTCGACGCTCAAAACCTTACAAAGTGCAGAGAAAAGCGTTGAGGAACTCATAGTCTGTCGTCGGGATCTGTTTCTGATACTTTCTCTGCCTTCAAATATTCAACTCGGAGTTTTTCGGTTTCGTCGTGTGCTTTCTTTGAACCTACATAATCGGCAGTCTTGTCCACCTTCTTCAGCACAACCGTAGCATTCTCCCAAGCTCTCTTGGCGTCGTCTCGCTTCTCGGCTGGAAAGATTCTTTGAGCTGCACAATGGCTATTAGAGGTGTACGGGACGCAGCAGTGATTTATCTACGCATGATCGGCGCAATGCCCTAAGAGCTCAATGGACCTTAACATCTTCTGATGCGGGAGTGGGCCATCTATTTTTCCTTTGCGCCCGAGTGGTCGGCAACCCTTACCTTAACGGATTACGGAAGGGTTGCCCGTGATCCCTCCGAAATCGTTTTGCAGCGACATACCGCAAAACCCAGGTTTGGCGATACTCCTCAACGAATTCGGCGCTGCGTCGAGCAGAAACTTCTGAAATAAGAGAGTGTTAACGATCGCGAGCCAATCCTCGTCTACACAAAGGAGTGGAGCCGATTCGCAAGAGGGCCAAGATGACTTCTAATAGCAACTGACCGGTCTCGATCTATTGGTCGGTGACTGCCGGAATGATGTACTGCGGCAGCAGTTCCGATTCCCATCGGAAGAACTTCTGCACCTCGCCGTAATTCCCGCCGCTGAATACAACCACCATGTCCAATTCCGGTAGGATGATGACGTTCTGCCCACCATTGCCGCCCATATAGTAGTCGCGGAAGGTTTTATTGCCGGCCTTTAGTGTGCGCGTGTGCCAGCCGTATCCATAGCCATGGATTGGTGGATCGAAATCTCCCATCGAGACGAAGCTGGTTCGCTCTTGCAATGATTCCTTCACCCACTGCCGACCCAGTACCCGCTTATCGTTCCAGACTCCGCCTGCGAGATAGACTTGCCCGACCTTGAGCTGGTCGCGCGGACGCAGATAGAGTCCTCCGCCCATGTACGCTTCCCCCGTCGGCATTAAGTTCATATAGAAGTTCCTGAATTGGAGCGGCTGCGCGACAAACTCGTCAAAGAAATCTGGAAGCCAACGCCCAGTCGCATGACGAACGGCCCCGCCGACCAGGTTCAAATTGCTGGAGCAATAGATCGCATCTCTGCCGCCGGGATCTTTTCTCATCGGCAGATCGAGTGCATATTTGTACCAATCAGGTTGGTCGGTCTGGTTCTGCATCGCGTCTTCGCCGGATTTTGGATCCCTATCGTCACACAGGCCGGAGGCCATGTTCATCAAGTCGCCAAGCGTCATCTTTCGCTTGCGGTCCTCCATGTTGGCAATGCTGGGGTACTGCGGGAAGAAGGATAGTATTGGATCCTCTGCACTCATCTTTGCGCCTTGGTCACGAGCGATACCTACCAGCATTGGCGCGAAGGTCTTGCTCGCTGACCGCATATCGTGCGGACGGTCGCCCGAGAAGCCGTAGAAATATTCCTCAAGGACCAGCTTCCCGTGCCGCGCGATCAGCAGGCTCTGGATGTTCAGTCCGTTTTCCGCTGGATCGGCAGCCAGGATCTTCCCCACCAGCTCCGCCAGCGGCTTTGGATCCAGCCTGACCTCCGTGAGAGAACCGGTCCGCCAACCATCGTTCTCGTCGATCGGTTGCTGCCAACGGTAAGCCAAACCCGCCAGCCGCGGAACGAGACCCAGTGCCTCCTCACGCTTGCGGCGGGTGAACCTCAACGGCGGTGCACCGTCTACCAGGCCGAATAAGAGCGAATCGCTCTCCGCCTCATAGCGACCTTCGAGCTGCTGTTCTCCGCGCTTAAGTGTAATCGTCGTACCGGTTGTGCTCAGCGCGTATGTTCCACGACCAAACCAGTTGTGCTCGGGGTTTCGAATGTAGGCTCCGACGCTGCGGTCCCCTTTTCGATCGATCATCAGAAGGAACGTGATCCGGCTGTCAAGTGGAGCCACCGCTCCGCGCCATACGCCGGCGACGAGTTCCTTGAGCCGCACCGGACTGGCATAGCGTTGCTTTAAGGTGAATCCCGCCGCTTGTATCCACTGACCCACGATCTGCTCTTGGTCCGTCGTGAAGCGGCCGCGAAATTCCCCCTGATCTCTAGCCAGCCTGAAGCCCAGTTGCTTTTCGTGGTGCTCGACAACCGCATCGAATCCGGCAATATACGCATGCCATTCCTTCTCGCGGGTATCGATTGTCAACTCTCCTCTAACTATCGGGCCAGACATCTGTTCCGCTCCCCAGAGGCCGAGGAACTTTTCATCCGACGCGTTTAACGTCTGTGACCACAACATGCCACCGAGCACGAGAAAAAAGATGAATGCAAGCGGTTTCATACGGAGATACTCCAAGATTGGACTGCCCAAGAAGCCAGAAGTTAGTAAAATCCGAAAGAAATCTCAAACGCGTTGTTCGGTAACGGAGGTGCCTGCGAAGGAAGCGGCCCTTGCAGCGTCGACTTGCCCTCTTTGTGGTTTGCTCGTTCTTCGGTGTCCAGGCTGCGGTTCCTTCGTGAGTTGTCGGCAACCCTTCCCTTATCCGATTACGGAAGAGTTGCCCGTGATCCGTTCAGAAAGGCAAATTCGCGGCAGGCTTCTGGCCCCGATTCATGGCGCGAGCATGCCCCAGGTCACAGCTACCACATTGAGTTGTTATGCCAACGCAGGAGGACCGAGACCTGTTGATTTCCCCTGTGCAGTCTCGTCGTCAGTCTAGCAAGGAAGAATCACAGAGATTGAGCTGATCGCCGACCCCGCCCGCCTAAGGAAGCTCCATCTTACCGTTCTGCACGACTAGTAGACACATCTACATGAGGAAGAGAAGTGGGCCCGAGCAGGGCGAGAGAACGGTCTTGGGTAACTATTTGGGCCTGCCCTAGCCCTTTACCACCAGAAGCAAGAAAGAGTCCATTTCCAGGAGGAGGAAGCGTTCTCGTCCGCCTCCCTCCTGTAGGGCCGTGCACTCAGTCGCCCCAGATAAGCGAAATACTAAGCTTTTGCCAGGCTTCTGTTCTTTTTTAAAAAAGATGTGCCGCAGCGGTGGCGTGGTGGTTAGGCAGTCCAGGGCTTGCACCAGCGTTGGCAAAAATCCGTTTTAGGTTCTCGGGATCGAAGAACTCCTCTCGCGAGATCCATCCCTCCAGCGCCATGACGAAGCGGTTCGTATCCTCTTGATTGTCGCGCAGGGCGATGCGGAGTTGTAGGAGTTCAGGTGAGACGGGGGTGAACCTAGCGGCTGCGATATTTTCGCGATACTCGGCCATCATGGCTTCGTTTCTTCGGTGCTCATATCTCATCAGGGCGTCGTCCAAAGGGCACTGCCCAGCCAAACCTTCGTGAATCGCCGTCGTCAGGAAGTCGGCGTCGCGAAAGGCATCACATATTCCGTGCGCCTTGATGGGGTCTTTGTGACATCCAGCATCGCCTACGAGTGCCCAACCCGGTCCGAATGGACGGCGCAAGAAGTTGGGCACGTCGGCGGCACCATAGAACCGCTCTTCGCGGCGTCCGGAGCGCACTCGCTCCGCGAATCCGGGAATCTGATCTACAACACGCATGAACTGGCCTTCGATATCAGTTTTCACCGAACCAAACTCGTCAATGGGCCAACCGATGAAGATCGCGAATAAATTGTCGTTGGTTAGGAAGCCGAAGATCGCCCGGTTTTTTCGCAGGTACCACTCAAATCCTTCCGTCGGCACGCCGCTCCAGTAGGAGAAATACCAGCAGGTCAGCGTGGGAGTTTCCTCGTAGGAGAGGGCACCAACAGCACGGGCGAGAGTCGAATTCCTGCCATCGGCACCAATGGTGATGAATGCTTTTTCTGTGCCACTGGTAGGTTGACGGTGATCGCGGCCGCGAATGCCTGTGACCCGCTCACCGTCCCAGAGGCAGCTCTCCACAAGGAAGTTCGGGCGGAACTCGACACCAGCTTCGATCGCTGCTTCCACCAGCACTTGGTCGAGCTGCCGGCGTCGCGGACCATATCCCCAAGCCACGTTTCCCACCCGAATGTCTCTTCCAATCAGTGGGAAATCTCCGAAGTCGGTGAGATGGGTAGTAAGTGGAGGGCAGTTCGTACCAACGACTCTCTCCAAAAGCCCCCAGTCGGCGAGCCGCTTTGGACCGTGCCTGTGTATGAAGTGTCCGCGGGGCACATCACTGGGAATAACACCTCGTTCGAGAAGCAGCACCCGATGACCGTGGCGGGCTAGGAGCATTGCCGTTACCGCTCCCGCGCACCGGGCGCCAATCACAATCGCGTCGTACATAACACCTCCGATAGTCTGCGAATGATCGCAACACAGAAATGTTGGCAGACGACCGGAAGCTTGGATTGTAAAAATGGGAAATGCTACTTGAGGGAAAGGCGGCGCCCGAATCCGTTGGAAGCGCCTGTCATGAATTCCCGGGGAGAATACCCGGTCATTCTCCTGAATTCCTTTGAGAAGTGAGCTTGATCATAGTAGTAATCGTAGAGCCTCTCCCTAAGAACTTCGTACGACAATCCTTGCGCCCATTCTCGGTAGAACATTTGAAATCTAAAGATCCCCGCCAATACCTTGGGAGGGAGACCGACCTGCTGCCTGAAGAGGAGGTCTAAATACCGTCGCGAGTATCCTGTCTTCCGTTCCAGTTCTTTTATTGGCATTCGCCCATGGGCTAGTTTCAGAGCGTTAACACAAAACTCGATGACTCCGTTGCTCCGCTGACTCCTGCGCGAAAGCTTGACTAACTCATCCTGAATGAAATTCACCTTCTGTTCTGGTTTTTCCATGTTGCAAAGAGTTTCCCTAGTCTGCCGTCCCCATCGGCCGAAAAGCACCTCCGAGTCGAATATAT
>Ga0306924_10004047_pt1 | contig 14258 bp, 14 predicted proteins | sample sta12Can44000111_FD_203756 | JGI IMG/M metagenome (GOLD analysis project Ga0306924, IMG submission 203756) | Lab enrichment of tropical soil microbial communities from Luquillo Experimental Forest, Puerto Rico - statanox.12C.anox.44.000.111 (v2)... | ecosystem: Environmental > Terrestrial >... | reverse complement strand
CGGCCATCGCGCGGGTCCGCGCACGGCCCTGCGGGAAGGTGACCGCGATCAGCGACAGCGCCGTGGGCGCGGCCATCGCCGCGCCGGCGCCCTGCACGGCCCGGGCGGCGATCAGCCACGTCTGCCCGGTGGCCAGTCCGCCGAGCAGCGAGGCGAGCGAGAATACGAGCAGCCCGGCGATGAAGATCCGGCGGCGCCCCAGAAGGTCGCCGGCCCGGCCGCCGAGCAGCAGCAGCCCGCCGAACGCCACCGCGTAGGCGTTGACCACCCATTCCAGGTTCGTCCCGGAGAACCCGAGCGCGTGTTGGATAGGCGGCAGGGCCACGTTGACGATGGTCAGGTCGAGCGCGACCATCAGCTGCGCCGTGGCGATGACGGCTAGCACCAGGCCCAGCTTCCTCGGCGCCTGGACAGTGGTCGCGGCCCGGGCTTGCCGGGCACCGGGCCCGGCGTGTGGTGTTCCAGTGGTCACGATGATCTCCTCCTCCGGTGCTGGCTGGCCGGCCTGGGGCCAGGCTGCCGCCCGGCTGCGTGAGCGGGCATCACGCAACCGATGCGATTGAGCCGGCTTGCGGGATCGGCGGCGCGGTGCTGCCCGGCGGGCCGGTGCGCACCTGAGCTGCTGGCCCCGGAGCCGGTCACCTGGTACCGGCGAGGCCGGCATCCGGCCCGGCGAACCAGCCCATCGGCGTCGTTGCCGCGGTGAGGCTCACCAGCTGCAAGGTGCCCGGCTGGTGCGGGGGTCTGTGGCCGGCGCCACGGCGGCCGACGCTGGCTGGGGCCGGGGCGGCCGGCGGCCCCGGGGGCCGGGGGTGTCAGGCCGGTGGCAGGCGGCGGACTTCGAGCAGTTCGAGCCCGAGCGCCTCGAGCTGCGCGAGCACGCCATACAGCGCGGCGCGGTCGGGCAGCGGCCCGGTCAGCACAGTGTCGCCGCCGCTGGCCCGGGCCTGCAGGGCCGGGAACGCGGAGCGTATCGTCTCGCCCAGGCGGCCGCGGACACGGATGCGGTACCCGTAGGCCGGCCGGTCGGCGCGGGCACCGGTCACGGTCTCACCACCCGCGCGGTGCACCGGCCTGCTGGCGGTCGCAAAGTTACTGGGACGTGCACGGGTGACCCCTCCTGCTTAAGCGGATCCTCACCGCGAGCCGCGGCGCCGGCCGGGCAGCGGCCGGCGCACGATCATGTCAGCCTCCGTTGGCTATGGTGCTCGGTCACGCTGTACCCCCTTCCCGAGCTTGTTGCCTGACGGGGTGAGCTGGCGTCACGCAGGTTGCGTGATTCGCTCCGACAGCCAGCGAGTGCGACAGCAGCCGCGGCAAGAACCCCGGGTGCCCGTGCGAGTGACTGATCCCCGGCAGCGCCCCGGCTGACCCGGACGCAGGTCGTCGCCCTTGTTCATGACCGCGAGCAGGTGTGCGGTCCGGCTGGCAGTGCCGGCCGTCACGATGGCTCCCTTTCTTGGTTCCGGGCCGCTGATTCCCCAGCCGACGGCCCGGATGGCCGTGACGCCGCGGTGCCGCGGGTCAGTGCCGGAGGCTGCCGCGTGCGATCGGGGCAGCGGCGAGGATGGCGCCGGCCGGCGCGCGGATCCGGCAGGTAATCACGCAGCCTGCGTGATGGCATCTCACGCAGACCGGCGCGAGGCTCGCAGCCAGCAGCCACGTGGAGATAGCCATGACCGTCCAGATCTCATGGCTGCCACGACCAGCCGGCAGGAGACCGGGGCCGCCCGGAGGGCCCCCGGTCACAAGCAGAAGGAGAAGACCATGATCTTCCACATCAACCGGATGACTTTCAAGGCCGGCCTGAGCGATGAGGAGCTCGAAAAGGGCCTGGACCTGATGCGCCAGGCCGGGGCGGCCAACCCCGCGGTGAAGTCGTACGTCGTGGGCCGCGAGCTCGGCGGGGAGTTCGAGTACGGCGCCGTGTACGTGGTCGAGGACCTGGACGGCTACTGGGCGTACCTGACCCATCCGGCGCATGTCCGCTCTGAGATGGAGGGCATCCCGCTGATCGAGAAGTTCGCGGCCATCGACGTCTCCGATTCCGATGATCCGGAGTTCGGCGCGAAGATCGCCGCGCTGCAGGCCCGCAACTTCCAGGAGCACCCCGAGATGGCGGCGCTGGCGGCCCAGGCACCCTCGTTCACCACGCCCGACGGCACGGGACCGGCCGCCTAAGGCGCGCCGGGTCAGCCGGAGGACTGGACATGTGGCGCCACAACGTTGACCTGCTCGCCTATCACGACCTCGACGGCCGGTCCGGCCTCAAGCTGGCCCTGCAAGAAGCCGGGGGCCGGTTCTTCCTGTACGTCGCCGGGTTCTGGCATTCGGGGTGGTCCATCTTGGAGGTGACCGACCCCGAGCACCCCCAGCTGCTCCGCTGGCTGCCCGGGCCGCCCAACACCATGACCATCCAGGTGCAGGTCGCAGACGGCATCATGATCACCGCGCTGGAGCACCCGCCGCCCGGCCTGACCATCGGCGACCCGAACGCCAAGCCCAAGGACGGCTTCCTCATCTGGGACGTGCACCAGCCTGGCCGGCCCCAGCTGCTGGGCCAGTGGGTCAGCGGCGGCACCGGCACCCACCGCAACTTCTACAACGGCGGCCCCTGGGTGTACGCCACCAGCAGCCTGCCCGGCTTCGAGGGCCAGATCCTGGCCATCGTCGACATCGCCGACCCGGCCAACCCCAAGACCGCCGGCACCTGGTGGCACCCCGGGCAGCACAAAGCCGGTAGCGAGACCTACACTCCCGCCGACCAGCGGAAGCTGACCGCCGGCCGCCCCTACCCCCAGCACGGCCTGTCCCTGCACGGCGGCGCGTACACCCTCGGCGACCGGGCCTACTGCCCGTGGATGCGCGGCGGGATGGTCATCTTGGACATCGCCGACAAGCACCACCCCAAACACGTCGCCACCCTGCCGGTCTACCCGCCGCTCGGCTCCACCATCGCCGTGCACTCCGCGGTCCCGCTGCCCGACCGCGACGTCGTGGTCATCAACAGCGAGGCGCTGCGCGAAAACTGCGACGAACCCGCCGACTACGTGGCGACCGTCGACATCTCCGACGAGACCGACCCGATCCTGATGGCCGTGTTTCCCCCGCCCCGGCCGCCGCGCGGCTACGACGCGCCGAGCTTTTGCGCCAAGGGCGGCCGGGCCGGGCCGCACAACCAGCACCAGCAGCAAGGCCTGGACTGCCTGGCACCCAACGACCGGCTGGTGTACCTCGCCTACTTCAGCGCCGGCCTGCAGATCTACGACATCACCGACCCCCGCGACCCGCACATCACCGGCTACTACATCCCCGACGACCCCAAGGAGCGCCGCGGCCCCATCCCGGCCAAGCTCGTCCACCAAGCCGAAGACGTCCTGGTCGACCGCCGCGGCGTGATCTACATGTCCGAAGGCAACAGCGGCATCTACATCCTCACCCACAACGCCAGCTAGGGGAAAACCATGAGCGCTTCCGACCGGCATCGGCTTCGACCGCCTCATCCGCGCCCTGGTCAGGGCCCTGTCGGGCTGGAGCGATGTGCCCGAGCCGGGCCGCGAGGTGCAGGCCTGATGGCCGCGCCACCCCAAGGGCAAGGGACGGTCTCCTCCGCCGAGGGCGTTGTCGCCGGGGCGCCCCGCCGGTGGCTCGGCCTCGAGGGCCTCGTTCTCCTGGCCGGCGCGCTGATCGCCTTCGGCGCCCTCGGCCAGCCGTGGTGGCTCGTGCCGGCCGCGATCCTCGCCCCCGACATCGCCATGGGCGGCTACCTGGCCGGCACCCGTCCCGGCGCGCACCTGTACAACCTCACGCACGCCACGCCCTTGCCGGCCGTCATGCTAGGCGCCGGCTACTGGCAAGCCGACCGCCTGGTCATGGCCCTGGCCCTGGTCTGGCTCGCCCACATCGGCCTGGACCGGCTCCTCGGCACGGGCCTGAAATACAACGACCGCTTCGCGCACACCCACCTCGGCGACCGTCCGGACGCCAGGCAGCCAGGCCGCGACCGCTAGACGGCTCGGATCTGATCGCAGCGCCTAACGGGGAGTACTGCGCGCAGCTGCTCGTCTGATCGACGCAGCGACAGACCACCACGAATCGGCGTTCGGCTCGCCTTCGTGGAGAAGGAGACGGGTTTGTGGTCACTATCGGTGACGGATACCGTGACGGGTCTGCGGGAGTTGTCGGGCTATCCGCCGCCGACCGGAGCGCGGCGCGACTGGCCCTGGAAAGTCGGCATCCAGCCAGCGCACATCCGTCCGACGCCTTCCAAGGACTACGCTCCCTACGCACACGTTCCCAGAAATCCGCAAGTCCGGGGCCGGCGAGCGATGGCTGTTACCGTTCCGCAACTTGGACCCGTCTTGAACCCCCATGGTCCTGACCTGCGGGAATAGCCTTCATCTGACTGTTGCGAAGGCTGTCCAATGACATATCCGCAGGTCAGACCATGATCACGATGTGTCCGAGGACCAAGCCCTACCAATTGGGCATGATAGTGAAATCGCGCTGACCAGGACGTTCGTGCTTGACGGTGCCTTGGGAAAGGACTTTCAGCCCCGTAGCGCTGACGTTGGCACCACACTGCGGCGGTACCAGCGTGGGTTGCCCGGAGCGGGGGCGGAGGGATGAACTGGCCGCAGAGCAGGGCAAAGACACGCCGGCCGGCCGGCTGCAGGGGTTGAACATCGAGCAGGTCTATACCACCACCGTCCCGGCGGAGGAGTTCGGCCGGGCGGGTGGATGCCTGCAGACCTGCCTAGACCCGTTGCCCCGTGAGGCGCTCGGTGGCCTCCTCTGTCGAAAGCCGGGCTGTGCGACGGTCAGAGCACATGGAGCGTCTGGTCCCCATCGACGAGCTCGATGCGGCGGAACTCACCGATCGCGTGGCCTGCCTGGGGGACGGTTTGCGCGATGAGCCAGGCGCGGACCACACGCGGCGCCGGCCCGCCGATCGCGGCCTGGTGGTCGGCGAGCACGGGCCGTTCCTCATCGATCCAGTGGCCCAGGTCAGCGGTACCGGTGCGGGCAACGATGTGGGTTTCGCGGCGGCGCCAGTGCGGGAGCGGGCACCGATAGCTGAAGCCCTCCGGCAGGCAGCAGCTCCAGTACCAGGTAAGGTCCTGGCCGTCGGCGAACTCGAGGGCGACGCTCAGGTAGTCGTGGGTCAGCGCAGTGTCCTCGGGCAGCCGCGACGGCAACGCGTCGACCTGCCAGGACCACCGCAGTCGCAGCGAGGGGGTGAGCGCCATCTCGGCGGGGTGCCGGATGATGGCGGATGTCCAGTCAGCATTGACTGTGATCCCGGCGTCGGAGGGGAAGAAGGCCTGCTCGCGTCCGGTGAGCGGGTGGGTGTCCCACCCGTCCGGCGGGCCTGGCGGGCTGGCGAGCCGCGCGGCCTCGGCGCCGCACAGCCCGGACCGGTCGCGGCCGGCGATCGATTCCAGCGCACGCTGGGGGTCGGTGCCCGGCGCCCATCGCGCGACCACGGCCGACAGCGTCCCGGCCATTGCCCGGTAGGGGATGCGGTCGATCGTGATCGTTCCGTCGGGGTGCAATTCGCCTGGGTACGCGCTGCACAGCCGGACTTCGCCGGTGCGGTCGGCATGGAATGTCACGGTGTCGCGCGCGCCTTCTTGTGGCGCGCCGTCATCGATACGCCCCCGCAATGCCAGCCGCGGGCGCAAGGCGACGGCCAGCGGCTGGAGGAGGTGCAGCGATCCCCACGCCAACCAGCTGACCTCCTCACCAGCGGTCACGGCCAGACCCGTCGGCGCCCAGAGCGGCTGGTTCACCGGCACCCGGACGAGCCGCGCGTCCGCGGCCACGGTTGCTGCCAGGTCGCGTAGGGCCTCGCCGTCGACCGGCGCGCCGTCACGCTGCGGATCGGACTTCGCGCGCGCACGTCCCGCGCGCATCGCATGCGCAAGAGTCGAAGCCTGCCGGGGCCAGCGCCGGTACGCCGTCTCCGTGAAGGCACTCGAACGAAGCCCCGATGAGCGCATCGCTTCGATGATGACCTGGGCGAAGATGCCCGGCGCGTCGAACGGGACGGCGTGTGCGGTGCCGTCGATCTCCCTCACGCTCGCTGTCGGGATGGCCCGGGCCAGCGAGCGCGTGAGGGAGAGCATGTAGCTGCGGCTTCGCGACCCATAAGTGCACACGACCGGTGCGGTGATCGTCGCCAGGTCCTGGTCGCGGGGGTAGCCGCCCATGCTGCTTTTCAGATCAGCGACGACCGATCTGCCGTTTCCCCGGGCAGTTTGGCGCCAGGCTTCGGGGAAGGCGTCCCACGCGCTGCCACCGTCGCGGTAGCTGTATACCCAGCGCAGCAGCGTTTCGGCTGCCTCGTCGTAGCGGCCTCGCCATGCCAGCCACTGCATCCTGGCCAGCGTGGCAAGGCCCGACGCGTCCGGATGGCGCAGTGCCCGCCAGGCTGCCTCGTGCACGACGACCGCGCGGACCAGATCCGGCCGGCGGACCGCGAGATCCAGCGCGATGGTAGCCCCGGCGCTCGTCCCGACTACCACCGCCGGCCTGGCTTCCAATGCGTCCAGAACCGCCGCGGCATCGCGCGTATGCTCGGCGGCCGAGCGGACAACCTCACCACCCGACCGGCTGTACCCGCGCCGGTCGTACGCGATAACCCGGCCGGCTCCGACCAGATCACCGACCAGGGTCCCCCACGTTGAGGCGGTAGATCCGGACGGAGGGATCAGCAGGATCGGCAGACCCTCGCCCTGCTCCTCGTAGTAGAAGTTGTTCCCCCGGGCCTTGATGAACCCCATCGCCGGCCCCTCCTTAGTCTCTTGAACGCGCCATTGGTGCCGGGGCCTTGCCCGTTGACGGCACGGCGATCGTGTCCTGGTGGTCACTTGCCTGTGTCTGGAGGACCTGCTGTGCGGGCTGTACGTCGCGGTGCAATAGCACCTCAGAGTGGTCGCGCGTGTGCTGCTGCTGGGCGGGGCTGCCGCCCATCATCTTGAGCATGGAGGCGCTGCCGGAGCGGACGAACCGTATGACCAGCGCCGCGGCGACCAGCAGGGAGATGATGTTGAGGATGGTGGTGTAGTTCCAGGTGATGCCGGTGTCGGTGACCTTGGCCGCCCGCTGGGCGGGGACGAGCCCGAGGCCGCCGAAAGTGAACTCGATGATGTAGCCGCCGGCGACCATGGTGGCGTAGAAGATCCCGAGCAGGACCAGCATCATCTTGGTGCCGTAGTACTTCCGGTAGATGATCAGGATCGGGATGATGATCAGGTCGGCGAAGATGAAAGCGACGACGCCGCCGAAGCTGATCCCGCCGTTCCACAGCACCGCGGCCAGCGGCGCGTTGCCGATCGAGCAGACGAAGCTGAGCAGCGAGATGACCGGGCCGATCACCGGCCCCCACAGCTGGGCCGCCAGCGGGTGGCCGGTCAGGAACAGCTGCCGCCAGAAGCTGTCGGGTACCCAAGCGGCGACGGCCCCGGCGATCAGCAGGCCGATCACGATGTCGCGGATGACGGCGGCCCATTCCATCACGAAGATGCTGCTGACCGAGGTGTAGCCGTCGCGGCTGATCAGCCGCCGCCAGAAGCCGCCGCCGGAGGTGATGCTCATGTCCATAGCGGCGTGGCCTTCCATGGATCCGGCCAGTCCCTTGTCCGCCTGCTCGCGGGCCGCCGTGATGGTCCGTTTACGGACAAACAGCCGGAACGCCACCGCCATCAGCACGATCATGATCGGCCCGCCAGTGAACTCGGCCACGGTGAACTGCCAGGAGATCAGCAGCGCCAAGATGATGCCGAGCTCGATCACCAGGTTGGTGCTGGCGATCTCGAAAGCCATCGCGGCGGTGAAGCTGGCACCCCGGCGGACCAGAGCGCGAGCCAGCGCCACCGCGGCGTAGGAGCACGAGGATGACGCAGCACCCAGGCCGGTAGCCAGCGCCAGCGTTCTCGTGTTGCTGTCGCCGAGATGCCGGGCGATCGCTTCGCGGCGGACCACCGCTTGGATCACCGCCGACAAGGTGAAGCCCAGAATCAGGGACCAGGTGATCTGCCAGGTCATCGACCCGGCATCCAGCAGGGCACGGCCCAGCTCATCAAACAGGCGCATCGATGCCCTCCTTTGCAAAGGGGTGATGTCGGCAACTCCCCCGGGCGGCCAAACGCCCATGCCTAACCAGGGGCGGGCGCGTGTACTGACCGGGTGAGGTCGTCGAGGGTACTGCGTACGCCGTGGGTGAATATCTCCAGGTCCGGGCAGTAGTCCTGGTCGGCGACGGCGGTGAGGTTGAGCTGTCCGGCGTAGGACAGCGCGGCGACGACGAGGGTCAGGTTGCCCATGACCGGCATCATCGGGAACAGTTCCAGCAGCTCCGCGCCGGCCAGGTACAGCGGCTCCGGCGGCCCGGGGGCGTTGGTCACGACCAGGTTCACCGAGCGCTGCCGCGGGAAATGCCGGTACCAGGCGCGCTGCCCGGCGGCGAACCGGAAGATCCCGGTGCCCGCCTGCGGGCGGGCCTTGAGCTTGCGCGCGGCGGTCTCGGCGGCGATCAGCTCAAGCCGGCGCGCCGGGTCGGGCTCGCCGAGCGGCAGCGGCACCATCATCCACCCGGGCTTATTGCCCTGTGCCTGGCCAGGCTGCTCGTCATGCAGCGAGATGGTCACCATCGCGCGCTGGGTCAGTGCCTGGACGTTCTCGCCACGGCTGGCCAGCAGCCGGCGCAGGCCGCCGGCCACCGCGGCCAGCACCACGTCGTTGACCGTGGCGTGATGGCCGTGGGCGATCTGCTTGGCCTGATCCAGACGGCCGCGGATGATGGCCAGCCGGCGGCCGGCGCCGACCGGGTGATTGAGGCTGGTCCGCGGGGCGGGCTGCTCGGCGAGGACTTCCCGCCAGGCCGGCCATGCCGCCCGGGCCTGGGCCAGCGTCCTCCCTGGATGAGTAAGGCCCGACCAGCCGCGGCCTAGTTCTTGCTGGCGGCGGCGCAGGTTGTCGGTTAGTAGCTGGATGGTGTCCGGGATGGGTGCTGGGGTCCATGGTGGTGTGGCCGGGGTGGGTGCGCCGGGAGCAGGGTCCAGCAGCACCCCGAAGGTGGCCAGTGCCGCGGCGCCGTCGGCGAGGGCGTGATGCAGCGTCAGGTACGCGCCCACCCGCCGGTCCGGCAGACCGGGCAGCAGCCACAGCTCCCACAGCGGCCGGGCGGGATCCAGCCGCCGCAGCGCCAGTTCCTGGCACGCCTGCAGCAGCTGGGTTTCGCCGGCGGGAGCGGCCAGCGGGCGAACCCGGATCTGATCCGCGAGGTCGAAACGGGGGGCGTCGACCCACAGCGGCCAGCCCAGCCCCAGCCGCGGCCGGTACAACAGCTGCCGGAACCGGGGGACCAGGTGCAGCCTCGGCTCGAGCAGGGTCCGGACCGCCCCGATCCGGACCCGGCCGTCGCGGTCGAGCAGGCCGGTGCCGTCGCAGATGGCCAGCCCGCCGATGTCGCTGGACCAGCCATAGTCGTCCCACATCAGCAAGAACAGGTCTGAGGCGGTCAACCGCTCCAGCACAGGTGTCCCGGCCATCACGTCACGCTCCTTCCTCCGCCGATGCAGCCACGCGCTGGCTCACGCCTGCTTGGGCACGTGCCCGGCGTACACCAGGCGCATGATCTTGTGCCCGAGATCGGCGGTGGGCCCGAACATCAGCGGGCAGCCGCCGTCGATCACGGTGATGCCGTGCTGCCGGCCGTAGCCGGTGGCGGCGGCCGAGACGCTGCCCGCGCCGGGGCCCCGGTGCATCCAGGCGTGCTTGATGCCGAGCTCGGCGCACTCGCGCATGGTGTCCTCGGCGATCTCGGGCCGGGTCCCGATCACCACCGCCTCGACCCCGCCGGGGATCGATGCCAGATCCCGGTAACACCGGTCCCCCTCTACCTGGCCGGTGTTCGGGTTGACCGCGAACACCTCATAGCCGCGCTCACGCAGCCGCCGGTACACGTTGTTGCTCCCGTGCGTCTTGGGTGTCCGAGACACCCCCGTCACCGCCACCCGCTTGCAGGCCAGGAACGCGGCCGCGGCCTCCTGGATGCTCTGCATGGCTCCTCCCCTTTCGTCTGTCAGTGGTCGTGTTCGGCGTCGATCGCCAGGTCCAACGCGAGGACGCTGGCCAGGATCAGCAGGTCGTCCTCGCCGGGCGAAACCTCGACCGCGTAGCTCGCGGTCATGGTCAGCCAGCGTTTGGAGATGGTCGCGACGGTCTGGCCGTCCCGCTGGATCGTGAATTCGTGGCTGAGCAGGTCGCCATCGATCTCCATGCCGCCGGCGCCGCGGACGTCGATGGCGAACCGCTCCCCGAAGGGGGTGAACAGGTGCTTGCGCACCTCGGCCACGTCCTTGCCGTCCATGGTGATCTCATACGCGGGGCGCAGCGCGGCCAGCTTGCGGTTCACCTGCCCGACCTCACGCCCGGCCGGATCTTGGAGGATGAGCCGGTTATGCAGGCTCAGCACCTTGCCGTCCACGTGCAGCACCGGCTGCCCGGCCTGATCAGTGATGTCGGAGTCCTCACCCAGGCGGAACAGGCGCTCACGAATCACGTACATCTTCCTCACCTCCAGCTCTCACGCAGTCCTTGCTACGTGGCGCTACCATCGCCCCGGAGCAGCTTCGCCGGCGGCCGTGCGCAGTCTGCGGGTATCTCACGGGACTGCTGCTGCTGGCACGCCGGTCCGTTCGTCAATAACCTGCCAGACCTCCTTGTCCAGCCGGTTCTCCTTCCAGATGCCGTAAGCGGTGCCCAGCAGCACCGGCGGGACCGCCACCAGCCCGATCGCCCCGCTGATCGCCGTATCGACCCACTCGTGGCCACCCAGGCCGATGCTCAGCTGACCCTCCCCTGGGGTGAAGACGACAGTCAGCGCGTAGGCGACCCCGAGCAGATGGCGCCACAGGCTCTCCTTGCGTGCCTGCATCACCGTGCGGTCCCCGCTGGCGCGGAAGACCTGTGCCTCGAACTCCTGCGCGCGGAAGTGGTCGGCCAGTGCCCGGGCGAGCTCTTCCGCCGGGACGGTGGTGCTGTAGATCCGCTCGATGTTCAGCGCCGGCACTCCGCCGGTTCGCATGTCTTTGCCCTTCTCTGCGTCCATTTTCGTTTCCTTCGTTCTCGCCGGTTCCGCCTCGTTACCCGGTGTCGGGGAGGTGACGGAGATCGTTTCGACACAGGCCAGCTGTGCTGTTGTTACGGGATCTGAACCTCGCTGACGCGGGTGATGTCAGTCTGCGGGCCAGCTGGCGGCAGGCCCAGGCTCACTGTGGAGTGGCTAGATGGGTGCGGCCCGTTCAAAGCCCTGGACGAAGGAGAACTTGCTTACTCCTCCGGCGTGCTTGGTAAAGAGGTCGCTGAGGTGTTGCGAGATCTCGCCGTAAACACTCATGCGATGGTCGAAGGCGAAGTCCCTGAACCACGCGTCCCTCGCCGCAACGACATGCTGGTTGTGTTCGATGAGCCCCTCTTCGCTGGGGTAGGCCTCGTGAACCTCGCAGTCGGTTCCGTCTTTGTTGAGGAACCAGTCGTAACGGAGGGTCTGGGTGTCCTTCTGTTGCGCCAGCCGGAGGATCTCGGCTGCTTGGGTTTTGAATCCCTCGAGCTGGCCTGGGCGGACCTTCACACGGGCGATGACCTGCAAATGGCCCGTGGCGCCTCCCTGAACAGAAGCCAGCGAGTCAAGTCCCTGGGTGAACGCGAACACGGCCGGTGGTCCCATGCGCTTGGCGACCAGGTCGATGAAGTCCTGCGACACTTCGCCGTAGATGGTCGCGTGGTGGTCGAAGGCGTAGTCCCTGAACAGGACCGCGGTCGCCTCCATGGTGTTCATCTTGTGCTCGATCAGTCCCTGTTGATTGGGAAACAGCTCGTGGACCTCGCACTTTGTCCCGTCTTCGTTGATGAACCAGTCGCAGCGGAGCGTGTGCGTGTCCTGCTTCTGAGTGGCGCGCAGAATCTCGCTCGCTTGGGACTTGAATCCTTCGAGTTGACCCGGGTGGATCTTCAGACCGGCGATGACTTCCAGATTGTCCATGGTGGGCATGTTGACCTCCCCTCACGACGTCGTAGCGGGTTGCGGCAGAAGACCGAACTGAGCGGCGACGGCCAAGTTGTCGTAGTAGAGGTTGTCGACCACGATCTTCCCGTCGCGGATCTTCACGAACTCCATGCCCGGCATCTCCACGCGCTTGCCAGTGGCAGCCAGCTCGGTGCCGTCGGGCAGCTGGAGCGGACCTGTGTGTGTCCCGACGAACACCCACTCGTCTGCGAACGCGTCGTCCTGCTCGACGTAGCTGACATAGCGATGGGCGATATCCGCGAACGCGGCCAGCTCCTTGGCTAGACGGTCCTTGATTGCGCTTCGGCCCTCGAAGGTGCCGTCGGGCATCAGCTGCACGGCGTCCTCGGCGTACAGGTCCATCACGCCGTCGAGATCACCTGCGTTGTACAGCTCGACGTATTGCTCCAGGAGGCCTCTGTAACGATCCATTTGTCCTTCTCCTCTTCTCCTGCCGTCGTACGACGGCAGGCCCTGTGATGCGTGGCACGTCCGAGTGCTACGCCGGCGGAGTGGCTCCTCCTTCCCCCTGTCCTGGGACGACACTTTCGTCGCTGTGCGCCGCTGTTCATGGGATCTGAACCTCGCTGACGCCGGTGATCGAGGTGCGCTCGGCCACGTAGAACGGGAGCAGCCGGAGCGCGTCCGCTTTGCTCTCGGCGTCGACCGTCCACCAGATCTCGTGTCCGCCGGTGCGGCACGAGGCCAGGGTCGTTTGGTGGCGAAGCGGGCTGTGGTGTCCTTTGAATGAGGCGAACACCACGCCGCACTCCTCCGGCTCGTGGCGGTGGTGCAGTAGGTAGTGGGCCATGAGCCCAACGTGCCGCCGCGCCGCCGCCCTGACATCGGGGGATCACCCTGAGCCGGACCCTGATCTTTCGCCGCCCGACGTCCCCTGGTCTCCGCGAGCCCGGCTGCGGGACCTTCGGCCCTGCGTCCGCAGGCCATTCGGCCCTGACCGCCCGGATCCACAGGGTGAGTCTCAGGGAAGGAGGTGCGGGGATGGCGCCGGCGCCGGGTGGCCCCAAAGCTCCCCGCTGCTATCGGAGCGCGAAACAGGGGGTGTGAGTCCGCACGACCACGCCTCCGAAGGAGCATCCACATGACCGGCCGGCTGCGCATCGCCATCCCGCTGTTCCCGCAGTTCACCGCGCTCGACGCGATCGGTCCGTACGAAGTGCTGCAGCGCATCCCGGCCTTCGACATCACCTTCGTCGGTCACGCCAGGGGCGAGGTGCCCGCCGACAACGGGATGCTCGGCCTGGTTATCGACGGTACATTCGAGGACCTGCCGGCCCCCGACGTGATCATCTTCCCCGGCGGCGTAGGCACGCGCCCGCTGCAGTCCGACGCGCGGGTACTTGACTGGGTGCGGGGCGCGCACACCCGCACCACCTTCACCACCTCGGTCTGCACCGGCTCCCACGTGCTGGGCGCGGCGGGCCTGCTCGACGGCCTGACCGCGACCACATACTGGGCTAACTACCCGGACCTGGCCGCCTGCGGGGCCAGGCCCACACCCGAGCGGGTGATCGAGCACCTCGACCGCCGGATCATCACCGCAGCGGGCGTGTCCGCCGGAATCGACATGGCGCTGCGGCTCACCGAACTGCTCGCCGACCGGACCGCGGCACAAGCCGCACAGCTCATGATCGAGTACGACCCGCAGCCGCCATTCGACTGCGGAGCCCGGTCCAAGGCGGGGGCTGAGGTGCTGGCCCGCGTCTGGGAGTACAGCCGACAGCGCCAATGAGAGGCTGACGAAATGGCGCCCGAGGCACGCCGCCGGTCAGCCGCAAGACTGGCGGCGTCGTGCCACACCCAAAGGGTTCGTGTCCGAGAGGGACCTGAACCCCCGCGACTGTGACCTGCGGATTTGCGCGTCGACCTGATCTTGGAAATGAATAAGCACAGGTCAGAGACATGGATCAAGTGTCCGAGGCCCGAGTGCACCAAAATGCCAATGCGTCCTGGCCTCGGAGTTCTTCTTGGATGCGGCTGGCGGTGCGCGATGACCGCCGGGCAGATTATCAGGTGGTCCACGGCGGGGGCGGTGGCCGGCGTGGCGGCGGTCGCCGCGGTCGCGTCCTGCGAGCACGCCTATGCCCTGGTGCGGGCGCACGGGGAGACGGGGTGGATCGGCCGGCTGGTGCCGCTGGCGGTGGACGGGCTGATCTACGCCAGC
>Ga0306924_10004044_pt1 | contig 14263 bp, 13 predicted proteins | sample sta12Can44000111_FD_203756 | JGI IMG/M metagenome (GOLD analysis project Ga0306924, IMG submission 203756) | Lab enrichment of tropical soil microbial communities from Luquillo Experimental Forest, Puerto Rico - statanox.12C.anox.44.000.111 (v2)... | ecosystem: Environmental > Terrestrial >... | reverse complement strand
TCGTTCCTGCGTAGCCGCGCTGCAGGAACATCTGAAGCGCCGCCTGCATGACCCGCTCACGGCCGACCGTCTCCCGGGCCGGGCCTCGGCCATTCGCCTTGCTGGGCACTCCACGATGGGCCATGAGTGATCATCCTTGCCTGTCGGGACAGCGGTTCGGGCCGCGTATCTGGGGGCCTGGTGTCCTGAGAAATACGGACACCACTTTAGTTTACGCTAATCAAGGAGAGCGAAACTCGACGCCACGCTTCCTGGCCGCCAAGTGTTTGGGCGGGTGGAGACGGCTCTGGCCGCTACCTGATTGAATGCTAAGTGGCACCGGGGCGCTCAAGGGAGTCTGGGCGGGAATCCCGCCGAAGGCGGGGGACCCCTCTTTGGGGTGCAAGCGGACGGTGGCGCGCCGCGTTCGTGGCTAAATTGGGTTCCGGGCAGCGGTCAGCCAGCCACCGTCGATCACCATCGCGGTGCCGTGGATGTAGTCCGCGTCGTCACTGGCCAGGAAGACCGCAAGCTTCGCGATCTCCTCGGGCTGGCACCAGCGCCGCGCGGGGATGCGGGCCAGCTCGCTCTCGGTGTCCGGCAGCGTGTCGGATCCGCCTTCGGGCATGGTGAGGCCCGTCAGCGTGGCGCCCGGGCAGATGGCGTTCACCCGGATTCCGCGGCGTCCGTAGTCGAAGGTCAGCTGCCGGGTGAGGCCCAGTACTCCGTGCTTGGCGGCCGTGTAGGCAGAGCCGCCACCAGCTGCGCTGAGCGAGGAGATGCTGGCGGTATTGATGATGACGCCGGCGCCGCGCTCGAGCATTCCCGGGATGACCGCGCGGGCCATTAGGAACGGGCCGGTGAGGTCGACGGCGATAGTGCGGTGCCACTCCTCGAGCGGGATTTCGTGCGCCGGCCGGAAGCTGTCGACGATGCCTGCGTTGTTGCAGAGCACGTCGACTCGGCCCGCCCACATGCCGACCTCGGCCATAGCGGCCGAAACCGACTCCGGACTGCTCACGTCAACTTTGACCGCGAGGCCCATGTCGGGTTCGGGCAGATCTGCCACGGTCTTGGAGGCGCTGTCGAGGTTGATGTCGAGGGCGGCGACCTGCGCGCCCTTCGCCGCGAACTCCTGCACCATCGCGCGGCCCATACCTGAACCCGCTCCGGTGACGACTACCACCTTGCCTTGAAACGACATGAGCCTTGCTCCTTCTGCATGAAACGGCACGTCGTCCTGCGGACCGCGTGCTGGCGCGGCGCTCACCGGAAGCCGCAGAACCCGACGGCCGGCTGATGATGCACCTGTGGCACATCGGCCGCAGCTGCCGCGGCAGTACCCGGGCGAAACGCCCAACGTGAGGCTACCTCGATGATTAACGCATGTAAAGGGGAGCGCGTCGAACTGAGCACAGCCCGCCTGGTCAGGCCCTAGTACCTGTCCTGTAGTACCAGGCAGACACGCATCGGTATCGGAGAGAGGGTTGACAACACCCCTTGATTAATGTTCATTAGTTGTACGCAGTCCGACAGCCTAGCCCAGCCTGGAGGGTCGATGGGTGAGCGACCGATCGTCTCACGGCCCCAGGATTGGGCGCGCAGGGTCACCTCGGCTCAACGGAGCGCCTCTCGGGGGGTAAGCGGGCCGTGGGTGCCAAGGACTATCCACGTCCCGGTGCCTACGACTTCCCACTAAGCCATCGTTCATGTCAACACGTTGGAGGTAAGCCGATGTCTCACTACTCCGGAGATGATGACAGCCATCTGGTGCGGTTCGGATACAAACCGCGGCTTCAGCGCTCGCTCGGTGTCTGGCACGCGTTCTCGGTGTCGTACGGCTGGGTAGCGATCCTCACCGGTATCTCGGCCCTCTTCTACCTCGGCTATGGCAACGGCGGCCCGGCGTTCTTCTGGGTGTATCCGATCGTTGGTCTCATCACAGCCCTGATCGCCCTGTGCATGGCCGAGATGGCGGGCCAGGTGCCGGTCGAGGGCTCCATGTATCAGTGGTCAAAGCACGTCAGCCGGGCCAAATCAGTTCCTTGGATGGGCGGCTGGTTCCTGGCCGCCGCCATGCTGGTCACCGTGACCGTAGTCGGACCAACACTTCAACAGGTCCTGACGACTGTCTCGTCCTCGTTCGAGTTCGTCGGCGGGACAAAAGACATTGGCACTTCCGTCACGCCGCACGGTGCGATCAACGCGATCATCCTCGGCGGGGTCGCCCTGATCGCCATGATGATCATCAATATTGTCGGTGTGCGCTGGATGGCCCGCGTCGCAAGCGCTGTAGTGACGATCGAGATCTGTGCAGTCTTCGCCACCGTGATCGGTCTTCTGATTCATATCACCCGTGGCCCAGGAGTCGTCTTGAAGACGAATGGCCTAGGTGCACACGCCAACTTCGGGTATCTCAGCGCGTTCCTCGTCGCAAGCATTGCCGCCTGCTACGTCTTTTTCGGCTTCGAGAACGCAGCCATGGTCGCCGAAGAGACCAAGGAAGCTCGGAAGAATGCACCGAAGGCCCTGCTCCGGGCACTTACAGTGTCGCTCGCAATGGGCATCGTTCTCATCCTGCTGGCGCTGATGGCGACCAAGAACCTCAACGCGACGCAGCTATCCACCGTCGGGTTTCCCTATGTCATCGAGAGCCTCCTTGGGCACACGTTCGGCAACCTCATCCTGATCGCCATCGCGATCGCCGTGTTCGGCGCCGGGACGGCCATCATGGCGACCGGTGTCCGCATCATCTTCGCCATGGCCCGGGACGGGGCGCTCCCGTTCAGCCGCAGCCTCGCCCACGTCTCGCCCCGCTTCAAGACTCCCGTCGGCCCCACGATCCTCGTCACAGTGGTCGGCCTCGGGCTGCTGTTCCTCAACTACGGCAACCCGCAGGTCTTCGGAACCATAGCGTCGGTCGCCATCGTCCTGTACTACGTCACCTACCTCTTCGTGGTCGGGCCGATGCTGATCGCCCGCTTCCGGAAGCGCTGGCCCCTCGAATCGCACGGCGAGTACTTCTCGCTCGGCCGGTACGGCCTCGTGGTCAATCTCATCGCAGTTCTCGGTGCTGTCGCGATCATCGTCAACGTGGCCTGGCCCCGACCCGTCATCTACGGCAACGCCCACTGGTACCTGCAGTACGGCGCTCTGACGGTCATCGGACTGCTGCTCATCACCGGCATCCCCTACTACTGGTTCAAGCAACACCGGCACACCTTCGGCGTGGTAGCTGAGCACCGCGCCACCGAGAAAGACGTGGCGGCGGTGGGCCTGATGAGCAACAGCCCCAGCCCGAGTGCGTCCGTCGACCTCGGCGTAGTTGCGGTATCGCCAGACCAGGCGTAGGCGGTTAGCACAAGGCTGCGTCGCCCACGCCACCCCCTCCGCCCGGAGCGGCTGCTATGGGTGCACACCGCGTCGTCGGTGGTAACTCCCCGAGCCAGAACATGTGACTGATCTCGATCCCGCTTGCCGGGCTCGCGATCGGCGTGACACTTGCCCTCTACTTCAAGTACGCCGCCGACGGGACATCTACCGGAACCTCGGCCGCGAGGCAGCGTCGTCGATCTCGCCATCGAGGACTGAGCTCTGCCGCGCAGACCAGCAGGCACCCGCCGGACGGCGCCTGTCACCGAAAGGAAGTGACCTCCATGACCGAACCTCCCTGCCAGAGGCTCAGCGGCCGCACCGCGATCGTGACCGGTGCCGGGCGAGGAATCGGACAGTCCATCTCACGTCGTCTCGCCGGTGAGGGCGCTGAGGTGCTCGTCATCGGACGAAACACCGAACCGCTGGCCGTTACCGTCCGCAGTATTGAACGCGACGGAGGAAGCGCGTGGGCGAGAGCCGGGGACATATCCGCCCCGGGCGACGTCGCTCGCATCGTCGGCGAAGCGAACAGCCGCTGGGGACACATCGACATCCTGGTCAACAACGCCGCGGTCTTCGACGAACCGCCGTTCCTCGAGGCCGACGTCGAGACCTTCCGGCGCACCTTTGACATCAACGTAACCGGGACCTTCCTGATGTCCCAGGCCGTCGCCAAGGGGATGGTCGAGAACCGCAGCGGGTCTATCATCCACATCTCCTCCATCGACGCGCTCGGAGCCGACGGCCCGGTCACCGCGTACACGGCCACCAAGGCCGCCGTCGTCAGCATGGCGCGCACCATGGCCATGGAGCTCTCACCCCATGGAGTGCGGATCAATTGCGTCGCGCCGGGATTCGTCAACACCGACATGGTCCACAAGACCTCGACGCCTAACGTGCTCGAGCACATGCTCCGCAACTTCACCCGTGTCCCGCTGCGGCGGCTGGTCGAACCTGAGGAGATCGCCGCAGCGGTCGCCTTCCTGGCCTCGGACGACGCATCGGCCATCACCGGCAGCAACCTCATCGTCGACGGCGGCCTGACCGCCAACCTCTTCGCGATGGAAACGCTCCCCGAGCCGATGATCCCTCTTGCGGGCGACCGCGTGCCCGACCCGGGGCCAGGTCAGACCCACGTGACCGGCAAAGCAACCGGTGCGGAAAGCCTGAGCGCATGATCATCTGCATTATCGGCGCGACCTACCGGTACGAAGGCGACCGGGAGCTCGAGCGGTCTCACGCCATCAACAGCGACCAAGCTCGCGCGAAAGGATCGTCCACATGTCCGCCACCGAAGAGCGCAAGGGCGCTCCGCCGGACCTGATTCCCTCAGAGGCTCTGCAGCCGGTCTCGCTGGAGAATCCTCGTATGCGAGCACGATGGATCATCCAGCCGAGCCGGGGTGGCTGGAGCGACTACGCCATTTCGGAGTGGGAGCTGACCCGAGCGGGCTTCTCCGACCATCATCCACACGATGAGGTGAGCTTCATCCTGGCGGGAGAGCTCCACATCGAGGTGAACGGAATCGAGGTGATCGGCAGCGCGGGCGACTCGATCCGCGTTCCCGCCGGCACAACCGGCCGCTACTGGGCCCCGCGTTACGCCCGCATGATGGGTATCTACGGCCCCAACCCGGACGGAGCCGAGTCCCAGTACCTGAAGTACTGGGAGACCGACTGACCCGCGCGAGGCGTGGGACCGCCCTACTGCGGATCGATGGTCTCCAGACGGAGAACCGGCTGGTCAGCGCGTCCCGCCGATGGGCTGCGCGGGATCAGCGTGTGCAAGGGCATCCATCAGACGCGAAGCACTACGCCGACGGGTCATGCCGGGAACGCCGCAAAGACGCTCCGTCGCTCGCATACACCAATCGCGGGCGAGAACCCCCGGTCCCAAGCGAACGAACTGCCATAACGAGGCGGGTGTGCAAGCCAGCACCGGCGCTGCGGGCGGTCTCCACCGGCGACGCCGCCGTGGCGTCCGGGCCAGGCGCCGCGGCTACAGGTGCAGCATCCCCTGGACGAGATTCCAGTAGGCCGATGCGACCTGCTCCTTGGAGCGGGCACCGGCTGGCCTGTACCAGCTCAGCACCCGGCCGCACATCGTCAGCACGGCGAGGGCGCACAGGCGCGGCGGCGGAAGCGGGCCGCCGGACCGGGTCCGCTGGATCTGGTCGATGATGCTGGTGACCAGGTCCAGGTGCTTTCCCAGCAGCTCGCGGACGTGGGCGTGCACGGCGTCGGGCAGCAGGTACCGCAGGGCGTCGGCGGCCATCAGCAGGTCGTTGGCCCGGGCGAGCTGGAGGTGCTCGAGCTGGTAGATAAGGTGCCGGCGGACCAGGTTCTCCAGACGGTCGCAGACATCCGTCCCCGGGTCGTCGGTCCCGGCTACCTGGGCGTGGAAGTCCTCCAGCGCCCGGATCGTGGCGGCCGTGAGGATGCTTTCCTTGGACTCGAAGTGGTTGTAGATGGCCGAGGCGCGCACGCCCGCGGCGGCGGCCAGCTCCTTCATGCTGGTGGACTCAAAGCCCTGGGACCCGAACAGCTGGATCGCAGCGGCGAGCAGGCGCTCGCGTGTCGCCTCACCCCGGCGGGTCCGCCCGTCCAGCGCCGCGGCCGGGTGCCCTGCGGTATCGGTCACGGAGGCTCCTCACTGTGCGGCACCAGCCAGGAATTAACGATCATTCGGCATCCTCAGGTTACCAGCGCCGGCCCCTTGACCACGTACAGCGTATCGTGTACCTTAATAATTGTTAATTAAAGAAGCCGTGGAGAAGCTGTCGGACCTTAGGTTCAAAATTCGCCGGGGAGGGACACCATGCACCCGATGTTCAAAGAACTGTTCATCCAGACCTACGCCGATGACCTGGTGGCGGAGGAGGACCGGCGGCGCCGCGCATACCGGTCCCGGCGAGCCCGATCGGCCATCGTGGTCAGGCCCGCCGCGCCTAACCGGCAGGACCGGCCGCGGCCGTAACCGGTCTGCCAGTACAGATTTTGGTCGGCATGACCGAGGTAAGGACTGCGCCCATGCCCACAGCAGCACGCCAGCTCCACTGAGGCTTCGTACACCAACGGAATGCCCTACGTAATCGACGGCAGGGCCCAGTGCAGGTTACTTCGAAGGAACCCCGGGCGCACTAAGGTTCCAGCACAACCCACCAGGCATCGGTGCCGACCCCCCGGCCACGTACTGAAAGACTCATCAGGAAGTAGGATCCCTTGGACAAGGTCATTGCGAGCGCCCGGGAAGCCGTCGCGGACATACCGCATGGAGCCTCGCTCGCCGTAGGCGGTTTCGGGCTATGCGGCGTCCCCTCCGTTCTCATCGCCGCCCTCTACGAACGGGGCGCTTCCCGGCTCCACGTGGTGTCCAACAACTGCGGCGTCGACGACGCCGGCCTCGGCACGCTGATCGCCGCCCACCGCATCGCCCGTGTCGTAGGCAGTTACGTCGGCGAGAACAAGGAATTCGCCCGCCAGTACCTCGCCGGCGAACTCGAAGTCGAACTCATCCCCCAGGGAACCCTGGCCGAGCGGCTGCGGGCGGGCGGCTGCGGCATCCCCGCCTTCTACACCCCGGCAGGCGTCGGCACCCAGGTCGCCGGGGGCGGCCTGCCGTGGCGCTTCACCGCTGACGGCGCAATCGCCGTGGCATCGCCACCCAAGGAACGGCGCACCTTCCACGGCCGCGAACACATCCTGGAGACCGCGATCACCACAGACTTCGCACTCGTCCGAGCCGCGAAGGGTGACCGGCACGGAAACCTCGTCTTCCGCCGCTCCGCCCGGAACTTCAACCCCATCGCCGCCATGGCCGGGCACGTCACCGTGGCCGAGGTCGAGGAACTCGCCGAGCCCGGCACGCTTGATCCCGACGACATCCACCTGCCCGGCGTGTTCGTGCAGCGGGTCGTCCCGCTCACGCCCGACCAGGCCACCGGCAAGCTCATCGAGAAAGCGACGGTACGACGCTGATGCCTTGGAATCGCGACGCCATGGCCGCCCGGGCGGCGGCGGAACTGACCGACGGCTCCTACGTCAACCTGGGCATCGGACTGCCCACCCTGGTGCCGAACCATCTGCCAACCGGTGTCGACGTCATCCTGCACTCGGAGAACGGCATCCTGGGTGTGGGCCCCTACCCGTACGACCACGAGGTCGACCCCGACCTGATAAACGCGGGCAAGGAGACCGTCACCTGCGTCCCGGGTGGCTCCTTCTTCGACTCGGCCCTGTCGTTCGGCCTGATCCGCGGAGGCCACATCGACACCGCGATTCTTGGCGCCATGCAGGTCTCCGCCGATGGAGACCTGGCCAACTGGACCGTACCCGGCACGATGGTCAAAGGCATGGGCGGTGCCATGGACCTTGTCCACGGCGCCCGCCGCGTTATCGTCCTGATGGAACACACCACTAAGGACGGACACCCGAAGATCGTGCGCAACTGCACCTTGCCCCTCACCGGAAAGGCGTGCGTCCACCGCGTTATCACCGACCTGGGAGTCCTCGACATCACCACGCAGCAAGTCGTCCTGCGTGAGCTCGCACCCGGCGTCACCATCGATCAGATACGCGCCGCCACCGACACAGAGATCGTCGTCAGCATCCGGGGCGAAAGCCCGGCCTGATACAGGAGCGCCGCTGCGATGGGTTTCGGTCACTACGCTCGGTTACCGTCGTGAACCGTTGCCTGCCGCCCCGCGTGGACCGGTTCGTGGACCGGCGCGCCGGATAATCCCAGCGCAGCGAGTGCCGTCAATGCGATGACCCGTGTCATCTGTGCAGCTAGCGCGCACGGTGTTCGTGGCCGTACTTCTCATAATCCGCCGGTCGTGGGTTCGAGCCCCACCCGCCCCACCCTGCGAAACTGCCGGTAAGGCGCTATGAGCTGCGGAGATGCTCCATTATCCGGCCCTTGTGACTGGCCAGCGGGTCCGCTTTCAGGGCCCGACGGACGCAGAATGACGACACGGGCTTACCAACGCGAGCGCGGGCGGCTCGCTGAAGCCCTGAAGGCGCTCCGGGTCGGGGCGGGCCTCAGCGGCGCCCGCCTGGCCGAGATGGTCGGCTGGCAGCAGACCAAAGTGTCGAAAATAGAGACGCGCAAGCAACTCTCCAGCGAAGACGACATAGCCCTCAAAACTCACTGTCGTCGGTCATTTCATCGGGACACCTCGTCGATGACGGAGATCGTGCGCTCGACCGAGTATGCATGGACGGCGGTGAGGCTCTCGGCCTGCTGCTCGATGACGGACTTGATGTCGGGTGTCGCCAGGAGAGCGTCGAGGTCGTCGCGGTCGGCCAGACCGAACACGATGGCTCCGTTGTGGCGGTGGCTCGGGGGGTAGCTGTGGGCCAGGCCCGGGGTGCGGTGGGCGATGCCGGTGATGGGCAGGAAGGTGTAGGCGCGTACGTCGAGCGCTCGGGCTCGCTGGAGCGCAGGCCCGAAGTGACCATGGACGAAGGCGCGGAACCGCTTCAGCGGGATGCCGCGCCGGCGGCGTAGGAGCAGGACGGTGCGATGCCCGACGGACGGGTCGTGGCCGGTGGTCCACCACGTGGCTCCGCCGGGGCCGCAGACGTGGCCGAGGACGTTGTCGAAGACGTTCTGTTCGTCGTGGAAGATCGTGCCGAGCATGCCGTAGGCAGCTCGTGCTATCTCGGTGATGTTCCGCAGCCGTACCTCGGTGACGCCGTCCCACCGGAACAGGTCCATGGGGTAGGTGCCCACGGTCGGGCTCGCCGGCCAGTAGCCGTGGTCGCGATCGGAGAAGTGGTACTGGTTGTATTCGAAGATGTGACCGCCGCGCTTGACGAGCTCGGCGTGCGGGCCAGCCCAGTACTCACTGGCGACGTCGCGCGGAAGGTCGGCGCGGAACCGGACCGGGTAGATCCCCGAAAGCGTCTTGATCGGTGTCGGCGTGCGCGTCACTTCATGTCCTTGTCCGTACTGGTCGTGAGGGCGGTGAGGTTGGTCTGCATGGCGTCGGTCACGCGGGCCGCGAGGTGTGCTGGACTCTCCTGGCTCCGGGGGTCGATGGGTGCCAGCACCCGTGTGGAAATTCGTGCCGGGAGTGGGAGATAGGGCAGGAGTCCGACGAGCCCGACGTTGAGTCCCCAGGGAATCGAGACTGACGCTGGAAGGGCCTTGAGACGCAAGACCTTGTCGAGGCGCATGGCCTTGGCCAGGCGGCTGCCCTCGGAGAGGACCAGAAGGGTGTGGCCGGCGCCGCCGCTGACGACCGGTCTGATGGGAACTCCGGCCTGTTGCGCGAGACGGGCGAATCCGGTGCGGCCATCGAAGACGATGCGGTCCCGGTCGGCTCGTGACTTGAACGCGTCGAGATCTCCGCCGGGGAACACCACGACATGGTGTCCGGCCGCGAGCGCTTCGAGCGCAGCCTCTTTGCTGGCTGGTCGGGCGCCCAAGGGTTCGAGAAGGCGTCCCACCCCGAGCGTCCAGGCGATCTGGTGAGTCAAGAACGTGACCGGCCGGTCCACTCCCAGCTCGTAGAGAGCGGCGAGGACCGCAAGCACATTCACGTCGAGGATGCCACCGAAGCCGTGGTTGGCGACGAACAGCACCGGCTCAGCGGGGTTGGAGAGATCGCCGGACAGGTCGAGGCGGTGATAGCGGCGCACCCACTCGATACCGATCGCACGGAGTCGGGTCATCGCAGCCAGAACGGGATCGTCGCTCATGGCAGGGCCGGTCCGGCGGCTGATCGGGTCTCGCCGGTGAGGTCGAGGGCAATGTCGACGATCATGTCTTCCTGGCCACCGATCAGCTTGCGGCGGCCGACCTCGGTGAGGATGTCGCGCACGTCGACGCCGTACCGCGCCGACGCGGCCTCGGCATGGCGCAGGAAGCTGGAGCAGCCGTCCGGGCTCGACTGGAGCGCCGGAGGTGTCCATGTCGGCGACAGGCACGCCGAAGTCGGGCTGGTCGACGCCGAGCTGCCGCTGGACGGCCTCGCTGGTGAGGCCGATCTTGCGACCCGCGACGACGCCGCCCGCGGCAATGCGAGCCTGTGTGAGCTGTTGCTGGACGGCGTACGCGGCCTGCACGTCGGTCGCGCCGATGAGATCGCGCACCGGCCGGCAGGGGACGAGGCCCTGCTGCGCGGCCTGCAGCCGGCGGGCTGCCTCGGCGACGCTACCGGCCGGACTCGTCACGAGGAGCTCCCGACGGTGGCCGGCAGCGGCGCGGTGCTGACGGAGCCGGGCAGCCCGAGTTGCTCGACGACCGCGCGAGTCAGCTTTTGCGCATCGGGGGCGACGCCAAAGACGTACTTGTCGGGGCGCAGGATGACGATGGCGCCGGGACGGTGCCCGGAACGTCGCAGCCACGCGGTGAGGGCGCCATCGGTGTCTTCGAGGTCAACCAGTCCGGCGCGACGGCGGCCGTCGCCGATCTCGCCCTGGGGGCGCGTTCCAGCGGCGTACACGGTCGCGAAGCGGGCACCGAGGTGCTTCCACACCGCGAGGTCATCACCGAGGCTGTCCCGCGGGTCTACGCCGTAGCCGATGACGGCCCAGTCGATGCCCAGGGCGTCGTCGAGCCGCTGGGGCCGGCCGTCGTAGCGGCGCACCACCGGCTGGGGAGGGAGCGTTCCCTCGACGCCCCGCACCGCGCGGCGCGGCAGACCCAGGTAGGCGTGGCGCTTGAACCGTGGCTTGGGCTTCATCCCGGCGCGTCGCACCCAACCACCGAGCCCCGGGGTGTGCAGCGCGGTCACCAGCGCAGCGTCGCGCGCGCGAGCGCGTACAGGGTTCTTGATCGATACGAGCGACTTATTGAACACCGACAGGTCGATCATCGCCTTGGCGTGCGGACGCCGCTCGGTCTCGTACGTGTCGAGAATCGCCGGGTTGGCGCCGTGGCGGAGGATCGCCTCCAGCTTCCAGGAGAGGTTGTCCCCGTCACGCACGCCCGCATTCATCCCCTGGCCGATGAACTGAGGCGTCATGTGCGCCGCGTCGCCGGCCAACAGGATCCGTCCCTCCCGCCACCGGTCGGCCACGACAGCGTTGAACGTGTAGACGAGCTGTCGCTGGATCTCGACCTCATCGACGTCGACGTACTGCCCGATGAGCCGACGGACGGTCTCGTCGGACTCGAACTGCTCCTTGTCGTCGCCGTCGGTCATGGCGAATTCGAAGCGGTGGTGGCCACCGGGCTGCGGGCAGCTGACCGTCGGCATCTCCGGGTTACAGACGAAGTCGAAGTAGGGCAGGTGTCGGAACGCGCCAACGCCGTCTTTCGCCTTGAGGTCGACCACAAGCCAGCGTTCGGGGTAGCTCTTGCCGGTCATGTCGATGCCCAGCTGGGTACGGATGATGCTGCGGCCTCCGTCGGCGCCGACCAGGTACGACGCCCGGACGGTCTCGCGTGTGCTGTCGTCGACGACGTTGTCCTGCTTGCCGTATCGGCTGCCTGTCGCGGCGGCGTGCACGACCGTGACCGTGTCGGAGTTTTGGCTGAAGTCGACGACCTCACGCCCGCGCCGTACCTCGACGTGCGGGTACCGGTCGAGAGTCTCTTCGAGCTTGGTCTCCAGGTAGGGCTGGTAGAGGAAGTTGACGACCGGCCACCAAAGCGGCCGTTGCGGCTGGCGGAACTGGATGAGGACGTCGCCGCTGGCCTTGACCCACTGGACGGCGGAGTCGACGTTCATGTCGGCGTGAATGTCGTCGGCGACTCCGGCGGTCTGGAAGACGCGGAGCGCCTCGTCGTCTGTGTAGACCGCCCGGGCGTTGCCGTAGAACTCGGGCTCACGCTCCAGCACCAGAACGCTCAGGCCGCGACGACCGAGCAGGTGGGCCAGCGTGAGGCCGGTGGGGCCCAGGCCCACCACGACGACGTCGTACTGATTCACGATGCTGCTCCTGTCAGCGAGGGCACGCTGAGCCCGGGCACGGTGATCTCGGGCTTGCGTGCGTTGAGCGCGGCCTGGCGCAGCTGGCCGAGCTTGTCGAAGATGCCGGGGTCGACCGGCTTGTGACCCCAGATGCTGATGCCCTGGTGGGTGGCGACCTGCCAGGCTTCCTCGAGCTCGGGGGTGACGACGATCGGGTTCCACCCGACTTCGAGCTCGAAGCCAGCGGGGGTGACGCAGTAGAACGACAGTTCTCGGTCGTTGGTGTGCTGGCCGATCGACCACGCCATCTTGAAGCCGAGCTCGCGCACGCGCTGGTAGGCGCTCACCATGTCGTCGAGGTCGGCGACCTGGATGTTGACGTGCTGTGCCTTGGTGCGGATCGGGTCGATCTTGAGGCCACGGATGCCGGCTACGGCGATCGAGTGGTGGCGCTCGTTGACGCGCAGGAAGCGGATCTTCAAGGTGAGCCCGCTGATGTTCTCATCGATGTAGTCCGACAGCCGTGAGTCGAAGACGGTGTTGTAGTAGCCGTGGATGCGCTGGGGGTCGCGCGAGGTGATCGCGACGTGTCCCATTCCGGCCGCGCCGGTCACGAAGCCGGTCGTGATCATGCGCAGCGGCTTCGCCGTGGTGTGGGCGGTGGTGAAGATCTCCTGGGTAATGCCCTTGGGGCCCGCGAAGCGCCACAGCTGTTCCACGCCCCGCGAGGCGGCCTCGTCGGGCGTCCCTTCGTCGATGGGCACGCCGCGTTCGGTGACCCGGCGGATGATGCGGTCGAAGGTCTCGTGGTCGGTGACCTGCCAGCCGATGGCCATCAGGTCCTCAGCCGGACCCCTGGTGATGAGGAAGCGGCACTGGTGGTCGTCGAGCCGGAACCTGAGCGCATCATTGGCGAGCTCGTCGACATGCAGGCCGATCGCGTCGGCGCCGAAGCGGTGCCACTCGCGCATCCGCTCGGACTCTACGACCAGGTAGCCCAACTGGACGGCCCCGAAGGCGCTACCGTCGGTGTTCGGGCGGAAGAACTCGCTCACGCCGCACCACCCAGGAAGCTGGTGGCCAGGTCGTTGAAGAGGTCGGCTCGCTCCCACTGCACCCAGTGGCCGGTCCGTGCCGCCAGGTAGAGGTCGCAGTTCGGCATCGTGTTCGCTAGCGTCGTTCCGCCAGAGGGCCGATTGACCTTGTCGTCGGTGCCCCAGATCACCAGCGTCGGAGCCTGGACCTTGCGCAGACGTCGATCGCGCGTTAGGTCCATCCGCGCCAGTGTCCGAAGCGCCTTCGGCCCCGACGGGCGTCGCAGCGGTGGGTTGGCGACCACCTCGGACTGGATGCTCGCCTCATACCGGAGATCGATCAGCGCGTCGGGCACCGCCGCGCCGTCGTACACGAGGTAGTTGCGGATGAACGACTCCAGCTTGTTCCGGGTCGGGCCCTCGCCGCCGTAGTAGTTCAGGAGGCTGTTGAGGCCCGTGGTTGGGAGAGCACGGGTCGTGCCGATACCACCAGGCCCCATCAGGATCAGCCGGCCGACCTTGTCGGGCCGGTCCATCGCCAACCGCAGCGCCGCGGCGCCGCCGTAGGAGTTGCCGACCAGGTGTGCCTGGTCCAGGCCCAGCTCGTCGAGCAGCCCGCGGATCGCCGAAGCCAGGTCGCCGAAGGGGTCGTCGTGGTCGATGTCCTTCGACGATCGCCCGTAGCCAGGCATGTCGGGGACGATCACCCGGAACCGCCCGGCCAGGGTGTCGATGTTGCGCGCGTAGTTCGAGGCGCCGGTGGCACCCGCGCCGCCGCCGTGGAGCAGCACCACAGGGTCGCCCGCCCCGGCTTCGGTGACGAAGATCTGCCGACGGCCGACCGAGATGGTGTTCTCGGTGCGCTCGGGTGCTGTGGCGGCGGTCATGGTGGTCCTCTCAGCGGAACGATTTTCTGATGACATCATCAGAAAAAGCGGCAGCCGTTGTCAAGACTTTCTGATAACTTTATTCAAGAAGTCCTTGACCTGAGAGGATCGGACCGTGACCGCTG
>Ga0306924_10004040_pt1 | contig 14267 bp, 18 predicted proteins | sample sta12Can44000111_FD_203756 | JGI IMG/M metagenome (GOLD analysis project Ga0306924, IMG submission 203756) | Lab enrichment of tropical soil microbial communities from Luquillo Experimental Forest, Puerto Rico - statanox.12C.anox.44.000.111 (v2)... | ecosystem: Environmental > Terrestrial >... | reverse complement strand
GCTGGCAGCCGCGATTATTTTCTTACCGCAAAGGGTTCAGACCCTTGCGGGCAGCAAACAGAAGATAGGAGGGCTTTGATGGCCAGAGGGATTCGGCTTGGTCCGAGATCTGGCATTGGTGCCGCATCGCTCGGCCGCTTCCAACGTCCGTCAACACGGGTGCGACGACATCGCGGTCACCGCCAAGGTGTTGGTCGCGGGAGGCGGTCACGGAGGAGTCCGTGAGACGCGATAAAGCCCCAGGACGCTACGGACCTTGCAAGCGCATGCCCTGGTCTGACGGTGCATATCCTTCGGACTGGTCACGAGCGAACGGCAAGCGGACGGGTAGAAGGTCACCACGACCCGGCGCTCGTGCTGGTCCGAGCCGAGGACGGCGGCGGTGAGTTCACGTAAGTCCGCCGTTATGCCCACCGAGGCCGAGCTGCATCAGTCAGTTGCCGAATATCTCGACTGGGCACTGTTGCCGCCTGCCGTTTACAGCACGTTTCCCGCCGGATGGGGCAAACTCAGCAAGGCGATGGCGGGACGACTCAAAGGATCCGGATTAAAGCCGGGAATGCCAGATTTGTTCGTGTTTGGTCGTCACGAGATAAAGCTCGGCGATTATCAGTTTCCGAAAGTCATTGGCATCGAACTCAAACGCCCCGGTGAGAAACCATCCGCGGCGCAGCAGCTCATGTTTCCACGGTTACGCGAACTGGGAATCGCGATTTATGTGTGCGAGTGTCTTGAGGATGTCGCCGCGGCTTTGCAACGCGAGCACGTGCCGTTGCGTATCGGCCTTGTTGACCCAGAAAGATCCATCAGATGGCAAAACGACGATCAACTCGTTCGCAAAAAGTGGCGGCACGTCGTAACCTCCGCAAAGCTCGCGGCGCAAGACGCAGGAGACGATAATGGCACAGAAATTAGGCCGCCAGGGCGAGTGGCCCAGAGTTAAAGGCAACCCTGACGCTTTTGTTGTAACACCGGATGCGTATGAACGCGTCGATCGCAGTCTTGCTGGTCCGCTTCGCTACGGCACGTCGGAGGGCGTTGGACCGCGAGGCCGAGCTATTGTTGCTGAAGATTCAGAACGCACTGATTTCGGCATGGATCGCGTGAGTCCGCGCGGTGAAGACCCGATGGGCTGGCCAGTGTGGGGTCCGCAGCAGCCATCCGATCTAGTGTCGCGCGAGATCCGAGGCCGCAAGCCACGTGACCGCGAGTAATGACTACCCCGACGCTGCTTAATTTTGATGATCCGGTATTTGCGTTCGAGCACGCGATGGCCCACCGTATCTACCTCGGCATGATGGCGCCGCTGACTCGCTTTTCCGCCGTCCCCTATATTCTCGACCCGATAACGGTGCGGCGTCCATCCGATAGCTGGCATCTCAACCACCAACAGGCGCATGATGACGCGGACAATGCTATACCGGGTACATATTTGGGGCCTGCCATTGTCGGGTACTCGCCGAATATGAAAGACGCCAATCTCGCTGATCCGTGGAACCGATCATGGTGGACGTTCATGAATCACAGGGAGCACTTCATCGAGAGCAGCGCGATGTTGCCAGCTCCGCAGATGCCACCGCCGCCCCCGGCCCCGCACTGGGCGTTCCCGTTCTGGTAAATCGCGAACCGCAGCTCATCACCGAGCACGATATTCCTTGGCTCAATTATATTTGTAAAAAAAGGTACTCAAACCGCTACGACTCGAGCACCACCGAGAACTGGTTTCGCAATATCGTCTTAAAATCCCCGATGACATTCTATGCAACGCGCATGAGCGATGCTTTCCAAATCAGCATGCTCAGTGTGATGCCGTGGTTGCCGGCCGAACCGGAAGCCATCGTGCTCTTTGTTTGCGCCGATGACGGCAAGCTTTACCAAGCCGTCAAGCTCATGCGTGACTCGATCGAGTTTGCGCGTAAACGCCGATGTGCAGTTTGGCGATTATCATCGGACACCGACATTGAGCTTGTTGCACTCGCCAAGCGGCTCGGCGTCACAGAAATTAGTCCGCGATATAGCCTGCGCTTTTAGGAGTCCGCTATGGGCGGCATGATGGGTGGTGGCGGAAAGACCAGCACGGCCGGCGGCATCTCGCCCGAGCAGCAAGCGCTAGCGCAATACACATTCGGCGAAAACGTCATCGGCGACCGGCAGCGGTTTGCGCATGAAGGCATGGGGCCATCAACTAACGAAACGCTGAGGATTGCAGGCTCCCGATTCAAGGAAGCCGAACAACTCGCGGAGATGTCGGACAAAGATTTCAGAGCGATGCAAGCCTTTAATCAAAACCAACAGAACAGTCTTACGCAGCTTGCCGGTCAGGTCGGACAAGGGGTCGGCGGGCTCGTAGGCGGCGGGACGCAAAGCGGCTAATGACGTTCCTCGACACATTCGGCGGTACCGGCAGCCCATTCGGCGGCTCTGGTATCGCTGCGGGTAATCCCGGTGCGCCCAGCGGCATCGGATTAGGCACTGGGGGATTCGGATCATCCTCCAGCAAATCTGGCGGCCCTGGACCGGGTTTTGTATCGCCGTTCGATCAACAAGTTGTTGGCCAAGCGGCAAAGCTCGGTTCCGAAGCGATGGTCAATCGCTATGCCCAGCTCGGGCTTTCTGGCCAGGGAGCGACGCCGACTAGTCCCGGAGGCCTCGCCGGCGGCATCGGGGTCGGCAATATCGGCACGGGCATGCTTCCCGGCACCGCTGGTGTTGGCGGCGGCATCGGTTCTGAGCCCACCGCTGAGCAGCAAGACCTCGGCCAAATCCCAACGCTAACCGGCGGCATCCCCGGCGAAGCGCTAGCCGTTATCGGCGACATCCAGAACGCCAACCTACAGAATACCGGCGGCGGCGGTGGTGGCGGCGGTAAGGGCGGTGCTGGTAGTGCCGCAAGTGCAATAGCTCCCATCGGTAAAGCCTTGGCAGGAGGCAAATGATGGCTGGCGGCGGCGACTTTGGTGGCGGCGGCGGCGACCTCGGCGGCGGCGGTGGCGGCGGCAAGGGCGCTGGCGATGTCGGGGGTGGTTCTCCCGACATGACCGGCCTCGGCGGCCCTGGCGGCGATATGGCTTTCGGTGGTCCGCCTACGTGGGATACCGGCAATGCTTGGACCGAAGCGGGTGCGCCAGGGGCGCCTGGTGGCGGCACGTTCGCGAATACCGATCCGTACATCAGCGATCCCAACCTTGGTGCGCCGCAGTCGCAGGCCCCGAGTCCCGGCACCACGCCGGCATCGATCGGCGGCACGCAATCGGATCGGGGCTATCCCGGAGGGAGCCAGGGTTACGGTGGCGGTTCGCGAACACAGCAGCAGGATCAGAGCGGCCAGCTCGGACAGGCGCTTCAACAAGCGGTCAAGCTTCTGCAGCAAGGCGGTAAGCAAGATCAGGGCGGCGGCGGCGGCCCGAGTGCCGCATCGCCAACGCTGAGTGATCTGGCACAGGGCCAGGGTTTTGGCGGCGGATCGCCGACACAGCAACCGACCATGGCGGATCAGCCATTGGGAGCGCAGCCGGTGAGCACCACGGCAGTATCACCGGACCAGCAGCCGTCTCAAGCAATCCCAGGCTCACAGTCCGCGCCGGAAGCGCAAAATTTTGGGGGACAAACAGCACCCGCGGCACCGCCAGCGTCACCCGCGGCTGGCGCAGGGAGCGAACCGACGTTCCGTGATTTCACCTATCCACAGAGTTCGCGGCCGGATCAAACAGCAGCACCCGCTGCCGCGACTTCTCCAGCGGCAATACCGGCTCCGAGCGATCATCCTGCCGCAGGCGATCCGGCAACGATCGGCCCCGCACCAACACCGCCGGAATCCGCTGGCATACAAAATCCGCAGAACATCATTCCGGACATCATCCAAGGGCTGCTCGGCACACGCTCACCGATGGAGCAGATGGCCCAACAGGCAGGCGAGCAACCTAGGTATCCATATGGCCCTCAGACCGCCGCGGCGCTGCCAGGACAACCTGCCACACAACAGGGAGCACAGGGAGCACAGGGAGCACAGGGAGCACAGGGAGCACAGGGAGCACAGGGAGCACAGGGAGTTGGACAGGCGGTAACGCCCGGTTCTTATCCGACGCTGCAGCAGAGAATCATTCCCGGTCGGCAACTCGGCCCAGTCAATCAGGGACTTCAGGATAGCGTTGCGGCTGCGGCGCAGGCATTCGAAAACGACAATCCCGGTTACAAAGTCGTGGTCAATAACGGCCACCGCAGCGGCCAGGATCCGCACGGACGCAACAATGCCGTTGATGTGCATATCGAAGGACCGAACGGTCTTATTCCAAATTCGGGCGCCGATCGCACCGGCATGTACAGCAAATTGGCGCAATACGTTCAGGGCGCGCAGCGATCGCTGCATCCTGAATTAAACGGCAAGCTTGGTTGGGGCGGGTTTTTCAACGCTGAGGGCGGATCCGGCATGGCGAACCCGCAAACCGGCGCTAACCACCCTGATTTGATGCACTTCGATGTCGAGGGTGGAGCAGGTCGTCGCGGGCTGATGACACAGAGTTATCAGCGCATGGGTGCGCTCGGCAATTACGGGCGAGAAGGAGCACAGCGGGCGCAAACTGCCCAAGGTGGAATGAACATTCAGCCCATCACTGACGAGAACTATTCGCGCCTTGCCAATGAGCTTGAAACCAGCGGCCGGGGCGGGCCAGGAGGACTCGGTAACTTTGGAGCAGATGGACCGCGATATGGAATACGCACTCCTGCCGACGCAAGAAACCCGCAAAAAGTCCAGGAGGCATACCGGCAAGAAAGAGCAGACAAAGGCGGTGCCTTTCAGCAGCAGCAGGGACGCCCGCCAACAACGGCCGAGCAATACGTTTTGCATCAGCAAGGTAAGGCCGGTGGCCTTGCACTGTACAAGTATCCGAATGACCGAGCGGTTGACGTACTTAGTAAGTTTCACGGCGCCAACGCGGCAAACGTTGTCACCCGCAATGCCGGCAGTCCGGACATGACGGCCAAACAATTCACCGACATGTGGGAGCAGCGCGTCAACGCCAAGCTCCGCGAGATGGGCATTCAACAACCGCAAACACCGCAGACGCCTCAAGGACCACAGCGGTTGCCGCCGCGGCTCGATATGCCGAACCAGCGAACAGCAATGATGCCGTTCATGTCTGGCGTCCCGATGGCTCCTGACGATCAGGCATCGCTTGCGGAGCGATACGGCTTAGATTGGGTGTGACATGAGCGATGCGTTCGATCCCAATGTGCAGCCGCCGCCGGAACCGCCGCAGCCGACATCTGCACCGATCGAGTTCAATCCGTTCAATCCATTCCCGCGCTCGCCGCAAGATCCGCGGCGGTGGAATCTGGCGCCCGATCAACCGTCGAGTTGGCAGCTCGCGAGCAATGCTCCAGTTAGCCCCTCGGCCGACGATTCGCAAAATTTTTTGGGAAACAACCAACAACTCGCATCGCTTGAGGCCACTGTGCCGCCATCGAAGGCGCCACAGCCCCAGCCGCCGCCTCAACCACCGCCGCAGCCAACAGCGCGACCGGCGCCACCACAGCAAGGCAAGCCACCGCCGCCAACGCCGCCACAGTGGGTGCCAAACCGGCGGCAATTCTATAATCCGATATTGCCGAATCGCGGTCCTGAAGGCTGGGGTACCGCTCGGCAATTCCCGATGCTGCCACCGATCTGGCAAATACCGGATGTGTTGATGGGCGTCGGCCGTGACTTCGGCATGATGGGTGCGCCGATGCTCGCGCTGCTCGGCCTCGGCTTGGGGCGCTACGTCAAAGCGTTCATGGACGGTCTGCACAAAGGCCAGCGCGAATTCGCCAAGCAACACCGAGGGCATGCTAAGCGCCACGCTAAGGATCTCGATCAGCGCACGCAAGAAATGTTGGATCAATACCGCGCCGCATTTGCGGAATCGAGCGATCCTAACGATCAGCAGAATCTGGAACAGAAAATCCGGGAGATTGCGCAGAGCTACAACGATCAGAAAATGATCAATTCGCTGGATAACAACGGCATCCCCGGTGTGATTCAGATGCTCAATTGGATCGATGCCAAGCACGGCGACCTGCAAGCCGCAAACCGCGCCGACGACGAGCACGTCGCACGACTAGCGGCACAGAACCCGTTCATGCAGAACCCGGTAGACGATCTGGGCATGCCGGTCACACGCGAGCCGCCGCCATTTGAGACAAGGCCGATGCGGCTCGCTGGTCCGTTGCCGATTCCCGACACCGAAGACGTGCCTGATCCTGATGATCCCGACACCGCTGAAGGCCAAGCAAAAGAAGAAGCTCAACAAGCGACACCGCGGCCCGGGCCTGATCCCAACCTCGATAGAGATCCTGGGCCAGTAACCAGAGAAGAACAAAACGACCCGGCCGGAGCTGGTGCGCCGTTTCAGCATTTGCCGTTTGATCCGACGCGCCCACCGGAATCGAAACCAGATCCCTACGATCCGCAACGTAGAGCTTTGCCGCCCGGTACAGCAGACAAGCCACGCCCGATCCCGGGCGCGAAAGACCCGGCACTGACTTATCCGCCCGGAACGAGAACACTCGCGCAGCCGATTCAAACAGCGCAAGCCGACACTGGCACTGCGACTGATGCACCGTCGCCGGCTGAAACGGTAGCGGAAGATCAAGAACCGCTGGCCGGTGATCCGTTCACGCACGCCATGACACGCGCGGGCTTGAAAGCGGCGGGTGCACTGCCGGGATACGGCGTCCGTTCTGAAGATCCAGCAGTAGCGGCAGAGGCAAAAAAGCAACAAGCGCTGCGTGAAAAAGAAAAACAAGTAGCCGCCGCCGAGGAGCAGGCATTAGCGGCAGAAATGACGCCCGAGCTAGCACGCATCAAGCAAGAGAAGCCGGACGCCGATCTACGCATGATCAACGGCCTCGCCAAGCGAAAATTCTTGGGACAAATCTCTGCTTCTGAACTGAAAGATCTGTCCAAGCGTGGTCTTGCCGATTTCGTAGACCGTCGCGAACTCGAATTAGAACGCAGCGTGGAGGATATTATCGGCAGGGCACGCAGCGGTCAGTTGCCGCCCGATCAAGTGATGAACGAAATCACTAAGCAACTTGGTCCTCGCATGGCCGAGGAAGTGCAGTCGCTCCTCGATGGCCTAGGGTCGTCTCGCGCCAATCTAAAAATGGCGCCGTACGACAAACTCATTCCGCTGGCAAAAGCGGTTGATCCGAATCTGACCGATGCTTCACTCAAAGCTCGCATTTCGACCATGACTTATTGGGCAGGCCGCACCGGCACCCAGATCATTGCGCGCGGCGTTCATGCCATGGAGGTCGGTCAGGATCTGGAACACACACTCGCCAACCAACCGCCTTTTTGGAAGATCAAGGCATGGGAAAAAATGCGACAGTTGGGAGGTGACTACGGAGCGAGATTGGCGTCCGAAAGATTTCCCGAAGTTTCCCAGTGGATGGCTGATCTTGAGGCTGGCTCGAGAACTTTAAGCTCCGAAGCTAACTACGTCTTTGCCGCTGGGAACCCGACAATGGCGGAACGCGAACTTATGAAACGGAGCTTTGATTGGGCCGACCCTGAAAATTCCGTGAAGCTTGCGAGGGATTACCAGAAGTACATGGAGTGGCGGATGCAAGATAATAGGCGTCTGTTCTTGGCCGGAATGGGGTCGGCGCCTAATGCCAGTGCGATATTTGATCAAATGCTGGGGCCAATCGGCAAGAAATGGAACGCGATCCCGCCCGCTACGAAATCCCTTGATGAATTGGAGCGCGGTGAAACGGGTGGACCAAACCGCAGCGGCGGTCAGGTTCACGACTACAAGGAGTATTTTAAATAATGCCTGTCGTGCGGATGCCGAACGGCGATCAGGTGAATTTCCCTGATGATTGGTCGAAGGATCGGATCCAGGCCAAGATCAAAGAGAAATTCCCCGAAGCTAGCGCGAGGGATGTGCCGCGTGGCGGCTATGTCGGACAGACGCTCAAAGGGGCGGCGCAGTCCTACGCAGGATTAGCCGACCTCGCACTCACTGGTGGCGACATCACCCGCGATGTCCTCGGTCCAACCGCTAACATCATTCCAGGCCTCGGCGGCGCAGCGGCGACACTGTCGTCCATCATTCCATCGGACTGGCGCAAGCAGCTCACCGAGTTCGCTGATCAGCCGTACACGCCCGGATACGAAACCGCTGGCAGGATCGGCTATTTCGGCGCGCCGCTGGCCGGTCCAGCAAAACTTACGCAAGGGGGCATCAAGGCGGGCGCCAAGTTCGTCAAGGCCAATCCGGAGGCCCTGCCACAGGCCGCGCGCGTCGCTAAAGGGATGGCCGCAGATGCGGCAACTGGTGTTGTAGGTAATATGGCAATCGATCATTTTCTTGGTCATCTGCCGTTTGGCCTTGGTTACGTGCTTCCGGTCATCGTCAAGCATTATGTTGGCAAAGCGTTGAAAGGGAGCGGGACGAAAGCCGCAGAAGAGGTCGGTGAAGCAGCCGTCAAGGGGCCAGATAAAGGCGGACTGCCGTCAACACTAGAAAGAGACGCCGCGCGATTCCGCTCACCCGAGATGAAAGCCTGGAAGGAGAAATGGGCGCCGCAGGTAGAGGAATTCAAGAAAAGCATGGAGCCGCCGCCAGCCAAACCGCGCGTGCGCGTTCCAGCGCAAACTCGGCAAGTGCCAGAGCAATACAATTTCGGCAAAGCACGGGAAGACGCCGGTGACTGACGCCAAAGAGCGCAAGGCGATCTTTCTCGAGTGCATCGACGCCCTGCTCGAACATGTAAAAATCAACACCCGCATGGACATCCGGGACAGGATCGCGGCATTGTCGCTGTGCGATCGCGTGGTGGCGCGGGAGAAGACCGATGACGATGCCGAGCGAGCCGGTTCCAAAGTCCGCGAATATGCCCCGGCCCTCCAGGCGACCCCCAGAACTGGTCAAGGAGATCGTCGAAGCGGACCCCGTGACACCCGTGACAATGAGCCCGATGGGGGTGACGACCGAGAGGGCATGGACGGCGACACCGAGGACGCCGACGCCGGCATCCCCATCAGCCACTGAGCGGACCTATGTCGCTGGGGTGATGGGAACCGTCAACGTTCTCGCGCTAGTTCTGAGTGCCCGCCTAGTCGCGCTCGTAGCAGTCGCTGGCGCCATCGCTCTAGCGTGGTACGCACTGGGGGCGTCGGATATTCTTCTAGTTCAGTGGAGGACGATTGCCTTGGGAATATATGCCGTTGCAGTCTGTCTTCCCGCGCTTTGGCTCTCACTTCACCAGGCGAGAAGCCGCTAAAGCGGTAGCCTTTCCGCTGCACCCGCTTCCGGACGTTGGGGTGGATTCTCACTTGTCGTAGTCTTTCCAGTGCGGAGCGTCAGGTTCCCGACGAAGGAACTTGGGGATCGTCAGGTCGTCCGGTATTCGTAGCTCCTCCTCGGTATACTTTGAGGAGGCGCGGCTAGGCGCCTGGGAGGGCCTAGAAGCCGTTACAAGCGGTGGAGGGGGCGTAGGGGGCGGGTTAGCCGTTACAAGCGGTGGAGGGGGCGTAGGGGGCGGATTATCCGTTACAGCGTGGTAACCGGGCTCCCATGCCTCCAGGCTCGTTGTAACGGCTTTGGCGCCCTTCCGCTTGGCTCGTAGGCTGGCAAGGCGGCACTTCCCCGAGCAGAAGCGGGCCTCATTACGAGCGCTCTCATGTAACGGCTCTTCACACCATTCACAGTTCCGCATATGGAACTCCTTTGGAACCGCGGGGAACACGACTGCCTTGTCAAGCACTTCCCTGGTTAGCCGTGCCCCCACGGCCCAGACCCTGCTCCCCTCGATCCCCGACCACAGGGCCTAACCTCGCTAGCCAAACCTCTCGCATTTCCCTAGCGCGCCGCTTCTCCTGCTCCAGCTCGCCGATAAAATCGGCCAAGGCTTGCTTGAGGGTTTTGATAAACATCACATTGGGCAGAGTTTGGACGTATTTCGGCGGCCAATCCGGGTGGTAACTGTAGAAATGCACCGCGTCGAACCCGCCGATGAGGATCTGGCCTTGGACCTGACAGCGGTAGCGCTGCCATGTCTCCTCGTCCTCTTTGGCCAGCATGTATTCGACATGGGTCCAGGGTGCCGGAGCCTTGAGCTCGATCGCCTCCTTGTCATTGCTGCCGACGATCAAGCCGTCCGGTGAGCAGCCCAGTTTGCCGTCATCGCTGCGGATGAAGCCGATCGGCTCGACCAGCATCTGGGTATCGCGTTCGAACTGCTGCCGCGCGATGCCCTCCATGTTGATGCCGCGATCGAGCCAATAGCCCGCCTCGCCGGTAATTTCCCTTTCCGGCAGGTACTCGTTCATGACTGTTTCGGCGACCAAGCGCCACATGTAGCGGCGACGCTGCGAACTGAGCTTCATGCGGACGGGCGAGAGGATCTTGTGAAAATTACCGGCGGTAGGACGACCGATGTGCGCTCTTTTCCAATCGTCGCTGTTTTGCGGAAAGCGCTCGATGATGGGCATGTTTTTTCACCGGCTTGGGCATTGGATATTTGGCGACGATCCGGTTGATAGCAGCCGCGTCTTGCTGCCGAAACGCGCCTGTCACTTTGGCGAGGTAAGCGGCAGCGATTCTCAGTCGCGTTAGCCGGCGCATCGCTCATTGCTCCCTCGACAGTTCGACATCGTACTCCTCTTCCATCCTGGCCATCAGCCGCCGCGACACCTCCTCGTAACCGAGTCTGAAGCACTTGGCGCAAAACGCGCCATTGATCGCGACTTGGCTGTCGGGATTCAGCGGCTTGACCACGGCAAAGCCGCCAATGCCATCGCCGCCATCTGCGAATCCCACCAGTTCGTCACTGCAGATGAAGCAATGCGGCGTGCTGGTTCGGTTTTTTGTATGCCAGTCGCTGAAACAGTTCATGAAGTATTGTGCCTCCTTGTCGCCAGCGTCGGCCTTGTTGATCTCGTCATCGATTTGATACGCAGGCACAACATGCATCGCGTAGGCGTTATTCCCTGTTGCTTCCTTGCGGAATAGATTCATGCTCATGCCGGCTGTTCCTTCCCCGCGTCGGCGAATTTGTTCATCAGCTCTTTGTATATATTCTCGATGCGCTCGCGATCCGGCGGGAACAGTGAGGGCCAGATCGCGCCAAGATTTGTTTGTTTGTACGCGTATAGCGCGGTGTGACTTTCGCATCGTTGCATATCCTCGATAATCGAGTCGGCGTTGGCGTCGCTTTCGACCTCCTGGCGGTGTTCGATCACTTCGTTGTCGGCGTCCATCGGCTCGCCGTTGCCGAGCTTGCGATCAGTGTCGGGCGGCGCCTGTCCCATCTCGTCGCCAGTGTACAAGCCCGACATGTCCTGCGGGAACGCCTTGCGCAGTGCCAGGGCCTCCGCACATTTGGCCACCATCACATCAGGCATGGTTTTCCAGTTGCCGAAATTGCGATTGTAGGATTGGAAGCGCGCGACGCCCCAGATCGGCTTATCAGCAAACTCCTTGCGCAGCGCACCGACCCGAGCGGCGAACGGCGGGCCGCTACCGAGCCAAACGTTATTCCAGCTGCCGTTCTCATTGCACCATTCGGGGCCAACCTGCCCCGCATATTGACCGGAGCGTTCGGCGATCAGCCGTAGGCCGTCAATCGAGACAAGCGTGAACGGCGTGCCGTCCTTGAGCTTGATCCAGTAGATCTGGCGACTGAACGGGTCGAGCCGCGAGCGCGCAGCTTGATATAAGAACCAGCGCAGTTCCAGATCGGTAGCGCCGCGGCAGATCGTTTTCTTGATCAGATCAACTTGGTCGCGATTGAAGTATTCCTGATATTTCGTGACCTGGGTCATTTGTCATCCTCGTAGTGAGCGGATTGCGTCGATCATGTCTTGTGCTGCGGCGTGCATTTTTTGACTGCCAGCCTCGACGTTTTTATCAGCGAGAGCCACTTGGTCGCGGATCCGCTGAATAGCCTCGTGCAGCCGCTTGTGAGTTTCGTCGATCTCCTTTTCGAGCGCCTCGACCAACGCGGTTACGGCAAGTTTGTCTGCCAATGCAGGCTCTGGCATTGACGGAGCATTCCGGTGCCTCGAGGGGATAAACTTGGCCACAGCATCGCCCATGAGCTTATTCATGTCGCGTTCGTCGTCCATTGCATCCTCCTAGCAGAATGTATTATTGTAGGCTAATACGCTATCGTGTCAAGTTAGAGGGCAATACACTATGCGTGACGTCCATGTCGCCACACGGCTTGTGGCACAACTCGCAGCGCTGCAGCTTGACAACTACACGCTCGACAAGGTCAGGCAGCTTGATGATGCCTTGGTGCTGATGCCGATGGAAATGGTGCTCGGTGCGATCAAGTTCAGCAAAGGCGCGACCGTAGTAGACAAGTGCCGGATGATCGGCGTCACCCGCAGCACTTGGTACACATGGCTGAGGGGCGATTATCGGCCGAACAAGGTCCAGGCCGCGCGCCTGCAAAGGCTCACCAAGATCCCAGCGGAGAAGTTCCAAGGGCGGCGCTAGCTGCTTGACATTGGCCCTAGTTTCGTTACACCTAGTTTCGTTACTATTGGAGTAACGATATGGGCCGACCCCCGATCGGGAAACGGGCAATGACCAATGCCGAAAGGCAGCAGCGCTTCCGCGTGGGTCGGCCCAAGCCAAGGAGTAAAACCATGAACGAGGCCGTCAAAAAAGCGGAGGTTCTGCGCGAACCCCCGCGCATGCCACTCAAGCAAGAAGATTATATGGCGTTGCGGGCGCTCAAGCACGAGCGCACGATCAACGATTACGTTGAGGACATACACCTCAAGCTCATCGCCGATCAACACTACAACGACCTGCTGCATGCGATCTATGACGAGCAGGCCGTGACCGGACTGATGCGAGTCGATGATGTGCTCGCCGCGCAGCTAATCCAGAAATACGCTGTCGATAACAACGTTCTGGAAGTCGCCAGCGCGAAACTAGCGACGGTCGTCAAGGCGATGAAGGTCGTGCTGAGGCGCTACCGTGCATCACGCAAGATCCGCCGCAACACAGTCGGCGGTGTCGTCGTGGAAAGCGACGACGACAATAACGACAACGACGAATGACTGGGACTGCGTTAGAGAGCTTGCCGAGGCTGATCAGAGAAGCCTCGGCGGCTCTCGCCAAAGCGGAGAGCGCGGCCGAAGTGCTCGACGCATTCGACCGGGCGAAGTTCGCCTACGATCAGGCGAAGGCATTCGCTCATACCAACAAAGCCAAGGAAGCGTTCGACACCATCGTGCTCGCTTGCCGCCGCGTGCAGGCCGATGCGCTCAACATTGAGGTGCGCGCACAGTGTCGCCTGGCCGATGAATTTGACAGCGCACAATCGCGTGGCGAAGTCGCCAAGCGCGGACGTCAAAAAGGTTCTAAAAAAGAACATTTAGCAACAACTGCCGACATCGGCCTCACGCGCAAGCAAGTACACGAAGCGCGTCAAATTCGCGACGCTGAAAAGAAAAATCCCGGCGCGATCAAGAAGGCAATTGATCAGAAAGTCGCTGCCGGCAAGGAGCCGACTCGCGCCGATGTGAAGCGCGCTACCCGGCCGTCGCAGACGATCAAGCCGAAGCCGCCGACCAAGCGCCAGGAAGAAAATGCCGAGCGCAATCTGCGAATCATCGCGCTGGCGGACCAAGGCATGCCCGCCAACCAGATCGCGATAGAAGTCGATCTCGGCGAGCGCGTCGTCCATCAGATCATCGAGCATGAACGCGAACGGCGCGGCGCCGTACAGCAGGCTGCGATCGATCCCGCCACGCTGTCGATGACCGCCCAGGAAAAATTAGAAGCGGCCATTCGCCAGGTAAAACGCAAACTGGAAATCGAGTTTGAGCAGAAGGTCCAAGACGAGTGCGCGCGGCGGCTCAATGAGATCAGTCTGCCGTCATACGCCAAGGAGCTGCGTGAGCTCGAGCACGCGATCAAACACCGCCAGGGCAAAATGGACAAGGCAACCTATAAATTGATCTTGAGCTGCCTGCATCCTGATCTGGTCGAGGGCGAGGCCACCAAAAGACGCTTTGCTAAAGCTTTCGCGATCTTCTCCGACAAGGCCATGGTGAAGCGGTTATTGGACGAGCGGGAAAGCCCGACCGAGTTTACCGGCATGCCGCAAAACTATGCCGAATGGATGCAGGCCAAGGCCAAAGCAACGGCCGACCGCCGCGCCGCTGCTGCCGCACGCAAGGCCGGCAAAACCAACATCCAGAAACGCTGACTATCACGAGCGGCGGTGCCGCCGACCGCGCCGGCCTTTGCGCTTCC
>Ga0306924_10004039_pt1 | contig 14269 bp, 9 predicted proteins | sample sta12Can44000111_FD_203756 | JGI IMG/M metagenome (GOLD analysis project Ga0306924, IMG submission 203756) | Lab enrichment of tropical soil microbial communities from Luquillo Experimental Forest, Puerto Rico - statanox.12C.anox.44.000.111 (v2)... | ecosystem: Environmental > Terrestrial > Soil... | reverse complement strand
CGCCGGGTCCGCCATCGCTGCCTCGTTCGATCCCCCACAAGATGCTGAATTTTAACCCAGAATTACCGCAAGGCCGCTTAAAAACGCCACCTCATCCGGGGAATGCGGGGTAAAAGCATCCGACGTCCACTGGCCGGGGCTCGATACACGCCGGTTAAAGGTGAATTAGGGCAACCCCAGCTCGGCAGGATCAAGGTTGAACAGGATACTGCGCGGAATGCTGATGCCCGACGGTGGCTTGGCAATGCGGTCGAAGGTGGCCTTCACATCCTCGGCAGTCAGCTACGCTGCCGCGGGCGCATCACGTGATGGTGGTCGGCGGCGTAGAGTCGGCTCTCGGACTTGCTCTGGCCGGCAAGCGCGCGGCCGACCAGCACCAGTGCAGTGCGGGTGATGCGCGCTTCCTTCACCTTGGCGCAGATGTCAGAGAGGGTGCCGCGGATCAAGAGCTCGTCCGGCCAGCTGACGCGATAGGCGACGACCGCGGGACAATCGGCACCGTGAGACGGGGTCAGCGCGCGGACGACGCGCGCGAGGTTGGTGACCGACAGATGGATCGCCAACGTCGCCCTGCTTGTAGCGAGCCGCTCGATCGCCTCGCTTGCCGGCATCGGCGAGGAACGCGTCGCGGTGCGGGTCAGGATAACCGTCTGGGCGACTTCCGGCAGGGTCAGCTCGCAGCCGAGCGCCGCTGCGGCGGCGGCAAAGGACGGCACTCCCGGGGTCACGTCGTACGGGATGCCGAGCGCCGTGAGGCGCCGCATCTGCTCGGCGATCGCGCCGTAGAGCGAGGGGTCACCGGAATGAAGGCGCGCGACGTCGAGCCCGGCCGCGTGCGCGCGGCGCATATGGGCGATGATCTCGTCCAGGGTCAGGGGCGCCGTGTCGATCAGCCGCGCGTCGGACGGAGCCGAGGCGAGGATCGCACCCGGCACCAGCGAGCCGGCATAGAGACAAACCGGGCAACTCTCGATCAGCCGCAGTCCGCGCACCGTGACCAGGTCGGGAGCGCCAGGGCCGGCGCCGATGAAATGCACGGTCATTGGTAGTCGCGGAAGTAGCCGCGCGGTGTGTAGAGCCAGGGCGGATCGGTGTCGAGGCGGCGGGTGGTGCTGCTGCCGACAATGACGATGGTCAGCATGTCGACCTCGGCACCCACCAGCTCCGACAGCGTGAGGATATGACCTTCCTCGCCGGCACGCCCGAGATTGCGCCCGAGAAAGACCGGGGTCTGCGGCGGACGGTGGCGCAGCAGGATCGCTACCGCCTGGGCAAGCGGGGCCGCTCGGCGGGCCGAGCGCGGATTGTAGAGGGCAATGACGAAATCGGCCGCCGCCGCGGCTTCGAGGCGCGTGCGGATTACCTCCCACGGGGTCATCAGGTCGGAGAGCGAAACCACGCAGAAATCGTGACCAAGCAGCGCGCCGGCCCGGGCTGAAGCAGCCTGCGCCGCCGAGACCCCCGGACAAACCCGGATCGCGACGGTGCGCCATTCCGGTTTTGTCGCGCGGTCGAGCAATTCGAAGACGAGCGGGGCGAGCCCGTAGATTCCCGCGTCGCCCGACGAGACGAGCGCCACCGACCGCCCCTCGGCGGCGAGATCGAGCGCCCGACACACCCGTGCCGCCTCTTCACCGAGACCGCTCGCGTGACGATGCTTGCCAACGATGGCGCTGCCGAGCAGGTCGAGGTAGAGGCCGTAGCCGACGATGTCGGTGGCATCCGCCAATGCCGCGCTGGCCTCGGGGGTACGCCAGGCGGGGTCGCCCGGACCGATGCCGATCACGGCAAGCCTTCCCCGCGGACGCCCTATCACATCGGTGTCGATCGGCGCCGGCGCGCGCGCCACCGCGCAGGTCGCCCGGCTCGATTTGCGCTTGGGCACGACGAGCACGCCGTCTGGCCCGGCGGCGGCGAGGGCGGCTCCTTCCGCAACCCCCCAGCAACCGGTCGCGCGAAACGCCGCCGCCGACCGCTCGGACAGGCGTTCGGTCTCGGCGAGCAAGCGTGAGGCCGGAAAAAACCGCGCGGGCACGTGGAGAGAGGCGGCGAGCTGGTGAATCCCCGGTTCGGCGAGCTTCAGCTCGACCGACATCACCGCGGCGACCGCCGCCGCGGCCAGCCCCGCGTCGGCCAAGGTCGAATGCGCGAGCGCGGCGATCTCCTCGGCCGAGCAGCCGCGTTCGCAGCCGACGCCTAGCGCCAGGACCGGCGGGTGAAAGACCAGGGCGTCGGTCGCGGGATCGACATTGCGGTCGGTCACCACGACCCGCCGTTCGGCCTTTTCCACCCAGCGGGTTGCGCCTGCACGCAGCCAATCCGCGCCTCCCGTCTCCGCGATCAAGGCGACGGGCTCGCCTCGTAACAGCGCTGTGGTTATTGGCCGGACTTGTTCCGGGTCGCCGATGCGCCAGCCCGGCGGCGGCTCGTCGAGCGCCAGGCCGAGCCTCAGGTCCCCCGCCGTTGTGATCGCCGCTATCCCTCCGGTCAGCGCGGCGGCGGCACGGGCCAGCGCGTTTGCTCCATGGTGCCCGCCGACAAGCGGCACCGCGACCGAACCGTCCTCGGCCACTGCGACCACCGGCGGCTCTATCCGCTTGGCGGCCAGCAACGGCGCCACCGAACGGATCAGGATGCCGCTGGCGCAGAGCCCGAGGATCGGCCGCCCGGCTTGGAACAGCCCGGCGATGTGCGATGATGCCCGCTCGAAGCGTTCGTCCCAATCGGCCGGGTGCGCCCGCGGCCCGTGCAGCCGGGAACCCGGCAATCCCGCCTGCAGCAGTCGGCCGAGCGGCGCCCCGGCGGGACCGAGCACGATGATCGCGATGTCGTCGGGCAGTCTCTCGGTCACGGTACGGCAGCTCCCAGCAGCGTTTCTCGATCATCGTCGGGCTCGATCTGCTAGAGTGCTCTTGATTGCACCGGGGGTGAAGCCTTGCGGCACCTTTTGATCGGCCTTCTTTCTGCAAATCTAGCCCTGCCGGCGCTTGCGCAAGAGGAAGCAACGCCGGCGGCGGGGCTAATTCAGCCGATTGAGCCGGCCACCCCCGGGCCGGCTGCCGAGGCGCCGCCTAGCCGGGTCGGGCGGGTGAGCCTGGTCTCGGGCAATGTCAGAGTTCGCACCTCGCAGGAGTGGCTCGACGCCGGTGTGAACTATCCGCTTGCGGCCGCCGGGGCACTGCGCACCGAGGCGGAAGCGCGCGCCGAGCTCGAGATCGGCGATGATACGATCGAGCTCGCCCCAGACAGCGAAATCGAGATCGACAAATTGCAAGATCGAGCCATCGAAATCACCGTTGTCAGGGGACGGATTGGTATTGCTTTGCGCCGGCTCCCCGACGGCGAACGCGTCGAGGTCGAAGTTTCAGGCAACACCGTCCGGTTGCTGGAGCCCGGTCGTTACGACATCGAAGCCAGCACCGGACGCGTTGCGATTTCGCCAGAACCCGCGCCGTCCGATTACGACGAGACGCGTCTCGCGGCACCCTATTACGTCTCCCGATACGTGACCGGCCTTGCCGAGCTCGACGCCGCAGGCAGCTGGCAGAGCACACTCGAATATGGCGCTGTCTGGGTTCCCACCGGGCTGCCCGCCGATTGGGCGCCCTATCGCGACGGTCATTGGCGCTGGATTGCCCCTTGGGGTTGGACTTGGATCGACGATCGGCCCTGGGGATTCGCCACGTCTCATTACGGGCGTTGGGCCTTTGTCGGTGACCACTGGGCCTGGGTTCCAGGCAGCTTTGTTGGGGATCCCGTCTATATTCCCGCGGTGGTCGCCTTCCTTGGCACCGCCGGGGTGGGTTTGAGCGTCGCCGACAGCCCCGGCCCGGGTATTGGCTGGTTCCCGCTCGCTCCCGGCGAGGCATACTGGCCGAGCTACAGCCGTGATCTCGCTTACGTTCGCAGCCTGAACCAGGGCAGTGTCTTAGATCTCGAGACGATCCAGTTGGACGCCAACGGCGAACCGCCGGTCGAAGTCGTCGACGGACATTTTGCCAATCGCCGATTTGCCAGCGTGGTGCCGCGACCGGTGTTCGTCGATGGGGGTGCCGTGGCGCAGGCGTTGCTCACATTACCCGAACAGCGACTGCAGGACGCGCCAGTACTGATGGGTTCGCCGCAGGTCAGCCCGCCCGTCCGCCATGCCGCGAGCGCTGCTTTCGCGATTGCCCGGCCCAGCCGCACGGAGTGGGTGAACCACATCGCTGCGCTGGTGGCCCGCGGCATGCACCGGGCCAGAGCACTTCAGACCGCCTTTATGCATCGCCGGGACGCCGACCGGGCTTCTTGGCTGCACGGCGCCCATCTGCGGGCGCCGGTCTACGCCCAGGCGACTCAGCCGCGCCACTCGATCCTGCTCCGCGTTGCGCATGTCGCTCATGCTCCGGCGCATGGCGGGGCCGGGAAGGGTACTCGGTATTGAGCGCACGGCAGTGGAGCTAAAACGATGATCGACTTTCGCAGCGACAATACCGGCCAGGCCGCGCCGGCGATCCTCGAGGCGCTGATCCGGGCGAACCGCGACACTGCGTTGGGTTATGGCGGAGACGATTGGACGAAGGCACTGCAGCAGCACTTCTGCGAGCTCTTCGAGACGGCGGTCCGCGTCTTTCCGGTCGCCACCGGAACAGCGGCCAACGCTTTGGCATTGGCCTCGCTCGGCCCGTCATGGGGAATCGTCTACTGCAGCGAGGCCGCGCACATCAATACCGCCGAGGCCAATGCCACGGGGTTCTTCGGCGGCGGTGTAAAGCTCGTCGCCGTTGGCGGGGACCATGGCAGGGTCAATGCTGACCGCCTCGCTGAAGCATTGGCGGGTATCGCTCCGGGACAGATCCACCGGGGCCAGCCCAGCGCGGTCAGCCTGACGCAGGCAACCGATCTTGGGGCTGTCTATACGCTCGACCAGATCCGCGCCGTCGCCGAGGTGGCGAAAGGCCGCGATCTCAAGCTCCATATGGACGGCGCTCGCTTTGCCAATGCCCTGGCCCGGCTGGGCTGCAGACCGGCCGAGGCGACCTGGCGGTCGGGCATCGACATCATGTCGTTCGGGGCGACAAAAAACGGCGGCGCGCTGTGTGATGCGATAGTGGTCTTTGCGCCGGACCTTGCTGACGTTGTCGCCGTTCAGCTGCGTCGTGCCGGCCAGGTGTGGTCCAAGATGCGCTTTGCATCGGCCCAGCTGATCGCCTATGTCGAGAACAGTCTCTGGCTCGACATGGCCCGCGCTTCCAATGCGATCGCTGCTCGCATTGCGGCAGGGTTGCGCGACACGCCGGCTGCCCGTCTGCTGGCGCCGGTCGAGGCCAACGAGATCTTTCTCGAATTGCCAGGCGCAGCGATGGACGCGCTGGAAGCCGACGGCTTTCAGTTCTATCGGCGCAGCCGGAGCCTGGCCCGCTTTGTCTGTCGTTTCGACGCAACCGCCGCCGATGCCGATGCGCTCATCGCCTCGCTGACCCGCCACCTCATCGCTGCCGCCGCGCCGCGTGCCGCCGAATAGCGCGGCGATTATCCGGTTCAGCCGGGCCTATCGACGTATTCCGGCACCCGGTAATAGACCCACAAAAGGTTCGCGAGCAGTACCGCGGCAGTAATCAGAAACACCCAGCGCAGCCCTAAGGCTGCGGCAACGGCGCCGCCGGTCAGCGGGCCCATCGAGTTGCCGAGAAACATCGCCGATGCGGTGATGCCATAAACCGTGCCGCGCTCTGCCCGCGGGACGAGCCGCCCGACCAATGCATTGGCGGTTGGCAGGATGCCGCCGATGAACAGCCCAACCGCGAACCGCTGAGCTGTAAAAACCCAGTAATTGTCGGTGAAGGCCTGCGGCAGGGTCGTTAAACTCGCCCCCAGCAGCGCGATCAGCAATACCCGGCGATAGCCGATCTTGTCGCTCTTGTTGCCGAGGAACGGGGCGGCAACGACATTGGCAAGCCCGGTAATGGAGAAGGCGATGCCGCTCAGCGTGGCGAGATCGGGCCGCGCGCCGACTAGCTCCTTCACAAATAAGGTTATGACCGGCTGCACCGTGCGCACCCCGAACTGCGCCATCAGCAGTACGAAGAACAGCGCCAGCAAACCCGGTGAACGCGCTACTGCGATCAAGCTGCTTAGCAGGGCGCGCCCACCGCGCGCCTGCGCGGTGGCGACGAACCGTTCGTGCACGCCAAACCAGACGAAACCCGTCGACACCGCTATCGTTGCGGCGGTGCAATAGAACGGGATGCGGTAGCTCCCGCTAGCATCGGCCAAGAAGCCGCCAATCAGGGGACCGACCAGTGAGCCGACAAGCTGGCCGGTGCTGAGCCAGCCAAGTGCGAAGCCCAGCCGATCTTCCGGCGCCTGGCTCGCCACCAACGCGATTGCGGTGCTGGAAAACCCGGCGAAGACGCCCATCAGCGCGCGGCAGGCGAAGACTTGCCAGACATTGGTTGCGGCGCCCATCAAGGCGGCAAACACGCCGACGGCGATGCTCGAACGCAGCAGCATCAATTTGCGACCGTGCCGGTCCGCCAGCCGTCCCCACAACGGCGAGGCGAAGGCGGCGACAAAGGACGTCGTGCCGGCAAGGATGCCGGCCCACAGCGCGACCGCGCTCGCCGAGCCGACGCCGAGCACCGGCAGAAACAGCGGCATGATCGGGCTCAGCATCGAGAACGCTGCGGTCATGACGAACTGGATGCCGACCATCGCCCATAAGGTGCGCTGCCAGGTTATGGTCGCCGCCCCATGATGTCGCTCCTCGATCTCGCCGCCGCGCTCTCTGCCATCCGTAAGCCGCTCCGTTTTGGCCCGGCTGAAGCGTCCGACCGGGTCGGCGCGTTGTAAAGCAGGCTGCAATCATCGGCATCTGTTGCGACCGCCGGTCGGCATCCGGGCGCGGACGGAGGAAAAAAAGCTCACGACATTCGCGCATCGCTGCCATACACTCCCTGCAAGGCTCCGATACGGTGCCGGATTGATCGGGAGGGGGCCATGGCGGCGGTCGAGACGATGAAGTCCATCCCGTGGTGGAAGGAGCCGACCAAGGACCAATGGCTGGCCTGGTCCGCCGCCTGGCTCGGTTGGACGTTAGACGCCTTCGATTTCACGATTTTCCTGCTGATCATGCTGCCGATCTCGCAGGAGTTCAACGTCCCGCTGACGGCGGTAACAGCGGTTTTCACCCTGACCCTGTGGATGCGGCTGGTGGGCGCGACCGCGTCGGGCTGGCTCGCCGACCGGATCGGGCGGAAGATCCCGTTGATGATCTCGATTGGCTGGTATTCGCTGTGCAACTTCATTGCCAGCTTTTCCCCGACATTCTGGTTTCTGTTTCTGTTTCGCGCGTTGCTCGGCATCGGCATGGGAGCGGAATGGCCGTGCGGCGCTGCGCTGGCGATGGAACAATGGCCGATCCGCTCGCGCGGATTTATGGCCGGAGTGCTGCAGGCCTCGTGGGGTCTCGGCGCGCTTTTGTCTAGCGCGGCCTACGCCTTGCTCTATAACTCGATCGGCTGGCGCGGTCTGTTGATGATCGGCGTGCTGCCGGCGCTGTCGATCGTCTATGTGCGCCGCTTTGTCAAAGAACCGCCTGTCTGGGTCGAGAACCGAAGGCTGCAGCGCACTCAGCAGCGCGAGGTCCGCGTCCCGCTGATCAAGATCTTCAAGCGGGGGCTGCTCTACAACACCTTGACGGCATGCTGGTGGATGGCCAGCGCATTCATCGTCGGCTACTCGGTCGGCGGGATGTTCCCGACCTACCTGCAAAAGGATCTGCAACTCAGCCCGGCGTTGGTTGCGCTGCCGGTCATGCTGCAGAGCATTGTGTTCTTTTTGTCGGGTTCGTTCTGGGGGATGGTGGCGGACCGTGTCGGGCGCCGCATCGCCATCATAATCCCCGCTCTGCTGACGATCCCCGTCGCTCCGTTGTACTTGTTGACCGGCGACTACACGATGATCGTCGTATGGTTCACCGTGCAGGGGGCGTTCGGCGGTGGCGGCATGCACACGCTGTACCCCGCTTACCTCTCCGAGCGGTTCCCGACCGAAGTGCGCGCGACGGCAAGCGGCTTTGTCTATCACCAGGGCGCAATCTTTGGCGGGCTGACGGCTCCGGTCATCACCTATTTCGCCGTCAATTGGCATACGGGGTTTGCGATCCCGATGCTGGTCGGCACCGTGCTCGCCAGCATCAGTGTCGCGCTCGCGGTGATGGCCGGCCCGGAAACTCGCGGCAAGATTCTGACCGCCGAACTATCGGTCGCTTGAATGCACGGCTGAATCAGCCGCGTGCTCTGCTGATAAATTAATCATAAAAAACAACAGACAATTGCACATCGCTGCTCTACGATAACCGCAAGGCTTCCAGTCGCGGAGCTCGGTGAGCGGAGGTGGAGTGATGTCGGCGGTCGAGACCCTCAGAGACATTCCCTGGTGGAAGGAGCCCACCAAGGACCAGTGGTACGCCTTTGTTGCGGCATGGCTCGGCTGGACCCTGGACGCCTTCGACTTCACGATTTTCCTGCTGATCATGCTGCCGATCTCGCAGGAGTTCAACGTCCCGCTGACCGACGTCACGATCGTTTTTACCTTGACCCTGTGGATGCGGCTGATCGGCGCCACCGCCTCGGGATGGATGGCTGACCGCATGGGGCGCAAGGTGCCGTTGATGATTTCGATCTTCGGCTACTCGATGTGCAATTTCATCGCCGGGTTTTCGCCGACCTTCTGGTTTCTGCTGTTGTTCCGTGCGCTGCTTGGCTTCTTCATGGGTGCGGAATGGCCGGCCGGCGCGTCCCTGGCAATGGAGACTTGGCCCATTCGTTCGCGCGGCTTCATGAGCGGCGTCCTGCAAGGCTCCTGGGGCCTCGGCTTTCTGCTGTCGAGCGCGATCTATGGCCTGTTTTACAAACACATCGGCTGGCGCGGCATGTTATGGGTCGGTATCGCGCCGGCACTGGCTCTCGTCTACATCCGCTACTTTGTAAAGGAGCCCGCAGTCTGGCTCGAGAACCGCCGGTTGCAGCGCGCCCAGCAGCGCGAAGTCAGGGTGCCGCTGCTCAAGATCTTCAAGCCCGGTATGCTCGGCAACACCGTGACCACCTGCTGGTTTCAGGCAGCGGGGTTCGTCACCTATTATTCGATCAATGCGCTGTTCGCGACGCATTTGCAGAAGGATTTGGGCCTGAGCCCGGCGGCGATCGCGACCCCGCTGATCCTGGCGAATTTGTTTGTGTTTCTGGCGAGCTCGGGCTGGGGATGGGTGTCGGACAAGCTCGGCCGCCGTCCGGCGATGATCATTCCGGCGCTGTGCGCGATCCCGTTGGTCCCGATCTATCTGTTTGCCGGCAACTTCACCTGGGTCGTTATAGCCTTCATGCTGCAAGGGCTGTTCGCCGGCGGCGGCATGTACGGGCAGGTGCCGAGCTATCTGACCGAGCGGTTTCCAACCGAGATCCGCGGCACCGCGACCGGCTTCTGCTATCACGTCGGGGCCATCCCCGGCGCGATGGTGCCGCCGATCCTGACCTATTTCGCGGTCAATTGGGATCTGGGCTTCGCGATCCCGATGCTGATAGGGACTCTGTTCGGGCTGGCCAATTTCATCTTGTCGCTTGTGTTCGGCCCGGAGACCAAGGGGACGGTCATGGTCGCCGAGCTGTCGGTGGCCTGACCCGGGGCCCGTGCGATAGGTGTAGGAGTCCGCTGAGACAAGTACATTGAAGAGGAGGCTTGAGTTATGGCGGCGGTTGAGAGCGTAAAGGATATTCCGTGGTGGAAGGAGCCGACCAAGGAGCAGTGGTACGCCTGGTGGGCGGCGTGGCTGGGCTGGACCCTGGACGCTTTCGATTTCACCGTGTTTCTGCTGATCATGGTGCCGATCTCTCAGGAATTCGGCGTGCCGTTGAGCGAGGTCGCCTTTGTACTGACCCTGACCCTGTGGATGCGCTTGATCGGCGCGGTTGCCTCCGGCTGGCTCGCCGACCGGGTCGGTCGAAAAATCCCGTTGATGATCTCGATCCTCGGCTACTCGCTCTGCAACTTTATCGCCGGGTTTTCGCCGACATTGCTATTCTTGCTGATCTTCCGCGCATTGCTCGGCATTTTTATGGGAGCGGAGTGGCCTGCCGGGGCGGCCTTGGCGATGGAGAGCTGGCCGACCCGCTCTCGCGGTTTCATGAGCGGGGTCCTGCAAGGCTCGTGGGGGATCGGCTTCGCGCTGTCAGCCTTAATTTGGGGCCTCTTTGTCGGCTATATCGGCTGGCGTGGCATGCTCTGGGTCGGTGTATTGCCGGCGCTCTCGGTGTTTTATGTGCGCCGGTATGTCAAGGAGCCCGCGGTCTGGGTCGAGAACCGGCGGCTGCAACGTACTCAGAACCGCGAGGTCCGCGTGCCATTGCTCAGCATCTTTAAGCGGGGCCTCTTATTCAACACGCTGACTGCCTGCTGGTGGATGGCCAGCAACTTCATCCTCTACTACTCGCTCACTGCGCTGTTTGTCCCGCACCTGCAAAAGGACCTGAACCTCAGCCCGACGCTAGCCTTCTGGCCGGTTTTGTTCTTCAACCTCGTGGGCTTTGTAGCGATGGGCTTTTGGGGTTGGACTGGCGATCGCCTCGGCCGACGCTGGTCGATGATCATTCCGGCCGCGATCGCGGTTCCGATCGCTCCGCTCTATTTGCTCACCACCGACTTCAGTTGGATTTTTCTCGGCTATGTGCTGCAGGGGGCGTTCGGTGGAGCTTTGTACAGTCAGCTCCCGAGCTATCTCTCTGAGAGGTTCCCGACCGAGGTGCGCGCGACGGCAAGCGCCTTCTGCTACCATCAAGGGGCGATCTTTGGCGGCCTCGTGCCGCTCGTGCTGACCTTCCTTGCCGAATACTACCAGGTCGGGCTGGTCATTCCGATGCTAATTGGAACCGTGGCGGCTGCGACCAGCGTCGTTATCGCGCTTCTGATCAGCCCGGAGACGAAGGGCACGGTTCTCGTGAGCGAGCTACAGGTCGCTTAGAGCTCGGCTTTCACGCTTTATGGATCTCTCCCGGCGGGCGCTGAGAGCGGCCCGGGAGAGGCGGCAAGCGTCATTGATCTTGCCGTTCGTGTCGAGGTGCGTAAGCCGGGCCTAAAGGACGACCGAGGCAAGTGAGCCTGCCCTACTCCTTTTCGCCGCGCTTGCCGGGTTAGGCGGCGTCGGCTGGCTGAAACAAAGAGGGGAAGGTTTCTCAGCTAGATTAGAGGGTGTCGTGCAGCAGCCATCCCGGCAGGTTGTAGGTGAGGCGCGGGTTGGGACCGCCCTCCCACGGCGCCGCGGCGGTGCACACGACCCCGATCGCCGTCCCGATCTCCGTGACGATCGGCGAGCCCGACATCTCGCTGCGGATGCCCTCGGCGGCGTGGGTGATCCATAGCGGCCCGCCGAAATGCCGGGCTGTGCAGGAGAACCACCGGCGGCCGTCAAGCGACAGCAGCCGGGCCGGTACCCAGAAATTGACCGGGTTCCGGAGGGAACCGCCGATCAAAAGCGCCGTCGCCGTCTCCGTCAGCGTTCTGTATTCATCGGCGTGTGGATTGTCAGGCGAACCGAGCACCGCGATGTCGGCGATCGGATCGACGAAGCGACACACCACCCACGCCCGGGGTTCGTCCCCGAGGCGGGCGAGGAGCGGTCCGTAGGTGCGCTCCTTGGGCTCGAAAAAGGACTGGGCCGGCGGGAGGAACGGTAGGCAGCGCGCGGCCGTGATGACGAGGCGCTCGCCCGCACCCTCGACTACAAACCCGTGTCCGCTACCAGCGGTGATGACACCTGCTGTCAGCATCTCGAAAATCATGGTTTCCTGCTTTTAACCTCGATTATCTACCACTGATGCTTGACGATTATATTCCCGCACCGGGAAGTCATTTTGCGCAAGTTCCCGATGCCTATGCTTGATATCGACGATGCCGCCCCACACGACGTTGAACCGGAATGGGCGTCTGAGCTATAGCTGCATCGGGGTCCGCTGACTCGGCCGTCGATTCGCTTGCCAGCCAGCACGGTTATTTCGGCAGCAGTAGCCCAACAACGGCGGCGATGAGCGTTCCGCGAAAGCTCGGGGTGTTCCTGGTTAGTTCTCGACAGTCGCCCGCCGAACGTGTATAACTGCCGCCGTTTAGCAGGGTGCGACACAGGTCATGGATTCGAGGCCTCCCCCGCCTTCGCGGCGGTACGGCCGGAATGACGGCTCACGAAGCCGAGAGGGCTTGTCCGGGCCGGTGCTGCATCAGCGCATCAGATCAATCGTTACCTCTGACCCCGATTTTATGGCTCGGAAATGCCGTGTTCGAAAATTCCGCTGCTATTCCCCTGCCAAGGCGCTTTTCAGGCGTGAAATTCCCCTGCCAAAACGACCCGCCTTGGATTTGTATGTTATTGATCGGGCAGGTTTTATTGGCTTTGAGACACATCGTTTTGCGCTTCGGATGAGAATTTTCCCTGAGAGCAGGGGAAATTCGAGAGCGCGCCGGATCACTCTGCTTCGGTCACAATCGCCGGGTCTGCCGCCCTGCCGGACGGCGGATTACGCCACCCGGCGGCTCTTCACGCGGGTTTTCGAGACGCCCTCCTCGTCGAACAGCTCGGCGAGCTTTTCCAGCATGACGCCGCCGAGCTGCTCGGCATCGACGATCGTCACGGCGCGGCGATAATAGCGTGTCACGTCATGGCCGATGCCGATCGCGATCAATTCGACCTCGCCCAGGCGCTCGACCTCGGCGATCACCTCGCGCAAGTGTTTTTCCAGATAATTGCCGGGATTGACCGAGAGCGTCGAGTCGTCGACCGGAGCCCCGTCCGAAATCACCATCAGGATGCGCCGCTGCTCGGTGCGTTCGAGGAGGCGGTTATGCGCCCAGCGCAGCGCCTCGCCATCGATATTCTCCTTGAGGATGCCCTCGCGCAGCATCAGTCCGAGATTGCGCCGGGCGCGTCGCCACGGGGCGTCGGCCGCCTTGTAGACGATGTGGCGCAGATCGTTGAGCCGGCCCGGGTTGGGCGGTTTGCCCGCGGCGATCCAGCGCTCGCGCGACTGGCCGCCCTTCCAGGCGCGGGTCGTAAAGCCGAGGATCTCGACCTTGACGCCGCAGCGCTCCAGGGTGCGGGCGAGAATGTCGCCGCTCATCGCCGCAACGGTGATCGGCCGGCCGCGCATCGAGCCGGAATTGTCGATCAATAACGTGACGACGGTGTCGCGGAACTCGGTCTCGCGTTCGCGCTTGTAGGCCAGTGGCAGGATCGGGTTGGCGACGACGCGCGACAGACGCGCGACGTCAAGCAGCCCCTCCTCGAGATCGAATTCCCAGGCACGGGTCTGCTTGGCCATCAACCGGCGCTGCAGTCGGTTGGCCAGCCGCGCGATTACACTCTGCAAATGCGAGATCTGCTGGTCGAGCAGGTGGCGCAGCCGCGACAGCTCGTCCGAGTCGCATAGCTTGTCGGCGTCGATGACCTCGTCAAAAATCGCGCTGAAGCGCCGGTACACCGCGGTCTCGTCGGGGCGTCCGCGCGGCATCACCCCGGGACGGCCGGGGCGGCCGGGATCGTCGTCGCTCGAACCGGGCATCATTTCACCTTCACCCGCTTCGGCGGCGTCCTGAGCGTCCTCGGCCTCGCCGTCCATCGGCGAGCCGTCGGCCGAGTCCTGGGCACCCGTGGTGGCGTCTTCGCCCTCACTCTGGTTCTCGCCGTCGGTTTCTTCGCCGCCCTGCTGCTCGTCGCTTTCCGACTCGTCGTCGACGTCGCCGAGCTCGAGCTCGAGCTCCTGCAGCAGTCTGCGGGTCGCCCGCGCGTAGGCGTCCTGATCGAGGATCGTACGGTCAAGCTCCCCGAAATCCTTGCCGATGCGCCCCTCCAGCCAGGGGCGCCAGAGATCGACGACACGTCGCGCCGTGGGCGGCGGCCGCTCCCTAGTCAGCGCCTCGCGGGTCAGCAGGCGCACGGCCTCAGCCATCGTGCTGTCGGTGCGCTCGGTGATCCGTTCGAACCCTTGTCGGCGATACTGCTCGTCGAGCATCGCCGCCAGATTGGTAGCAACCCCGGCCATGCGCCGGGCACCCAGAGCCTCGACCCTCGCCTGCTCGACGGCCTCGAAAACCGCCCGCGCCAAAGGCGAGCTCGGCACACGTTTACTATGCACCGTATCGTCGTGATAGCGCAGTCGCAGCGCTACGCTGTCGGCGGCGCCGCGCAACTGCGCGGCCTCATCCGCCGGAAGGTCGCGTGGCGGGTTCGGCAGCTTCACGCGCG
>Ga0306924_10004037_pt1 | contig 14270 bp, 11 predicted proteins | sample sta12Can44000111_FD_203756 | JGI IMG/M metagenome (GOLD analysis project Ga0306924, IMG submission 203756) | Lab enrichment of tropical soil microbial communities from Luquillo Experimental Forest, Puerto Rico - statanox.12C.anox.44.000.111 (v2)... | ecosystem: Environmental > Terrestrial >... | reverse complement strand
GCCGGAGCCGTGGGGATCTGCGTCCAGAAGACGTCCGAGGCCGAGGCGCTCGGGGCGGCGGGGATCGCCGACATCTTCATCACGAACGAGGTCATCGCGCCCTCGAAGATCGAGCGCGTCGCGACGCTCGCCCGGACCCTCACCGCGCGCGGCGGCCGGCTGGCCATTGCCGTGGACAGCGCCGAGGGGGTCGCGCGGCTCCATGAGGCGATCCGGCGAGCAAGCGCCGAGATCGACGTCTTCGTCGAGATCGACGTCGGTCAGGGCCGCTGCGGCGTCCCGGCGGCGGACCGCGATCCGAACGCCGCGCTCGGCCTGGCGCGGCGGATCGACGCGAGCTCTGGCCTGCGCCTCGCGGGTCTGCAGGCCTACCACGGAAAGGCGCAGCATCTCCGCTCCCCGGAAGCGCGCCGAGCCGCGGTCGCCGGCGCGGTCGCGGCAGCTCGGGCGACCCGCGAAGCGCTCGAACGAGCGGGCCTGTCCTGCCCGCTCGTCACGGGGGCGGGCACGGGGACGTACATGCTCGAGGCGGCGAGCGGCGTCTACGGCGAGCTTCAGGTCGGCAGCTATCTCTTCATGGACCGCGACTACGCCGAGAACGACTGCGACGCCTCGCACTCGCACTTCGAGCACGCTCTCTTCGTCCTCGCGCAGGTCATGAGCGTCGGGCCGGACCGTGCGGTCGTGGACGCGGGGCTCAAGAGCCACGCCGTCGACTCCGGGATGCCCCGTGTCCATGATCCGGCGGGGCGGCGCCGCTTCGCGTTCGAGGACGGCGGCGATGAGCACGGGATCCTGCGCCCGCTGGACCGCGCGCCTCTTCCCGGCCTCGGTGAGACCGTCTGGCTCATCCCTGGCCACTGTGACCCCACGGTCAACCTGTACGACCGCTACGTGGGCGTGCGCGGTGGGCTCGTCGACGGCCACGTCGAACGGGCCATCGCGATCGACGCCCGGGGAGCGGTCACGTAGCTCATCTGCTCGTGGAGGGACGGGCTACGGCTCGAGTCCCGGGCATAGGTAACCCGCCGACTCTCACGTCTTGACGTAGACTTTGCACCTGCCTCGAAACGACCGTCACGGCTTCCGGGCGATGAGCGAGCTGATCAACTTCACCGTCCCGTTCGGCGCCGGGAACTCGCCTCGCTTCGAGGATTGCACAGCCCAGCCGGCGAACGCGCGTTCCAGCTCGTCTGGGGTGAACAGGTAGTAGCGGTCCCCGTCGAACACGTCCGTGAACGTCGTGCCCTGCAGAAGTACCGTCACCATTGCATGACCTCCCCGACGGACGGCGCGCTGGAGCTTCTCCAGGAGTCCGAGCGCGATGTCGCGCGGGAAGAACATGAGGATACCGATGGCGACCACCGCGTCGAAGCTGCCGTCCACGTCGTAGGTGGCGATGTCGTGTTGCACCGCCGTGATGTTCAGCCCCTCGGCGCGTGCCGCGGCAGCCACGTGCTCGACAGCGGTGGAGCTCGCATCGACCGCGATCACCTCGCAGCCCTTCCTCGCAGCCGCGACGCTGAGACTGCCCATCCCGCATGCGAGGTCGAGCACACGCCCAGATAGGAACGGTAAGGCTGCTTGCTGGAACGAGTTGAGGGCGAGCTCGCTGGAGCTGGCGGATCTGACCTGCGCCTTGAAATGCGCCTCGAAGAACTCGACCGTGCGGTTTGCCATCCTTGAGGTCTAGCCGGGCGCCTCGGTGGCGGCACTGACCAGGAAGAGTCCCCGCGCGCAGCGTTGCGCGGCACAGCTGGTCAGCGAGGTCGAGACCGCGGCCGGCCCCGGGAATCCTGGACCAGGTCCATGGGCGAGACCCGCAGGGCCTTCGCGACCGCTTCCAAGGTCTGAAGTGGCGGCGAGCGCTGGGCGTGCTCGAGCATCGAGATGTAGCTGACCGAGACGTTGGCGGCCTTGGCGACGGCGGCCTGCGACAGCTTCCGGGCCGTCCGGACCGCGTAGAGGTTCTGGGCGACCGTCTTCGAGAGGGACATGGCGCAGCACTCCGGCATTGCTAGGTGAACACGCTATGTGACATCGGCGGCAGCGGCCTCGCGGTTCCGCGCGCGAGCTGGCGCTGAACCGAAAACACCCATCACGGCATCATCCGGCCTGCGGAGGGGGCGGGGGCGCTGCCGGTGGTGGCGAAGGCGGCACGGACGGCTGCGGTGGCATCGGCGGAGGTGGCTCGGGCGCTGCGCCTAGAGCTGCCGATGGAGGTGGTGGCACGAACTCGCCGTGCGTCCCGCGGAGCCGGGCGGAGAGCACCCGGCCCGAGTAGCCGTCGAGCACAACGATGGCCCGGTCGCGCCCGCCGGCACCACCGAGGTCCACGTGCCATCGGGCGCGCCGATCGAGGCGGGCCACGTAGGTCACATCGATGATGAGACCGTGCGAGCGGGCGTGCTGCGCCGCGATGGCGACGGCCTCGGGCTGCGGGAGAATCCTGGGAGGCGGCGGGCGTGGATGCGCCTCCACGACGCAAGCGCAGGCAAGCAGCAGCAGGCCGGCGGGCTGAAGTCTCATGCTGGCCCTTGAACACCTGTGGGCAGAGAAAGTTTCAGCGATGCCCGTGCCCGCCGCCTCGAACGAGCCCACGCCCGACGGACACCGCGTGCGCCGCGAAGGCAGCTCGAACCGGTGCCGAACGCATCCCGTGGAGCGCGAACCCGGCGCGCGAAAGGCGCCAGTCGGTGCTGATATCGCCACGGCGCGCGCCACGGCCGCGGCCGTGCGAGGCGCCTCCAACACCCAAGTGCTTGAAATCAGGAGCCGGTAACAGATCGATGAGCGGCTCTCGGTGAGTCATCCCGAGTCGGCCCCGACAGCGCGTTTCCTAGAAGAATGCTTCGAGGACGGCGTCCGGCACCGTGATGAAGAGACTGCCTGTCGCCGGAACGAAAGCGACACCGGCGGGCTGGAAAATGCAAGCGGGCAAGGGTCCCGCGATCGTCCCGCTCTCCCCAGCCGTCCCGACCACCGTGGTCACGACCCCTGCAGGCGTGATCTTCCGGATGGTGCTGTTGTACGTGTCCGCGACGTAGAGGTTGCCGGAACCGTCCGCCGCCACGCCCATCGGGTTGTTGAAGCGCGCAGCCGAACCCATGCCGTCGGTGATGCCAATCTGCCCAGCCGACCCCGCCAGCGTGCTCACCACCCCCGCACGCGTGATCATCCGGATGGTGCTGTTGATCCTGTCCGCAACGTAGACGTTGCCGGAACCGTCCAACGCGACGCCAGAGGGATAGTAGAAGCGCGCGGCCGAACCCGTGCCGTCGGTACTGCCAGTCTGCCCAGCCGACCCCGCCAGCGTGCTCACCACCCCCGCAGGCGTGATCATCCGGATGGTGCTGTTGTACTCGTCCGCGACGTAGATGTTGCCGGAACCGTCCAATGCCATGCCGGATGGGCCGTTGAAGCGCGCGGCGGAACCCGTGCCGTCCATGCTGCCAGTCTGCCCAACCGACCCCGCCAGCGTGCTCACCACCCCGGCGGGCGTGATCTTCCGGATTATGTCGTTACCTGAGTCCGCGACGTAGACGTTGCCGGAACCGTCCACAGCCACGCCGAACGGTTCGTGGAAGTGCGCGGCCGAACCCGTCGCATCCACCAGGGTGCTCACCGCCCCCGCAGGCGTGATCTTCCGGATGGTGCTGTTGAACGTGTCCGCGACGTAGATGTTGCCCGAACCGTCCACCGCCACGCCCTGCGGGTTGTAGAAGCGCGCGGCCGAACCGGTGCCGTCGGTGCTGCCCGTCTGCACGGCCGACCCCGCCAGCGTGCTCACCACGCCCGCAGGGATCGTGATCTCCCGGAGGGTGCTGTTGTACGTGTCCGCGACGTAGACGTTGCCGGACCCGTCCACCGCCACGCCCTGCGGGATGTAGAAGCGCGCGGCCGAACCCGTGCCGTCGGTGGCGCCAGTCGGCCCAGCCGACCCCGCCAGCGTGCTCACCGCCCCTCCAGGCGAGATCTTCCGGATGGTGCTGTTGGACATGTCCGCGACGTAGAGGGTGCCAGAGCCATCCACCGCCACACTGGACGGCCAGTTGAATCGTGCCGCCGAGCCGGTGGCATCGGTGCTGCCAGTCTGCCCTGCCGACCCCGCCAACGTGCTCACCACCCCCGCGGGCGTGATCTTCCGGATGGTGGAGTTACCCGAGTCCGCCACGTAGAGGTTGCCGGAACCGTCCGCCGCGACGCCGTAGGGCACGCTGAAGCGCGCGACCGAACCCGTGCCGTCGGTGCTGCCCCTCTGCCCAGCCGACCCCGCCAGCGTGGTCACCACTCCCGCAGGCGAGATCTTCCGGATGGTGCTGTTGTACGTGTCCGCGACGTAGACGTTGCCGGGCCCGTCCACCGCCACGCCGAACGGGTGGCAGAACTGCGCAGCCGACCCCGTGCCGTCGTTGCCGCCACACTGCCCAGCGGATCCCGCCAGCGTGCTCACCACCCCCGCGGGCGTGATCTTCCGGATGGTGTCGTTGTACGTGTCCGCGACGAAGACGTTGCCGGACCCGTCCACCGCCACGCTCTGCGGGTTGTAGAAGCGCGCGGCCGAACCGGTGCCATCGGTGCTGCCAGTCTGCTCAGCCGACCCCGCCAGCGTGGTCACCACTGCCCCAGGCGCGATCTTCCGGATGGTGCTGTTGAACGTGTCCGCGACGTAGACGTTGCCGGACCCGTCCACCGCCACGCCGTACGGATAGCTGAAGCGCGCGGCGGAACCGATGCCATCGCGGCTGCCCGCACCAGACCGGTCTTCCTGCCAATACTGTCAGGTCCGGGGCAGCGTTAGAGCTGCTCGAGCGGCCACACGCGGTTGAAAATAGCGGCACGCTGAGTACCAAGGCAGCGCCAAGGCATCTCGCCATAGAAGCCCCCTCGATCGCGGCAACGGAACGTAGCACGAACCACGCCCCTCCGCGCTGCGGTTGTAGGAGCCGGCTTGCCGATGGGAGCCCGCGGGCTTCTGAACCACCGACCGCTGAACCACCGACCGAGAGTAATTCGGCTTCGTCATGCGCTCGAGAACGATCGCGCCAGCTTGCGTCAGGGCAACCCGTTTCAAGCCCGCGGAATCCCGTGGATGACGCGGCATCGCCGCGTCATCTCGGGTTCGCGATTACTCTCGGTCAGGGCGGGGGGGCCTTCGACTGCGGCTTGCCTCTCGGCGCAAGCACGGCGTTGCCCTTGCAACGACGAGCGCCGGCAGCGGGGCTGGCTGCGCCTTGCACGCGGATGAGCAGGTCGGCGAGGCAGTGAGGACCCGAGGACCCCGACCGAGCGTAATTCCGCGGAGCTACCTGTCGATCACCTTCAGACCAGAGAGAAACGTCTTCTCGCTCTCGAATGGGATGAAGAGGACGTCGCCCCTTCCGCTCTCGATGATCGCGTGAATGACGGCACCGGCGTGCGGCGCGTCGGGCTGGCTCTCGTAGAACAGCCTGGGCGCCTTCTGGACACCGTCCTTCGGAAGCCAGAGCCCCCCCGTGAAGAAGCCGACCGTCCCGCCCCAGGAGCCGGCATCGACCTTCGCATCGCCCTTCATCAGGTATTCGTCGGCGTACTTGTCGATCAGCTTCACGACACATCGACCCGGGCCCATGAAGTACAGGCCGTCGTCGTCCTCGGCCGCCAGCGTGTACACGCCGGCGCGGAGGCCCTCGACCCACTTGTACCCGAGGCCGCGAACCTCCGTTCGCGTGTAGTCCTTCGCCAACGTGAAGACCTGCTCCCGCTGCGGCTTCTTCAGGTCCGCCATCTTGTGGGCGCAACCGACGGTTGCGGCCAGCATCAGAGCGACCACGGTTCTCATGTCCTGCCTCCGGTTCACGCAGGGTGCCTCGCGCCATCGGCTCCGGGATCGCTGCCGATGATAATTCAGAGTTGCCAGATAGTTAATTTCCAAACGACGTGCCGTGCGATGCTGCGCGTGCGGGTTTCGGTAACTTCGTGGCAACGGAAGCGTCACACTTTCGAAGGGTCAGAGAAGTCAGCTCCAGGTCCGCGGAATCCTACGGATGTTCGGCACCTCGCCAAGCCGCCGATCCACGAGAAGCTACAGCTGCTGCTCGCGGAGCTCGGCTCGTAGTTGTCGTGCATCGGAGCGGGATCGTGAGCAACCACGCGACGCGGCACCTGCCAATCGTCGGTCGATGCGCGATCAGAGCAGCAGCGGCACGACGACGGGGGCCACGAGCGAGGTGAGCACGGCCGCGAGGCCCATCGCGATCCCCGCGGCGGCGCCCTGCAGCTCTCCCTCGCTGACCGCCTGAGCCGTTCCCTGCCCGTGAGAGATCGTCCCGAGAGCGAGCCCCCGCGCGAGCGGCGAGCGAATCCCCGACCTGTCCATCAGCCAGGGTCCGAGCATCGCGCCGATCAAGCCAGTCGCGATGACGAACCCGGCGACGAGCGTCGCGTCTCCGTGGACGATCCGGGCGAGCTCGACCGCGATCGGCGCGGTGACCGACTTCACCCCGATCGAGGCACGGACGATCTGGGGGAGCGCGAACAGCTTTGCGAGCAAGAGCGCCGCGACGAGGGTCGTCAGCGAACCCGTGATCAACCCTGCGACCGCGGCGATGCCGTTGCTCAACAGCGTGCGGCGATTGTCGTACAGCGGGATCGCCAGCGCCACGGTCGCGGGCCCGAGGAGGAACACCATCACGTCCTTTGCCGGCCGGTAGTCCTCGACCGTCAATCCGGAGAGGAGCAACGCACCGATGACGATCGGCGTGCTGAAGAACACGGGGGTGGTGAGCGGTGAGCGGTACCGGCTCGCAACGACGCGGCTCAAGGCGTACGCGGCGAGCGTGACGGCGATCCCGAAAGCGGTGAGGAGCGGCTTCATGTCGTCACCTCCGCGCGTCCGCCCTGGCGCCCGAGCGCCTGCGAGGTGAAGCCGGACGCAAAGATTCCGACCGCAGCGCTGACCACGAGGGTCACCAGGATCGCCGCGCCGCTTCTTGCGAAGAGCCCGCCGAATCGCATGAGCCCGACGGTGATCGGGACGAAGAAGAACGCGAGGTGACGAGTCAGCAGCGGCGCCCCGGGCTTGAACCACCGCGCGGGAACAGCCCCCGTCGAGAGCAGCGCGAGCAGCAGCAGCATGCCGATGAGGTTGCCGGGCAGCGGTAGATGCAGCGCGCTCGCCGCGGAATAGCCGAGCCAGTTGATCATCACGAGTGCCGTCCACTGGAGTGCGATGACGAGCATCTTCGTCAGCGCAATGGCCGGCGCCGAGCGGACGCGGACGCATCGGCCATCGGGTCTCACCTGCGAGCCGTGCTCCACCCCATTCGCCGTTCTCTCGGTCACCATGGCCCTCCCTGTCCTCGCGCCCGACGCGTGGCGCTCGAGGTCCTGTTCCTTCGCAGGTAGTGACGCGGCCGATCGGCAGGACTTGACAGGCACCCTGAGAGGTCGCGGGCAACACGCGCAGCGGCCCGGGCGGAGCCGCGCTCAAGGGGGCCCGCCACCCGCTTACACCCTCCGTACGAGGGACTCGGGCCGCCGGTGGCTCTGCCGGAGCGCACGGTTAGATTCCGGGTGTCGCGGGCGAGGGGGTGTGGCCATGCTCGAACCAGGTGGGCGAGGCGGCGCCGCGGAGTCGACCGTCCGTCCGGGTGCGATCTCCGCCCTCCTCGAGGAGATCATCCGCGAAGATCGCGGCGACGCCGGCGCGGGCTGGTCGCGCGCGCTCAGACCCGGCGCCGTCATCGGGCGCTTCGAGCTCGTGCGCGAGATCGGCCACGGCGGCTTCGGCGTCGTCTATGAGGCCCGGGATCGAGAGCTGGGACGAGCCGTCGCATTCAAGGCGGTGCGGGTAGGGACGCGCCCACAGGTCGGCGAAGAGCGGCTGCTGCTCGAGGCCGAGGCGGCGGCGCGTCTCTCGCACCCGAACATCGTCGCCATCCACGACGTCGGTCATTCCGAGCTCGGTCCCTACCTGGTGCTCGAGCTGCTCGAGGGGCGGGCGCTCGCCGATCGGCTCGAGCAGGGACCCGTCCCGGTCCGCGAGGCGCTCCGCATCGCCATCGAGGTCGCCAAGGGGCTCGCCCACGCTCACGCCCGCGGGGTGCTTCACCGGGATCTCACCCCTGGGAACGTCTTTCTCTGCGACGACGGGTTCGTGAAGGTCCTCGACCTTGGCATGGCCCACGCGTTCGGCTGCAGGCGTCCCAACGGCGGAACACCCGGCTACATGTCGCCCGAGCAGCGACGGGGCGCCCCCGAGGACGAGCGGACCGACGTCTTCGCGCTCGGCGTCATCCTGCACCGGATGCTCTCGGACGAGCCGGGACCGAAGCTGAACTCGCGGCCTCGTCCGCTGAGAACACCGGAACATTTGGCGCTCGGACACTTCGTCGAGCGGATGCTCGACGACGATCCAGTGAAGCGTCCCCGCGACGCCGGCGAGGTGCTCACGGCGCTCACCTCGTTCGAGCAGGAGCTCGAGCGGGTTGGGACCGCGGGCGCGCAAGCCGGGTCGCGCCGGCCGCTTCGCACGCGAGTGCTCGTGACGCTCGTCGCGATCCTCCTCTCCGCCACCGGTCTCTGGCTCGTGCACCGCGAGCGGCGCCTACGCTGGGCGGTGGAAGAGGCGCTCCCGCGGATCGCGGCGCTCGCCGACCAGGGCGAGTATGCGGCGGCGTTCGCCCTCGCGGAGGAGGCGGAGCGAGTCATCCCCGGGGATCCGAGGCTCGCCCGGCGATGGCCGCACGTGTCGCGCGCGTTCACGATCGACACGAGCCCCGAGGGCGCAGAGCTGTGGGTCAAGCCGTACGCGGCGCCGGAGGCGGCGTGGCGACACCTCGGTCGTTCGCCCAACGTGACGACGCGCTTGCCCGTCGGCTACTACCGATGGCGGATCGAGAAGGTGGGCTTCGCCACCCGCGAGGCGGTGTCTTTTGTGTTTCCCGCGGATCGCGACCAACGCACGACGCTCCGGTTCGCCCTGGATCCGATCGGCAGCATCCCTCCGGAGATGGTGCGCGTGCCCGGCGGGATGGTGACGATCGAGATCCTCGGGCTCGCCCAGCGGCCCGCGGTACGGCTGGGGGACTTCCTCATCGACCGCACCGAGGTCACGAACCGCCAGTTCAAGCGCTTCGTCGACGCCGGAGGGTACTCCAGGCCGGAGCTCTGGCAGCACGCCGTCGTGAAGGACGGACGCGTCCTGCCGTGGCACGAGGTCATGGCGCTGTTCCGCGACCGCACCGGTCGGCCCGGCCCCGCGACCTGGGTGTCGGGCGACTATCCCGATGGGCAGGGCGACCTGCCGGTCACCGGGGTGAGCTGGTACGAGGCGGCGGCCTACGCCGCGTTCGTCGGGAAGGCGCTGCCGACCGTCTACCAGTGGAGCCACGCGGCGGGCGCTTGGGCCTCCTCGCAGATCGTGCCGCACAGCAACTTCGAGGGGCAGGGGCTCGCCGCGGTCGCGAGCCACGGCGGGGTGGGGCCGTTCGGCACCTACGACATGGCGGGGAACGCCAAGGAGTGGTGCTGGAACGCGAACGGCGACGCCCGCTATCTCCTCGGAGGAGCGTGGAACGAGCCCGCCTACATGTTCAACATGGTGGACGCCCGGTCGCCGCTCGCGCGCGAGGCGAGCTTCGGCTTCCGACTGGTGAAGGTGCTCGACGGAGATACCGCGTCCGCCGCGGCCGAGCCGATCCCGTGGTTCCTGCGCGACTACGCGAAGGAGAAGCCCGCCCCCCGCGAGCTCTTCGAGGCCTACAAGCGCCAGTACGCGTACGACCGGGGTGCCCTCGACGCGCGGATCGAGGCCGTCGACGACACCTGCGAGCGGTGGCGCAAGGAGAAGGTGAGCTTCGCGGCCGCTTACGGAGGCGAGCGGGTCGTCGCCTATCTCTTCACCCCGCGGCACCTCGCGCCGCCCTACCAGACCGTCGTCTTCTTCCCGCCCCCGAGCGCGCTGGAGCTGCGCTCCAGCGACGAGCTGGAGATGATGCGGATGGTCAGCCCTGTGGTGAGCAGCGGGCGCGCGCTCCTCTACCCCGTCTACAAGTCGATGTACGAGCGCGGCGACGCGCTGACGTCGCCGTTCCCGGAGCCGACCGCGTTCTACCGAGACCACGTCATCGAGTGGGCCCAGGACCTCGGGCGCAGCATCGACTACGTCGAGACGCGCGGCGATCTCGACGCGCAGCGCGTCGCGCTCTACGGCGTGTGCCTCGGGGCCAAGCTCGCGCCGCTATTCGCGGCGGTCGAGGATCGGATCCGGGTCGGGGTCATGGTCGGCGGAGGCCTCAGCCCGCTCGCGAGCCCTCCCGAGGTCGACGCCCTCAACTTCGCGCCGTACGTCCGGCAGCCGATGCTGATGGTGAACGGCCGGTACGACTCCATCTACCCCGTGAACGCCGCCCAGGCGCCGCTCTTCACCCTCCTGGGCTCGCCGCCCGGCGACAAGCGCCACGTGATCCTGGAGGCCGGGCACGTCCCGCCGAATGACCTTCTCACGAAGGAGGTCCTCGACTGGCTGGACCACTACCTGGGCACCGCGCGCCGGTGACAGGCGCACGTCGCGCATGTCGCCCGCGATCGACAACGTCGTCCGAGACCTCCTCGCCGGTGGAGACACCGCCGGTGCAGCGACCGCGGCGATCCGCGGCTACGGCCCGCAGGTGGTGCGGTTTCTGCGCTCGCTGCTCAGGGACGAGGATGACGCGAAGGACGCGTTCTCGCGCTTCGCCGAGGTTCTCTGGAGGAGCCTCCCCGCGTTCCGCGGCGAGGCATCCCTGCGGACGTGGGTGTTTACGCTCGCGTGGAGCTCGGCGCACGGGCTCCGGCGCGAGCCGTGGCGCCGCCACGGCCGGAGGTTCGCGACGGGCGAGGCGTCGGCGATCGCGGAGGAGGTGCGGACACGGTCCGCCGTGCGCGACGAACGCCGTCGACGGCAGCTGGACCGGCTTCGCGAGGCGCTCTCCCTCGAGGACCGTTCGCTCCTCGAGCTGCGCGTCGACCAGGAGCTGTCCTGGGCCGAGATCGCCGAGGTGCTCTCGAGCGTTCGCGAGGTGGTGCAGCCCGCAGCGCTCGCGAAGCGCTTCGAACGCGTGAAGTCCCGCCTCGCCGCGATGGCACGAGATCAGGGGCTGCTCGAGTAGCCCTCGTTCCGTAGCATTCCGCAAGCGGCCCCGCCCGGGGCTGTCAAGCTACCGACGCGCTCGACTCCACACGTCATCGGACCGCTCCCGGACGTGGAGCGGCGTCGGAGGACGACATGAACAGAGCGCTCGTGGTGGGTGGCGTCGTTGCGTTGACGATGGGTGTCGGAACGCTGGCGCGTGACGCAGCTGGCGCCACCCAGTTCTGGGGGCCGTCGCAGCAGAAGTTCGAGGAATCGGCAAAGGGCGTCCAGCGTGCGGTCGTCTGGGGCGATCCAGCCACTGGGGACTACGCTTTCCTCGTCAAGTACGAGCCGGGTGTCGAGCGAGGCTGGCACACGCACAGCAATCCCCTCCACCTGGTGATGATCTCGGGCACGCTCGTGTTCGAGGTCGAGGGTTCTCCGCCGCAGGAGCTCGGTCCCGGCTCGGGCGTCAACGAGGCTCCAAACGTCAAGCATAACTCGAAGTGCAAGGGCAACGAGGGCTGCATGTTCCTCATCACGGGGTCGAAGTACGACTTCAAGCCGGCAAGGGAACCCGTGAGCTCCGCCGCGAAATAGCGTCAGGCGGTGCGCCCAGGAGGGCGGCCACCGCGAGTGGACGAACCGTGAAACGAGCGAGCCCGGCGGCGAGCGCCGGGCTCGAACGGACCGCAGTCGCGGTCACCGCTGTCGACGCTACTACTTGTGGCCCTTCTTCAATTTGATGCCCGCCTTCACTCCGGACTTGACGTTCATCGGTCTTCCTCGTTCGCTGACGCGTCGTTCGCCTGCTTGCCTCGACTTCTGGCTTCACTCTCGCCACGTGCCCGGGCTGCTGAAACCTCGCCAGCACTCCGGGCACCGGCCCCCCTTCGAGGCGCCCGCGTTCGTCTGGGCGCTCGTCCATCAAGCGGCAAGTTGAGCGGGGGCACTACGGGCGCTCCCGCGGCAGGCCACCCGGGAAAGGCTCGAGCAGCCGGTCCGGAAGCACACGCGCGCCCGGCTGAGGCATCTACCCGTGGTCAAAGGCGAGATCGAAGCCGAGCACCGGGGGGTGGCGAGTCGAGGTGAGGCGGGCTGCACCAAGCGCGGACCGCCCGGACTGGTGGGTGCCATCGCAACGACGGAGGACCCGGGTCGAGGCTCGCGCGGTCCCTGATTGACGCCGTTGATCGAGGCGACCTCGAATGCCAACCGTCAAGTGCGTCGAGGCGCGGGTCGCTTGACGTTGCCCGGCTAGGCTCTGCTCGTCCGGACCTTCCGAATCTCCAGCCCATCGAGGAGATGCGCGCGCAGGCCGCTGACCGAAGGTTCTAGGCGCTCTCGGCGCGCGTCAGCGTCGGGCTCTGTAGCGTTGCTCGGGAGCGGCGAAGCGAGGCTCGTGCTGCGCGGAGATACAATGAGGCTTGCGCTCGCTTTCCCCTTGGCCCTGATTGCTTGTTCCTCTTCCTCGAGCAGCGGATCAGGAACCAGCAGCCGAACCGACGTTGGCACGAGCACCATCGCCGACGTTTGCAACAGCCTGAATACCACCCTGACGTACGGTTTCGAGAGCTGTCTCAAGGCGACGCCCGCGTACGTCGCCACGCTTTCCACGAGTCATCGGGCTATCATCGGGTGCCAGCAGGCCGTTGAGGCGGTCGCCAAGGGCCGCGCCACATACGATGCTGCCAACGGGGTCGCGTGTGTGGCGGCCCTCCAGGCTCTTGCGGGCTCGGGCTGCGCTTCGCTTTCCGCGAGTCTCGAAACGCTTGGTGTCTGCCAGAACGTGGTCGCTGGGACGGTAGCCAGCGGGGGTGCGTGCTACAGCGCCGTCGACTGCATCAGCGGAACTTGCGACACGAGCAAGGCCTGCCCTGGCACGTGCAACGCCTATCTCACCGCGAACCAAGCGTGTGGAATCGGCGTCGCGGGAATCTGCGCACCGTCGCTCACGTGCGATCCCGTCACGTCCACCTGCGAGACCCCGTCGCCCGTCGACGGGCCATGCCCGTGCCGAGAGGGAACATACTGCAGTAGCTCGACCCAAACTTGCGCCGCGTTGCCGACGAGTGGCGCGTGTGCTCCCGGCGACGAGTGCGCGCCAGGGTTTCGTTGCGTGAGCGCAACCTGTCAGGCGATTCAGGGTGTGGGGGGGACCTGCACTCCGTCGACGACAGGTTCGACCGTCTGCACTCCCTTTGGCACGTTCTGCGACCCGAGCAGTAACCAGTGCGCCGCTTGGCGCATCGTCGGGTCGAGCTGTACCATCAGCACTGGAGGAAGGGGTTCTCACCCCGCCCCCTGCCCATCGCCAAACGTCTGCGTGTTCGGACAGTGCGTGCCGCCCTTGGCGAGTGGTGCCAGCTGCAGCTTGGCCACGGGAGCGCCTTGTCAAAGCGGCTTCTATTGCGACTCCTCGAGCAATCACCCCACGTGTATGGCGCAGCTGGCAGATGGCGCCCCCTGCAGCGCAGCGGACCCTTTCGCCTGCCAGTCCTTGGCGTGTATCAACGGCGCGTGCGCCCCTCGAACCGCGGGGGTGGCTTGCCTGGAGCCGTGATCGAAGATCGCCGCGAGCTTCGGGTCGTCGCGGCGGCGCCGCCGACTGCGGTTGACGACGTCCGCCCTTTCAAGATCGTCGGCACCGGCGCCCGGAAGCGACGCGACCCCGTGCGGCGGGGTCGGACGCTGGTTGCAGGGCACGCGCTGAGGCCGCGCGCTACTTCTCGCGGTACGTGATCCGCCCGCGCGTCAGGTCGTAGGGCGACAGCTCCACCTTCACGCGGTCGCCGGTGATGATGCGGATGTGGAACCGCTTCATCTTCCCGGAGGGATACGCGAGGACCGTGGGGCCCTGATCGAGCTTCACGCGGTACATGCCGCCGCTCGACTCCTCGACTCGCCCCTGCACCTCGATGCCTGCTTCCTTCTCGCTCAAACTCTCTCCTCGTCGTGGTCGACTGCAAAAGAAAGCCCGCCTCGCGGCGGGGTTTCCGGTGAGTGGAGGCGCCGGGAATCGAACCCGGGTCCGAAAGACTTCCAGTGACAGGTCCTACGCGCGTAGCCCGGAGTGGATACGTGAACGGCAACCTCCGGGCCTGCAACCGTTCACGTCCTCGCCCTTTGATCTCGACCTCGGCAAGGCGGCTCGCCTCCCGCCGTGGTCCAGCCG
>Ga0306924_10004033_pt1 | contig 14271 bp, 12 predicted proteins | sample sta12Can44000111_FD_203756 | JGI IMG/M metagenome (GOLD analysis project Ga0306924, IMG submission 203756) | Lab enrichment of tropical soil microbial communities from Luquillo Experimental Forest, Puerto Rico - statanox.12C.anox.44.000.111 (v2)... | ecosystem: Environmental > Terrestrial >... | reverse complement strand
GACCGATATCTCAAGAATCTTGCCCTGGCTTGCGCACGACTCCATCGTTGTCGAAGGCGTTGCAACTCACTTCAATGCGGTCGCGCACGATCACGATGTTCAAAAGTCGCGCTTCGAGGACGTGCTGCGTGTACTGAGAGAGAACGACATTCGCCCCCGAATTGTGCACGCCGTCGCCTCGCACAACGGGCTCGGCTACAGCGATCTCACGATGTCGTTGTCCCCCGGCAAAGTGAAACTGGACGCGCTCTATGACATGGTTCGCCCTGGATGCGCCTTGGGTCTGGGCCCAAGACTGGATCTCGACGGTTCTGAAGGGGAGGTCTTGCGCATCGCGATCCCGGTTAGGCAAGCAAGGATAGCTCATATCAAGGAGGTTCCAGCGGGATGGAACCTGGGATATTGGAACAACAAATTCAAAATGAGAAAGCGGCTTGCAGTGCTCGAAAGCACGATGTGCAGCTCGTTGAGATATGAGACATTTCAACGCCGTCCCCCGGACGACTCTGGAATTCTCAAAACGCTACTGAGCCACGGTCGTATCGTCGCAGTTGAGCTTGCATCCGAGGAGGGGAAAGTAGGTGATGTGATAACGTGCCACACGACGATGTGGGTGAGCGTTTTCACCAGGGCATTCGACCGCAAGGAGGATGGAACTTGGGTGGTAGCCGTCAAAGAAGCCGCATCTGGTGAAACGAGCAAAGTCCGGATCGTCGTCGGGAAGTTGCCCAACGGGCACCTGCTGCACAACATCGAGCAATCCATGGCCTTGATGCTTAACCGTCAACTCGAATCCGCGGGGGGGAAAAAAAGAATGGGGTGGTTTGTGAAAAACTTGCTGACGCGAACCCTTTTTGGTTGTCTACTCCTGACAAGAAGAATGCCGTCTTTGGACGGCAAGGTACGTTCACTCCTCGACCCGATGGCTCCCTGTTGACCTATCTTGCATCACCACCAAACAGGTTCCGTTCCATTCTTGCGGGCCTGCAACATCGTCTAGCGTTTTCCCTAGCAGTGGACATCGTCTAGCATCACTGGGGCTCGGCATCACGACAGCCTCGGCGGAGGAGCTCTCCGTCGACGAGATGGCGTGCGCGCTCGATCCGCAATGCACTGCTCCTGTCGTCGACCGGCGGCTGCGCGGCATCACGACCACTCCGAGCGTGCGCACCCCCGGGTCATTTGATCGCACCGTGAACTTTGCGTTCGATTCCGCGGAGCTCACGGCGGACGCGGCAAGGAGCTCGATTCGGTTGCGGAGAGTCTCAACCGCCTCCCAACGTCGCCAGGTTCGACATCGTCATAAATGGACACACCGATGCGGTGGGGGGCCCCGAATACAATCAGAAGCTCTCCGAACGCCGGGCACAGGCCGTGCGGCAGTATCTGATCACACAGGGCGGGATTGACGCGGGCCGGCTCGTTGCCAGGGGCTACGGCAAGGATCATCTGCTGTTGCCCAGCGAGCCAAGCAACGAGCTCAACCGCCGAGTTGAATTCCGCAACCCGAATCACGCCGCGGCGTCCGCGCCGCAAACCAAAGCCCCGGTCGCCGCCAGGCCCGCGGCATCCCCCGCCGCGGGCAGCGACGGCGTCTGAGGTTTGTCGGAGTCAGAGCTATCGCATTTGCGGTGGTTGCGGTTTCCCCTCACCAATCTCGCCCAGAATTAGAACAAGCGCCGCCAATCTTGCGCAAGGCCGAAGCGCGAACCGCTGCAGGCATCTATCGACAAATTCGCTTGTTCCTGCCGAGCCTTGGCGCCGAGGTTACGAATTACTTGAGACATGCGGGCTATACTTCCATATGAAGCGGGAGCCGCTTTAATGGGTGAAAAACGCGCCGAGGTAGTACAACCTGAAGCTGCGCTGTCATTTATTGTCGGAGAATGCAATCCTGCCAGTTGCGCTGCAAGATGTCAGACCCCGCAGACTGCCGGGCTCCCACACCGCCGCTCCGCCGTTTACGGGGCAACAGCGGAATGAGCCATCCTCGAATCGTCATCCGCTCTACATCTTTGTTTGAGCATGTCTTTTTTTTGCAAAACCGGTTCCACTTTTGCGGGACATGCTCTAGGCTCGCTCTCCACCCGTGATAGCGTCGCCCATCATCTGACAGAAGCGTCGGTTCATGGCGAGGTCAAGGCTCGTGTGGTATTCTAAGGAGCTTAGGACTAGGGCGCGCCGTGGTACGAGCTTTCAGACCAAGCAGGAATGTCGATGCTATTGAAGCTGTACGATACGCTGACGCGGCAGAAGAGGCTTTTCGAGCCCCTTGAGCGTGAGCGCGTGCGCCTCTACCTATGCGGCCCGACCGTCTACGATTTTGCCCACATCGGGAATGCGCGGCCGAACATCATCTTCGATGTGCTCTTTCGGCTGCTGCGGCTCTTCTACGGTGCCGATCATGTCATCTATGCGCGCAATATCACGGATGTAGATGACAAGATCAACGCGCGCGCAGCCCGAGAACATCCCGACCGTCCCTTGAATGAGACGATCCGTATTGTCACACGGACGACCGAGCGACAATTCCATGAGGATGTCGACGCGCTAGGCTGCCTACGGCCCAGCTTCGAACCGCGCGCCACCGAGCATATCGACGCGATGAAGCTCGTAATCGAGCGTCTTGTCGCATCGGGCAACGCCTACGTTGCGCAGGAGCACGTGGTGTTCAGCGTAGCCTCGATGTCCGACTATGGCAAACTGTCACGACGTTCGCTCGACGAGTTGATCGCGGGCGCACGCGTTGAGGTCGCGCCCTACAAACGCAACCCCATGGATTTCGTGTTGTGGAAACCATCCCGGGCCGGGGAGCCGGCTTGGCCGTCGCCGGCGGGCATTGCAGTCCAAGGACGCCCCGGTTGGCACATCGAATGCTCGGCGATGAGCTGGAAGCATCTCGGGGAGGTGTTCGACATCCACGGCGGAGGCATCGATCTTGCTTTTCCCCATCATGAGAACGAAATCGCGCAGTCGCGCTGCGCATTCCATACCCCCGTGATGGCCAACTATTGGATGCACAACGGATTTCTGCAGGTCGAAGGGGAGAAGATGTCGAAAAGCGTCGGCAACTTCGTGACCATTCGAGAATTGCTCGAGAGCTGGCCGGGTGACGTGTTGCGCCTGAACATGCTGCACACGCATTACCGGCAGCCCATCGATTGGACTGAAACGGGCCTCAACGCTGCACGCAATGAGTTGCTCTCCTGGTCGGAGTTTATCGCCGGTCGTTTCGACGAGAACTTGGATTTTGCCACAAAGGGAGGCCCCGTCGATGCTGGCGTGATCGATGCGTTATCGGACGACCTCAACACCCCGCTTGCACTATCGAGGTTGCACCATTTGTTTGAAGTTGCCAGACGCGAGGAGTACGCAGCCATTGAATTCGCGCGCGCCGCATCGTTTTTAGGTTTCAGGAATCTAACTAGGCCAGGCGTTTTCCGTACCGGTTTCGCGCGAAAATTGTTTGAAGATGGTCCGCAAATTGGCTCCCAAGAATCTCGTCAAATCCGGTTGTACAGAAGTGCAGTTGCAAACGACTTGCCGCTCATCGCCGATGCAGCCAAGAACAACCTCGAAGTCGCTGGGTTTAGTGTCCAGATCAACAGCGCTGGCGATGCGTTCGTTGGGAATAAGCGCACCGCACAGATGGCTGATCCTGGCGATGATACCGAATCAATGCTGAAGGACAAAGTTCAGCAATTGATTGCCTTGCGTGCAGTTGCTCGAAACGCAAGAAACTTCTCGAAAGCAGATCGCTTTCGCGACCAGCTTGCCACAATGGGAATAGGGCTGAAAGACAGCAAAGGATGCACCACCTGGGAAATTGCGAGATGGGCGCCCCCGAGCATTGATCCCCCATCAGCGCCAGGAAGCCATCGATCGGCTCGGGGAAGGAGCTACGCAATCCGCCCTCGCGCAGACGTGGCGTGTGAGCCAAAGTACGATATGCGCATATTTGAGCACATTGGTTCTGCCCGCACCGCCGTACCTCTGGCCGTACGCGTCCACTTGTTGCGACAATATGGAACGGCCTCGCAAGCTTATTCGGCCACCTACCAAGAGGGGCTCGAGCATTTCGGCGATGAGCGCGGGTTCCTCGCCTATAAGAAGGTCGGCCGCACGGCATTGATTCTGAGCGACCCAATTGCTCCGCACGAGAACATCCCTGATCTGATTTCCCGATTCCTGCAGGAGCATCCGGACGCCTGCTTCTGGTGGCTGTCGCACCCGGTCGCACAAATTTTCGCCGCGCGCCGGTGCACCGTCAACGCCCTGGGTCCCGACACCTGTATCGACCTGCCCACCTACACGTTCACCGGCCCCAAGAAGAAGCGCCTGCGCGAAGCCGTCAAGCGCATGGTCAGGCGCGGGTTCGTTACTAGAGAATGCTCGCTCGCCGAAGTCGGCATCGACAACATCAAGGCCGTCTCCGAGAGATGGCGGCGGACGCGCACTGTTCGCAATGAGGAGGTGTCGTTTCTCAATCGCCCAATGGTGCTGGCGGAGGAGCCCGACGTGCGCAGGTTTTTCACCTTCGACAGCCAGGGAAAACTGGTGGGCTTTGCCTTCTTTGACCCGGTGTACGAGAGCGGCAAGTTGACCGGCTATACCAGTCAGCACAACCGTCATCTGCCGGAGGCAGACAGTATGATCCATTTCGCCATCAAGCGTGTCGCCATCGAGACCTTCCAAATGGAGGGTCTCAAAGTGCTCCATCTCGGACTTGCCCCGTTCGCCGACGTCTTGACGGATGAGGAGTTCAAATCGAACAGGAGCTGGGTAACGGCGCGATACTTCTACTTGAGCTACAACAGCTGGCTGGTCAACCGCTACTTCTATTCGCTGCGGGGTATCGAAGCGCACAGGCGAGCATTTCGGGGCGAGCAGCGGCAGACTTACTGTGCCTTTACCAAGCGTCCGATCCTTCCACGCATTCTCAAGCTGATGCGGGCCACCAAGGTCATGTGAGTGCGCAAGAAGTGGCCAGGCCGCGTGAGGGACTTAGCAGGCTTTCTTGCCAACTACTGGCGCCGTTGCACGGACTGATGCTGGCAAAATACGTCCGCCGGTATTCCAAAGGTCAAAAGAACGACTATCGCGACGCAGAAGCGAGCGCTGCGGGATTTCAGTTGAGCCGACGTCGGCTCAAGGTCTTGGTCATGTGATGATCCTCTGACGAGCACTAATTCGCTGGAAGGGGGTCTGCGATGTGGACGGCTGAACACCGCGTGGCTGCACGGCGGGATGGCCAGCGTTACCCGAGTGATTAACCGATGCTGAGTGGTCATTGGTTGAGCTAACAATCCATCCTGCGCGATGGGGTGGGCAGCCGCGTGATGTCAACGTCCGCGAGATTCTCAACGCCATCCTAAATTTCTGCGAGCGCTGGCGGCTGCAGGCGGTAGTAGTCAAACCAAGGGTACTTCAAGGCGCTCGATCGCCTTCATAGTCGCCTGGTAGCCGAGTTCGATCGCTCTATCGAAGGATGCGAAAGAGAAGATATCAATTCCTTCGAGCTGCGGCTGGATCAGTAAATCAACTTTCGAGTAACTCAGTGCACGTTGCGCTTCACTACCCACGGTAGCTGAGCGCAGTAGTATATCGAAAATCCCGGGGACAAGTTTTCTATGGTTACGCAGCAGCCACAGCAGTGATTTATCCTCGATATCGGTTGATGCGGCGACGAATGGCATTTGTGCCATTACCTCAATTCCGACCACTGATCCACGTGCAAATGAACTCATTACATCAGCGGGAAAATGGTTCATAAGCGCCCCGTCCACCAAGACCTGCCCCAGCTCAACGAATGGAGGAACGACGCCGGGAAGTGATGACGATGCGCGCAACGCCTGCCATACAGGCCCCTGCTGGTGAACGACGATATTTCCCGTGGAGAGATTCGAGGAGACGCAGAAAAAAGTTTTCCAGAGGTTTTCAATCGTGCTGGGACCGCAATACCGGCGTATGAGCCGCGTCAATTTCCGACCACGCGTAAGAGCGACAAGTGGCAATGTATAATCATTGGTGGGATTGCCGACAAGCGTTTGCGACAGCTTTTCGCGTGCTTCGGCAGCATTCAGGTCGAGTCCGGCACAATAGCCAACAACTGCGCCCATACTCGTTCCGCCGACCAGGTCGATGGGGATACCTGACTTTTCTAACGCACGCATTGCGCCGACATGTGCGAGACCTCGAGCGCCACCGCCCGAAAGGACCAAACCAATGGCTCGGCCGGTGGTCAGTCGCGCCACCCGGGCGTAATCAGCGCGTTTTCCTTTCCGCACATGGAAAATACGATCTGGTGGGAAGCGGCCGAGCCACCGCGTCGCGCCCTCAGGTTCAACTGCATCCGCGCGGTTAAGGAGCATAAGGTCGCCCGTCCGTTGCAGTCGTCGGGTTTCGTTTAGTTGCCGATCCGTCTCTTCATCAGGTTGTGACTCGGTATCTGCTAGAAAAATGAGACGATCGGCTTGTCGCACACAACGGTTACTCCAAGGAGAGCAACGGCGATCACCGAGATACAGAACTAAGTCGTGCTGCTCCTCGATCCGGGCAATCGCCTCGGCGGTCAAATCGCTGTCAATATGATCGACCAATCCAACGCGAATCGATAAGGAAGAGAATTCTTTGTGGAGTTGGTTGCCGAATTCTCGATCCAAAGGTTGGTTGTCGACGGGGACGACAGCTATCGTTTTCGTTGCCTGTGACAGGGCCGGGCGGTGGGAACGCTTCAACCGACTAACCAACAAACGGACGACGTACGCCGTCAGCTGTGGGTTGCTGCTCATAAGTCGTTCGGCGCAGTCACGTGGAATGCGCACGAGTTCACTATCGCGAAGCGCGACCACTGTAGCCGAACGCGGCTCGCCCGAGATCAGCGCCATTTCGCCGACAAGCTCACCAGGTCCGATCTGTGCGATCAGGCGTATGCCCCGTCCTGCATCAACGTAGGCGCCGAGCCGTCCGGCCACGAGCATGAAGGCATCATGGGCGGCGTCGCCTTCGCGAAACAGGATTGTGCCGCTCGATATGCCGTACCATTCAAAATTTGCCTCAAGGTCAGACAAGCCGAGTGCATCGAGGCTTTCAACTGTTGGCTTAAGTTGTGGCAATGACCAAAGCATGCGAGCAATGGGACCCAACGAAGGTGACACGACAGTATCGACGAAGGTGCTCGTTTCGTCATGAATATCTGGCATCGCATGGCTCCACACACGTCTAGGCTGCGTGCGTTGGATGGCGACTGGTGCCGTCCGTTTTTCCGGCCCCCGTTCGGGAGCGGGAAGACTACCGACCTCACCGGGTCTGTCAAGAATCGGGCCTCGCGGCGAACTGCAGTCGTTATCAACGAGTTTGAAGAGATTTGGGGAATTGTTGGGATCGGTAAAACCGGCAACTACTTTTCCACAACGAGGCAGCACCACATCGAATCAAAGCCACCGATGGCAGTGATGCAATTATCGGTTTGCCCGTTGCCGGATCAAGTGAATAGAAATGGCCATCGCCATTGGCGAAGTGCAAGGCGCCATTGCTATAGCAGCTCGGCATGTCTTCGCCGCGCGTGCCGAAGCGCCAAAGCTATATGCCATCCTTCGCGTCGAATGCGTAGACGCCAGCCCAAGCCGCGCACGAGGCTGGCGGTCTTACCAGCCTCAGCCAACGAAGACGCGCCCATCAACGACAAATCGGGTTTCCCAAGGCTGCGTGTCGACCCGGGCGCGCCACTTCATCCGTCCCTCACGGTATCGAGAGCGTAGACGAATCCTGAGTCGGATTCCGCAGAAACGGTGTCACCGACAACGGTGACGCCCACCGCATTGCCGAGGTCGGTGTCGCGTACGCGACCATGACAAGCATAAGCGAACCGCTGCGGAAGTGTCGTGATCCTTCCTCTGGGATCATTGCCTTCGGAGTCCGAAGACGAGCTGGCACCTTTCAGTGCGCACTTTCCGGTATCCAACGTTTCAGTGCACACTTTTCAGCAATGGCGGGCCAGCGGGGGTGGCATGTCAGCGAAAGCGGTTGACCTCTCCCCTGCGGGGAGAGGTCGCGAGCGAAGTGAACGGGTGAAGGGAAACCGCAAGCACCGCAAATGCGATAGCTCTGACTCCGACAAACCTCAGAAGCCATCGCTGCCGGCGGCGGGGGGTCCCGCGGGCCTGGCGGCGACCGGGGCTTTGGTTTGCGACGCGGACGCCGCAGCGTGATTCGGGTTGCGGAATTCAACCCGGCGGTTGAGCTCGTTGCTTGGCTCGCTGGGCAACAGCAGATGATCCTTGCCGTAGCCCCTGGCAACGAGCCGGCCAGCGTCGATCCCGCGCTGCGTGATCAGATACTGCCGCACGGCCTGTGCCCGTCGTTCGGAGAGCTTCTGATTGTATTCGGGGCTGCCCACCGCATCGGTGTGCCCATTGATGACGATGTCGAACCTGGCGACGTTGGGGCGGTTGAGACTCTCCGCAACCGCATCGAGCTCCTTGCGCGCGTCCGCCGTGAGCTCCGCGGAATCGAACGCAAAATTCACGGTGCGATCAAATGACCCCGGGGTGCGCACGCTCGGGGTGGTCGTGATGCCGCGCAACCGATGGTCGACGACCGGGGTAGTGCATTGCGGATCGAGCGCACACGCCATCTCGTCGACGGAGAGCTCCTCCGCTGAGGCCGTCGTGATGCCGAGCCCCAGTGACAGGCCGCAGAGCAGCAGGCAGATGTATCTTCGGACGATATGCGGGCTCGGTGCGGCGGCCGCGGTAGCAGGCTGTATGAACGCGGGATGACTGATCATTATTGTCTCCTTAGTGTGTTGTTAATGACGCGTGAATTCGTGTCTTGAACTCATGATATGCCTAGCGGCGTTCTCCCAGTCGCGCAGTGACGGCGGTCACGAAAATCCGCTTTGCAGCGACTTCACGCGCCGCTCACGAACCCGTATACGGGGCGTCATGTGCACGAATGGTTCGATGACGACTTGCCAACCGAAGGCGAGGTTTACGAACCTGTGACCTGTCTTGCATGTCAACGGGTCCACTTAGTCGATCCCAGGAGCGGCAAGGTGCTGGGGGCTGACGAGGAATAGACTGCCAACGCCATCCGGATCGGGACCGCCCACGGTGCCCAACTACATTTGCGATTTTGAGTGGTTGGATGGGCTGACTGCTTGGATTAAAAACTGTTCCCACTGCTAAGGAAAACGCTAGACGATGTTGCAGGCCCGCAAGAACTTGACGATGCGCGGCAGACTGGGACACCAGTTGGAGGATGCATAATAGGTCTGTCGCTGCACGCCGCGAAACAGCCTCCGATGAGCCGCGATGCCTTTGTTGGGATAGATGAAGCGATTTACCAGCCAGCTCTTATAGGCGAAGTTGAGGCAATGTGCCGTCGCCCAGCTTCTGTTTAATTTGAACTCCTTGTCCTGCAGGACGTCGGCGAACGGCGCAATTCCGAGATGGAGCACCTTGAGGCCTTCTCTTTGGAAGGTCTCGATCGCTACCCGCTTGACGGCAAAGTTGATCATTTGATCTGCCTCTGGCAGATGGCGGTTATGCTGGCTGACATAGCCCAGCAGATTGCCCGACTCGTAGATCGGATCAAAGAAGGCAAATGCCACCAGCTTGCCGTAGCGATCGAAGGTGAAGAACCTGCGCACATCGAGCTCCTCCGCCAGGACGGGCGGCCGGTTTAGAAATCCCACTTCGCCATGGCGAATGGTCCGGGTCTGACGCCAAACGTCGGAGACGGCCTTGATCCTGTCGATCCCGACTTCGTCCAGCGTGCATTCGCGGGTGACGAAACCGCGCTTGACCATGCGGTTGAAGCATTCCCGCAGCTGCTTTTTCTTCTCACCGGCGAAAGTGTAGGTGGGCAGGTCGATCCAGGTTTCGGGACCCATCGCGTTAACATAGAAACCGCACTCCGCCAGAATTTGCGCGACGCGAGGCGAAAGATGCCAGAAACATGTGTCGGGGTTCTCGTGCAAAAATCGGGAAATCAGATGGGGAATGTTCTCAGGCGGTGCGAGAGGATCTGACAATACCAGCGCCGTGCGGCCGACCCGTTTGTATGCAAGAAAGCCACGGTTATCGCCGAAATGCTCGAGCCCTGCCTGGAAGGTTGCCGAATAGGCCTGCGAAGACGTTCCGTGCTGTCGCAACAAGGCAATGCGGATCGCCGTAGGCACCCCGATATCGGTGCGTGCAAGCTCGCGTCCACACGCGGTCCGGGCAAACCCAAGGTTCAACAAGATATCAGTCATAACCGTTTCCTGCAGTTAGGTTGGCCGTCCGGTTTATCCGCGTACGTTTTGGATGGCGCTGGCGGAAACTGAACCATCCATATTATCTTGGTTCAGTTTATTGCTCAGCACCGTGCAAGCGCCCCCCGCCCGCCGGATCTCCGTACACAGGTCGATTGCACTTTCAAATGTGTTGGTGCCGACGTGAACTTGGTAGAACGGCTGGGTACCACGGCTGCGGAAAACCGAACTCACTATCGCTGCATCTTTGTCTGCCAAAAGCGTGGCGTGACGGGTCTCGATCGCTGTATAGGCCGCAAGCACACGCTCGCGCGAAAATCCAGCGCTGAGCTGAACCCCCCAAGGCTTGAGCTTCACCCGATCGGTTCTGCCGCCGTTCAGTGGCTCCGCTGCATTTTGGGGGCCTCGGAATTCGGTACTCAGCTTATGGTGGAAGCCTTGATCTAGAGATTGGGCCAAAGTCGGAGCCGGGACCCAAGCGAGAAACACGGCGATCACCGGTGCTACGCGCAGACTGCTCATCAACATGGTAATTCTCCCTTGTCTTGCTCCCGGAGTTGCCTCCAGGCATCCAATTCGACCACCATATCCCCCCTTCGTATCGGCTCGATTTCACTCAGCGTCGAGTTAGTATCGTTTGTATCTGGCGCGATACAGCAAGGTACCTCCTGGTCACGCATTGGAGGCTAAATCAGCTCGCAGCCAATAGCTGTGATGGCCATCATGTTTTTGCGTTTTACGGGACGTGTTACGGAAAAACGGCGTTATAGCAATTTCCTATCTTCTCTCAGAGAAATATTTCTTCCAGAAGTCTAAGTACCGTTAGCGGATCGGGTCGGGCGCGACGGTACAACTAAAGTTGGCCAGATGAGTGGTTGGACGGGCGATGAAAAATCCGACTTTTTGTGATGCACATCACATTGTGAGAAAGACGGCTGCGATAACATGCCATGATGGGAGCCATCACTGACTTCCAGTCAGTATGGCGGGAGGCGCTTCTTTTCGACGGAAGGGCCTTATCAAAAGAGCTAGCATCGCAATCGCGGTCATCACTCTGACAATAGCAATGGTTGCTTTTGCAAAGGCTGTGTCAGGCCCTGCAGGCCGCCCGACCGCCCCCGGCGCTGGCGACGCGTCGACAAACAAGGGCCAGCTCGACCACCGGCAAATGAACACATTCCCGCGTGCGGGCGCTCCAAGTGACGTGTTTAATCCGAATGCCCGCGTCCTAAAGATACTGCCAGTGGTAACCTTTCGATAAAGCGCCTGCCCGCAAGAACGACTACAGATTGGCCACCTGCACCGGTTCCGAATCCACTCAACTTTGGTTGGCCTGCACCGCCCGCCGACGGGCGGCGGAACCATCACCGCACTTTTGTTGGCCTGCCGCACCCGTCCCACAGCGATCGGTCAGCTCATTACAGACAATACGCAATGGGTAGTGGACGACATTCCAGCATTACTGAAGGCATGTAGGGTGCGCGCTACAGGCACGACGAGCCCTCGCACTGACAAGTGTCCGTTTGGTATCGTGCTGTTTGAGAACGGATAACGGAGATTATCAATGTTGACCATATTCGTTCGGAAAGTTGAAGTTGCTATATCGCGCGTCATCGCAAAGCTCAATCGCGACCAAGCTAATGCTCGGCGTGAAAGGGGTATGCTCGTCGCTGGTGTGGTAGCTGTGGTACTAACAGGCTTGCTTGTTGGTGCGACAATGCCCCGGGCGGAGATTAAGACTTCCCCGAATGCGGCCCCCGGCTAGTCAATCCAGAGCTTGCAGCCCGTCTGGTGCCGGATCATTGCCGCCAAACCCCAGCGACCGGCTGGCAGCAGAACTTGCCAAAGTCATCCTTGGCGAGCGCCTCTCCTCAACATTCGATCGATTTTTGACATCCGTCGCAGGAGATGGGGTGCATTGGAAAGCATTGCCGGCGTGTTGATGCTCGGTGTCAGCACCGCGTACATGTTTTTCGTTATGCTACTTTACTTGCCAGAGATACACGCGATCCGGAGGCACTGAACGTCGACAGTCCATTTCGCGCCCTGGCGCGTTGCCGGCTTCGTTCAAAGATCTCTGCGGTTGGATGGACGTTTAGGTTAGACCGATGACTGTCGCATTAGCCGCGAGCCTTGGCATGGCCGTACCCTACGGCGCAATCTTCGACCAGAAAGCTTTCGGTCGTTAATAATAAATCTTCGACGCTGCTGCGTTCACAACGGTTCAGTTGTTACTGCCGCCGCGTCCGGGGTGATTGAGATGACCGGCAATCATCAACAAGATCGCAGTTGGCGTAAAACGCGTGGAAATCGCTATGATCCTGTTGATGAAACCTGAGATGATCTGAGGACGCCTGGCCTTAAGCGCTGCATAACCCTGGCGCGCCACTTCGGCGGCTGTCATCACCGGCAGTGGCCCTTCGAATAAAGCGACGCCTTGCATATTGGCGACCTCGGCAAATTCGCTGATCGTTGGGCCAGGGCATAAAGCCGTGACCGTAACTCCGGTGCGGCGCAACTCATGACCGATTGCGCGGCCGAAGCTCAGCACGTAGGACTTGGTTGCATAATATACTGCCATGCCAGGACCGGGCTGGAATGCAGCTACGGACGCAAGGAGCATGACCTTGCCACGATTGCGCGCCACCATCTGCGGCAACACCAGCCGGGTTAATTCAGTTAAGGCGATGATGTTAACTTGCAGCATCGACAAAATTCTTTCCGGATTTTCTTGATCAAACCGCCCGGTGTCACCAAGGCCAGCGTTGTTGATTAGCGTGTCGATGGCCAAGCCGTGTTGCTCCACAGTTTTCATCAATGCCGCAGCAGCACCTGGCGTACTAAGATCGGCAGGGATGACGGTGATTCCTACACCCGTTGACTTGAGTTCGGCGGCGAGTGCTTCCATCGGTTCACGACGGCGCGCGACAAGGATGAGATCGTGTCCGTCGTTTGCAGCCTCGCGCGCAAGGGCGGCGCCGATGCCGGCCGACGCGCCGGTTATGAGCGCAATAGGACGGGATGAAGTAGCCATGCTGATCCATCCTTTCTCCCGCTTGCACCAATATGTGACTTCCCGTGCAGGTTTTCACCCGCCGGCGCACATGAGGTTGAATGTGCGTACGCCTTTGGACCAATCCGGCGGTAAGGGACTCCGTCCGCGGACGAAGAGACATTACGCAAGTTTCCAGCGACTTGGGGTAGCAAGGCGGGTTCACATCGGTCGCAAGATTGCGCGCCCCCTTGGCGTGCCCGGCGGGGTTGGCGCGACTGCCCAGGGCGGAATCGGCTGTGCTGCGGCGGCTTCTTGTAGCCAACCATGTAATCCTTGCCGTCGCTGTTGCGCGATGGCGCGGAGCTGATAAGTCTGAGTCGCGCAGCCATCATGTTGTCACTCAGTCTTCCTGGTCGCGATGGTTTCGTCGTGCGAACGGGCGCCCCGTTTCTGCATGCCGCGCGATGCGGCCGGTGAACCGCTGCCAACGCTCGATGGCAAGGTCCGCTAACATTGGATCGAATGCGCCATGCACGCAGCGCGCCTACCTCGATGCACTGGCCGACGGATTGGGTCTTCCTCGCGCAACCCGTTATTTGCCTTTTTACCTCGCGTTCGGCTTGAGCTGGTTGGGCGAATACCTGGTCCGCGGCGGGCCCCGACGGGCGTGGCTGCGCCGTTCGTTCGTCGCCATCCTTGGCCTGCCGGCGAAAATCACAGGGGCGCATACCAGCGATCTGCTCGGATGGGCTCCTCAGACCACCTTGGCAGAAGGAATGAAACGAACGTTCGAATGGTATCGCGCCGAATACGGCAAGCCGGATCCGCAGCTGCTCACGGGCATGGCGCTCCGACCCGCGGCTGATGCGGGGTGCAGTCGTATCTGATTATGCCTGGCCGGCAGTTTCCGTGGGCGCCAGAGCGACTGCACCGGGAGCGGTGGTCGTTGCGCCCTTGACGGCGGCGAGCGCGGCCTCCAACGCACGCGCGACGCGCTCGGAGGATGCCGACGTGACGG
>Ga0306924_10004031_pt1 | contig 14272 bp, 15 predicted proteins | sample sta12Can44000111_FD_203756 | JGI IMG/M metagenome (GOLD analysis project Ga0306924, IMG submission 203756) | Lab enrichment of tropical soil microbial communities from Luquillo Experimental Forest, Puerto Rico - statanox.12C.anox.44.000.111 (v2)... | ecosystem: Environmental > Terrestrial >... | reverse complement strand
TCTTGATGATGCCCGAAATGTTGCTGTCCCGCTAATGCTTATAGGAGACAAGGATGAGGGATGAGTCAGAATCACTTACTTTCTTCATCCCTCCTCTTTCATCCCTTCACGCATGGGCCCTGTGGTGGCGGTCAACGCGATCCATTTCTTTCAGGAATTCATCGGCGGTCTGGTAGCGGTCGTCAGGGTCTTTGGCCAGTAGTCTTAACACCACTCCTTCGAGAGCCGGCGGGATGGCCATCTGGTATTGCCTCGGTTTGACCGGCTCGTGTTACGACCTTTCGCCCCGCCCCATGAGAAGATTATTCCCGGCCTGGACCGTAAATGTTCGGCCCATATCCGGGCCCACGATCACGGCGAATTGCAAGCTCATCGCGGCCTCCGATGACAGCCTGGAGTGCAAGATGATTTTACATCGAACGGGGAGAAATAGAATACTAAACCAGCGCTGGCTCAAGGAAAGAACGCGAACAGCAGCCCGACCGTGGCAGCCTCGGCAAGGACGCCGGGCCAGTTCAGGTCCGGCGGGTATAACAGCAAGGGCATGGGATCCCCCGGAAGGGCATAACCCGTGTTGCACTCGTACCTTCGCCAGGGATCGGTCGCTATGTGGTACGGCAGCGTGGCCACATCGAAGTAGAAAATCCCGGCGGAAACCAGCGGATGGAGCGGGCCGAGGTCCCAACCGTAGCGCTCGCTGTTGATCTGCTCGAAATAGAGTCGATCGTAACACAGATAGGCAGGCTCGACGGTCTCGACGAGCTGCTGCCAGGCGCGCGCGATTTCTTGTGGCGGCGGGACCGGCGGATAGGTGGGAAAAGTGATTTCGTAGCGCAGTTTCAGCGGATTGATGGCTCGCTGCGCTTCCTGGGCCATCCGTTCTTTGAGCAAGCTCTCACTCTCCAGACGAAACACCCGTTGCGGATCGGGCGGATTCGGGTACGTCTCAGGCACTTTTGCCGGTTGCGGCATTGTTTCTTGCCCCGGCGCCCTACTGTCCAGCAAGAAAACACAGACCGATACCAAAGCGACTGCCAGAAAGGCTAAAGTGCTTGGCCGTTGCAACAGCTTTGATCGCTCGCGGTTATGCAAGAGTTTCATGGCAATTTCGTTTCCGTTGGTGGTGGTAGTTGCACGCCGGGAATATTGCCGGGATCCTTTACGCCGTTGCGCGCTGGACGCCAGGGATCCACGATGCCGGATGATGGTTGAGGGATGGCGGATGTGGGATGAACCGCTGCCTTTTCTGCAGCCGTTGGATCCTTCATCCCTCCTGCTTCATCCTTCATCCTTTCTTTCACGGGTTCGTCGGGCATTTCAGGGATTGCAGGTTGTCGATGCTGCAACGCCGGCAGCGGCAAGGAAGGATCAGGGCCCACCGGACTGCTCGGTACGCCCCCGCAGGCTGAGCTGCTGTTTACCCCTGAGCTCTGACCCCTCATTCCTGTTAAAATCGCGGGCTGAGCCAGGTCGCGCAGAACCAGGGCTGCGGTGCGCTGCCGCTCGTGTTCCACTGCCCGGACCTGAGCACAATAGGGCAAGGGGCCATCGCTGACATAGACGTTATCATGCTCTTTGATGGAGCCCTTGGCAAATTCGAATGTTGCCAGCGCGTTGTTGTACTGAACGATAGCGGCGTAATAGCTGGCCAGACTGTTGCTCCAGTTTTGCAAGGCCAGGATAAGATCGGCCCCGAAGGGCTTGCCCCGGCCTCCCTGAAAGAGTTCATAGTAACGATCCAACTGAATCGTGGCGGCCCGGAGAGCCGCCTGCTGCACCTGAATTTGCTGTTGGAACTCAATCACCTGGCGATACGCAAACGCCAGAAATCGTTCGGCCTTATCCTCCACCGTGCGCAGGTTCAAGTAGGTGCGCTGTAAGTTCAGTTGGGCAGTGCGCACGGCGGCATGAGCGGCGCGGAATCCGAGCGGGACGTTCATCTGCAGGCCGACACTGAAGTTGTTGAACGGGTCGGTAACCAGCTGATGGAAGGCATTGTCGGGCGTTCTCCCGCCGTCCAGTTGGGATCCCACAGAATGGATTTCGTCCGTGGCAAAAAAGCGCAGATCCGGCAGCAAGGTGTTCCTCTCTTTGATCAAATCGAGCCGGCGAACGCGCACTTCGTCGCGGGCAAGAAGCAGTTCCGGACGCCGGGCCATGGCCTCGTCCAGGGCCGCACGCCAATCCGGCCGCACGGGCGTGAGCGTGGCAGCATCGGCCGGCACGAATCGGAAACCATCCTCGCTTTTCAGTCCGAGCAAGCCGCGAAGCTGGCGATCGCTCTCGAGAACCGCGCCGAGGGCTGTCAGGCGCAGCGCGCGGAATTGTTCGTATTGCAACCGAGTTTGTTCCAGGTCCTGAGCGGTGGCCCGGCCGGCATCGAGGCCGAGCTTCGTGAGCCGCCAGGACTCGAAAGCGTAGCGCATGCCCTCCTCACGGCTGTAAAGCTGGTAGTAGGCGCCGTAGAGGTTCCAGTAGGCCGCTTCCACATTCAGCAGCAGAAAATTGAGGTTGCGCTCGAACTCGGCCCGCTGCTCGTCGAGCCGGATGCGCGTAATGAGGATGCCTTCCACCACCCCGCCGACGGGAAACGGCAGCAGCAGGCTGCCGGGGTGGCTTTCGCGGAGCTGGTTGATCTCTTCCCCGAAACCCTGAAGCAGGGGCTGTTCGAAAATGAACTGCACATTGGGCTGGATGGCCGGGTTGATCCGGCTCGCAGGGGTATTGCGCTGCGAGGAGATGCCGAAGGTTATCCCGGCCACGCCGCCGGTCGGCAACGGCTTAACCAAACCGGTATTGTAGTTCAGCGTCTTCGCGGTGACGCTCGCAACAGTCGGTCCACCAAGGGTAAATGACGTTGGCGTAATTCCCAGCGGGGTCTCCGTCCAATTCCATGTCAAGGAATTGTTCCAGCGCGTGTCGAACTTCGACAAGGAAGTTTCGATATCATTGGCGTCGATTGCCGGATCGAGGGCCAATACCCGAATCGCATCGGAACCGCCGATTGTCCGGCCCTGGAATCCTCCCAGGGTGTCGGCGGCGAAACCTGGCATGAACGCGTTCTGAGAACCCACCGTGCCGTTTTCCAGGGCGATCGCAAATGCCTCGCGCAGCGATAAGTAGCGTGTTTGACGCTGCGTATCATCCACGGTTGTTGGAACCGCCTGCCCACCGCCGGGAGGTGCCAGCGCTTCAGAATCGTAGCCGTCACGCTCCGCGTTATGCAAGCAACCGGGCAGCGCCCGAAAATCCTGAAAATCCTTCTCGCTCAGGAAGGCCTGCCGGCAACCAAACGCCGCCGCGACTGCCAGACTTAAGCCAGTGAACCAGGTTTTCCAGGACATCGCGGTTCTCGAAGTTAGTCATTCATCATTGGTCATTCGCGAATAACCGATGACTAATGGCAGATGACCAAAATATTAATTTGTATCGACTTTAACGATGGCAGGACTTGAAGGAATCGCGACGAATGCCGGTTTATTCGTACCGGAGGGCCTCAATCGGATCGAGGCGCGACGCCTTCCAGGCCGGGTAGTAGCCGAACAGTACGCCGACCGTAGCTGAAACGACAACGGCAGCGACAATGGCTGGGAGCGAGGTTTCCGTGGGCCAATGGAGGAGGACGCGGAACGCAAACGATCCCCCGCGGCCGAAGATAATCCCCATCGCTCCCCCTAATAGACACAAGACTACAGCCTCGACCAAGAACTGGCGAAGGATGTCGCGGGCGCGGGCGCCGACGGCCATGCGCAGTCCGATTTCCTTGGTGCGCTCGGTGACGGACACGAGCATGATGTTCATGATGCCGACGCCGCCCACGATCAGCGAGATCAGGGCCACGCCCAATAGCAGGGCGGCCATCAAGTTGGACGTCGAGGCCAGTGCCATGCTCATTTCCGTCATATCGCGGATGCTGAAGTCGTCCGGCTGGCCGGCGCGGATGTGGTGGCGTTCGTGGAGCAAGTCGGTAATCTGCCGAATGGCAGTGCGGATTTCCAGGGCCGAAGCAGCCCGCGCCATGATCTGGTCCACATTGGTAAAACGGACCGGTTGCGGCGTGTCGGCGGCCTCGCTGACCGAAGGCTGCGGATAAAGCTGATCCTGCGCATTGGAGGTGGGATAGAGCTGGCTCAGGCTGTTGACCGCCACCGAGATCGTGCCGGACTGAGTCGCTTGGCCGGCGCTTTGGTTCGCGGTCGTCGCGGAAATGCCGGCGACTCGGTACTTGATGGTGGTCCAGGGCGCCAGGAGAATATCGTCCTGGTCGAGGCCCATCATGTTCGCGCCCTTGCGGGCGAGGACGCCGACCACGCGGAACGTCACATTCTGAACGCGGACTTCCTTGCCGACGGGCGATTCGCCCTGGAACAATTCGCGAACGAGTGTCTGGCCAAGGACGCACACCTTGGTGCCGCCCAGGACATCGCGGTCGGTGAAGGGTTCGCCCTCTTCCAGGTCTTGCCAGTCGCGCACGTCAAGAAAAGAGGGAGTAGTGCCGTAGATATACATCGGCACCCAGTTGCGGTTGCCGTAGACGACCTGGGTGCGAGCGCGGACGACCGGAGCCACCGCATCGACCGCGGGGCATTCGCGGAGGATGGCGTCAGCGTCCTGAGGGGTCAGGGTGACGACACTGCCGCTGCCGAAGCTGACGCCACCGCTCGAAGCCGTTCCCGGCATGACCAGCAAGTTATTGGCCCCCATGCTCGCAATGGTCTGCTTGACCGCCGTGGAGGAGCCCTTGCCGATCTCCATCATGGTGATGACGGCCCCGACACCAATGATAATGCCCAGGGTGGTCAAGACCGACCGCATGACGTTGCGGCGCAAAGCAAGGACAGCCATACGGATGATGCGATAGAATTTTCTCATGAGTCAGTCCTTCCTTTTGGCGGCGAGGCAACCGCCACGGCCACCGGCGGGCCGCCCTCAAGGGCCCGGCCCTGGCCATTCGCAGTCGACGATGAAACGTGGACACCGTCATCCTGAATCAAACCGTCCTTGATGCGGATTACGCGCTTGGCGTGGCCCGCCACGTTCGCGTCATGGGTGACGAGGATAATGGTGATGCCTTCCTCGGCATTGAGCTGTTGAAACAGCGCCAGGATTTCCTCGGAAGTGCGAGAATCCAGGGCGCCGGTGGGCTCATCGGCGAGCACCAGGGGCGGATTATTCACCAGGGCGCGGGCAATCGCCACACGCTGCTGTTGGCCGCCGGACAATTGCGACGGCTCATGGTCGAGGCGGTCGCCGAGACCGACCCGTTCGAGCAACGCCTTCGCACGGCGGCGCCATTCCCTTTCGCTGAGTTCTTCGGCGGTGTAGGATAAGGGCATCATGACGTTGTCCAGGGCGGTGGTACGGGCCAGCAGGTGGAAGGTCTGGAAGACGAAGCCGATCTTCCGGTTCCGCACCATGGCGCGCTGGTCGGCGGTCATCTGATCGATGCGCTCGCCATCAAGCCAGTACTGTCCGGAAGTCGGCCGGTCGAGGCAGCCGAGGATATTCATGAGAGTCGTCTTGCCCGAACCCGATACGCCCATCAAGGCCACCAGTTCGCCCCGGCCAATGGTGAGCGACACGCCCTTGAGCACCGGCACGTCGACCTCGCCCAGGTAATAGGTTTTGTGAATGTCTGCGAGCTTGATGAGGTCCATAAATTACCTCTACTGTTGCTGCTGGGGCTTAGTGCCGCCGAACATCTTGGGCGCGAAGGGGTTGCTGGTGCCGCCGCCATTGGCCGCACGGCCCTCGCCGACCACGACTTTCGCTCCTTCGGCGATTTCGCCTTTCACGATCTCGGTCTGGAGGCCATCGCTCAAACCGATCCGGACCTTGATCGGTTTGACAAAACCGTTATCCTCCACCCAGAGGATGCCCCGGTTATGGGGCTCCTTGTCGGCAACCGGGGCCGCCTTCTCGCCAGGAGGCGTCTTGCTCCGGGACTGAGAGCGAACGTACTCATCCCGCGCTTCCGGCGCCACTTGCTGCGGGCTCGGTTTCCAACGCAGGGCGGCATTGGGCACCAATAACACGTTGTGGCGCTTGCTGATTTCAAATTGCAGGTTCGCAGTCAAATAAGGGAGCAGTTTTTCCTGGGAGTTATCGGTATTTACTACCACTGTGTAGATGACCACGTTTTGGGTCATGCTGGCGTTGAGACGAATCTGGGACACTTTACCATGGAAGACCTGGTCGGGATGGGCATCGACAGTGAAAGTTACCGGTTGCTCGTCCTTGATGTTGCCGATATCCGCCTCGTTGACCGATGCCCAGACCTGGATCTTTTTCAAATCCTTGGCAAGCAGAAATAGGCTCGGGGCGTTCAGGCTGGACACCACGGTCTGGCCGATGTTGACGCGTCGGCTAATGATGACCCCCTTGACCGGAGACTTAATGGTGCAATAGCCGAGGTTGATCCTGGCGTTATTGAGGGCGGCTTCGGCATCATTGAGAGCGGCCTTGGCCTTGGAAACGTTGGCATTAGCGTCTTTCAGGGAGGCTTGGGCCTGAACGACGGTAGCGTCGCCCACAGCGAGCGTTGCCACGGCTGTCTTGTAGGCGGCTTCGGCAGCGTCATAATCCACATCGGCAAGGGCCTTGGACGGTCCAAGTTGCTGCGCGCGGACCCAATCACGCTTGGCCTGGTTCAGCTTGGCATCTAGTTGGCCCAGGTCTGCTTTCGCTCGCTGGAGGTTGGCATCGGCGACAGCGACCTGGGCGTTGGCCGACTCGATCTGGGCCTGGGCCTGTTCTTTCTGAGCTTGTGCGCGGTCGACCTGGGCCTTGTACAGAGACTCATCGATCTTGGCCAGCACCGTATTTTCCTCGACCGGAGAGCCGTAATCGATCAATTTGCCCGCGAATTTTGGATCTTTGACGATGCCTGGATTATTGGTGTCGGCGGGATCGCGCGGGTCCTGGCCGAAGGAGAGGATCTGGCCCGCAACCTGGGCGCCGATGTCGATGACCTCTTCGGGTTCAATCGTGCCGGTGGCGTTGATCGTTGCCAAGAGATCGCCGCGCTCGACCGTGACGGTGCGGAAGCCTGGACCGCCGGTATCGCGATTGCGCCAATACCAGCCGCCGAATCCGGCCGCGATCACAATTAGAATCAACACAATAAGAAGTCTTTTCATAAAATCCTCATTCTCAATGATGGGCACTCGGCCCTGTTCAAGAATGAACGCCACTTCGCGCGGCACTTGCGCCGGCGGCTCAGACCGCGATCGCTTCACTTTCGAGAAGTTTTCCCAGGTGGGTTTCGAGCCGACCCAGGATCCGATGCAACTCCTCTTGCTCCAGGTTACTCAGCCCTCCGAGAACCATGTCCATTTGGTTGCCATGAACGGCCAGGATGCGGTCGACCAAATGGCGGCCCTTGGCAGTCAACATGACTTGCTTGGCGCGCAGGTCGGTGGGCGATTCATCCTTGACCACCAGGCCGGCCCGCTGCAGTCGATCGACAACGCCGGTCACGCTGGGTGGGCGAATAAGGAGCCGTTCGCTGAGATCGGTCAAGCGGAGCCCCGGAAGGCCCTCCTGGTCGGCACGGTGCAGGTTGATCAGCACGCCCCATTGAGCGCCGCTGATGCCAAAACGGGCGAAATAGGATTGCATGATTCGCTCAAACAGCCCGATGGTCCGCAGGAGTGCCCGGAACGGTTTTTCGGCCGGCCGGCCATTGGCGGCCGAGGAACTTCTGTTTTTGGTCGCTGGCATAGGGGATGCCTTTTATTAGTTAGCTTGCTAAATATTACCTAACTAATTATATCGCGAGGACAGCGCATGTCAAATATTAAAAATTGATGAGGTTGGACGCAGGTCGGCAGCACGTTCGTAGTCCCACCTTCAGGCGGTGGGGCGAAATCCGCCTGAAGGTGGGACTATGAACAGCCGGATCGTGCACACTCATTTACGCCCCCGGGTAAACGGCATTTTGGCGAAAGAAGTACGGGTCGATCGAGTGCTGGACGGGAGCGCCAGTCACAGCCAGCAGACGATGGCCGGGAAAATCGGCGTTGCGCTGGTACACCACTCCGGAGGGAAAGTCGGCGAGGTCCGGAGAATTCGAGGCGCAGAAGCCGGCGTAAAAAGTGTTGCCGACCACGACAAGGGACTGGTAATCCCCGACGTAAACAACTCCACCCGGCGGGTCGTTGAGCGGCCAGCTGGCGAGGACCGTCGGATCGCCGCCGTTTTGGCGGAATTCCTGAATCATGCGGCCGTTGTCGACGCGGATATTCATCAGTCCCCAGGTGCCGTTGGCCGCAACCGAGAGGTTGCCGATGGCCGCGTTGTCGATCGCCAGGAGGTCTTTCCAGGTTTTGCCGCCGTCCTGGGAGCGATGCACATAGAGGACCGGCTGGTGGTTCTCGATACGCGAGAAGGAGAGGTAAACCGTATCGGGGTTTTGCGGGTCGATGGTCAAGGAGAGGTCGCCGCCGATGCGCTGTTGTCCGAGCTGGAAAGCGGCGGTGGGGTACGAGCCGGACTGGAGGACGACGCCCTGGTCGAGCACGGCGAACGGATTCGGGTTGACCGGGCCGCGGATGCCTCCCTGGTCGTCGCGGACAACGACGACCTCGCCGGGGCCTTCGAAGGTCGAAGGCTGGCTCGTTCGCCGCAGGAAGGCGCCATAAACTCGGTCGCCGCTCACCGCGACGCGCGGTGGATGGTCCGTAAACACGTCCGTTCCCCGTTCGAGGCGGATCGGATCCTGGAAAGTCGCCGCACCGTCGGTCGAGACGACCAGGCTGGCAGTATCCGGCTGGTGGTCGGTGGCGTTGACGGCGAGGTAGACTCGATCCAGGCCGGTATTGGGATCGACGGCGCCGACCTGGATCCAAGGCTGGTCCACTCCGCCGGTAATGGCATAGTTGCCGGTGAAATCGGTCGTCAACGGATCGGGGGTGGCGCGGACATACGCACTCAAGAACCGGACTCCGCCGAGGAATGTCCCGTAGAGCCTGGACCCATCGGAATTGAAGGCGATTGTCTGATCTGCGGGACCAAATGCGCCCGGCTCCGGCTCGGGGATGCCAAAGCGTTGATCCCAGATGCCGCCGTCCTGTCCGCTGATCCATATCGGAGCACCCCGGTCTGAAGACCAACTGCCGCTGAATGTTGTGAGTGCAACGGTGCCGCCGGCGGGATTGACGGCCAGGCTCGGCTCGCTGTCGGAGTTAGTTTCGGAACTGAGGCGCCTGGGAACGACATTGTTGATTGCGGCCAGCCAAGTGATGTCCGCAGGCGTGACCTCCGCCGCGGGATCGGTATCGACCTGGAGAGCGACCTGATTGTCCGGGCCGCTGGGCGCTTGCGGGGACGAAGGCAAGATGCAGGCCTGGCCGAAGTCCACGAGAATTGAATTCGGCGCGATCGCCTTGGCCGTGGAATCTCCACAGCTCGAAGGAGCGCTGAGGACTTGCGGGTTATCGAGCTCGCCCTGGCTAACATCGAAGGTGATCAAGAGACCACTGGCATAGCCGAAAGTGTCGGGCATCAACCCGTAATTCTCGCCGTCGCGGAGATCCGGCCGGTCGACGAAAGTAAAGTTCGGGACGCCGTGAACACCTTGCGCTGCTGGTGTGGCACCCTCCTTCGGCAAAATCGCGGGCGTGAGACCCGCCGAGGTGAGCCGGGCACTGTGTGAGGCAATGGGCGGGACCCTCGTCAAGCCGTTTTCCAGGACCAGGCCCGTCCAACCTGGAACGTCGGCCTGCCCCGACGCTTGTCCGGCGAAGGCGGCAGGCAGATATGCATCGGTTACAAGCGGCCGCGCCGATGCTACGCTCGCCAAAAGGTCGCGAACACCCGAGGCCACGAATGTGGTACTGGCAGCGCTCGGCGAGTCGGCATGCCACAACTCGCCGCGCGCTTCGCAAAAGTAGAACGCGGTCCGGGCAGGTCGCGGGCTATCGAGGATAGACCGATCGGCCGAGAGCACGTCGCGGGAAATTTCCTCAAATTGAGGCAGGAGATCGTGCCCAATCGCGGGCGATGCTGTGGTTGATCCAAGGAACCATGCGCCCGGCGGCAACCGGTCCTCGAGCGATTCCAGGCAGGGGCGGTGGCGCCAAGCAGGACCAAGAACGTTCGCCCGGCGACCGGATCGGTGTAACAACGTCACAGTATCCTCCGCGCAGTTTTATTTGCCAGAGTCTGGCGCATTGACAATCGGGATGGCGAATACGGCGGGCGCGACCTTGCCGTCTTTCCAGTCGGGGTAGGAAATCGTCACTTTGGCTTTACCCGGAGCTGCTTCGGCCGGTACCCGCACGGGGCCGTAAAACCGATTGCCTCAGCAGCGCAGTTCGAGGACGACCTTTAGCTTCGGTGGCGTTGCGTCCGGCTTCGTTGGCGGGAATTCGATTTCGGCAATGGGATGGACATCGAGTGGCGGGTCGTCGGTGGGGATCGTGGTCAACGCTCGACGATCCGGGCTCCAGGTGCCGATGAGAACCGACAGCATGCTGGGCTTCTCGTTGCGAACCAAAGCGGAATCATCGAAAAGAGCAAAGGTCAGCGGCCCATCGAAATGGATCAAGGGGGCAGTGGCCAGCGTCTCGCCAAGGGCCTTGAGCTGAATGCGCTGCAGCTTACCTTTGACCTCGACGCCCAGGCTGAAACTCTCGGGGACCGCGAAGCCAACGGCATTTTCCGGTCCCGTACCCCAGTGCTCGATTCGTAGCTTCGTGTACTTGGTGCGTCCATCGTTGGTGACGATCTCGCCGACCTCATAGACTCGCTGATCAACATTATGATTTGCGGGCGCAATCCGTTTACCTGTTTCGGTGAGGTCGCCGTTGCCGTTAAGGTCTACATACAGGCGCCTGGCTTTCGCATCGAGGGCGAGCCAGACGCGCGTCTTTGCTTCATGACCGAAAAGTAACAGGCAATACCCAGGCCTGCCCTCATAGACCGGCTCCTTGGCGATGGTACGACTGAACTTTTCGAGGTCCGCGCTTTTTCCCGATCCAGTAACTCCGAACAGTGCCGCGGCAGTCAAAGAGGCGACAATCTTCATGGGATGCTCCTTTGCCTGATGGCGCCTACTAAGGCTTGTCGCGTTTGCTCACACCCAGGGAGTGCCTGGTTCCCTGTTTGCTTGCAAACTCTTTGGGCCGCGGTTTCCCGGCGGGCGCGACGCAGTACTTGTAGGTATCACCCTTGAGTTCGTAGATGGCGAGTTTCGTCTTATCGTTCTTGACGCCGGACTCGTCCATGAGATCGATCTCCTTCGGCGTCTTCGTCGCGTCGAACTTCATCTTGCCTGCGGCGACGATCTTGTCGCCGACCTTGATCATCCACTTGTCGCCATCGTAGACGAGCTTCGTGGTCGGGCCCTCCTTGGGCGGCGTTTTCTCATCGACAATCGTTTTGCCGTCATGGACCATCGAGACGGTCAGCCACGTCCCGCGGAGCTTGTCGATGTCGCCCTTCGACGGGTCGTCCTTGCTCGGGCCGTCGGCTGCCATAAGCGCTCCAATCGTGAGAACGAAGAAACGCATTGTTTTCATGATGGCCTCCAAGTACGGTAACGATTTAACTCTAATTTGGCGAGCATCATTCTCCCGCGAAAAGCCGTGACGCCGGCTTGGTCAACAGCATCCGTTCGCACGATGTTGTAGCAATTCTGTCGTGCGCGGCTATGGGTTCTTTGTTTTGTGGTTGGCGAGGTCGTTCGAGTTGGGCTCCCAGATTTCACAGCACGCCGCGAGTGCGCATCGTTTCCGCCAGCTTTGCGGGAATGGGTCGGCAACTACAGTGTTTACGGTGCTGCAGATGCCAGCGAATGCGCTGCTGCAAAGTTGCATTCGCCGGCATCCGGTGCTTTTCATGCCAGGATTTGTTGAGCTTCATTGAGTATCTCGCTTCAAACAGGTTGCTTTCTTCAGCAGACTGATCTGTCCCGCGTGGTAGGCGCTGTGCTGCACGTGGCCGTGGAAGTTGTTGTATGCGGAACTGCCCTCGGCCGTCAGCCGGTCGTCCAACCGCTCCTCGGGGAAGACGCGGATCGCATGCCGGAGCTCAGCCTCTTGCTGCTCGAGCCGCGCAACGGTGTCCGCCCATGCGGACTCGGTGGGTGGCGGCACGGCGGGCCAGAAGTCTTCGGTCTTCAGGCCAGCTGATTCCCCGCGAATCCGCCGCAGCAGGATGGCCTGGGTGGCGACAAGGTGAAGGACCAATTCCCAGATGCTGTGGGCGCCTGCAATCGGATGAGTCGCCGCCATGTTGGCATCGACATCGGCGAGGACTTCCAGGACCGACGGGCCGTGCCATGCGCCTCCTTCGAACATCTTCTGGGCTTGATCGGCGATTCGTTCGACTTCATGCACTGTCTCGCCCTCCTGACGTCCTTGCTTAGACGATTCCTCTCCATTGAAGACGGCAATTCTGTGCCTGTCAAGCTTGCGGTCTGTTTTTGTTGACTTGGTTTGGGCAAGGATGACTGCGCGGAAATCGGCGATCAAGGACTGACCTGTACGGAGTCGCGCGAGATTGGAAAGAAAGTCTCCGCAGCTGGTGTGTTGGTGGTCTTTGGCCATTGGTAGAACGAGCCCGGGGGGTCGCCCTGGAGAAAGACGCGTACGCGGCCGTCTATTTCGTGCCCAACGATTTTGCGGGTGTAGCCGAGAACCGGATTGGCCCACTGCTGCGCGACGCGCCGGATTATCCCGGTCGCGGAAGCGATGCGGCAGGTGAGCATCACAATAGCGGCCAGCCTCTGGGTTTTGAAGGCAGCGGCAATGTCGTCGTAGGCCTGCCAGTTGGCCAAGCGCTTCTTGGCCGCGGGGGTGCCGCCGTCCTGATCGTCGGCTTTGCGGGAGCGGTAGGGCGGCGGTGGAGAATCGGCATAGAACACCTGCGTTTCGTGAAATACCAGAGGGCCGGTCGGATGGGAAGGCGGCGGATCACCTACCAGCAGCGCATTACGCCCGCCGACCTTGAATGACCCGGCCGGTCCCAGATCGAACCTACCGTCGTCCCGGGAAGCATCCGAAGGGATGCCGTGGCCCACGCTGATGATCACCGTTCCGCCCGCACCCGCCAGCCCAATGGCGCGCTTAAAGGCCTGGGCAATGGTGGCCGGTGTGGTGCCGTTGGGAATGGGCACTTTGGCGTGCCGTGCTGGATTGGCGGCGACAAACTGATTGGCCCACTTCGACCAGGGTTGCGCAGTCTCGGTGATCACGACGAGCTTCGGTCCCGAGAGCTGGAGCTTGGGGCTGGCAAGCAGGATGCGTCCCAGTTGCAGGGCGGCGCCACCGAGAAGAACGATTCCCGACTCGAGAACGTACATGCTATCGTCGAGCGAGGCGATCGTCATCTTGCCCACGATGTCGTCGGCTTTCTGCTGGTAGCTTCGGTTGACGATGTCGCGGGCCTGCTTGTAGCGCAAGACCGCGGCGGCAGTAGAGGGACCGTACCTCCACTGATCCAGCTCGGCCGTGTCGATCCTGGCGCCGTCGATCAAGATCAGCGCCTCTTGCACCAGGAATACGTGCAATCCGGAATCGCTGGTCAGGATGTGTTTGGCATCGACGCGGGAACATTCCTGGCAGCGCTGGTTATCGCCAAACCACTTCGATTTCAGAGCCATTGTTCTCCTCGCTCAACAGTCAGACGGAGTCGGTGCTCCCAAATAGATATCCGTAACTTCGGACGCGACCGGACATCGAAATGAGGACTATCTGGTCGAAATCGTCCACGGTGAACACAGCGAGAATCGTGGTCTTATGGGCTCAAAAGGAATCTAATTCGCCTCAGCGATATCACACATGCTTACCAGCTTCAAACGCCCGAAGGGATTGTGCATGGGAGTTCCGACAAGTCGCCGATCACTGTCCTGCGTGAAGGTCTGAAAACGGGGTCCGCTGAGGTCGGCAATCGCATGACCGTCCCCCACTTCCTTTTCACTGCGGGCTTGGTAGCGGATCACTTCCATAATATCAAAGCCGCCTGACTCGACATCGGCGCGTTTCATCACGACGCCGGGCAAACCGAGGACTTGCATGCCCACGGTCCACACATCTGCCTGGCCGCGGACGTCCGGCGGTCGGTGCGGTTTGCTGGGCTGGTGATTGCGGTTTGAGGGCGTCGGGGCCGTGTTCCTGCACCGCCGGCACGGCCAACGCAACGCAGTTGGTGCTGGAGGGCCAGGCCATCGCGAGTCGCGACCGTTCCGAACGTATAGCGTTTTATGCGTCGTGGGGGGGGCCCCCCCAACAAAGCGGCCGGTGAGCAGATGGGGGCGGGGGGGCCCCCC
>Ga0306924_10004029_pt1 | contig 14275 bp, 10 predicted proteins | sample sta12Can44000111_FD_203756 | JGI IMG/M metagenome (GOLD analysis project Ga0306924, IMG submission 203756) | Lab enrichment of tropical soil microbial communities from Luquillo Experimental Forest, Puerto Rico - statanox.12C.anox.44.000.111 (v2)... | ecosystem: Environmental > Terrestrial >... | reverse complement strand
GTCAGCTCAGCCTATGAGCATCGCGCGTTCTCTGCCGCTCTTCGGCCAAGATCGGCCGGCCGAGGATGATATAAGGACGATTCGATACGTTACCGCTCGCCAAAGCGCCCGGACCCGGCTAAAACGCGGCTGTTCACAGCTGCCGAGCCGTCATGCCCGAGGATTTCTATCGTATCAAGCGCCTCCCTCCATACGTCTTCAGCGAAGTCAACGCGCTGAAAGCTGAGGCACGCGGCGCCGGGCGGGACGTCATCGATCTCGGCATGGGTAATCCAGATGGCCCGACCCCGCCCCATATCGTAGCCAAACTCATTGAGGCGGTGCAGAACCCGAGGACCCACGGCTATTCGGTGTCGCGAGGTATTACCGGGCTCCGCCGCGCCTGTGCCGGCTATTATGCGCGGCGCTTTGGCGTTGAACTGGATCCCGAACGTGAGATCATCGTCACCCTGGGTTCGAAGGAGGGACTCGCCAACCTCGCTCAGGCGATCACCGCGCCAGGCGATATCGTGTTGGCGCCAAACCCGTGCTATCCAATCCACGCGTTCGGCTTCATTATGGCAGGCGCGTCGGTGCGCCATGTGCCGGTTGGACCGGAGTTCGACTTCCTCGTCGAACTGAAGAAGGCGGTCCGGCACAGCATTCCGGCACCGCTCGCGATCGTTCTTAACTTCCCGGCCAATCCGACTGCGCAAACCGTCGACCTCGATTTCTACGGTGAGATCGTCGGATTCTGTCGCCGGCACAAGATTATTATCTTGTCCGACATTGCCTACGCCGAAATTTATTTCGACGGCAAGCCGCCGCCGTCGATCCTCGAAGTGCCAGGCGCGCGTGAAGTCGCGGTCGAGTTCTCCTCACTCAGTAAGACTTATTCGATGGCCGGCTGGCGCATCGGCTTCGCTGTAGGGAATCAGCGGCTGATAGCGGCGCTCTCGCGCGTGAAGTCCTATCTGGACTATGGTGCGTTCACTCCTATTCAGGTAGCGGCGACCGCGGCCATGAACGGGCCGCAGGATTGCGTTGCCGAAACGCGCGTGCGCTATCAGGCCCGTCGCGACGTAATGATTGACGGCCTCCGGCAAGCCGGATGGGAGCTTCCTCAGCCCGAGGCGACTATGTTTGCCTGGGCCCCGATCCCTGCCGAATATCGCGCATTGGGCAGCCTCGCTTTTTCCAAGCTGCTGCTTGAGCGCGCTAATGTCGCAGTGTCGCCGGGGATCGGCTTCGGCGAATACGGCGAGGGCTTCGTACGCATAGCCCTCGTCGAAAACCGCCAGCGCCTGCGCCAAGCGGCGCGCAACATCAAAACCTTTCTGTCCAGCCGCAACGACACCGCCGAGGTGCGCCGCGGCGAACGGGGTCTCTCGGCGTCAGCCTCGTAACCAGGGCAGGGCGACGACGCTAGCTTGTCAACCGCCTCGCAGCATCACCTTAGAGTGGCGGCTCAGACCACTGGCGATTTGCCGGCGGCAGCGCGATCCAGTTCGTGCAAACATAACGGTGGTCCGCCACCCCAGCTACGAGTCAGCCATCTCATCGCAATCAAAGATGACTAGATCGAAGCGACCCATGCTGATCAGAGCCGTGGGCGCCTACGCCGCCTGCGATCGGGATGCTGGTCCTTTGGCTCCACAGAAAACGGTACTCCCGCAGAACTGAGCGCGCCATGCTGGCGTGCGGCGAGTGCCGTCTCGTCGAAATCCTCGATCAGTTCGTGAAACAGTCGGTGCCAGTTGATCTCGGCTTTCAGGTGCATGAACACCGAACCAAGACCAACTGCAGCCCGGTCCATGAACACGAACTCGCGCGGCGGTCGAACTCCACCCAACCGGCGTACGTCGCGGTGGACGCTCTCGACCACCGAAGCACCGTCGACCCCGTTCGATTTTTCCTGTATCAGGCGCGCTCGGTCATCGAGTAGCGGGCCATAGACGAACCGCGCCCACCGGTTGAGCACCTCGATCATCTCGGTCGAGAGATTGCCAAAACCCCAGCTCCGATAGGCATGGACCGCGAGATCGCGATCGTCACGCTCTAGTGCGTGGTAAAGATCGATGACCCCGCGCACGAACGGGGCGGAAAAGACGCGCACGCAACCGAAATCCAGCAAGTTGAGGGTTGTGCCAGGCGCCACTGTATAGTTGCCGAGATGTGGGTCGCCGTGGATGACGCCGTAACGGTAGAACGGTACGTACCAGACCCGGAACATCCGCAGCGCTACCTGATTGCGTCGCGCGATCGGCGCTTCCGCAGTATCGAGGATCGGCGCGCCGTCGAGCCAAGTCATCGTCAATAGACGCCGGGTAGAGAGTTCGGGTATTGGCTGCGGCACGGCAATCCCGGGCTCGTCGCGCAGGATATCCCCATATAGGCGCATATGCGCGGCTTCTCGCTGGTAGTCGAGTTCCTCACGCAGCCGATCAGCGATTTCGGCGTGAATCTCGGCGGTAGTGACGGCGCGGTCGTAGCGCTCGTAGAGCCCCATCGCGATCTTTAACTGGCGGAGATCGGCTTCGACTGCCGAGGCCATATCAGGATATTGCAATTTACACGCGAGCACGGTGCCGTCGAGCGCTTCAGCCCGATGCACCTGGCCAAGCGAGGCGGCTCGCGCTGCGGTTCTATCAAATACTCGAAACCGACGCTGCCAATCCGTCCCGAGTTCCCCCGCCATTCGTCTCTTCACAAACGGCCAGCCCATCGCCGGCGCATTAGCCTGAAGCTGAACCAACTCCTCGACATATTCCTTCGGCAATGCCTCTGGGATTGTGGCGAGCAATTGCGCCACCTTCATCAGCGGCCCTTTGATGCCGCCGAGAGCTGCCTTCAGTTCAGCTGCGTGTCGACCGCGGTCGACGGTTAGACCCAGATAGCGTTCCCCTGCAAGCCGGGCGGCGAGCCCTCCGATCGCTGTTGACACCTGCGCATAGCGCCGAACCCGGCCCGAGAATGAATCGTCGTCGCTCACGATTATGGCCAAGAACGCGCGTGGACCCGATGCCAGTAATACCCCACTCCGAAATAGTCGCTCGACCCCACCTCGTGCCCCTTAGCCCAGCTGCTCGAGTTCATCGATAAAGCCGGCTACAACTGAGAGCCCCCTGGCCCAAAAAGACGAATCCGAAGCGTCAAGGCCGAATGGAGCCAGCAATTCCGTGTGCCGCAACGTGCCGCCGGCGCGCAGCAGGTCAAGGTACCGCTCGGCGAATCCCTGATGGGCGTCCTGGTAGCCCGCGTAAAGCGAGTTCACCAGGCAGTCGCCGAATGCATAGGCGTAGACGTAAAACGGCGTATGGATAAAATGTGGGATGTAAGCCCAGTAATGGCGATAGACGCCGTCGAGGCGGATTGCAGGCCCAAGGCTCTCGCGCTGCACCTCCAGCCAGATTTCGGCGAGCCGGTCTGGGGTCAGCTCGGCCTCGCGACGCTCGTCGTGCACCCGGATCTCGAACGTGGCAAAGGCGATCTGGCGGACCACGGTGTTCAGCATGTCTTCGACCTTGCCGGCAAGCATGATCTTTCGGCGGCGAGGGTCAGTCTCGCGTGCCAGCAACGCGCGGAAGGTCAGCATCTCGCCAAAAACCGAGGCGGTTTCTGCCAGAGTCAACGGCGCGTCGGCCATCAGATAGCCTTGCCGCGCCGCCAATACTTGATGAACGCCATGCCCCAACTCATGCGCCAGGGTCATCACGTCGCGCAGCCGGCCTTGGTAGTTCAGCAGCAGATAGGGGTGCGCCGCCGGCACGGTCGGATGGGCGAAGGCGCCCGAGGCCTTGCCCGGCCGCACCGACGCGTCGATCCACGGTGCCGCGAAAAAGCGGCCGCCGATTGCGGCCAGCTCGGGCGAAAAGGCGTTATAGGCCGACAGCACTGTCTTCTCGGCCTCACGCCACGGAATCAGCCGGTCGTCGTCCTCTGGCAACGGCGCGTTCCGGTCCCAGAAAGGCAGTGCCTCGACACCGAACCAACGCGCCTTCAGCCGGTAATATCGATGCGGAAGGCACAGATAACTGTCGCGTACCGCCGCGATCAGCGCGTCGACGACTTCGTCCTCAACGAAATTGGACAGATTGCGGGACGAAATCGGCCGCGCAAACCGGCGCCAACGGTCCTCGATCTCCTTGTCCTTGGCCAGCGTGTTGGTGATTAGCGCAAACGTCCGAGCATTCTCGCCGAGCACCCCCCCGACACTGGCTGCAGCCTCCCGGCGCACTTCCGGATCGCGATCCGACAGCAGGTCGAGCGCCTCGGCCTCGGTCAATTCCCGGCCGCCGATCGGGAACCTCAGATCGGCGATCGTCTCGTCGAACAACCGGGTCCAAGCCGCGCGGCCGGCGACGTATTTGTCATGCAGCAGCTGTTCGACCTCGTCAGACAGCTGGTGGGGACGAAAGGCACGGATGTCGCGGAGCCAAGGGCGATAGTGAGCGAGTGCCGGGTCGGCTTCCTTTGCCTCAAGTATTGCGTCGTCGAGACGGTTCAATTCGAGCGTAAAGAACAGTAAACGCGTTGAGATGGCATTGGTCCGCTCCAGGATCGTTTGATAGAAGCGACCGATATCCGGGTCCGCGAGATTGCCGGCATGCAGAAGCGAAGCATAACTGAGGATCCGGCCGCTCAGCTCCTGCATACCTTCATAAGTTTCGACCGCCACCCCCAGCTCCGCGCCCGAGAGATCTGCGAGTTTTCCCTCGTAGCGCTGGTGAAAGGCTGCTGCGTCATCGATGAGCCGCGCCAGATCCCCGGTCAGCATTGAACTATCGGGACCAGGGTATAGGTCCGAAAGATCCCATTCCGGCAGCGTCCCCACCGTCACCCTCTTCTGCCCTACCGCCGTCTCTGCAACTGCTTGCAAGCGCATTACTCAATTCCCGACCCGGACGATATGCGAGGATATGGGGTTTAGGCCGGTAGCACCAAGCGGCAGCGCGGACGACGATCCCGCGATTACTGCGATCGGCTCGAACGGAGACTCAGGTCGGGATCACCCGAAGCCCAGGGCAGGCGCTATTCCAACATCGGCGCGAAACCCGTAAAAAGCGGTGGGGAGGTCACGGAAGGATGGATTTCGACAATTGGGCCAGCCTTCCGGCGATGTTCTTCGAACAAGCCGACCGGGTCGGCGACAAGCCTTTTCTGTGGATGAAGCAGGACCGGCGCTATCAGCCGGTAACGTGGTCCACTGCTGCGCGCGACGTCCGGCGGCTGGCGCAAGGTCTCAGAGCACTCGGCATCGGCCCGGGGGAGCGGGTCGCTCTGGTGGCGGAGAACCGGCCGGAATGGGTCGTCGCCGATCTCGCGGTGATGAGCGCCGGGGCGATTACGGTCCCGGCCTATGTGACGAACACCGTTGAAGACCATCGCCACGTCTTTGCCGCCAGCGGCGCTCGCGCGGTGATCGTCTCCAAATCCTCCCTGTCCGGACGAGTGCTGGCGGCGGCCAACCAAGTGGACGCGATGCACACGGTAATCGCGATCGAGCCAACCGCCGGCCAGGCGAGTGCGGTCGACGTTTTGTCGTGGGACGAGGTTCTGACGCGCGGGGGTGATCAGCCTGACAACATTAACGGGCAGATCACCGAATTGGCGCCGGACGACGTTGCTTGCCTGATTTTCACCTCGGGCACCGGTGGCGTTCCGAAAGGGGTGATGACGACCCACCGTAACATTCTAGCCAACTGCCGAGCCGCCTATCTTTTGCTCGAACAACTTGGTCTCGGCGACGAAGTGTTTTTGAGTTTCCTGCCGCTGTCGCACGCCTATGAGCATACGGCGGGGATGATGTTCCCAATCTCGATCGGAGCGCAGATCTATTTGGCCGAGGGAGCAGAGACCTTGGCCGGCAACCTCCTCGAAGCGCGGCCGACGATCATGACTGCGGTGCCCCGGCTCTACGAGACGTTGCACCGCCGCATCCTGATCGGAGTCGAGCGCAAAGGAGGGATGGCGCGGACAATGTTCGACAAAGCGGTAGCCATCGGGCGCAAGCGCGCGTCGTTCGCGCCCCTGAGCCTTGGCGAACGCTTGATCGACCCGGCGCTCGACCGTCTCGTGCGCGCCGGGGTGCGCCGACGCTTCGGCGGGCGACTCAAGGCCATGGTGTCGGGTGGCGCGCCGTTGAACCCTGAAATCGGCAGCTTCTTCCTGGCGCTCGGGGTCACTCTGCTGCAAGGCTACGGACAAACCGAGGCCGGGCCGGTGATCAGCTGCAACTCGCCGGCACGGATCAAGATCGACACGGTCGGGCCGCCGCTCGACGGGGTGCAGGTCCGGGTCGCCGATGACGGCGAGATCCTGGTCGCCGGCGACAATGTCATGAAGGGTTACTGGAACGATCCACACGCCACCGCGCAGACGCTGGTTGACGGCTGGCTGCACACCGGAGATGTGGGGCAGCTCGACGGGGACGGCTATATCCGCATCACCGACCGCAAGCGCGACTTCATCAAGAATTCTGGCGGCGAGATGGTTTCGCCGGCCCGGGTCGAAGGCTATCTGACCTTGGAACCGGAAATCGCCCAAGCGATGGTGTTCGGCGACCACCAGCCCTATCTCGTCGCAATCCTGGTGCCCGATCACGAATTCGCGACTGGGTTCGCCAGTAAGAACGGAGACTCGCCGGATATCGTGGCGCTCGCCGCCGATCCCTCCTTCATCAAGGCGCTCGGCGCCGCGGTGGCGCGGGTCAATCGCGGGCTGACGCCGGTAGAGCGGGTGCGGCGCTTCGTGCTGGCCGCGGAGCCGTTTACGATCGCCAATGGCCAGATGACGCCAACGTTGAAGGTCAAGCGGCACGCGGTCCGCGAGGTCTATGGCGAGGCGCTCGGTGCGCTCTACGACGGCAAAGGCATCGCCGCATGAGACCGGCTGACGACGCGGCCAACGCTGACGGAGGATAACTGTGCGGCTCGAAGGCAAGATCGGCATCGTCACCGCGGCGGCTTCCGGGATGGGATGAGCGGGCGCGCAGCGCTTTGCCCGCGAAGGGGCGGCGGTCGGCGTCGTCGATATCGATCAGGCCGGGGTTGACGACGTGGTCGGCGAGATCACCGCAGCCCGCGCGCACGCTTTGGTCGGGGATCTGCGGCAGGACGATTTCGCCCGCGTAATCGTACGCCGCACTGCAAAGGCGTTTGGCGGGTTCGATTTTGTGTGGAACCATGTCGGCCACCCCGGTCCCGCCTCGGTCGAAGGCGTCGATATGGCCGATTTCGACATCGCGATCGGCCTCAACTTGCGCACCGTCTTGGTGACGACCGAAGCCGCGATCCCTGAAACGCGGGCCCGCGGCGGCGGCGCGCTGCTCTATACCGCCTCGACGTCGGGTCTGGTCGGCTCGGCCTTCAGCCCGGTCTATTCGATGGCCAAGTTCGGCGTCGTCGGGTTCGTCCGCTCTTTGGCCAAGCGGCTCGCACCCGACCATATCCGCGTCAACGCGATTTGCCCCTGCCCTATCGACACTCCGATGCTGCGGGTCTTTGTCGCCCGGCCCGACCAGCAGCGCGCTGGGGGCCAAGAGAAGGAGGCGCTCGTTCTAGCGCGCGGCCGGCAGAACCCAATGGGCCGCACCGGCACGCCCGAAGAAATCGCCAACGCCGCCCTTTTTCTGATCTCCGACGAGGCCTCTTTCGTCTCCGGCGCCGCGCTGCCGGTCGACGGCGCTGCCACGGTGTGAGGGCCAAACCTCAGCCGGTGAATAAGTCGCACGGCGCCAGATAAGCTTCGTCCGGCGCTTCCTCCAGGATGAAATGTCCGCCGGCTTCGTCTCAAAGCCCGCGGGTGGCTTCGCCCTTCAGTTCGACGGTGTTGCCGTCCGGGTCGGAAATATAAAGCGACGGGCCATAGCCCTCGGCGCCATAGCGCTCGCGGACCTCACCGGGATCGACGCCATGCCGATGTAGATGCGCCTTGAGCGCCGTCGCGTCGAAACCGACGACCCGCATCGCGAAATGATCCATGTTGCGCCCGGCCTTGTCCGGCGCCGCCTGCGGTGAGACCCCCGCCGGCACCAGATCGATCAGCGAAGCGCCGGCGCGCAGCTGGACCAACTTCGGCTGTTCGAGCTGACGCTCGATGTGCATGCCCAGCACCATCTGGTAAAAGGCGATCGCCCTATCGAGGTCGCCGACCCTGAGCACCACGTGATCGAGCCCGCCAATCCGGATTGCGCCCTCATTGCCCGTTGGCCTCGCGGTCCGGATCGTCATCGTATCAGGCATCTTTGCCTCCCTTCTCCCGAGCATCCCGCTCAAAGCATGCCCCAATAGCTGGCGCCCGGGCAAGTCGCCTGCGGCGCTCGGCCCGGAGTTGCGCCTTATTCATGCCGCGTCTGCAAAAATGCCGGGCATTGAGTGCCGCACGACTAGGAAATCCGCTCATCGAGGGAGTACAGTCGAATTGGCGCGAACGCTTGGTCAATTTTGAGCGGAGTAGTCGACATGCAATACCGCAGAATCTCGGCCGATTGCCATCTCGACATGCCGTGGATGCCGCCCGACCTGTTCGTCTCCGAGGCGCCGCGCGAGCTGAAAGACCGCATGCCGTATGTCGCGGATGGGCCGCAAGGGCCGCAATGGGTCGCCAAGAACGGCGCCACTTTCGGGCTCAAGAATGGCGTCGGACCAGGCGGGGCGCCCTTCGTACCCGGTCAGAACCGCCGGGTCGACATCATGGCCCAGACCGGCATGTACGAGGACGGCAAGAAGGATATCCGCCGTTGCAGCGATCCACATCTGCGGATCAAGGACATGGACCGCGACGGCGTCGACGCCGAAGTGATCTACGGCATTCTCGGCGCCGCCTCGCGTCTGAATGATCGCGAAGCCTCGAACGAGATGCTGCGCATCTACAACGACTGGCTCAAAGAATTTTGCAGCCATTATCCTGAACGCGAGATCGGCCTCGCGTGTCTGCCCTATGGCGATATTGACGAAACGGTCAAGGAAATCCATCGAGTCGCCAAGATGGGGATCAAAGGGCTCGAACTCTCCTGCTCGTGGGATATGGAGCCGATGTGGCACCCGGTCTGGGAACCGCTGTGGAAGGCCGTCGAAGACGTGCAACTGCCATTACATTTCCACACCTTCCCGACGACCTCTCCGCGCGCGCGTGAGGGCGTCTCCGGCCAGGTCCGGCGCGCTGCGATGTTCACCGGCGTGTCGGCATTTCAGATGGGGCTGATTAATATTATCGCTGCGCTGATCGGCGCCGGCGTACTCGAACGCCACCCGCGTCTGCGCGTCTCGTTCGGCGAGAGCGGCATCGGCTGGTTGCCTTATGCGCTCGACCGCATGGACTTCGAATACGAGGATCGCTTCCGCGACCTGATGAAGATGAAGCCGAGCGAATACTGGCGCCGGCAATGCAAGGCGACGTTCCAGTTCGATCCGATCGGCACTAAGCTCTACCAGGATATCGGCGTCGAAACCCTGATGTGGGGCTCCGACTATCCCCACACCGACGGGGTGTGGCCGGAATCCTCGAAATATATCAAGGAGCAGTTCGCCGGCCTGCCCGCCGAAGTAGTGCACAAGATCACCTGCGAAAACGCCGCAAAATTTTACGGATTAATTAACTAGGATTCTGCAAAGGCCGGGACGCAGCGGGAGTGCCTGAGACGGCGCCCCTCTTTTGTCGTCAGAACTGCACGCGCTGGGTTAAGGCGCCGTCGACGATCAAATTGGTCCCGGAGACAAAGCTGGCGCGCGGGCTCGCGAGGAAGACAACGGCGTTTGCCACCTCTTCCGGTGTGCCCATGCGGCCCATCGGGTTGCGCGACATCATCGTGTCGAACAGCTCGGGATTGTTCTCCTCAACCGCGTTCCACACCCCACCCTTGAAGTAGACATTGCCGGGCGAGACCATATTGGCGCGCACGCCCTTGCCAGCAAGATTGCGTGCGACCGCCTTGACATATGGTGCCAGCGCTGCCTTTACCGAGGCATAGGGCCGCGGTGGCCCGGCAATCTCGATTGCGCCGGTGGTGCCGATGACCACGATCGCCCCGGCCGTCGACTTTTCGAGGTAAGGGATCGCCGCCTCAACCCCGGCAACGGTGCCCATTACATCGATATCGAGGCTACGATGCCAGCCTTCCTCGTCCATCGTCTGCGCGAGTGCGCTGACATTGGCGATGAAGGCATCGAGCCCGCCGAGCTTGTCCGCCGCCTCGGCGACCCAGGCGCGTAGAGCCTTCGTATCGGCAACATCAACGACTCCGCCATAAGCCTTCACCCCCTTCCTGGCAAGCGCCGCCAGAGCGTCGTCGACGCCGGCCCTGCTGCGCGCGCACAGAGCCAAATTGCAGCCCTCGCCTGCCAGCAGCTCGGCTATCGCTCGCCCGATGCCTCGCGTGCCGCCGGTCACGATCGCCTTCTTTCCTCTCAGGCCCAGATCCATTTCCGCTCCTCAGGGGGTGGGTGCCCGCTGGCGCATTTCAATGCAGGAGTCGGGCGCGCGGATGCGCATCATCGTAGATGTTAAGCAACCGCTCGGTCTCGAGCGATGTGTAGCGCTGTGTCGTCGACAAGCTGGCATGGCCCAGAAGCTCTTGGATCGCGCGCAGATCGCCACCAGCGCCCAGCAGATGAGTAGCAAAGCTGTGGCGCAGCGCGTGCGGTGTCGCTGTCTTCGGGAGACCGAGAAGGCCGCGCAGCGTCTCCACCTGCCGTTGAACCAAGCGTGGATGGAGCGGTCCACCACGAGCACCGACGAACAACGCATCGTCCGCAGCCAGCGCATGGGGACACGCCGCGAGGTACTCGGCGATCGCGGTTCGCACCGCTGGCAGTACCGGGAGCTGGCGCTCTTTGCGGCCCTTGCCGATAATCGTCAATGTCTCGCCAGCGGGTGCTTCTTCTCGGGTCAATCCAAGCGCCTCCGACAGGCGCAGCCCGCAGCCGTAAATCAGCGCCAAGAGGGCAGTATCACGCTTGCTCTGCCAGCCTTCGGAAGAGAGATCCCCGGCCGCGTCGACGGTGGCGACCGCGTCATCGATGCTCAACGGCCTAGGCATGGTTGGCGGCAGCTTGGGTGAACGTAACGCCGAGAGTGCCGTCGTCGAGGCGAGCCCGCGGCGCTGCAAAAATCGTACAAACCCTCTCAGTACCGACACACCCCGGGCCAGCGAGCTACGCTCGATCCCTTCGCCCGCGCGTCGCGCCAGATAGGCGCGAAAATCTGCCGGCCGCAATGTGCCGATTGCCATGAGGCTTGGCGGCGCACCGAGATGCTTTGTCAGGAAATCCAGAAAAATTGCGAGGTCGCGGCCATAGGCGGCGATAGTGTGGGCCGAGGCGCGGCGCTCGCCGGTAAGCCAAGCGGCCCATAAACCGACTGCGGCGCGCAAATCGTCGCCGGCAGAAAAAGACGCCAGCGGCAGCGGTCCAGGCAGCGTCGGGAATATAGACCGCCGCATTGTTGCGACGGTCTTCCCACGACTCCGCGCGGTCACGGCGGGTTCACGACAGGGGAAGGTTTAGCGCCCGCGCTCGAGCCATTGGGCGATCGTGATCCCGACAGCGTGGGCCAGAAAGGTCAGCAACTCGGTCCCCAGACCAGGATGAAATGTTCCCGCCTTGCGGGTTCCCATGCACATCAGGCCACTCGGTCCCGAGCGACCGAATGAAAGACGCAGCAGCGCCTGCGAGCGTACTAAGCCTGCGGCGCTGCCGAACAGAGTGGTATCCCCCTTGACATGAGTGCACAATAAAGCGTTGCGGTCGGCCCCAAGCAGTTGGTCGACCATACCCGAGCGCAGCAGTTGGATCCCATGCACGGGTAAGCGAGCGGTACGCGCCACCGCGCTCTCGACACCAAGGGTGACAACATCGACATCGATGAGCACTGCTAGGTCGGTCGTAACGATTTGCAACAGGTGTTCGAAGCTCACAGCCTTCAGCATCGCTAACGCTGCCTTATGCACGCGACACTGGCTCGCGAGGTTGCCCCTGCTGAGCGCGATTAGACTTTTCTGCTCATCCTGCAGGTTACTAAGATCCTGCCGCAATCGCTCGAGCATGAATTGCTGAAAATCGAGCACCCTGTCACCATTGCCGCGGCTCGGCGCGCGCAACAGATGCAGCGCCTCGGGATGGCGTTGGAGGAAATCGGGATGCTCGCGCAGATAGGCGATGACATCTGAGGCACCCGTGTTACTCTGTGTCAGCGGCGCCGCAACGCCACTGCCAAGCCGGTTGGGCTGGTCTTGTGGGCCGTCGGCCACCGCTAGGTCCACGCTGTTGCAGCAGGGCGCGCGAGACAAGGGAACGGTGGGGCGGCCGGGTGCGCTTCCATCAGATGATCACCTAGGACAGACTCCAGAGCGGACCTGAACTTGCCTTACGCGGCGCCGGATGAGCCCTTGCCGCCCGCTAATCCCGGAGCGAGCTTACCCGATGCCTGAACGCCATACCAGTTCCGTCGCCGTGATCTCGATTCCACGTAGCGGCGCAACCGCTGAGCCTAGGAGCCGCGCAATCTCATCGCGACGAGTTCAAGTGCTGCTACCGCTGCCTCTGCCGGCCACACTCGACTACCTGGCGCCGGAGGACGGGTCATTCCTCGAGCCCGGCGCCTTTGTGCGGGTGCCGCTTGGTAGCCGCACTCTCACGGGCGTCGTATGGGATAGCGTCGATAGCGGGTTGCGTTCTGATCGGTTGAAGGATGTCTTAGAGATCCTGCCTGTTCGCGGGCTGGCACCCGATTTTCGTCGCTTTGTCGAACGCGTCGCTACCTACACGATGGCGCCGCCAGGAGCGGTGCTGCGCATGACAATGAGCGTCCCGGAGGCTTTGCGGGCGCCGCGAGCCCGGCTGGTTTGCGCACTTTCCGCCGCTGGGCTTGCGGCACTCGCCGATATTTGTCCGGCCACACCCTTGACCCCCATGCGTCGGCGAGTTCTCGAAGTTTTGCGCGACGGGCCGCCGTTGCCAGCCGCTGATATCGCTCGATTGGCGGAATGTGGTGCCGGCGTCGTTCGCGATCTCGTTGCACGCGGCCTGGTCGAGCCGCGCTCAGTCTCTGCCGAGCGCATCGAAGGGGCGGTACCGGGTTGGCGACGATCGGGTCCGGCGCTGTCTCCAGACCAATCGGTCGCCGCGCGCGGGCTTGTCGAACGCATCGAACAGGGCGTCTTCAGGGTCACGCTGCTCGATGGCGTCACTGGTTCGGGCAAGACCGAAACTTATTTTTCCGCGATTGCCGCGGCGCTCGCCGCCGGCCGCCAAGTCCTGGTATTGCTGCCGGAGATCGCGCTCAGCGCGCAATGGCTCGAGCGCTTTCGCGACTGCTTTGGCGTCCTGCCCGCTCAGTGGCATTCCGATGTCGGGCGGACCGCGCGCTGCGGCACTTGGCGCGCCGTGGTCACCGGCCAGGCGAGGGTCGTTGTCGGCGCCCGGTCGGCGCTGTTCCTGCCGTTCGCCGACCTCGGGCTGATCATCGTCGACGAGGAGCACGACCCTTCGTACAAGCAGGAGGAGGGGGTTTGTTATCAAGCTCGCGACATGGCGGTACTTCGAGCCTCCCTGGCCAATATCCCAATCGTGCTAGTTTCCGCTACCCCTTCGCTCGAAACCGTGGTCAATGTTGCGCGCGGCCGGTATCAGCGCGTAGCACTACCGCGGCGGTACGCGATGGCCGAGTTGCCTGCGGTCCGTCTAATTGATCTGCGTCAGCAAAGGATCGAGCGTGGCCGCTTCCTATCGCCGCCACTAGTTGCTGAGTTGGCTGCGACATTGGCGGCAGGAGAGCAGGCCCTGCTCTTCCTAAATCGCCGAGGCTATGCACCACTGACCCTATGCCGTGCCTGTGGCCATCGCCTGCGATGCCCAAGCTGTACTGCCTGGCTCGTCGAACATCGTTTTACCCGCCACCTCTTGTGCCATCACTGTGGGCATACCGAGCCGGTGCCGGCTGTATGTCCGGAATGTCTAACCGCGAAAACCTTAGTTCCGTGCGGGCCGGGGGTTGAGCGCCTCTCCGAGGAGGTGGCGGACCTCTTTCCGATGGCTCGCACAGGACTGATGGTCAGCGATCTGCTGTCCGGCCCACAAGCCGCGGCCGCCCTGACCCAAGCGATGGCCGAGCAGCGCATTGACGTGCTGATTGGCACCCAGATCGTTGCCAAAGGCTATCACTTCCCGATGCTGACCCTAGTTGGCGTCGTCGACGCCGACCTTGGTCTGACCGGCGGTGATCTACGCGCCGCGGAGCGTACCTACCAGCTGGTGCATCAGGTCGGTGGCCGCTCCGGCCGCGCCGAACGCGCGGGCCG
>Ga0306924_10004023_pt1 | contig 14281 bp, 11 predicted proteins | sample sta12Can44000111_FD_203756 | JGI IMG/M metagenome (GOLD analysis project Ga0306924, IMG submission 203756) | Lab enrichment of tropical soil microbial communities from Luquillo Experimental Forest, Puerto Rico - statanox.12C.anox.44.000.111 (v2)... | ecosystem: Environmental > Terrestrial >... | reverse complement strand
CCCGGCGCCGGAAGCCGACACCTCCTCAAGCAGCAGCGCCGCCTCGGTGATGCCGAAACCGTGCCCGCCGTACTCCTCGGGAATGGTGATCCCGAGCCAGCCGCCTTCGGCGAAGGCCTGGTAGAACTCGGCGGGGAACTCGTGCGCCGCGTCCTTCTCCAGCCAGTACTGGTCGTCGAACTTGGCGGCCAGCTCGGCGACCGCCCGGCGGATCGTCGCCTGGTCCTCGGAGAGCTCAAAGTCCACCGGGAGCGCCCCTTTCTCGCCTCATTGGTACGACAATAGCAAATGGACTGACCAAAAACTAGACGGGTATGAGTCTGAGTCCGTCGGCGATACGCTCGTTCCACGCCGCCGGGGCGCCGTAGAGGTACTCGTCGAGCTTGGCCCGCTTGTAGAACAGCTGCAGGTCGTGCTCCCACGTGTAGCCGATCGCGCCGTGCAAGGTCAGCGCGCTGTCGGCCACCCGCGCGCCGGCTGCGGTGACCTGCGCCTTGACGGCGGCCGCGTGCAGCGCCGACTGGGGGCTGCCGGCGTCGACCGACGCCGCGGCGAAGTACACCGCCGACCGGGCGGCCTCGACCTCGACCAGGATCGTCGCGGCGGCGTGCTTGACGGCCTGGAACGAGCCGATCGGCACGCCGAACTGGTGGCGCTGCTGGCTGTACTCGACGGCCAGGTCGAGCATCCGGGCCATCGCGCCCAGTGAGTCCGCAGCCACCAGTACGGCGGCGCGCGCGGCGCAGTCCGCCAGGAATACCCTGGCGTCGACGTCGAGCGGCCCGGACGGCGCGTCCTCGATCACGACGTCGGCCACCGACCGGCTCTGGTCGAGCAGCCGGCGAGCCTGCGCCCGCACGCCGGCACCCGCCGGCACCAGGCGCAGGCACGGCGAGCCGCGCGGGCCGTCGGCCACCGCCACGAACCGCGCCGCCAGGTCACCGGCGAGCACGCGCGGGACCGTTCCGCGCAGACGCCCCTCGCCGTCCATGGTGAGGCGGGGTCCCGCACCGGGGATCGAGTCGGCCGGGGACAGCAGCGCCGCGTGCTCGCCTTCGAAGGCGGCGACGCCCGTCCCGGGACCGAGCGCGGGTACGGCGAGCGCGGTCGCGAGCCAGGTCGCGGACGGGACGCCTGCGCCGGCGAGCAGCTCGGCCGTCAGAGCCAGCTCGACGAGCCCGCCGCCCTGACCGCCGAGGGCCTCTGGCACGCCAACCCCGGCCCACCCGTCGCGGGCCAGCCGCCCGGCGAACTCGTCCGCGTCGCCGCCATCGAGCCACCGGCGCACCACCTCGCGGGGGGCCACGTCGGCGAGCCAGCCGCCGAACGACTGCCGGTAGGCGTCCTGTTCCTCGGACAGCTGCCACCGCATCAGCGCAGCTCCTTGACCTGGGACCGGATATCCTCGACGGCCTCGGGATTCTCGGCCCCGGACAGATCGCCCGGATCGGTGCCGAGCACGGCGGCCCGGACCGCCCGGCGCAGGATCTTGGCCGACCTGGTTTTCGGCAGCTGTGCGACGCGGACCACGCGCGCCGGTGCGAACGGCTTGCCCACCTGGGCGGCCACCAGCGCGGTGAGCCGCGCCGACACCAACCCGTCGTCCTCGTCACCGTCAGCGTCCGCCGCGCCGGGCCGCCGTACCCAGAAGGCCCAGACCGCCTCGCCCTTGGTCGGGTCCGGGATCCCGACGACCGCGGACTCGGCGACGGCGACGTCGGTCGCGAGCACGGACTCGATCTCCGCCGGGGCGACGCGTTTCCCGGCCACGTTCATCACGTCGTCGGAGCGGCCGAGGACGAACCAGCCGGCCTCGTCGGCCAGGGCGTAGTCCCCGTGCCGCCACAGGCCGGGGTACGTCGACCAGTAGGCCTCACGGTACCGCTCGTCGTCCTTCCAGACCCCGCGCGTCATCGACGGCCAGGGCTGCCGGCAGACCAGCTCGCCGACGCTGCCGCGCAGCGGCCGGCCGTCGTCGTCGACCACGTCTACGTCCATGCCCAGCGCCGGACCGCCCAGGGAGCAGCTGCGGATCTCCTCCACCGGGTAGGGGCACAGGAACGAGCCGCCCACCTCGGTGCCGCCGGAGAAGTTGATCACCGGGACCCTGCCGCCGAAGACATCCCGGGCCAGCCACTCGTAGGACTCCGGGTCCCAGGGCTCGCCCGTCGATCCCAGCACCCGGACCGACGACAGGTCGCCGGCCAGACAAGTGCTGGCGGCCCGCAGCGTCCGGACCAGCGTCGGTGAGACGCCGAGCATCGACACGCGGTGCCGCTCGACGAGGTCCCAGAGCCGGCTGGTGTCCGGGACGTCCGGGGAGCCTTCGTAGAGCAGCAGAGTGCCGCCGCAGGCATGCGTGCCGAAGATCGACAGCGGCCCCATGATCCAGCCCATGTCGGTGATCCAGCAGAACGTCCGGCCGGGCGCCATCTCGAAGCCGTACGCCACCTCGCTGGCCACCTTGACCAGGAAGCCGGCCTGCGTGTGCACCGCGCCCTTGGGTCGGCCGGTCGTCCCGGACGTGTAGGCGAGCAGCAGAACGTCCGACGCTGCGGTCGGCTCGACCTGCGGGTCCGGGTCTGCCGCCAGCAGATCGCTCCATGGGACATCGCGGCCGGGCTCGAGCGTGACGGCCTCGCCGATGTTGTCGACGACGGCGACGAGCTCCACGCCGGGGCATGCCGTCAGGGCCTCGTCCAGCTGCGGCTTCAGCAGCACGGTACGACGCCGGCGCGTCGTACCGTCGGCGGTGATGACCGCCTTGGCGTCCGCGTCCTGGAGCCGCGAGGCGATCGCGGCCGGGGCGAAGCCGGAGAAGAGCGGGACCACCATCGCCCCGATGCTCGCCACGGCGTACGTCGCGACCACCGCCTCCGGCGTCATCGGCAGGTAGATCGCCACGGCGTCGCCCTGGCCGATGCCCCGGGCGCGCAGTCCGGCGCGGACCCGGGCGACCTGGTCGTCGAGCTCGGCGAACGTGTGCCGCCGCACGGTCCCGTCCTCGGCCTCGTGGACGATCGCGGTCGCGCCGGGCGTGGCCTGCTTCCAGCGCCCCAGGGTCGCATCGACGATGTTAATGGTCCCGCCTACGAACCACTCGGGGTACTCGATGCCGCGGGCTAGGTCCACCACCTGCGAGTACGGCGCGCGGAACTCGATGCCGAGATCGTGCACTACCGCATCCCAGAACGCGCCGATGTCTGCTACTGACCGGGCCCGCAACTCGTCCACGGTGGCGACGCCGAGTGTGCCCATCAGCCGGGCCACGTTGGAGTGGTCCAGGTAGTTCCCGGACGGGTGCCAGGTGTAGGTCATGTCATCCCCTCGGCATGCCGAGAACGCGTTCGGCGACGATGTTGCGCTGGATGAATGTCGAGCCGCCGGCGATCGCCGTACCGCGTGCCTGGTTGGCGAGGCGGAGCCAGCGGCGGGCGCCAGCGAACTCCGGCGCGGTGTCGTCGAGCCCGAACTGGCCGGCGAGCGGTTCGAGCGAGAGACGGAAGTCGGCAAGGTCCTCGACCAGCGGGCAGAAGTAGAGCTTGCCGATGGAGGCCACCGGTCCTGGCGGTTCGCCGGCGGCCGCGCCGGAGATCACCCGCTGGCTGATGGTGTAGTGCACCAGCGCCCGCGCCCACAGGTCGGCGACCTTCTGCCGCACGTGAGGGTCGGCGCCGAGCGGGTTCCCCGCCGGGTCGGTCATCCTCCGGACGTTCGCGATGATGTCGTCGACTGCCCTGGACGTGTTCACCCGGCCGGTCGCGATAGCGACTCGCTCGAAGGCCAGCGTTCCCATGGCCACCGGCCAGCCCCCGTCGACCTCGCCGACCACCGCGTCGTCGGGCAGGAACACGTCATCGAGGAAGACCTCGTTGAACTCGGCCTCGCCGAGCATGTGGGCCAGTGGCCGGACCGTGACGCCCTCGCTGTCCATCGGCAGCAGGAAGTAGGTGATGCCCTTATGGCGCGGTCCTCCGCCGGTACGCGCCAGGAGGATGGCGTGGGCGGCCAGTTGAGCCCGGCTGGTCCAGATTTTCTGCCCCTGGATCCGCCAGCCGTCCTCGACCTTCATCGCCTTCGTACGCAGCGAGGCAAGGTCGGACCCCGAGTCGGGCTCGGAGAAGAGTTGGCACCAGATCTCCTCGCCGGTGAGAATCGGCCGCAGGAAGCGCTGCTTCTGGGCCTGCGACCCGAAGTGGGCGATGGTCGGGCCGGCGAAATCCTCCCCGATGGTGTTGAGCCGCTCCGGCGCTCCCGCCCGATCGCACTCCTCGCCGAAGATTGCCCGCATCCGTTCGTCCAGCCCCTGCCCGCCGTACTCGCGGGGCCAGGTCAGCCCGGCGTACCCGGCCTCGAAGAGCATCGCCTGCCACCGCCGCCAGAACGGTGCCTTCTCGACCAGGTCCGCGGGCTCGGGCCAGGGCAGCTCGGGGAGGCTCTTCTCCAGCCAGGCGCGCAGGTCCTGACGGAACCGCGCCTCGTCCGGCGCATCCGAGAGATCCATCCGTCACCCGCTTCCTGGAGCTGGCATTAAACTATACTATAGGTTAGACCAAAAACAGGTAAGCGCAGTCTCGATCATGGTCAGGCCAATTCGGAAAGTGAGATGTCGATGCATGAGTTCACCGACGTGACGTACGAGGTCCAGGACGGCCTCGCCTGGATCACCATTAACCGCCCGGAGCGCTACAACTCTTTCCGCGCGCGCACCGTCGACGAGCTCGTGCTGGCGTTCAAGCAGGCCTGGGTTAGCGACGAGGTCGGCGTCGTTGCCCTTACCGGCGCAGGCGACAAGGCATTCTGTACCGGCGGCGACCAGAAGCAGCGGATGGAGACGGGCGACTACGGGCCTTCGGAAAGCGGGCTGTTCGAGGTCGACTCGCTGCACCGCGTGATCCGCGACGTTCCCAAGCCGGTGATCGCGGCGGTCAACGGGTTCGCCATCGGCGGGGGGCACGTCCTGCACCTGCTGTGTGACCTGACCATCGCCGCCGACAACGCGACGTTCGGCCAGAACGGCCCGCGGGTCGGCTCGTTCGACGCCGGTTTCGGCACCGGCCTGATGGCCCGGGCCGTGGGCGAGAAGCGGGCTCGCGAGGTCTGGTTCCTCTGTCGCAAATACTCCGCTCAGCAGGCCCTGGAGTGGGGCCTGGCCAACAAGGTGGTGCCGGCCGACCAGCTCGGCAAGGAGGTCCGGGCCTGGGCAGATGAGATCCTGAAGCTCTCTCCCACCGCGCTCAAGGTGCTCAAGCAGTCGTTCAACACCGACACCGAGCACTTCGCCGGCATCGGCCAGATGGCCTACTCGAGCCTGAAGATGTTCAGCGAGACCCCCGAGGCCAGGGAAGGGATCACCGCGTTCAACGAGAAGCGCAGCCCCGATTTCTCCGCCTACCGCGGGAACTGACATGCAGGCGTTCTCCAGCGGGCTGCTCGACGGCAAGCGCATCCTGATCACCGGCGGCGGCTCCGGCCTCGGCCGCGGGGTGGCCCGCCACCTGGTCGACCACGGCGCCGCCGTTCACCTGTGGGGTCGCCGGGCGGCCGTGCTGAAGGAGGCCGCCGAGCAGGTATCAGCGGCTCGCCCCGGCACCGTGCACGTGCACGCCGTCGACGTGCGCCGTTTCGACCAGGTCGACGAGACGATGGAGTCGATCTGGTCCGAGCACGGTCCGCTTACCGGCGTCGTGAACAACGCCGCGGCGAACTTCATCGCCCAGACCCAAGGGCTCAGCCCGCGCGCTTTCGAGGCCATCACGGGTACCGTCATGAACGGGTCGTTCCACACGACACTGGCCGCGGGCAAGCGGTGGATCCGCGACGGAGTCCCCGGCAGCGTGCTGTCCATGCTCACCACCTGGGTGTGGACCGGGTCGGCGTACGTGGTGCCGTCCGCGATGGCGAAGGCGGCGGTGCACTCGATGACGATGTCGCTCGCGGTCGAGTGGGCGAAGTACGGCATTCGCGTGAACGCGGTGGCGCCGGGACCGATCCCGACCGACTACGCCTGGGAGATGCTCAACCCGACCGAGAACAGCTCCGTCGGCGCCACGCAGGTCGACCAGGTCCCAGCCGGACGGGCGGGCACGATTGAGGAACTGGCCAACCTGATGATGTTCCTGCTGTCCGACGCGTGCGACTACCTGACCGGCCAGACGATCGCGATGGACGGGGGCCAGATGCTCGCCGGTCCTGGCACCTTCGCGGGACTCGCCTCGCTGACGGATGCGGACTGGCGCCAGATCAAGGAGAAGAGCCTGGCGGCCACGGCCGCGAGCAAGGCCCAGCGCTCCGTCTGAAACCCGGGCGTGCCGTCCCAGGGGAACGCCGCCAGCCGAATGCTAGTTTAGGTACGACCAAATGCCTGACTGCGGAGGCACTTCATGACCGCTGAACCAGCGATCCCGGAATCCGGGCCGAGGAGGCACGGCGTCCGGCTCACGCCCCTGCAGGTGCCGAAGTCTTCGGATGTACTGGCCGACGACCTGCGCGAACGGATCCTCCGCGGGGACTTCCCTGAAGGTACGGCGCTGCCGACCGAGCGGGAACTCGTGAACCAGACCCGGATGAGCCGCGCTACCGTCCGCGAAGCGCTGCGGATCCTGGAGGTGCAGGGACTCGTCCGGATCAAGACCGGACGCGCCGGCGGGGCATACGTGTACCGGCCCGGCCAGGACTCGATGGCCGATTCGGTGAACCTCTTGATCCGGGCCCGGAGGATCAGGATCCCGGCGCTGCTCGAGACCCGCGAGGCGATCGAGCCGTTCTGCGCTCGGCTCGCCGCGAGGAACCGCACCGACGAGGACCTCCGGCGCCTGGAAGCGGCGAACGAGGCCATGGCCGCCGACGGAACGCTCGCCGAATTCCTGCAGGCCAACGTGGACTGGCACGTGGCGGTCGCCGCGGCGGGCCAGAACGAGCTGCTGACGGGTTTCATGCTGGCCTTGTCCCAGAGCATCTACGCCTCCACCGACAACCAGGGCTTCGTCGACGACGACGTGCGCCGGACCACTCTGCGAGCCCACCGTGCGGTCACCAAGGCCATCCGGGCCAAGGACCCCGAGACAGCCGAGCGGCGAATGAGCCGCCACGTCCACACCTATGCCGAGGCCATCATGGAGGTCGAGGACCGGACCTCGATCGAGGTGCCCGAGAACTGATCTGTCATGGCTTGCTGAGTACCTGGTCGATCCAGTCGAGGATGCTGGCTGCTACTTCGTCGCGGTTGGTCTGGTGGTCCGTGATGATCGCACAACGGCGACACGCAAAGATCCAGAAGTTCGTCCTGCGCGACCAGATCCTCAACCGCCCGTTTCAGCTGCAAAGGGGACGCCTGCGATGGGGTGAGCCCGCAGTCCGAGACCCGACAGCACGAAAGTGCCCCGCATTCGTCCGTGGCTCCGCTCGCATAGCTCCAGTCGTCAGGCGATCGAGATCCCGCCGTTGACGCTGATCACCTGGCCAGTAATGCGGCTGGCGTGGTGCGATGCCAGGAACAGGATCGCGTTCGCGAGATCCTCCGGCTCAGTCAGGCCCAGGTGTGCTGCAGACACGATCCGGTCGAAGATCTTCTTGCTGAAGCTCGAGTCCTCCATGACGCGGTCGTACGACCCAGTGTTGACGATAAGCGAAGGCGTGATGATGTTGACCCGGATTCCGTAGCGCTTGACCTCGAGGGCCAGCGTCTTGGAGAAGGTGACGATCGCGGCCATCGCACCCCCCAGCGCCGTCTCCCCGGGCGTGGGCACCCTTGCGGCATCGGACGCGACGTTGACGATGGCACCGGTCTCCTGCTTGCGCATTATCGGGACGGCCGCACGGCATGTGTGCATCGGACCGGCAGCCTGCGAGACCAAGACCGTGACAAGCTCTTCCGGAGCGAGATCGACGAACAATGTGGGCTTATACGGCGAGACAGTCGAGTTGACGAGCACATCCAGCCGGCCCATGGAGGTGGCGGCCCGCTCGACTGCCTCTATCGCTTGGCCAGGGTCGTTCGTGTCGGCTGAGATGAAGTCGACGCGAGCCTCTGGGTCCTTGCGCATGATCTGCTCCAGCGCGGATGCACCCCGTTCCTCGTTGCGTCCCAGGACGGTCACGTGCGCTGCTCCGGCTCGCGCGAAGGACGACGCGGAACTGAGACCCACGCCGGAGGTACCACCCGCGATCAGGACGCAGACGCCGGAGAAGTCCGTCGGAGTTGATTCGATGATGTTCACAGTTCCTCCAGGTGATGCGAGCCGTATGGCGCCGAATGGATGATAGGCACTCTTGGCGGTGAGGCATGGTCAGGATGGAACCGGGGTCGATGAGCGCACGGGCCGGAGATGTACTTTGGCTCGACGACGTCCGGGTGCCTCACGAGACAGCCGCACCCAGTCGGCGCAGGATGTCAGCAGCTTCTTGGGCCATGGCGGGCACGAACTCGGCAATATGCACCAAGTCGTGAATCGCGGAAGCCACCTGTCCGGTCATGACCAGGCTGTTCTCCACATCACCCTCTGTCTGAGCGCGCTTCATCGACTCCATCTTCCAGCGGTTGTGCTCAACTACGTTGAGCACAATGCCCCCGCCAAGGCCGTCCCGACCCAGGCCACCCTCGGCGAGGGCGGCTTCCGACGCCGCATTGCGCAAGCCGCGGCACGGACCGTACACGCCTGGAAAGGCGACGTCATCGCCTTCCTGGGCGTCCAACAGTGCTCGGATGTAGGCCGGGTGCCAATCAGCGTTGTCGTAGGTCGTGATGAAGCGAGTTCCCATCGCCACACCTTCTGCCCCCATGGCCAATGCGGCAGCAAGCCCGCGACCGTCACGAGCGCCGCCTGTCAGCAGCACTGGGACATCCACTGCTTCGGTGATGCTCGGCACGAGCACGTAGGTGTGTACCGCTTTGCTCGGGGCGTGGCCACCCATCTCGAAGCCCGCCGCGATGATGACGTCTGTCCCCGCTTCGGCCGACTTCACCGCCTGACGTGTAGAGCCCACCTTGTGTTGATGGATCATTCCCGCGTCCCTGATCAGCTGGACGTATCTTCCGGGAAAGCCGGCGGACGTGGTGAGCACCCGAAGCTGTGCCGCCAAACCGCTGTCACGTTCCCGGGCAGCAAGGACAGCCCGGATGTAGACGTCGGTGAACGGCAGGACGTCGCCGTGGGCGTCGACACCTACCGGGATGTTGACCGCGAAGACCTTGTCAGTGAGCGAGGCACACTGCTCGATGTGCTGGATGAACAGCCGCGCTCCAGCGTCGATGTCGACGGGCATTCCCGGCATCGACACCGTGCCCAAGCCGCCCGCGGACGAGACCGCCGCGGCTAGCTTTGCGGTGGTGAAAGGCCCGAGCCCCTCCTGCACGATGGGGTGCTCGATGCCCACCAGCGCGGTGTAGCGGTTGCTGATGGGCGCCATTCGGACTCCGCTGGTTTCGTCGCTCAACGGGTCTTGGTACGGCTGGTGGACTTGGTCAGAACGAGGCGCTCGGATAGCTCTCCGGAAGCGAGCTGTTCGCGCAGCAGGAACTTCTGGACCTTGCCGGTCGGCGTCATTGGCAGCCGGTCGGTGAAGACCCACTGTGCCGGAGCCTTGTGCGACGACATCCGGTCGCGACAGAACTGGTACAACTCGTCAGCCGTGATCGCAGGCGCTCCGTCCCGCAACTTGACGACGGCGAGGATCTGCTCGCCCCATCGTTCATCGGGGACTCCGATCACCGCGGCCTCGGCTACCGACGGATGCGTGAAGAGCAACTCCTCGATCTCGCGCGGATAGATGTTCAAGCCACCGCGGATGATCATGTCCTTCAGCCGGCCGGTCACTCGCAGGTAGCCACGCTCGTCCATCGTGCCGATGTCACCCATGTGCAGCCAGCCATCAGCGTCGATCGTGCTGGCCGTTGCATCGGGCATCTTGTAGTAGCCCAGCATGTTCTGGTACCCGCGACAGCAGATCTCACCCTGCTGGCCGACCGGCACCGGATTCCCATTGGCGGCATCGGCGATCTTGACCTCGAGCTGCTCCAGCGGGCGACCGACCGTTTCGGCCTGATCCGATGACGAATCGGTCACCCGGGTCTGACTGATCACGCCATGCATCTCCGTCTGACCGAACAGGATGCTGAAGCCGCAGCCAAGCAACTTGATCGTGCGATGCACGAGAGCGGCTGGCACTGCCGCAGCTCCCGACATGATCGTCTGCAAGCTCGACAGATCGCGGGCCTCGCGATCGGGGTGATCTAGGAGGGCTGCCAACATCGTGGGGACCACCAGCGAGTGCGTCCCTCGGTATGTCTGGAACAGCTCCAGCATGAGTCCCGCGTCGAAGCCGGGCATGATCACGAACGTGCCGTGCATCGACAGCGCGCCGAATGAGGTGACTGCCCCCCCGCCGATGTGATACATCGGCATGGCGTTGATGTTCACGCCACCGTCCGACATGCCGGCTCTGAGCGCGACGAAATGCGCCTCGTTGACCAGGCCCTTGTGGTGAAGCAAGGCACCCTTGGGGAATCCCGTCGTGCCGGACGTGTATTGGATCTGGATGGGATCAAGGGGTGAAACCACCGGCAGCTGCTGGTCGGGATCACCGGACTCCAGGAACTGATGCCAGTCGGAGAAGCGCACGACGTCAGTCAGGGCAGGTAGCCGTGGGCTGAGCTCGTCAACGACGGCCGCCAGGTCGAGGCCACGGTAGGAGGCGACATAGAACAGGCCGGCGGCATCGGAGTTGCTGAGGATGTGTTCGAGCTCACGGCTGCGGTACGCGGGGTTGGCCGCCACCAGGATCATTCCGGCCAGGCTGATGCCCTGCTGAAGGATGATCCAGTGCGCGCTGTTGGGGGCCCAGATCGCCACCCGGTCGCCGGGCTGGAAGCGCTTGAGCAGGGCCCGCGCAGCACGCTCGGCATCCTGCAGGAACTCGGCGTAGGTCCATTCTTGCCGTGCCGACGGGTCCTCCACGCCGTCGACGAGTGCCAGCCGGTCCGGCACTGCTGCCGCCGCCTCGCGCAGTAGTTCCCCCAAAGTGGCGTCACGAACAGCGTCGCCCTCTTCGGCTGGCCAGTACGACTCGGTCAACAGGCCGGACTCTGGGCTCACATTCACTCCCGACACCTCCGCTGGCGTTCGTCGCCCGGGATACGCGCTGCCCGGAGCCTAACGCTTTCGCTACCATATTTGCAATGGTCGGACCAAAGATCCCTTTCTTCACTTGAAGGTGATGGACCATGGCGGCGACACCCGAACCCACGGCCCAGCCCGACGTGCGCCTCCACTGCCTTCGACCCGACGGCAAGGCGTTTGCGGTCGCGACGGTTACCTATCGACGGCCTCAGTAGCTTGTGAAGCTCTGCGATCACGCCGGAGGGCGACCCGGCAACCTTGCGTCTTAGTTGGGCGACCACTTATAATGGTAAGACCAAACAAGTGAGGAACATGCCAGTGATGCCAACCGTTTCGTCTCTGGCCCGGATGGCCGAGGTAGCCGCTGATCCAGACGCCTACGCGCTCGCTTGGAAGCAGTCCCATCCTGGACGCAAGGTCGCCGGCGTCCTCCCGATGAACTTCCCCGAGGAACTGCTCCACGCAGCGGGCTTCCTCCCGATCGTCATCCAGGAGAACAGCGAGCCGGACTCGGAGGGGCGGGTCATCCTGGCCGAGTTCTATTGCGGCTACACGCGCAACCTGGCCGATCAGGCGGTCAAGGGCAAGCTCGCGCACTACGACGCCTATTTCGTTGCCGACCACTGCGTCCAGCTTCTGGGGGCCGCCGACGTCATGCGCTATGCGCAGCCCGAGATCCCGATCTACTTCGGCCAGTTCATCGCATCCATGAGCGAGCCCTCGACCAACGGCAAGGTCCGCGGCGAGATGGGACGCATCGTAAGAGAGGTCGAGCGCAGCGTCGGCGCACCGATCGACCAGGGCCGCCTGCAGAACAGCATCCGGCTCTACAACGAGGACCGCAGCCTGCTGCGCAAAGTGTTCGACGCACGGCGGGACGGGCGACTTCACCTGCAGGCCAAGCAGATTCAGGATCTCGTCAAGTCAAGCATGATCATGGAGAAGGCCGAGCACGTCGCTCTCCTCAAGGAGTTGCTCGAGAACGGGCTCGGAACGCAAGCCGCGACCGGGACGGTCAAGCTGCACCTGTCTGGGCATTTCTGCCACGCACCGAAGCAGGAATTGCTCGACCTAATCGAGGAGTGCGGTGCCGAGGTCGTCGACGACGACCTCTACCACGGTCGCCGGTACATCACGACGGACGTGCGCGAGGATCTGGATCCAATCGACGCCCTGACCGAGTGGTACTTCGACCGCAACGTCAACGTCCCGTGCCCCACCCGGGTTCAGCACGACGCAGACTGGGACACCTACCTGAGCAATGTGGTCAACGCGAGCGGCGCAGACGGCGTCATCGTCCTCATGGCCAAGTTCTGCGAGCCCCACATGCTGCTCTACCCGGAGCTGCGCAAGATGATGGACGAGCGCGAAATCCCCTATCTGCTCATCGAGACCGAGCACGAGGGCCTTCCGATGGAGTCCATCCGCACCCGCGTCGAGGCGCTTGTCGAGCGCATCTCTCGACGGCCCGCCCGTGTGGCCGGCTGACACTAACCCGTTCACAGCCGAGGAAGATCCAGGACATGACGAGCACGACCACCGGCAGCACTGTCACGCGGATGGAAGCAAACCGCAGCGGCGGCAAGATGATCACCGACTACTGGGACAACATCTTCACCGCGCCTGAGCGCGGTAAGAAGGTCGTCTGGTACAACGGTTCCGCTCTCAACCCGATCTTCCAGGCCGCGGGACTCGAATGGTGCCACGGCGAGGCGTTCTCGGCGCGACTAGCCGCCCTGCACCTCGAGGGACCGGCCCAGCTGGCCGGCGCCGAGTACGGCTACATCAGCGAGCTGTGCTCCTATTCGCGCACCCACCTAGGATGCGCCGTACTGAGTCAGGGCGGGGGCCCGGCCCCGGGCTCCGAAACCGGTGCGGTCGACGCCCTTGACCAGGCCGAGCTCGCCAGCCGGCTGCCCCACCCTGACTTCTTCGTCAACGCTTACTCCGGCTGCAGCACCGGCCAGCAATGGGACGAGATGTCCTACCGGGTCTTCGGCAAGAACGTGCCCATCTTCAACGTGTCCATCCCGTTCCTCTGGGGCAACCACGCCGACTCCGGTTATATGCAGGGGGAAGAGTGGGAGGAGGCCACCGATTATGTGGTCGCCCAGTTGCGTGAGCTCATCGCCTTTATCGAGGGCCAGACGGGCCGACCCTTCGACTGGGACGCCCTGACCGAGAGCATGTCCTACATCAAGCGGGCCTCCGAGCTGCGACTCGAGGGCATGAAACTGTGCGCGAACAAGCCCACCCCGGCAACGTACTGGGACTGGATCGCCAGCATCGCCCACATAAACTTCCTGCCGGGAAACCAAGACCTAGTGAACTACTTCGGCTCGGTTCGCGACGAGATCGCTGCCCGAGTCGCGAACGGCGTGCCAGCCCTTGAGAACGAGCGCTACCGGCTCTACTTCGACGGCATCATGAACTGGAACAAACTCGGTTGGCTCGCCAAGCGCTTCGCCGAGTACGACGCCGCAGTCATTGCAGGTCGGTACACCCACTCCTCCTTCTGGCAGGAGCCGCAGATCATCGATGCCGAGAACCCTCTGCGCGGGATGGCCCAGCACTACCTGATCTGCCCGATCAACCACAGCCTCAAGACACTCGATTACCTCACCCTGCGCGACTGCGAGCGGTTCGACATCGACGGCCTGGTATTTCACTCGACGCGCACCTGCCGAGCCTTCACCAACCCGCAGACTCTGCTGGCCAGATCGGCTCGCGAACACCTCGGATTGCCCGCGATGTTTTTCGAGGGCGACGTCGCAGATGCGTCCTTCTACAAGGACGAAGTCCTCGAGAGCCGACTGGTGGCCATGCTCGAGAACATCGACGTCCGGCGCGCCAAAGCCGGCCGGTGAAAGGACCGGCATGACAATTCACACGATGGGCGTCGACCTAGGGTCCACCACGGGCAAGGCTGTCATCATCGATGAATCCGGCGCGATCGTGGCCCACAAAGTCGTCCAAATGGGAGCGGTGAGCCGACGTGGGATAACTGCGGCCATCACCGCCGTCCTCAAAGAGGCCAATCTGGAGCGCGCGGAACTCGACCGGGTCGTCGCAACCGGGTACGGCCGTCGGCTAGTGCACGACGTGGACCGAACGTTCACCGAGATCACCTGCCACGCCCGCGGCGTCGCAGCGATGTGTCCGAG
>Ga0306924_10004020_pt1 | contig 14287 bp, 12 predicted proteins | sample sta12Can44000111_FD_203756 | JGI IMG/M metagenome (GOLD analysis project Ga0306924, IMG submission 203756) | Lab enrichment of tropical soil microbial communities from Luquillo Experimental Forest, Puerto Rico - statanox.12C.anox.44.000.111 (v2)... | ecosystem: Environmental > Terrestrial >... | reverse complement strand
CTACGAGCACCTCGAGCAGACAGGCTACGGCACCACCCAGAACGCGCAGCAGTATTCCTCGCAACTGCGTCAGCAGCAGGCAGCGCTGGCGAGCACGCAAGCCACCCTCAAACTGGCGCAGCGGCAGTTGGAATCGCTCAAGGCGCAACGCAACAGCGCGCTCGCAAACCTGGCACAAGCGCAGGCCCAGCGCGACCAGGCAAAACTCAATCTCGCCTATACGGCGGTCACGGCCGCTCAGCCGGGGCGCGTGGTCAACCTCAGCGCCGCTGCCGGTCAATTCGCCCAACCGGGCACGAACCTCACCATGTTTGTGCCGGATCAGATCTGGGTCACGGCCAATTTCAAAGAAATTCAACTCGACCGCATGCGGCCCGGCGAGGCGGTGACGCTCCAGATCGACGCCTATCCGGGACGCACGATCCGCGGTCATATCGACAGCGTTCAGCCCGGGTCAGGCACGGCGTTCTCGTTGCTGCCGGCGCAGAATGCCACCGGCAACTACGTCAAGATCGTCCAGCGCGTACCGGTCAAGATCGTCATGGACAATCCTCCAACGGACGTGGCGCTCGGCCCAGGCATGTCGGTGGTACCGACCGTGAGGATCAACCCTGCGCCTTCCCTTTATGAGCGGTTGAGGAAGTTCATATGAGTACCGCTTCAATCCAAGCCGCCCCTCCCGCATCCGCGAGCGGTGGCGCGGTTAACCCGTGGGTAATCGCCGTCCTGGTTGCGCTCGCAAGCTTCATGGAGGTGCTTGACACCACGATCGCCAATGTGGCGCTGCCCTACATCGCCGGCGGGATGGGGGTGAGCGAGGACGAAGCATCCTGGGTAGTCACCACCTATCTCGTCTCCAACGCCATCATCCTGACTGCCTCCAGCTTCCTTGCCAGGACGCTGGGCCGCAAGACCTTCTTCCTGATCTGTCTCGCCCTGTTCACCTTGAGTTCGCTGCTCTGCGGCTTTGCTCCGAATCTGAATGCGCTGCTCTTGTTCCGCATCCTGCAGGGCTTCGGCGGTGGGGGCATGGTGCCGGTAGCGCAGTCTATCCTGGCGGATTCATTCCCGCCGGCAAAACGCGGCCAGGCTTTTGCGGTGTTCGGGGTTGCCGTGGTCGTGGCCCCGGTAGTCGGCCCGACGCTCGGTGGCTGGCTGTCCGACAATGTCTCCTGGCAGTGGTGCTTTCTGATCAACGTGCCGGTCGGTGTGATCGCGTTGGCGCTGATCTCGCTGCTCCTGCAGGAGTCCCCGACCGCGCGTGCGGAAGTACGACGCCAGCAGCAAGGCGTCAGGTTTGATGTCGTCGGCTTTATGCTGGTCGCGACCTTCCTGGGCGCGCTCGAGGTGGTGCTGGACCGCGGTCTGGAGGACGATTGGTTTGCCTCGAATTTCATCGTCACGTTCTCGGTCGTCTGCGGCCTCGCGTTCGTGCTGATGATTCCCTGGGAGCTGAGCCGCTCCAATCCGATGATCGACCTGCGCATGGTGGCGACGCGTCAGTTCGGCGCCTGCTTCCTGGTGATGCTGGCGACCGGTGCGATCCTGCTTGCGACCACCCAGTTTCTGCCGCAACTGGTGCAGCAGGATTTTGGCTACACCGCAACCTGGGCCGGCCTTGTGCTCTCGCCGGGCGGGGTGGTCACCATGGCGATGATGTTCGTGGTCGGCCGTTTGGCGGCCAAGGTGCAGCCGAAATATCTGATCATCGCCGGTGCTGTGATCATCGCGCTCTCCATGTACGGCATGACCAACGTATATGGCGATCTCGGGTTCTGGTTCATGGCACGCTCACGCATGCTGCTGGGCGTCGGACTTCCGTTGATCTTCATCCCGATCATGGCCGCTTCCTATGACGGGATTCCTCCATCCAAGACCGACCAGGCCTCGGCCCTGATCAACGCAGCGCGAAATACCGGCGGCTCGATCGGCGTCTCCATCGTCTCCAACGTCTTGACGCATCGCGAGCAGTTCCATCAGAACCGGCTCGTCGAGCAAGTAATCCCGTCAGGCACGCAATACCAGGAAACGCTGCAACAGGTTACCAGCTACTTCACCGCGCATGGCAGTTCACTGGCGCAGGCGCACGATCAGGCGATCCAATGGATCGGCGCGCAGGTGCAGGCACAGGCGTCGTTCCTTGGCTACATGGATGCGTTCTGGGTGCTGATGCTGATTTCGCTTGCGGCCGTGCCGCTCGCGCTGACCCTGCGCAAGATCAAGCTCGGAGGACCCGTCCACGCCGGCCATTGAGCGCAAGCATGCCGGCCGCGGCCTTGTCAGCGATGAGCTTTGCCGATCGGGCAGAAATCGCAGGCCTTGCAAATCGAGCAATACTCCCCGACCTCGGATCAGACCGTTCACTCGCCTTTGATGTTCTTGTGATGATGGCGCAATTACTAAACCGAGTGTCACACCCTACCTCGTAGGGAAGCAAGCAGGACATAATCATGCGTAAATTCGTTCTCGCGCTTCTGGGTGCAGCATTGATGACCGGCGCAATCACACACGACGCCTACGCAAAGGAGCGTCATCACTTCCGTGGTGTGCGACCCTTCACCAGTCAGCACTTCCGCAACTCCAATGCCGGCGAGATACCCGCTTTCCCGCAACCGAGTTCCAGCGCCGCGGGCGCGTGGGGAAGCATGACCGGCTTTAACTGAGCTTCGTTTTCGCGGCGGCCGGTTGGAAACGAAAAGATCTGCGGCGATAAACGCGCTCTTAACAGAGTTGGTTTATTCCTTGAATTGGGCATCGGGGGTGCGTGTGCTGGCTTGAGGGCCAGCCGTAAGCATAGGCGTGCGACAATGGCCTTAAACCCGGAAGAGTTGGACCCGGAAGAACTCGTCACCCTGACAGATCATGGCATGATGAAACTTCGCTTGGCGGTATTGAGAGCGATGATGATGCTGCCCAAGCAACGCAAGCTCGCGACCATCGTCCGCAATGGCGATCCGGCGATCCTGAATTTCGACCAGATCAGAAAGCTTGCGGCACAGTGGGCCGGGCCGCTCGTGCCGGTCGACTGAGCGGTTCATTTCCATCTTGATGTTTTCGGTTCGGGCCGCACCTGTCCCCCATAGGCGGCCCGATGTACGGCCCCGTCATCCCCCGCTCAACCCACACAATGGCGGGGCCGTGCTTCCGATTGCGCCATGGTACCCCCTAGGGGGGCGGCGCGCAGATTTGAAATTGCGAGGCGGCCGTTTCGGTTAGGGCAAAGCTTATTCGACTCTGTCAAATGTCAGGGTTGCCACAATAGTTTGCCCCGTTCGCGAGAACGTAACTGGAGTCGTTGTGATCGTCAGGTTTTTCCCATTGATCTCGAAGTAGCGAGTTTGATCGCGACCGATCCACTCCGGCCGCCAGGAAGTCAGCACATGGTAGGTGACCTTGTTTCCCTCGACGGCATAGGTCCCGGCATAAGCGCCAACGATCGCCCTGTGCACGTCTGCTCGCTCTACATCCGTGTAACTTCCGGACGCGGGCGGTTTCAACTCGCCCGCAGCAAGAAACATGACCATGTGCCCGCCGGGAGAATATTGAATATATCCGGTCGGATGTTCGCCATAGGGTCGGCTTGTCTCTTTCGTGTCCACGGCGATCAATGAGAAGCTCGTCAGCTGCCACGTGCCAACGAGAGGGTTCTCCGCTGAAACGGCCGGTCCAATTCCGGCCCACATGGCTGCAGCAACAAGGACGGCGGCGATGCTACACTTCATCGAAATCTCCTCCTGAAAATACGGCTCCGCTTGTCCGGAACTCTTACCGGACGCGGCCGCTCATCGAGGCCATCAAATGAAAATGCGCGCTGATGGCGTTTCTTTTCCGCGTTCACCTCCAGGACCTGCTCATGGCGCCTACGCGCCCGTGCACGGTACACCGCCTGCCGACACGGCAGAAGAGTTTATGTCTGCCCGGTCAAAGGCTCGGGGTCGGCGCGGATGGAACTGGCCGTCATTATCTCGCCCCTTGTGCAGGTCATCATCTCGTGATCCGCTCGGGAGGCGAGGGAGGCGAGAATGGGAAAACATCGCGTCGACCCGATTGCTCACTGGTTGCGGCCGATCAGCCTTGCAGCGATCATGGTGGCCGGCACGTTGCCCGCACTCGGACGTGATTTGGACGGCCGTTACAGGGAGTCGCCGCTCCACGACTGGTTTGAACATCTGGCCAGTCGCAAGGGACTCTGCTGTTCGTTTGCCGACGGCTATGTTGTAAGGGACGCCGATTGGGAAACCAGGGACGGCCACTATCGTGTGCGCGTACCGAAGAACGCCGATTCCCAAGACGCCGTCTGGGTTGATGTCCCGGATGAGGCAGTGATTACCGAGCCGAACAGGGCAGGGCACACCATGGTCTGGCCGCTCTACACCTACCAGGGTGTGTCGATTCGCTGCTTCATGCCTGGAAGCATGACCTGAGCCAGCAATCTGCGCGCTACCGCCAGATCATCACTTCGGAAGGCGCAACGCTTTTTCTGCCGCCGAAACATCGGTCCTGCAGGTCCGTCGTGTTCCTTGCTGCCGGATCCGTCAGGAACAAATCCAGATAATCACCACCGCCATCGGAAGGCCAACGCCTACCGCGGCACCAATCGTCGTCACGAATGCCGAAAGCAGATTTGTTCCGGCCCACACCGCACGCCCAGACATGCCGTTACTCCTTCAAAGCCCCCACGGGCATCGCCCGCCGCCCAAGGATGAACGATCGAAACCGGCGGTTCGGGGGTATGTCGAGTTTCAATGGGGATTCCCCGCCCGAAGCGCCGCGATCTGAGGCTGCTTGTGTATGGTTAATAAAAGGTTAACGGGCCGGCGCGAGTGTCGCTGCTCTGCCCGCGCTCCACAACCCTGACATCTTCCCGGCAAACGCGGCGGCGTAAGAGACCGATGGCATCCGCACAGGATTGCGCGGGATCGAATGTGATCCGGTTTTGTGCGCCGGTACAAATCCATGACGTCTCATGCGGACCTCGAATGCCAGGAATTGGTACGTGTCGGTGCAACACGACGCTTCTTTCATCAACCTTCAATTCGGTCTGGTCGATATGCGGGATAAGAAAAAAAGTTCCTCGGCAAAAATCGCGGGCCTGGTTTCGTAATGGCATAATGGCACCTTGCACAGAGTTCACTGCGCTGGCGCAAAAAAACAATTTATTGGCTCATGCTAGCAAGACTTTCGCGCTCGCTCCGTCGTAGGGCTCTCTGCCCTGCGTCGCGTTCGCGCGTTCGGTGGCTGGCGGGGGTCAAGCCGCCATGCGATCGCGGCGCAGGACGCTGATCGAGGTCGAATGCGGACCGGCAAACGGATCGTGCGCCGCTACGGCGGCTTTATCGATAGCGCCACAGCCAGGAGGTTCTGCGGATGCACGCGGATCGCACCGCCGCGCGGGCTGTCGAGATCGGCGATCAGGAAGAACGCCAGCGAAATCACAACCGGCAGCACGAACAGAAACAGTTCGCCCTTGCGACGCTCGCCATAGCCGACCAGAAGGTTACAGGAAATCGCCATCAGCGCCATCATCGCCCAGGCGCCGGTGGGAATCCTGTTCCACCACGCCGCCTGGGTAAAGCCCTGCGCGTTGATAACGTCGTTCATCCCCGACACGACCAGCGCCATCGTCGGCGTCGGCTGGCCCATCGCAGCCGACTTGACCACGCTCCACATCTCGTTTTGCACGCTCGCCGTCTGCTGTCCGATTTCGGCGACGGGTCCTGCTTTGGCCTCTTCGTAAAAGGCGATGCGCAGGTCGAGATATTTCCTCAACAATTCGCGCGTTCGGGAGGCGCTGTCCTCAGGCAACAGATCCGCTCGCAGATATTGCGTGCCGATGGCATTGGCTTCGGCTTCCTCGAGCGTCTTGCGCTGGTCGTAGCGCGTCACCGCCATCGAAAACGAAAAGCCGATGATGAGCGCCATCAGTGTGAGGGTTGCCGCCTGGATGGTGTTGAAGTCGTGGCGCTCGCCTTGCCTGAAGGATTGCACCTGCTTGCGCAGGAAATCGCCGACAAGGGCCGCAATGAATTGCGCGATCAGGGCAATGGCAAAAACGACAAACGGATTGTCGAAACTCTCGGGCATTTAGAGCGCCTGAAGCAGGATCGCGGAGCGAGGGCCGGATTTTTCAGCCTTTGTCACGACCGCCAGAGTGCGGCACCCTCAGCCGGCAACGATTGACCTAGGTCAATCGAAATGGTCGCTTCTTGCTGCCCGGCGCGATGTGTTCAACCCTTCACCACGAGAAGCTCGAACAGTTTTCCGAGGTTCTCCTGCCGGTCAAGCGACCAGAGATAATCCAGCACCTGACGCTGCTGCTGTTCTCCCAAGTATTTGGCCACGTTCTTGCGGAACTTCAGTTCGAAATCGCCTTGCTGCATCGGCATGCTGGCGAACCCGGGAATGGCGTCGACCTGATGCGAAATCGTGCGCCCATCGTTCAGCGTGGCGGTCACCCGATTGGGAAGGCTCTTCGGCACCATCGCCGTCAACGCCTCGTCCGGCCTGACCGTGATCTTCTTCATCAGGCCGCGGATTTTTGGATCGTGCACGGCGCTTACCGAGAAACTGTCATGTGTGATGTCGCCATCGACCAGCGCGCGCGCGACGATATAGGGCAGGCTGTGGTCGGCAGTATCCCTGGTTTCCGGCGCCCATTTCTCCGCATCCTTGCCGGCGGAGAGATAGGCGAAGTTGGTCGTCGCGACCTCGACAGCGGCGATCTTGCCCAGATCGCCGACTTCCTTTCCGACCTTGGCGGCCGCGGCAATCGCCGTGAGCGTCATGCCCTGCGCCGGATAGAATTTCACGCTGCAATCGTTGATGCGGAAGCGTCCCGATCTTCCGCCGAACTGGTTGAAGTCGATCTCGAAGGTACCGGTCACCTGTTTGAACAAACCTGCTGTTCCCTCAAAAATCGGGGACGGACCGGTGACCCCGTGCCGGGCGAGCAGCGCGGCGAAAACCGCGTTGCGGACCGCGTCGGGATCGGCCAGACCTTTCCAGTCCGAAAGCTCCTGTTTGCGCGTCTGGTTCAGCGCGATGTGGCCGTTGATCGCGAGATTGACGGCTTGCGTGAGCTGTTCCACCGGAAGCCGCATCAATTTGCCGGCGGCCAGCGCGCCAGCAGGCAGACTGGCAATCGGGTGATCAAAACCTCGCCGCGTCAGTTCGGCAGCATCGAGCAGACGGCAGTTGACCTCGTAAGCCAGCACGATCGCCAGAAGTAGATCCTTGCCGCTGCGCCCCTCGGCCTCCGCGACCGCAAGGCATCCGCCACTGATATCGCTGGGATGGCCGGGCTCGCGGCCCAAATAGAGATCGTTGAAGTCGTAGTAGCGGATCGCCGCGCTGTTGGCGAAGGCAGCGAGATCCGGCGTCGTCCGCTTTGCGGTCCCGACAACCGTCGAGACGCCGCCGGGCACGGAAAGCGCAACTTCCCTGACGGCGCGCACGGGCTTCTCCTCGTGAGCGGCGATCGCGCATCCGAGCGCGTCGATGAAAAGCGATTTTGCGGCATCGATCGTTTTTTCATCAAGCGCCGCATACTGGATTCCGGCGACATAGTCGGCCAGTTGTTCGGCGAGATTGCTCGCAGATGCGCCACGCGCTGCGGCGAGACCTAAGGTTTGGGCCGACGTGACGACCGCTCCCGCCATCGCTCCCAGCGCAAGACGTCGATCGATCAAATTGTCCTTCGCAAGCACCAAATTCGACCCGACCGTGTCAGAGCTCTCGCCCATCATACCCTCCCTGCTGGCAAGCGTGGTCGATGAAAGCTCAGCCCGGCTTTTCGGGCAATAGGGCGGGCAACCGCGCCATGCGCACAAGCCTCGACAAAGCCGTTCGGCGCGAGCCTCAGCGGTACAGGTCGGCGCGGGTCGGCGGCAGGTGGGCGGCACCGCGCACGCGTTTGGAGGCGAGCGTCTGAAAAATCCCGACCGTGCCGTGCGTAAAGGCGATCGAGACCACCGCGAGATAGGCGATCCAGAGTCTCGTCTTCTCGCCGCCGACCTCGCGCTCTGCGGCGTCGCGGTTCGCCGACAGGCGATCGTGCCAGAGGCGCGTGGTGCGCGCGTAGTGTTCGCGCCAGGCTTCGAGGTCGTGCACTTCAAAGCCGTGAAGCTCCAGGTTGGCGACCGACATGCCGACATGATCGAGTTCGCCGCCGGGAAAGATGTAGCGACCGATCGCGGTGGCGGCGGCACGGTCGCGCCGGCGGCCGCGCCGGAAGCGTTCGTAGGCGTTGGCGCGGAGCGCGATCGAGTGATGAAGGTACAATCCGCCCGGTTTGAGCAGGCGATGGATGGTGCGGAAGTATGTCGGATGGTTGGCGATGCCGACGTGCTCGAACATGCCGATCGAGGCGATCTTGTCGAAGCTGCCTTCGAGACGCGTATAGTCGCGCAGTTCCAGCGTCACCTTGTCCTCGAGTCCTAGCCGGACGACCTTTTCTTTCGCATAGGCGAATTGTTCCTCCGCCAGTGTCACGCCATGCGCGCGCACGCCATAGTGCTTGGCGGCGTGACAGACGAGTGCCCCCCAGCCGGAGCCGATGTCGAGCAGACTTTCCCCCGGCTTAAGCCGCAATTTGCGGCAGATCATGTCGAGCTTGTCGACTTGCGCGGTCGCAAGGTCGTTGCTCCAGTCGGTGAAATAGGCGCAGCTGTACACCATCTCCGGATCGAGAAAGAGCTCGTAGAAGCGGTTGGAGAGGTCGTAGTGGTAGTGAATATTCTCCTTGTTTTTTGCTTCATCGCCGCCGGACGCTTTGCCGACGGCTTCCAGTGGCCACGGCCCGCCGCGCGGTACTGCCAGGAATCTTGCCGCGGTCACAAACGCCAGGCGCTTGTCGAGAGATTTCATCAGCGTCCTGGTGCGGGCCTTCGGCCGCCGCGCTGCGAGATCGAAAAGAGATCCATTGCGCAAGTCGAACCGCCTCGTAATCCAGAGATTGAGAAAGGTGTCGATGTTCGGCCGCCGGATCATCGCCGCTACCGCACCTTCGTCGGCGATGACGACGGCGAATGCCTTGGGTGAAAGATCGGCCGGCACCGTGGAGCCGTCCCACAGCAGGAAACCGACATCGGGCAAGATGCGTTCGCCAAGATGGGTCAAGAGGCGCCTGAAGGCATCCAGACGGCGTGCAGCTCTTTGATCTGTCGATGCAGCGATGCTCATTCGATCAATCCGGTCGGCCTCGTGTGATCGTGGTCGAGAAAGTGCAATGGCAAAGGGTCCCGCGATTGGACTTTCATTATCATGGACGATGTCGTGGTGTCCTGCAGAGCCCACGATATCAGCTGCCTCGAGCCGGCTGAAAACAGCAACCGGGCCGAGCCTCAAGGCCGGTTCACGACCGCGCGAAGCTGATCGACATATCCGGTCCGTGCAACAAACGATTCGTTCTCCTCCACGATCATGACCTTGACGTCGCGCCACCGATCGAGCTCGGTCTGATTGAGATTTCTCTGCAGTTCACGGTAGGGCACGCCGCCGAAGCGGCCGAGCGTGGCGTAATAATAGAATTGCAGATCGCTCAGGCAATTGGCTTCGACCATGATGCTGGCCGGCAGATGGCCGAAGCTGCTGCCAACCATGGCGACATCGAGCCGTCGCGCCGGACTGTCCGCGCAGGACACGGACGGCGAGAAACGGACTTTCGGCGTCAGATAGCCCAGAGGCGGGAAAAACACGTTCAGGAGATCGACGAGTTCGCGGTCGGCGCCGCTCGTCACGCGCGAGAGCGCATAGCTGAACCTGAATGGCGGGACGATCTCGTGTCCTGCCAGGCGGTTGATTTCCTCGACGATTGCGGAAACCGCCCGCGCCCCGCCGACGTCGTTCCAGTGGACGCCGCCTTCCGCAAACAGGTCGAACTCGTAGGTCCCTTTCAGCGAGTGGATCAGGCTTGCGGTATCGACGAGGTTGATGCCGCCTTGCTTGAGCGCGCCGACGAATTGAGGAAGGAGTTGCGCACGCGCTTGCGGCGTGCTCGGACAAGGGAAGCGATCGACGAAATATTCCGGCAGGTGAGCGATCTTGGATGGTGAGATGACGTAAACGAAAACGGCGCCATGCGCTTCGTAATAATTCTGGATATCCCTCAGCTTTGGAAGGATCACGGCGGCAAATTTCGCGCCCATTCCCTCGGTACGCGAACAGTATTCCTCGAGATACGGCCGCTCGAGCAGGTGGCCCTTTGCGCCGCGGACGACGTGAGGGGCGGTGAGTTCGCCGAACAACTCGAAACGAAGCTCGTTATTCATGCGTATGAGAAGCGGCCGGATCGGCATGGCTTCCGTGATGCGTTCGGCCGCCGCCTTCTGGAAACTACCGTCGCGAAGCGAAGACCAGGACAGGATCAGGGGCTTGTCGTAGGTGACGCCGCCGAGTTTCGGTCCGATCTTGATGGCAAGTGTGGGATGGTTCTGCGCGACCACGAGATTCCAGGCCGTGCCGAGCGGCAACAGCAGCAGGAAGGCGCAAAAGGCGGCGCGAACCAGCGGTCGGGGAAGAGCGAGGGTCCTCATCGCCTAGAACCTGAAATAGATGAACGGTTGGAACGGCACCGCCAGCGAACGCGCGATGGAGAGTACATAGATGAGCACGAGTGCGGCCGCGGTCAGCGCCCGCAGCGAGGCGCGTTGTTCATGGCTGCGGATGAGTGCGGGATAGAGCCTGGTCGCCGGCAGCAACGAAATGGCCGTGCCGACTGCGAGCGCGAACGGCACTTCCGGCGGAATCTCCATGGTGGTGGAGGCATGCGACGCTCCAAACATGACTGAAACGAATGTCATCAGATGTGCCGGTGAGTCGGAACGAAAGATCGCCCAGCCGATCATCACGATGAACAATGTGACGCCGGTCGAGATCAGCACGCCGCATCGCGCGAGCGCATCGCGCAGGAACAGCCGATCGAGCGTCAGGAAAAGGCCATTATAGGCGCCCCACAACACAAAATTCCAGCTGGCGCCGTGCCACAGCCCGGACAACAGGAAGCAGATCCAGAGATTAAGGTAGGTGCGCGCCTCACCTTCGCGGTTGCCGCCGAGCGGCTTGTAGAGATAGTCGCGGATCCACGTCGTGAGCGAAATGTGCCAGCGCCGCCAGAACTCGGTCATCGACCGCGCCACATAAGGGGAGTTGAAATTCTCCTTGAGCGTGAAGCCAAGCATTCGCGCCAGGCCGATCGCCATGTCGGAGTAACCGGCGAAGTCGAAATAGATTTGCAGCGTAAAACTGCCCAGGCCGAGCCAGGCGTAAGGGGTAGACAGGCTTGCGGGATCAGCGGCAAAGATGGTGTTGACAAAGGCGCCGAGTGGATCGGCTATCAGGAGCTTGCGTCCAATGCCGCGGGCAAATCGCAGGAACCCGGTTGCAAAGTCGCTCCATTCGACCGCGGGCGGCTTTGCGATCTGATCCTTCATCTCGTGATATTTGAGGATCGGACCTGCGAGCAGCTTCGGGAAGAACAGCACGAACAGGCAATAGTCGGTAAAGGTCGCGGCAGGCCGCGAGGTGCCGCGATAGGTATCGACCAGATAGGTGATCTTTTCGAACACCACGAAAGAGACGCCGATCGGAAGTGCCAGATGCAACAGGGGAACACGTTGCGCGCCGAACGGTGCGAGCACGAGGTTGAGATTTTCGGCGATGAAGTCGGCGTATTTATAGACGATGAGGATTGCGAGATTGCCGGCGATCCCGGCCGCTAGAGCCAGCCTTCGAGTCATGAGGCGCGTCGGATCGCTCAGATGAAATGAAAGCGCGTAATCGGTGGCTGTGGAAGCAAACAGGACCAGCACGAATACGGGCTCGCCCCAGAGATAGAACAGCGTACTTGCGACAAGCAGTATCCATTTTCGCGCAGGCGCGCCGGTCGCCAGCAAATAGAATGCGTAGACCGCAGGGAAAACCGTGAGGAACAGCGGCTCGTAGAAAAGCATATTGAAGTCGATTTTCGTTTTCGAAAAAGCGAGGGGCGGAACGGATGGCTTACGATGGAAGCACGGCCCTATTGTCGAGTCCAGTTGGGCAGCGCCGGCAAGCGCGATGGTTCCGCGGACGCGAATCGTTGCGTCTTTTCGAAAGCGGCGAAGCCGGAGCAGGTCCCGCTTGACGTGCTGGGGGGAGAGCAATCAGGCCAGGACGATTGGCTCGAGACGATTTGGCTCAAGATGATTGGCTCAAGACGAAGGGCGCGGCGGGACTTTTCCCGTCGCGCCCCGATTTCTTGAAACTCGCTGGTCCAGGCGCTGAGAGCGCCCTTTGGGCCAAGCTACTTGCTCAGCGGGCGATCCCAGCGAGGTGACAGCGCTTGGTGAAAGACACTGGATCACCTCCTTTCGTTGTTGACGGGGGGCCCAATATAGGTGGGCAATTGTGGCCTGTTAAGGGATTCCCCGCCTGATGAGAGGTTGAGGTGGCTCGCGGGGCGTGATAGTTGGTCGGCCGCGCGCGGGTGTAGCTCAATGGTAGAGCAGCAGCCTTCCAAGCTGAATACGAGGGTTCGATTCCCTTCACCCGCTCCAATGTTTTCATCGGCTTAGCCTGCGAACAATTCCGATCTCCGACAGACCGGGCTGAAGTACTTCCGACAAATGATCCTGGTCTGTTCAAGACGGCGCGTATCGTCGACCCACTGCACTCGACCTCCGAACGAAGTCCAACTCAAGCGTTGCGACCCCGCTTGGCCTGACGCTTGATCCGCTCGTTGCGTCTCCTGTTTGGCTTCGTCGTCGCTCTGCACTGGTTCACGATTGCTTTGGTTGATGACCACTGATCTTGCGCTCGACCTGCGTCAACATCTCGTCCTTGTCAGTACCGGCTTGATCTCCGAGAGCGAGGCCCGCTGCTTGGCGTGAGGACACCTGGCCATCCGAGATCGCCGAAGACGACGAGGATGATGCCTGAAGGCGGGTTTTCATTTTCCGATGCGATCCGATTTCCGATCTAATCCCGATCTCGCGCCGTGTCCTCGGCCTGGCGCGGTAACGGACCCTTCACCCCCACCGGCCCCGAGCTTCTGGCCCCGCCGTCGCTGAGATTTTAGATTGTAGCTCTCCGTCAAACCACCTCTACCTGCAAGCGGGCCCAATCTGTGCGCAGATGGGACCAATTACCTATGGGCATTTTTAATTAAATTATGCTCATCATGGGCACGCAGACCGCACGGGGGCGACCTTCTAGAGATGCCAGATATTTTGATCCGCTGTCCTGTCACCGGTCAGGCAGTTCTGACCGGATTGACCACCGAGATAATAGTCCTTGACAGTTTGCCCAACGTCGCGATCCCTCTGAAATGTCCCCACTGTGAACAGACGCACGCTTGGACACCGATGGATGCTTGGGTCGGACAGTCGAGTGATCGGAGGCACTAGTTGCGCCGAAGCACATTGGCGGCCTTCCGAAAATTATTTCCGGAAAAATCTGCTTCGGCATCTATCCACCGCCGTGGATCAGCAGCGCAAATTGGCGGAGTTGCCCATGTTCACCCGTGGGACCAGCCTCAGTCTGGCGGAACCCTCCCGGTGCACATCCTCGTTATCTGCGCGCCGCCGTCGTTGAGGCAGTAGGCTAGATCGTGAAACATGGGTCCGTGGAGGCGGTCGGCAGCGATGATGCTGGAAACGGCAACGAGAGCGGCCAACACAATTGGGAGATGCATTGCTACTCTCCTTCCGTCGCGGTTTAGGTTCTCCTTCGGCAAATGCCTGCCGAGATCAAGGCAGCCGTTCGCGCCCTCCGGGAAGTGGCGGTCGGCATGATCATCCAGATGCACGACATGTATGTGACGCCGCTGTCGCGCTGGCGGGGTCCTCCATGCGCGCACCGGCTTGGAGTGGGACCTCTCCGCGACCTTCTCCGACTCGGCAATCGCCTATCGATCTCCGATGAGATGCGACGATCATATTCGCGACCGAGAACTGCTTCGCGCAGAACCGCTTCAAGCGGCGTCCTCGGCGTCATCTATCCGGCTGGCGAATTTGCCGCGCTTGGTGAGCCAGAAAAGATCATCGTTCTTGACGTGGCTCGATTCAACGAGGCCGTCCGCAATACATTCAAATAGCATTTTGCTGGTAAGATAATCGCCCGGAATTTCTGAATCGTATTTTCCGGCTCCGATCAGGCGCAGGAGTTGGATTTTGGTCATGGAGCGCCGCCTCCGTTTTGGAGCGCGCATACAAAGAGCCAGCGGGAGCGGCGGGGTTGACCTAAATCAACGTCGAAATGATTTAATGTTCTGGGATCGTCTGGATCCGAGGGGATCATGAACCCCAGTGTG